>Ga0209698_10006457_pt1 | contig 12449 bp, 9 predicted proteins | sample LitLauG_LLR_2012_FD_187203 | JGI IMG/M metagenome (GOLD analysis project Ga0209698, IMG submission 187203) | Freshwater sediment microbial communities from Pennsylvania, USA - Little Laurel Run_MetaG_LLR_2012 (SPAdes) (version 2) | ecosystem: Environmental > Aquatic > Freshwater > Creek >...
AAATATAAGTTCATCAGTCGCTATTTCGGATATCATGGCGCAACGTTTGGGGGCATGGCGGCCAGTGGCAATGGCGTTCGTAAATCGAAGTTCGAACCTCAGATGAGCGGCTTTCTGAAGGTGTTTCCTCCCAGTTTCTATCGCGATCGGTTCCCTACTTGGGAAGAAGCGAACCGCTTTGCCGCTCAAACTGTAGAGGACGTAATCATAAACGAAGATCCGGAAACGGTAGCCGGGGTTATCGTCGAGCCCGTTGGGAATACCGGCGGAATCATTACGCCCACCGACGAATATTTTCAGATGCTGCGTACCATCTGTGACCGCTACAACGTGCTCTTGATCTTCGACGAAGTCATCACGGGGTTTGCCAAAACGGGTAATATGTTTGCGGCTCAAACTTTCGGCGTGACACCCGACATTATTTGCGCCGGCAAAGGGATATCGAGCGGTGCCATTCCGCTGGGTGCGATGATGGCCCGCGAAGATATGGCGGCGGCATTTAGAGGGGCTCCGCAAGACGCTGTGCATTTTGCTCATGGGCATACTTTCGCGGGCAACCCTCTGGCTTGTGCCGTTGGCATTGCCGTGATCGATGAAATTGTCGAAAAAGACTTGTGCGCCAAGGCAGAGCGGCTGGGCATTTACTTGCGCGATAAACTCTCATGTTTGAAGAAGTACGGAGTCGTGCGCGAAGTTCGGGGTAAAGGGATTCTGTTGGGTGTTGAGCTGGTGAAAGACACAAAGTCGATGCAGCCGTTCCCCGCTTTGGGCAACGCGCTGAAGGCGGCGGCGATCGAGCATGGGATAGTGATGCGCATCGATCCAAGCTGGTTTGCGGTGGCACCTCCGTTGATTGCCGATGAGAAAGATATCGATGAAATGTGTGAGCTCATTGATCTGAGTCTGCAATCTGCGTTGAAGAACGTAGGTCGCCATTGAAATTGCCGGCGGGCAAACTCCGCGATTGGCTTCTTTTGCTGGCCTGTAACCTGATGTGGGCCAGCCAATTTGTGATGGTGAAGTTGGTTCAGGAGCAAATGGGTCCGCTCTTTGCGGTGACGTTCCCGATCGCGCTCTCTACCTTGCTGCTAATGTTTCTCGTTCGGCGGGAGCCGGCCGCCGCATTGACGCGAAAAGACATTGGCGTTTTCATTTTGCTTGGCATCGCGGGGCAACTCTTCGCCCAACTGTTCATTACGTGGGGCGTACGCTTTGCGCCAGCTTCGAACGCTGCACTGATCACCTTGATCATGCCGATCTCTACCGCGGTGATGGCGCACTTCGTTCTGGGCGAGCACATGTCGCGCATTCGCTGGATTAGTTTTGGACTGGCGCTTTTGGGCGTTGCCGCCTGCTCTGGTGTCGACTGGAACGGCTTGAACTTTGGCAAAGGTTATGTGATGGGAAACATCATGATCTTTGTGAGTGTGTTGGGTAGTGCTTTTTACAACGCCTATAGCAAGAAGGCGCTCGTGAGACACTCGCCCCTGCGCGTGTTGCTCTATAGCTACTACGCATTGCTCGCTGTTCTGCTTCCTATCACCATCGCTCTTGAGCCTGAAGGCTTCACTCATCTCCTGCATTACTCCGGAACTGTGTGGTTCGGTTTAGCCGTTCTGGCTGTTTTTCAGTATTATTTGTCGATGGTCATCTTTCTGAACGTGCTTGCGCGGCTCGATGCCACTCAGGCCGCTTTGTCGAACTATTTGATTCCGTTCTTTGGAGTTTTGATTGCCGCCGTTGTGCTGCATGAGCGCTTGACGGGTTTCATGATTGCCGGCGGATTGTTGGCTTTGGCGAGCACTCTCTTGATCACGGTCTGGGATGACGCACCGGCGCCGGAAGCCCAAGGCGTAGCAGAAGCCAATGTATGAATGTCGCAATTGATCGGAAAGCATTCGTTCTCGGGGTATTGGCTGATCTAAGCGGACAGTCGGCCACGCTGCTTCCGCGCATCAAAGATCGGCGTTTTGTGACTCTAAGCCAAGACAACTTCGATCAGTTCTTTCGCCATAAGCTGCCGGAACGCTCGACTCTGGCCGCTCTGCGCGCGTTGGTGAACTCGTTGGGCGGCGCTCCCGAGGTCGTCCTGAAAGTCCTGGATGTTTCACTGCATGACCTGCGCCGCGACCTTCAGCGCGCTCCCGAGTTTGATCAATCGCAGATATTTCACAAAGTGTACGAGGAGTTGGATACTCTTGGCGGTCAACCGTTCAACTGCCTGATTGGTGATTACCATTTCAGTGTTCAGCAGCAAGATATTGAAGTATTGGAAAGCTTCGCCAAAGTGGCGGCGTGTGGCAGAGTTCCCTTTGTTTCTTCGGTCCAGCCCGATTTCCTCAATTTCGATTGGTGGCAACATCTCCTTCTCAAGAAACCGCCGGACGAGTTTTACATAGTTCTTCGAAATGACCGCTGGGAGACTCTCCGCGCGTGCGAAGATGCTAACTACCTTTTCCTCCTTCATCCGCGTTTTCGCTTATCCGCGGACGGCGATTGGCTGAACCCCGTGTATCTGTTTGGGTCGGCTGTAGCGGCCGATGCGAGCCGCTTTCAGAATGTTTTCTTCGAGCGCGAAAACACACCCGAGGTCCAGCAGGCACTTGCCCACATCGGCATAAATGCTCTAACGTCCGCGCACCTACCAAGTGCCGACCTCGCTCAGACCATCCGCGCGGTCAATACCGGGCCTTTGAACAAATGCCTTGTCTGGTCATCTGTCTTTCATCAAGTGAAGCAGAAGCTTCGCCAGTATCGTGGCGTCAACGCCTTCAAATCCACCCGAGAGTGGCTGCACCAGCAGTATCACCATGATTCGCTTGGGCGTTTCATCATTCCTGGAGGCTGGCTGGTTCTGCGCCCCAGTCCGCTCTCTGCCGATTCAGCCGAAGTGCAGTTCGTTTCGGGGGATGGGTGACAATAGCGACAGAGCTTCATGGCAACTACGCCACGCAACAATTATGTTCTGATCGTCTTTGATAGCTGCCGGTACGACGCGTTTCAGCGCGCCCGGCCAAAGACGATCCGCCACCTAGGAGCCGTGGAAAAGCGTTGGGCGTACGCATCGTGGACCGGTCCGTCACACTTCAACCTGCTCACCGGCTTGATGCCGCACACGAGTCCCAAGGGTGTCTTCGCCTCCGATTACTATCAGCGGGATTTTCTCAAGTACAACGAACGCTTGGGGGCGAAAGGAATCGAGTTCAAACGTTTCGTGCCGAGGCTGTATCTCCCTGTCTTCTTGCAGAGTCTGGGCTACCGCACGCATGCCCTCGTCTCGCTGCCAGTGCTGAATCCGTTGACCATCTTGAACAGTGGCTTCGACACCTACAAGCTAATGGAACGCCACAACGATATGCAGGCGATGCTTAATGAGATGGACTTCGCAAACGATCAGCCCTTCTTCTATTTACTCAATGTCGGCGAGACCCACTACCCGTACGCATTACCGTCGGAGCCGGCGAACGAGTGGCCCAAAATCAGCGGCGTCCACGGCGTGTTCCGCCATTTGGACGAGCACATTGTCGGTGGCAGACTGAAGCAATCCAAGACGAAGACATTCAATCAGGCCAAGTTGGCGGAGTTAAAGAACAGGCAGATTGACGCAGTCCGCTATTTGGATGGTGTCGTGGAAGAACTGTTCGATCGCCTTCCCAAGAACACCTATGTCACGATTACGGCGGACCATGGCGAGCTCTTTGGCGAAGACGGTTACTTCGGCCATGGGCCGATTCTTCATGAGAAGGTGCTGGAAGTTCCATTCATCGAAGGGCGGCTCCGGTGAGCCCATTGCTAGCGTATATCGGCCCCGGTGCCGGCTTCGCGTTTATCGGCTCGTTTCTCACCATCGCGCTGTCACTTCTAGCCAGTGTTGTGTCCCTTTGCATCTGGCCGTTTCGCATGCTCTGGTTGGCGCTGCGTCGCAAAGGGCGTTTCAGCAGAGGCGGTTCGCGCAAGATGATCGTGCTCGGGTTGGATGGTCTTGACCCGAAATTAACCGAGCGCTGGATGGAGGAAGGCAAATTGCCGAACCTGCGTAAACTGGCCGAATCTGGCTATTACGGACCGCTGCGAACCACATATCCGCCACTTTCGCCAGTGGCCTGGTCTACGTTCGCGACGGGCGTCAACCCAGGCAAACACAATATCTTCGATTTCCTAAATCGCGACCTGCGCACCTATGCGCCCGAGCTCTCGTCTGCAAAGGTTCGAGCGACGCGGTGGGTAAGAATCGGCAAGTGGACCCTTCCGTTCGGCCGACCTTCGGTCGAGTTGCGCCGCAAGAGTAAACCCTTCTGGGAAATTCTCGGTAGCCACGGCATCAGCAGCACCATACTACGCATTCCGATCACTTTCCCCCCTGTCCCATTTCAAGGGAGAATGCTGTCGGCGATGTCGACTCCGGATTTACGCGGCACCCAAGGAAGCTTTTCCTGGTTTACTACCATCTCCAACGAGTCGTCGCTGGAAGGCGGCATGAAACTGCCACTGAACAAAGTCGGCGACGCCTGGGAAGGAACGTTGCCCGGACCGGATGCGAGCGCGATAACTTTTCGAGTTGAGCCCGCCTGGAAGTTACAAATCTCAAACAAAACATATCCGCTGACGTGTGGCGAATACACTCCCTGGATCAGACTAAGTTTTGGGCCTGCTCGCGGAATCGTGCGCTTTCTCGTAACGCAAACTGAACCAGAACTATCGATCTACGTAACTCCGGTGGAAATTGACCCCGAAAATCCTTCGCTGCCTATCAGCCATCCGCCTCACTACGCGGTTTACCTTTCGAAATTACTGGGCACTTTCGCCACGCTGGGCATGGCGGAAGATACTTGGGCGCTGAACGAAGGCGCAATCGACGAAGCAGCTTTCTTGAAACAGGCAAAATCCATTCAAGCCGAACGCGAGGCTATGTTTTTTAGCGCGCTCGACCATTTCCGTAGCGGTGTAGCTGCCTGCGTTTTCGATACAACCGATCGTGTGCAGCACATGTTCTACCGGCACATGGGAGACACGTCTCTCTACAGCAAGGTGATCGAAGAATTGTATTGCGACATGGATCGTGTGGTCGGTCAAACGCTAAATTACTTGGAAAAAGACACCGCGTTGTTCGTCCTTTCCGACCATGGATTTTGTTCGTTTCGGCGCGGCATCAACCTGAATGCCTGGCTGCACAAGAATGGATACTTGGTGCTTGAGGGCGGCAGAACCGAGGGCGGAGACTATTTCGATGGAATTGATTGGAGCCGTACCAAAGCCTATACGTTCGGCTTGAGCGGCTTGTATTTGAATCTGCAAGGCCGCGAGTCAAAAGGAATTGTTCCACCGCAAGAAGCGGCCGCACTGCGAGCCGAATTATTGGAGCGACTGACGAATTTGCGTGACGATACAGACGGTCAAATCGCAATTCAAGCGATGTATGACTCCGCAAAGATCTACAGTGGCCCTTATCAGGACGCTGCGCCTGACCTTATCGTTGGATATGCGCCTGGGTACCGTGCGTCCTGGAGTGCGGCAGTCGGCAAAGTGACGAACTCGGTTTTTGAAGAAAATGATAAGTGCTGGAGTGGCGACCATTGCGTTGATCCCAGCGCGGTGCCGGGCGTTCTTTTTACCAATCAGAAGTGGCATGCGAAAAGCCCGGGCATAGAGGATATGGCGCCCACGATTTTGCACATGTTTGGAGTCGATCCGCCAAGCTGGATGGAAGGCCGAGTATTGGCATGAGAGCGAAAACCACCGTAAAACTAAATTCGTCACTGTGTGACAGAGCCAAATTGATCGTCGAAAAGGTCGGTTACTCTTCGCTCGAAGAATTTATTGAGCACGCCATGGAAAGAGATCTGGCGAAGTTAGAAAGCTCGGACTCGAAAGACGAACTGATGCACAAGTTGAAGGGCCTGGGCTATCTGAAGTGAACTCCAGTGAGTTGGGCGCTCCGGCCTTTGCCTGCGTCGTGGCACTTGGTGTGCTGTCTGGAATTATTTCGTTCTCTGTATTCAAGCGATTCACCGACTCCGATCGCGTGCGGCAGACTGTGAACCGGATCGTGGCGCATCTCTTCGAAATACGCCTTTTTTCTGACGAGCCGGTTCTGGTTTTGCGCGCCCAGCGTGACTTGATCGTCGAAAACGGCCGTCTGCTCGTGCAATTTGCCAAGCCGTCGTTCATCCTATTCGTACCCTTCGCGATTTTGCTGGCGGCAATGGATCCGTTCTTTGGCCACGCTCCTTTGCGCGCCGGTGAGACGACATTGATTACGAAACCAGACATTCCCCGTGGCTTTGAGGTAACAGGGCCGCCCGTCTACGTCCAAGCCGAACACCGCACGGTCTGGGAAATAAGTGCCACCAAAGACGGACTGCGCGGATTTTCGAAACCCGCCACCGTGTTTCATGTGCATTGGATGTGGTGGTTTGCGGCCGCGTCGCTCATCGGTTTGTTATCGGTAAGGTTGCTGCGACCGGTCGGAATGGCTTCTTTGGCCTTTCTGCTTCTCTTAACGGGATGCCAATACACTCAAGTGATTGTATTGGGCGTTGATGGCATGGATCCCGCTTTTGTCGAACGCCATTGGGATGCTTTGCCGAATCTAAAATCCCTCAGGGACCGCGGCTACTTTGGCAGACTACGAACAACGAACCCACCGCAGAGTCCGGTGGCTTGGTCTACCTTTATTACCGGACTTGATCCCGATCAGCATGGGATTTACGATTTTGTGGAGCGTGATCCGGTGACGCTAGCGCTCTTTTCGTCGATGTCGAAGATGGATGAGCCTAAATATGCTCTTCCGCTTGGGCCGTACCTGCTTCCGCTTTCGTCCGCTCATATCTATATTCCGCGCCAGGGAACGCCGTTTTGGCGGACGTTAGTCGATAAAGGCGTGTCGACGATAGTGCAACGCATCCCCGTCAACTATCCGCCAGAAGCGGCGGGAATCGCACTTTCGGGAATGGGTACGCCCGATCTGCTCGGTACCTTGGGCACTTTCACATTTTTTACGGATGATCCGGTAGAAACAGCGCGCGAGGTTTCGGGAGGCAGAATCATAAAGACGCAAGTGTCAAATGGGCGAGCAGAGCTACGAATCGAAGGGCCGCCGAACCCGTTGCGCAAAGATCACGCAGTAACGGCAACTACCATGACGGTTGATGTTGATCCGACCAACGACGCGGCGCGGATTAAGTTGGGAGACCAGGCGATCTTGATTCGCCAAGGTGCGTGGTCGCCATGGCTCGCCGCAGAATTCCCACTGATTTCGCATATTTCGGGCGTGCAGGGAATGGTGCGGGTGTTCGCCAAGCAATTGCATCCGGGATTCGAAATTTATGTTTCGCCAGTCAATCTGGATCCAGAGGAGCCGGCGCTGCCGATTTCGTTCCCCGGCGGTTGGGCGCGCGAGACGGCCAATGATTTAGGGCGGTTTGGAACGCTCGGTATTCCGGAAGATACCTCCGCTCTGCGGCAAGGGGTGTTCAGTTTGCCTGAGTTTCGCCAACAAGCGGAGCTGGCTTTCGAAGAAGAATCAAAGCTGCTCGACTATTCGCTGCATGAGCTTTCGCAGAGTTATTTCTTCTTCTTTTACGTTTCATCAGTCGATCAAAACTCGCATGTACTGTGGGGCAAGCATGAAGACGAACTGCTGAAGGTCTACCGTGAAATCGATGCGTGTGTTGGACGGGTGAGGCGGACAAAGCCGCACGCAACCTTGATGATCATTTCCGACCATGGTTTTACCACGTTCGACCGAGCCGTACATTTGAACACTTGGCTGAAGCAGAACGGCTTTTCCGACAAAGCGTACGCAGTCGGGTTGAACGGGCTTTATGTGCGCCGCGCAGTCACCGACAAAGACGCTTTACTCGAAAAGTTGCGCGAACAATTATTGGCCTGGCACGATCTGGATAGCGGGCGCCAAGTCATCACTTCTGTTTTTCGCACCCATCCGGCGGCTGCAAATCGAAACATTGCGCCCGACCTTCTCATCGGCTATGCCGCGGGCTATCGTGCGTCTTGGCAAACCGGGCTCGGCGAAGCGCCGCCAAACTTGATTGAAGACAACAACGATGCTTGGATTGGCGATCATTGCGTAGATCCAAACGTTGTTCCCGGAGTACTCTTCAGTAGCGAAAAGATTCAGCCCAACGAACCGAGGTTACAAGACGTAACCGCTTCCATCCTGAAACGTTTTGGCATACCGCCGCCGCAGGGTTACAAAGGACGGCCGTTCTGAAGAATTCGGTATGATAACTGCACTATGAGCAGCCCGGTACAACCTCCGTTACAAATTGATTACACCAGCGGAACTCACGAAGGTGAGCAAATTATTGCAGTGCATGGTCCGCTTGTGATCTCGAACTTCTTCGAATTCCAAGCGAAAGCCCGCGAAAGCAAAGCGTCGCTGCTGATCATTGATCTGGCCGACGTGCCTTATATGGATTCAGCGGCGCTGGGCGCAATCCTCGGCATTCACGTATCTACTGGCAACCGCGGGACGAAGTACGCGCTCATCAATGTGGCGCCGCGCATTGAAAGTATGTTCACGATTTCCGGCGTGCGCGATACCCTCGTGGTCTTCCCCACCTTGGCCGACGCCGAAAAGGCGCTTTTATAGCTTGACGCCGCGCAGGCGCAGCGCGTTGCTGATCACCGAAACCGAACTAAGCGTCATAGCCGCACTGGCCAGCATGGGGCTGAGCAGAATTCCGAAGAACGGGTAGAGAATTCCCGCGGCCACTGGTACGCCAATCGCGTTATAGACAAAAGCAAAAAACAAATTCTGCCTAATGTTGCCAACTGTGGCGCGGCTCAAGTGAATGGCGCGCACCAGTGCTGCCAAATCGCCATGAAGCAATGTGATGCCCGCGTTTTGCATGGCTACGTCGGTGCCGGTACTCATCGCGATTCCTACATGTGCGGCGGCTAGCGCCGGCGCATCGTTCACTCCGTCTCCTGCCATCGCGACAATATGGCCGGCTGCGCGCAGCTTTTGAACGTAAGCGGCTTTATCAGCAGGCAGAACCTCGCCTTGTACTTCAGTAATGCCGAGTTCTTGCGCGATTTCTTGTGCGGCGGACTGAGAATCGCCGCTTAACAGAACAAGATGGATTCCTTCTTTTCTGATCGCCTCGACGGCACTGGCGGTGGTTGGTTTCAATGTGTCGGAGATTCTGAAGCCCCCTAGAAATTCGCCGTCGATTGAAACGAAGACAGTGTCGTCCGATTGCGGCATTCTAAACATGGCGTGATTGCCGACCAACACGGTGCGGCCGTTGACGAGCGCTTTGGCGCCCTTTCCGGGCAAGGATTGGAAACTTTCGGCTTTGGGGATGTTTAGATTGCGTGCCTTTGCGGCAGCGAGGATCGCTCCGGCTAGGGGATGTTCGCTGCCTTGTTCGACGCTGGCGGCGAGCGAAAGTAGATCGTCTTCTGTGAATCCCGGCTGCGCTTTGAAAGAGACCACGCGCGGTTTGCCGACGGTCAGTGTGCCAGTTTTATCCACGACCAGTGTGTCCACTTTTTGTAGCACTTCGAGAGCTTCCGCATTGCGCACCAGCACGCCAGCCGATGCGCCGCGACCGGTGCCGACCATGACGGACATAGGTGTGGCAAGGCCAAGCGCGCACGGACACGCAATGATGAGCACGGCGACGGCATTGATCAGCGCATGACTGAGTTTCGGCTCTGGACCAATCAAGAACCACGCGGCGAACGTGATGGCGGCCACCAGAACAACCACCGGGACAAACACACCCGCAACGCGATCGGCTAGTTTTTGAATGGGAGGACGCGTGCGCTGAGCCTCGCTGACGAGGCGAACGATTTGACTGAGCACGCTATCGGCGCCGATGCGATCAGCGCGCATAAGGAAACTGCCTGTGCCGTTGAGGGTACCGCCGGTTACGCGGCTTCGAGCTTCTTTCTCGACAGGCATAGATTCGCCGGTGATCATGGATTCATCAATGGAGGATTGGCCTTCGGTGATGACTCCATCCACCGGAACGGTTTCGCCGGGACGAACGCGCAGCAGGTCGCCGACTTTAACCTGTTCGAGTGGAACTTCACGCCCATCCGCGAGGCGGGTGGTCTTTGGCGCGAGATTAAGAAGGGACTTCAAAGCGCCGGTGGTGCGGCTGCGGGCGCGAAGCTCCAAGACTTGGCCCAGCAAGACGAGCGTAATAATAACAGCGGCTGGTTCGAAATAGAGAGGGGTGTGGGCGAAGAGACCAACCACGCTGGCGATATATGCCGTTCCAGTGCCGAGCGCGATCAGCGTGAACATGTTGCCGTGGCGGTTTTTGACGGATGCCCAAGCACGTGCGAAGAAAGGCGCGCCGCCCCACAAAACGACTGGCGTGGCAAGCGCAAGACCGATCCAACGGGCGAAGGGAACATCCAGGAACATGAGCACGAGCAAGGGCGCAGTGAGCGCAGCGCAGGCGATGAAACGATTGCGCATATCTCGGTATTCGGAGTCGTCCGCCTCAACAGTGGTGTCGACGGGCTCAAGCGCCATGCCACACTTGGGGCAACTACCAGGACCCATCTGGCGAACCTCAGGATCCATGGGGCAGGTGTATTCGACCTGCGAGTTGATCGCCGTCACAGTTGGCTTGGGCGCAGGTGCAATCCCAATCGTGACAAGTTTTGGTTTCAAATACTGCTCTGGCTGCGCATCAAACTTCTTCTTGCAATTCGGGCAACAGAAGTAATAGGTCTTCCCTCCAAAGAAACTTTCGGGTGGCGGCGGCGTCTGAGCTGGGTCGACGTTCATTCCGCACACGGGGTCGATTGGAAGGGGCACACTTATATGATGCGGTGCAGCCCGCGGCGATTCGGGCTATGATATCGAGAAGCTATGGCCAACTACCTACTGAAGACCGAACCCAGTGTCTATTCGTTTGCTGATTTGGAGCGTGACAAGGAAACGATTTGGGATGGCGTGACGAACCCCACAGCCGTGAAACATTTGCGCGAGATGAAGCCAGGCGACAAGCTGGTGATCTATCACACGGGCGATGAAAAGCGGGCTACAGGCACAGCGACGGTGGTGAACGTGGATGGGAAGGACCCAAAGGTTCCGCTAGTAAAGATCAAGCTGGGCAAAGCGGTGAAGTCTCCGAAAACGCTAGCGGAGATCAAGGCCGAGAAGTTATTTGCCGAATCGGCGTTGGTGAAGATTGGTCGGTTGTCTGTGGTGCCGCTCACGGACGGGCAGTTTGCTTGGCTCACTCCTGCCTGAGGGTTTGAATCGGGTCGATCCGGGTGGCGTTCCAGGCGGGGACGAGGCATGCGGCGACCGACACCAGTAGAATCGCCAGGGGAACGAGCGCAAAAGTGAGCGGATCGGTTGGTTGGATTTGAAAGAGCCAGCTATTGAGCAAGCGTGTAAGGACGAATGCGCCTGCGAGCCCGATCACAAGTCCGCACGATGTGAGTCGGAGGCTCTGCGAGAGAATCAGGCTCAACACGCGGCTGCGAGGCGAACCAATGGCTAGGCGGATCCCAATTTCTGGGGTGCGCTGCTTGACCGTTTGCGCCATGAGGCCGTACAGGCCGACGAGAGCGAGGATTATGGCGATCGCGGCGAAGCCCGATAGCAGCGCAGTTTGAAACGTGCGGCGCGCATTGCTGGTTTGTGCGCGCTCCTTCATGCTCTTGATATCGATGGTGAGCGCGGGATCGATCTCGCGCAGGGCCGCGCGGATTTGGGCAGCGACTTGTTGGACAGGCAGATCCGAACGGACGGCGAAATTGTCAGCCACCTCCACTGGTTGGAAAATTTGCGGTTTTGCGATTTGGTCGAGTGCAGTGTGGCGCGTATCGCCCAGCACCGCGATGATGGCGAGCCAGTGAGTGTTCGACAAATCTCCGACGCCGATGCGGATTTGACCGCCGATGGGATCGCGACCATGGAAGAAAGAATCTGCGAATGCTTTGTTGATTATGGCCACTCTAGACTGCGGCTGGAGATCTTGCGGTTGAAAATCTCGACCGCGTAGGAGTGGCGCACCGATGGCCTTTCGATAGTCGAGTGTGACGCCGTAGTTCGAAATAACCTCGGCGGACTTGCCGAAGCCCTTGATTTCCGCATTCGTCACTGATTCATCGTTGTTCAGGGGCAGACTAGTAGTCGCGCCGACGTAGCGAACGTGAGGTAGATCGCGGAGTTTGGTCAGGAAACGCCGATCGAACGCAGCCTGAGACTGATCGTCTGGATAGTTTTCGTCGAGAACGGCGTGAAACGTCAGGGACGCAGCAGAGAAACCCGGATCGATGGATTGCAACTGAAGATAGCTGCGAATCAAAAGCGAAGAGCCCGTGAGCAGAACTACTGAAAGCGCGACTTCGAGGATGATGAGAGCGAAGCGGCCGCGATGACCATTCCCGGCGATGCGAGTGCCCCCGCGTTTTAGAAGATCGTTTACGTTGGGGAGTGATGCGCCGATGGC
>Ga0209698_10006458_pt1 | contig 12449 bp, 11 predicted proteins | sample LitLauG_LLR_2012_FD_187203 | JGI IMG/M metagenome (GOLD analysis project Ga0209698, IMG submission 187203) | Freshwater sediment microbial communities from Pennsylvania, USA - Little Laurel Run_MetaG_LLR_2012 (SPAdes) (version 2) | ecosystem: Environmental > Aquatic > Freshwater > Creek >...
GGATGGTATCGCCTCCCGAGGTCGAGACCTGGGCCACTACGTAGTGGCCCAGGTCTCGACCTCGGGAGGCGATACCATCCCCCTGCGCATTCCTTTTCCCAACGTCTCGCTCGATAACATTTCACCCGATCGCACCGAGTTGCTGGTTAGCAGTTTCGCCGGCTCAGAAGACATTCAACCCATGTGGATCGTTCCGGCGCTGGGCGGGTCTCCGCGGCGTTTCGTTGAACCACCGGGTAGCGATGGCGCCTGGATGTCGAATGGAGATCGGCTGCTCGCGCGCGCCAATGAATTGATCGAGATTGGGGGCAATGGAAATCAGAAGAAGCTGGCATCTCTGCCCACTGATCTCTTCGGCTATTGGCTGCGCTGGTCTCCGGATGGCAAAATTCTCCGCTTCACTACCAACAGCCCGCTCGGTGACAAAATCTGGGAGATGGCAGCCGACGGTTCGAACCTTCATCAACTATTTGTAGACAAGCCTGAGACCGGGGAAACGGGAATGGGGGATTGGACTCCCGATGGCAAGTACTTTGTCTTTCGAGTCACTCACAGCGGTCACGACGATCTTTGGGCCGTCCGGGAAGCAGGCGATCTCTGGCATAAAGTCAATCGCCAGCCCGTGCGTCTAACGTCAGGTCCTCTCGATCTGGAGTCTCCGCGGCCCAGCCTCGATGGAAAGAAAATCTTCGCAGTGGGATCTCAGCCGCGTTCCGAACTGGTTCGCTATGACAACAAGGCAGCGCAGTTCGTTCCTTACCTGAACGGCATTTCGGCGTCCAACGTCAGCTTCTCGCGAGATGGACGGTGGGTAGCCTATGTCGCCTGGCCCGAGGGCGATCTGTGGCGTTGCCGCATCGACGGCAGCGACAAACTCCAGCTCACCGCAGCTCCTATGATCGTGCAATCGGCCGACTGGTCTCCCGACGCCAGCCAAATCGCTTTCACTGCCTCCCGGCCAGGCCAGAAGGAACAAGTTTTCATTGTGTCCACCTCTGCGGGAGAATCGCGGCCCCTGGCCGAGGGCGAAGTTCAAATGCGCAGTGGCGGCTGGACTCCCGACGGGGATTCAGTGTTCTTTCTTACCTTGGAAAGGGCAGATACCTACTCCTTCCGTTTCGTGAACGTCAAAACCATGAAGACAACAAGCGTCCCCGCTTCTGAGGCGCAAGTTGGGGCCAGGCTCTCCCCCGACGGTCGCTACATTGCTGCTACTCCCGTCGACGGTCAAAAGCTCATGATTTTCGACGTCGCCTCCCAGAAGTGGTCGGAGCTGGCCAAGGCCAACGTGAATGCCATCCGCTGGTCCAACGACAGCCAGTACGTATATTTCGATACCCAATCCTACGCCGATCCCGCCGTCTATCGCGTTCGCGTCCTCGATAAAAAGCTGGGGACGGTCGCCAGCTTGAAAAATCTTCGCCGCGTCATCCTGCCCTTCTGGCCATGGATGGGCCTCACCCCCGACGGATCCCCACTACTGATGCGTGATACCGGCACGCAGGAAGTCTACGCGCTGGATTTCGAGGGGCCATGAGAGAACTCCCAACCTGATCAACGAGAGCTTGCGCGTAGCTGGCGCAGCCAGGCGATTGCGCTCGTTGATCTGATTCCGAAAGCAAATCAGCGGATGCCGCTGTGCAACCTGATGAGAAGCAGCAGCGCCAATCCAATTGCTGCGATGCTATTTGTCCTGATCACCCGATAGCTCGCCGCCCACGGGAACATCAGGACTTCATAGAGTGGCATCAGCTTGTCCGGCCAAATCAGCCCGGCCATTCCGAATGCTACAGACAATTGGACAACAAGGCACAGCCCGGCCGCATTCATCACTAGGACTCCAATGTTTGTATTGGAACGTGAGGGAGGCATTGAGGGGAAATTACGAAGGTTACCTCGTTCGTGGGTGTAGTCCTTCGCTTGCCCGAGGATTACGAGGATTGATTGTGTTGCGGATTTGCCGGAGATTACGCTAAGCGACTGCGAACGAACTCCACTACTTCTGGCGTCACGTAGTTTGGCGGGTGGATCGCAAAGATTGGGCGGTTGCTTACGGGCTTCAGCGACACACGCTCCCAGACTGGTTGATTGGAATTATCAGCGGTGTGCAGCAGCACCGCGTCGGCGCGGTCGAGATAGGTTTGCGCGGAGGGTTTGAAATCCTCCGTCTGCGGGTCGAGCACCGTCAGGTAGAGATCGGGCTTGATGAAGCGCATGATGCTGTTCGACTCGATGATGACGTTCCGCGTCGAGTTCAGGATCTGCCGGATTCGCAGTATGGCTTCCGCCAGGTGGCCCTGTTGGGTGCGTACCCACCAGGAGTGATCGGCCCCGGCCAGCAGGAAGCGCGAAGTGTCGGACTCGCCGGAACGGTCTTTCTCTTCTGAGACCGCAAATGAATGATCGGCAGTGGCGCAGTCGCAGGCTTCGCCGTTGGCAGAGCAGACGCCGTGTCCATATTGGGTGATTTTGAGGGCGGTCCAGTGGAAGCCGGGCAGGGCAGCGATCAGGCCGGCGACGACGCTGGTCTTGCCGACGCTGCGAGTGTGTCCGCCGATGACTAGAACTGGCATGTAGCTCTAAGGCTCCGAAAGAAAGCGTAGCAACGCTTGCATCAGGCGCGGGCCTTGTTCGGTATCGAAAATATATTGAGCATGGGCGGAGCCCTCGAGAATCACCAATTGCTTGGGTTCAGGGGCCCGGCGGTAATGCTCGGAAATTCTTGTCAGCCTGGGGCCGTCGCCGCTCTTGTCGTTGCGGCTGACGATGAAGAGTTTTCGGCCGGACAGGCGTTCGGGCGCGTCGCCCCCGTCTGCACCTAGGAACACGATGCGCTCGATCTCTCCGGGGCGTGCTGCGAGCGCAGCATCGGCGGCAGCGTCTCCACCCATGCTCGCGCCCACGATGGAAACAGACTTCGCACCCGTGGAGTGCAAATAGCGAACGGCGGCTAAAACGTCGGGGTAACTTTTGTCGTCGGCGGTCTGGGTTCCGGCGATGGTTTGGCCGTATCCTCGGAAATCGAGCGCCAACACACGGAAGCCTGCTTTTGCCAAGACGCGTGCCTGCTTGTCCCAGCTCTCCATGGTGAAGCGTCCGCCATGCGCCAGCACGACCGCTCGTGAGCCCTTTCCGTAGAGATCAGCACGGAGCCGGAATCCATCGGGAGCGGAAAACGAGACGTGTTTCTGCGCTGCGGCCAAACCGGAGAATAGAAGAACGATAAAGGCCAGACTAAGGCTGCGCATGCTGTCAGTTTCCTTTCTTTGCCGACCGCGCGAGGAATGCCAGCTCTTTAAGATACTCGCGCACAGGCTTTGCTGGAGTGCCCCAGAAGACTACGCCGTTTCCTCGCAGGATTTTCTTCGGGAGGATCCCGCCTTGGCCTCCGATCATGGCTCCGGCCTCCACGCGGGCGTGATCGCCGATGCCTACCTGGCCTCCCATGACTACGTTGTCTTCGATGGTGACGCTGCCGGAGAGGCCGGTTTGGGCGGCGATGATAACGTTTTCTCCGATCTGGCAGTTGTGGCCGATGTGAACGAGGTTGTCGATCTTTGCGCCGCGGCGGATGCGTGTTTCGTCGAGCGCGCCGCGGTCGATGGTGGAGTTGGCTCCGATTTCCACGTCGTCTTCGATGAATAGGCGTCCGATTTGGGGGGATTGCTCGTAGCGTCCGGTTTTCGAATCGCGGACGTAGCCGAAACCTTCACTACCCAGAACTGCGCCGGCTTGGATTACGACGCGGTCGCCCAGCGTCGTGCCTTCGTAGATGGTGACGTTGGCGTCGATGCGGCAGTGGCTGCCGATTACGACGTTGTCGCCGATCACCGCGCCGGAATGGATCGTGGTTTCGTCGCCGACCCTGACGCCTTCGGCGAGGATGGCGCGCGGTCCAATGGCAACGTTGTTGCCCAGCATTGCCGAGGTAGCAACGATCGCCGCAGGATGGATGCCGCGATTGTGCTGCGGATCGCGAAGCAGCTTCGCGGCTCGTGCGAAAGCCAGGCGCGGCTGAGGCGAGATCAGAATCGGCTTGGATGCGCTGGCCGCGAAGTTGCCGGCTGCAAAATCTCCTACAATGACGGCTGCGGCAGGTGAGGCGATGGCCGTGGCAAGATGCTGGGCATCCTCGGCGAAAACCAAAGTGCCGCTTTTGGCGGATTGCAGGCTGGAGACGGAGATGACGGTAGTGGAGGAGTCTCCAAGGAGATGGCAGCCAAGTTTCTCGGCTAGATCGCGCAGGGTCTGCTTCATGGTTGTCTATTGTCGCGTAATCAGTGGCTGGTCGCTAGTAGCTGGTAGCTGGAGATGTCTACGCAAAAGCGGACGGCAGAACCCAGTCACCACGCAATCAACTGCTAGTACAGCGGCGGCTGGCCAGGGGGCCTTGTCTTCCAGCGGCGGTGTACCCAGAGCCATTGATCGGGATAGCGGCGGACGAAGTCTTCGATGACTTGGGTGAATTTTGCGGTGTTGGCGATGATGTCGGACTCGTTGTCAGCGGTGCGAACGAGCTCTACGGCGGGGTCGAAGCGCAGGATGTATTTGCGGAGGGTTTTGTCCCAGACGGTGAAGCCGGGGACGACTGCTGCATCGGTACGGAGGGCGATGCGGGCCAGGCCACTGGCGGTGCAGGCTGGGATGCCGAAGAAATCGACGAAAACTCCCTGTGGCGGGGTCATGTTGGTGTCCATGAGGATGCCGACGGTTTCTCCGGCCTTCATGGCGGAGAGCAGGCTGCGGACGAAGTCGTCTTTGTCGACAGTGCGGTTGCCGTGCATGGTGCGGTAACTCTGGATCAGCCTGTCGACGTAGGGATTGTCGAGCGAACGCATGACAATCGACAGTGGGTGGCCCTGCAGCGAGTGGGCGAAGGCGGAGAGTTCCCAGGCTCCGAGGTGTCCGGTGAGAAAGAGGACGCCTTTTCCCCGCTTGTAGGCGCGTTCGAAATTCTCAAAGCCGTCATAGACGACGATACGCGAGACGTTCTCGCGGGTATAGCGAGGGAAGAGGCAGACTTCGGCTAGTTGGCGTCCGAGGGAAATGAATTCTCCGCAAAGGAGGCGGCCGCGCTCGCGGGACGGCATTTCGGGGAAAGCGAGTGCCAGGTTACGCTGGCCGACGCGACGCAGGCGGCGGTGGAGCACGTAGACGGTGAGTCCGAGCGTGATGCCGAAGGCACGCGACAGAGGACGGGGGATCGCTCCGAGGAGTTTGATCCAGGGCCAGACGAGGGCGTATTCGAGACGTTGGCGCAAAGAGGAGTTCTCGGTTCTCAGTTGTCAGTTCTCAGTGACGCCAATTTAGGGCTGAGAACTGAGAACCGAGAACTGGGAACCTGCTATTTTGCCGCTTGCTGGGCCCACTTGGCGAGCGTGCTCAGGAAGGGGTAGGCAGACTTTGGGGCGTCTACCTCTCCTTTGAGAGCGGTTTTGAAGGGAACCATGCGGCCGTAGAATTCGCGGGTACTGTCTTTGTCCTGCTTAATGACGGCGCCGGAGAGCTCAAGCCCGGCGAACAGGCCGCGGGAACGCGAGTAGGTAAGAACCTGCGCCCGCATCTTCCAGTCGGTATCAGCTGCGGCGTGCCGTCCAACCGGGCCAGCAGCGGCGCTGGCATCAGCACCAAGCTTAAACTGGCTGGAGAGCAGGTGATCCATACCGTTCTTGTTCATGATGAGCATGACCACATCGGTGGCCTGGCCGCCTATCTGTAATCCAAAACTCCCGCCGCCGATGGTGAAGAAAGCGGGAGCGCTCCAGCCTTTTTCGGTGCGGCAACTGGCCACGCCTTTGCCATAACGGCCGCCAAAGACGAATCCTCCGTTGAGGAGGGATGGAACGACGGCAACGCACTCGGCGGAGCCAAGGATCTCTTCGGGAATACGCTGATCGGGAGCGCCCTGGATCTCATCGAGCACAGTTCCGGCGGCTTCGACTCGTCCGGAGGCTTTGGTGTTCGGTTCCGGGGCGGTATCGGCGGGTTTAGCGGCAACTGGCTTGGCGTCATCTTGGGCAACGGCGGGAAGAATCGTGGTCACGAAACAAACGAGCACCAGCAGAACGAGGAGATTTCGCATCATGCCTCACTTGGGAGAAAAATATGGAATCTGTTGTCTATGATTCTATTCGATGCGGGCTCGTGAGTGGAGGATACCGAGGGGAGTGATCAAGCTGAGTCGGGGAAAACAGCTGTCAGCCGTCAGCTCTCAGCCGTCAGTTAAACCTTAGCGCTAGTGTGTCAGTGCGATAGCGGTGGGATATGCGCCGACGGGATAAGGAGATCCGGGAACCATCGTGGTGGCTCCTGTCGTTTCGTCAAGACTGAAGACTGAGACCGAACCCGGGTCCGATTGTGATCGGCCCGCCGCAGGGGAATAGATAAACTGGCTATCGGAGCTCACTACGTCGACACCGGAAAGAGCGGAAGTCGGCGAAACTTCGAGAAGCTGACCAGAGTCGATTACTTTGTATATCCCCGGAGGCGATATGAAGAACTTGCCGTCAGGCGTGATGGCGCTGGGGTACAACTGGTTTTCATTCTGGAACGCTGATACTGCACCGTTAACGGGATTGACGATGCAGTCCCAAAGCTCCGTATTAAGTTCCTGGTTCTCTCCGAATACATAGGCAAAAGTGCCAGAGGGATGCATGGTTATATACTCTGGCGCTTCGCCCGGAATGTAGAAGGGGCCGTTGGCCAGTGTCAAAGACCCGGTGCCGGGATCGATGGCAAAAGTTGAAATGTCCTGCATTTCGGCAGCGTAGAGAAACTTCCCAGCAGGATCGACGGCAGTGCCATAAGTTGTACCGACATCGCCGAACGGTGAGCCTTGTAGCGGAACCAGCACGTGATTCGTTCGGTCGATTCTCCACCCTAGAATACCGGCACACTGCGTTCCTACGTATACAAAGCGGCCCTGGGGATCGACAGATAGGGAGCGTGTACTACATGCCGGAAAGCTGAACGGCGAGCCTGATGCGGGCGACGGTGCGCCCGTGGTCGGGTCAATCACAAAGACCGCCAGCTGACCCCCTACGAGGGCAAACAGGAATTGGTTCTTGGGATCGACTTCAAGACTTGTGAAAAGGTTAAGCGGGACGGTGGCTGCGAAAGGCGACCCGGCGACCGGCGTAAGCGTTCCAGCGGATGGGCTACGCTTGAAAGCGGAAATATTCTGCGAACCCTGATTGGCAACGTAAACGAAGGATTGTCTCGATGGCAGAAGACTATTGGAGGATGAGCCACAGCCCACCGACAACGCTAGAACGGCGATCGAGACTAGGAACTTCACCCTGCAAAATCGGTGTTTCATGGTTACCGCGGGCAAAAAAATGCGGGGCTGAAATCGGCGACCCTAATCTCCGCTTCCAACCCCGTCTCCCAGGTTCTGTGGTAGGTGAAGCGAGTATGCTGCAGGTGCGAAAAGCGGACAAGATTACCGAGGTCACTGTCCGGAGGTAACCACGGGCAGTTCTCAGATGTCAGTTCTCAGTCAGAACCCTTTGCTTATGGGGGTCTGTTCAGAAATGAAAAGAGACGCGGCGAGCCGCGTCTCTACAGGGAAGTCGTGAAGCGTTCTACTTTGCCGTTACCAGCGAATGCGTGATGGCGTGGACGGAGAGCGCGATGCGGTTCTGCACTCCGACTTTGCGCATCAGTTTGGCTACGTGAGCCTTGACGGTGCGCTCTTCGATGCCGAGGGCTGAGCCGATTTCTTTGTTGGAACGGCCAGCGACCAGCATCTCGAGAACTTCCTTTTCGCGGTCGGTGAAGGTAATCCGGCCAGCCGGGAAGATGCGGCCTGGGGACGAACTGACGCGTTCGATAAAAGTCGAGAGCACACGGCGGGGGGCCCATACGGAGCCCTGGTTTACGATACGCAGCGCTTGAATAAATTCGGCGGGCGAGGCAGCTTCGTCGACGTAGCCTTTGGCGCCGGCGGCGATGGCTTTGAGGACGCTTTCGTCGTCCATACCAGAGCCAGTGACGATGATGCGCAGATCAGGCCGCACGGCTTTCATGCTGGCCATGATGTCATAGAGATTCTGACCACTACGGTTGCCTAACAGGACAAGGTCGAGGCCTTGCAGTTGGCCGAGATCGGCCAGCGAGGCGGAGACCAGTTCGAGATCAGGTTCGGTATCGAAGAGGGCCCGGAATCCCACAAAGCGCAGTGGATCACTTTCCACCACGGCTACACGTATCAGCGGCTTTCTGGCAACAGCAGCTTTCATTAAGGTTTCCCTGTTAGGATTGCATCCTGTTCAAGCTTGCCTGAACTGAAAGAGAATTGAAACGATTGGCGACGGGAACAAATTACCGGGGTAACCCCCGAGGGACATGTTTCAAAGTTTGCGAGTTGCAAGGTTTCGAGACCCCAAACTGGGCAATGGGGAGGAGGGTTTGGTCGTGAGTGGAAGGCGAAAATGTAGATTTTATGCGGGAATTCTGGTATTGGGGGTGATGGGTGCGTCTTTCGCAGTGGCGCAGGCGCCACAGGAGGCACCCGCACCCGCGCCACCGGCGGCGGCCTATCAGCCGAAGTTTCCGGGCGATCCGGCACATTCGGAATCCGAGGCGCAGGCGCTGGGCTATATGCGGGTGGTTCTGCGGGCGCAACGTGAATACAAGAAACGGCATGACAAATTCGCGGATACGTTGCCGGCGCTAGCGGGAACGGGATCGTTTACCAAGCGACTGGCGCAGTCCACCGAACGCGGCGAATACACGGTCAGCTTTCGTTCGCACAAAGACGGGTTTGTGCTCACCATGACACCGAAGCAGCTTGATGCCGACCATCGTTCGTTTTATGCGGAAGACGATGGGGTGATTCATGGGGACGATCAAAAGCCTGCGGATGAGGATTCGCCGAAGGTCAAGTAAGGTCCATTCCGCACCTATCGCGGTGACCCCTATCACTGCGGCGGAAAGGGATCCGTTTCATGTTGTATATGGATGAATTTGCAGTGGGAGGTACGCGCCGCCTGGGACGGATTCCCGAGCATTTTGGCGTTTCCCCGAACGCTGATTCACGACCTCGACTCCAGGGTGATGCCCTATCTTCTCCCGGTGACTTTTGTCGCCCTGATGGTGATGTTCCTTGTGTGGCAATTCCAACGTCGCGAATGGGAGCGAACCTGCGAAGTACTGAAAAAAGCCAGCGAACTGAATGAGCGGCTGGAGCGGGAACGCGACCAGGCGCAGGAAGAACTATTGCGACGATTGTATGAAGATCGGGAGTTGAACAAGCAGAAATTTCAGTTCCAGACGCAACTGGCCGAATACGAAAAGTACTCCACGCTAGCGCAGTTGGCTCTTGGCGCGGCACACGGGATCAACAACCCGCTGCTGGGTATCCTGTCGCACCTGGAACTGGAATTGAAGAACTCCTCCGATCCCGACCAGCGCTGGGAAGTGGAGCAATGTATCGCCGGCACCAAACGGATTTCGGCAACCCTGCGCGGACTGGTCAATTACGCCCGCCCCGGTCCCCTTGTACTGAGCAGCCTCAGTCTGTACCGACTGGTGGGCGATACGCTCAGCTTTCTCGAAGGCCAGCCGGCGTTACGCGGCAAACACGCGGAAAATCGTGTTCCGGAAGACTTGCCCCGGATCCTGGTTGATTCCAATCAGCTTTCGCAGGTTCTAATGAACCTGCTGATCAACGCAGCGGAAGCGACTCCCGATGGCGGACGTATCACCATCTCTGCCAGCAAAGTCACGGCCGAAAATAGCATCGAGATTCGGGTCAGCGACACTGGATGTGGCATCCCGCCGGACATTCTGCCCCACGTGTTTGAACCCTTCTTCACCACTAAGCATGGCAAGGGCACCGGCCTGGGACTCAGCATCAGCGCTACGTACGTTCGGAGAAATAAGGGTGAGATTCGAATCGAAAGCGTTGTGGGACAAGGGACGACCGTAACGATCAAGCTGCCAATCCGGCAAGAGGAGACACATAAGACCGAAGAGGAAACTCAAGTCGTGGTTTGAAGCCCTAAGTAGTGGGCCGCGGTTCGTGAATCATATGCCTTATTCCGCTCTGATTATCGATGACGAAGAACTCACCCTGCGCACCATTTCGCGCGGCTTGCGTCAGGATGGGTTTGAGGTATTTACGGCACTCTCGGGTGAAGAAGGTCTCAAGCTGTTCCAGGAAGAAAAACCAGACCTGGTCTTGCTGGACATTGTTCTTCCCGGTATCGATGGGGTCGAAGTCCTGCGCCATATCAAGCAGGCGAATCCGTACGCGATTGTGGTCATGATGAGCGCGTATCACCTGGTGGAACGAGCCGTCGAAGCCATGAAGCTGGGCGCGTTTGATTATCTGGTCAAGCCTTTTCATTTGGAAGACATGATGAACACCTTGCGTCGCGCGGCTGAGGTGCTGGCGCTGCGGGTGCGGGTTCGGGACTCGGTCGAATCGGAACGAGGGCGCTACGATTTTGGGCGCATTGTCACTCACAATCCGGCCACGATCAGAATGCTCGAGGTGGCCCGCAAAGCGGCGGACACGGACCACACGACCATTCTGATTCTAGGAGAGAGCGGGACGGGCAAAGGTGTGCTCGCTAAGGCGATTCACTATGCCAGTCCACGGGCCGCTATGCCGTTGCTGGAAATCAATTGCGCTTCACTGCCAGATGCGCTATTGGAAAGCGAACTCTTCGGGTACGAACCCGGCGCCTTCACGGATGCGAGACGCCGCAAGGAGGGGCTGCTGGAGCGAGCCAGCGGTGGCACAGTGTTTCTGGATGAGATTGGCAACATGTCGGCCAGTGTGCAGGCCAAGTTGCTGCGAGTGCTGGAAGAAGGTACTTTCATGCGCCTTGGCGGCACAAGCACGATCAAAGTCAACATCCGATTGATTGCGGCGACGAACGATCACCTGAAAGATGCGGTAAGCCAAGGCCGTTTTCGCGAGGATCTCTACTACCGCATCAATGTGGTCCAGCTGTACATCCCTCCGCTGCGCGAGCGCAAGGAGGACATCGTGCCCCTGGCGCTGGAAATCATGCAACACCTTAACCGGGAGCTCAAAAGGAACTTTACCGGTTTTACGCTGGCAGCGGCTGATCTGTTGGGAGAGTATGCATGGCCCGGCAACATTCGTGAATTGCGGAATGTCATCGAACGCACAATGATTCTCAGCGGACAAGGAGAAATTGACGCCAGCCATCTTCCGGAAGAGATTCGCGACCAGCATCCCGAGAAGAAGAACGGCGACGCGTTTTCCGAGGACGACATTTCACCGACCGGCGACCAGTTTCTTACCCTGCGAGCGCTGGAAGACAACTACATCGACCAGGTTCTGGCAGCAACGGGCCACAATAAGACGCAGGCGGCCCGGATTCTCGGCATTCACCCCACATCGTTGCAGCGGCGGCTCAAGGGCAAGGCCTCGGACTGAGCCACCTCTCGCTTTTCCTTACCTCCCAATAAAAAGCCCCGGGTTGTCCGCCCGGGGCGTGGTGAAACAGCTTGAGTCTTACGCTTCGGAAGGAACGCTTGGAACCACCCACCGCTGTCGCGGCTCATTTTTCGGCAAGATATCCAGGTAGATGACGGCATAGCGGAAGGCAACGACCGCTGCCACGATGGTCGCCAGTGTCGCCGCAAACTCAGTCCACTTCGGCACATAGTACATGGCGGAACTGGCTTGCAGCGAAGTGATTGAGACATTGAGGCGATTGGTCATGAAGCCAGCCACGATTACAGCGCTAGTCCAGTAGAGGTACATCGGGTTGTTGCGCACCTTCTCGATATTCAGAAGGATCAGAGGCGCGACGACGAGCAGCGCGATTTCGAGCCAGAAAAGTCCGGTCTCTTCGCGCCACAGGAGTAAGTACTGCAGCGCATCGCGGTTGATCAGATCCACGATCCGGAAGATTCCGTACATGGCCAGCAAGGGCGCGATCACCCGGCTCACATCGCTCAGGATGCTCATATCCACCTGAGCGTTCAGCGAGCGGACGCAGAGGTAGATGGCGATGATGGTGACGGCCAATCCCGCTGGTATCGCGGAAAGATAGAACATCGTGGTGAGATACGGTGAGTACCAGAGTGGATACAGCCGGCCTTTGGTGATCAGATAGAGCCCACCCAAAAATGACTGGTGCATCGAGGAGAGAAGCGTGCCCGCCAGTACGAGGGCGATAAGAATACTGTGATGCCAGCGCAGATAAGTTTCGCGCAGACGAACCCACGGGAGCCGTTCGAGGAGTGCGGGCGAGAACTCGAGCGCTAGTACGGTCGTGTAGAGCATCACGCACCACGACACCTCAAATAAGACCGAGTGTCGATTCCACATTACGATCGGATGCCAGATTCTCCACGGCAGGCCGAGTTCGTACATCATGCCGACGCAAACCGTGCAGTATCCGAGAAAGGAGATGAGCACGGATGTCCGCAAGATTGGCCGATAGCGTTCCAGACCTAAGAGG
>Ga0209698_10006459_pt1 | contig 12448 bp, 5 predicted proteins | sample LitLauG_LLR_2012_FD_187203 | JGI IMG/M metagenome (GOLD analysis project Ga0209698, IMG submission 187203) | Freshwater sediment microbial communities from Pennsylvania, USA - Little Laurel Run_MetaG_LLR_2012 (SPAdes) (version 2) | ecosystem: Environmental > Aquatic > Freshwater > Creek >...
ACTAGATCGTCTCGTGTGATCCCATCCAGCTACAATCACTGGCGCAAAGGGGAGCGACAACATCGAGGTGAACATGAAGAAGTCACGGAAGATCATCGTGTACATTGCGACTAGCGCGGATGGCTACATCGCACGGCCCGATGGCGATGTGGGCTGGCTTGACCGTCCATGCCCGAAAGGCCAGTACGGTATGGGCGCATTCTTTAAGACAATTGACACCATCTTGTGGGGGCGGAAGACGTATACCAAAGGAATCGAGATGGGGATGAAGGATTCGGGTTTCGGGCGCGGGATCAAGAATTATCTTTTCTCGCGTCATCCTCCGACGTCGCTGCTCCCAGGATTTGAGCTTGCGCAAGAGCCGGTCAAGCAGTTTGCCCACAACTTGCGAACCCAGCCTGGCAAAGATATCTGGATGATGGGCGGCGGCGAGATCATCGCTTCATTCCTGGACGAGGGAGAGATCGATGAATTCAGTATTCATGTAATTCCGGTCATGATTGGCGAGGGCATTCCCTTGGTGAGCCCGCGGCACCGGTCGATCCCGCTAAAGCTCCTCTCGACCAAAAAGTTTCCGGATGGCGTGGTTCATTTGAACTACCGCGTTTGAGCCGACCTCGGGACTTCAGACCTCGGGACTTCGGACCTCAGATAGAATCACGCTCAAGACATGGCGCTGAGGGAATCAGAAGCGATCGTGCTGCGCACGTATCCGATGCGGGAGGCGGACCTGCTGGTCACGCTGTTTACGCGCGTGGAAGGGAAGGTCCGCGGCGTGGCGCGTTCGGCAAAGAAGTCGAAACGCCGCTTTGGGGGGGCACTTGAGCCGCTTACGTATGTGCGTGCGTTTTATGACGTACGGGAGCGGCAGGAACTGGCAAGGCTGGATGCCTGCGAGGTGTTGGAGTCTCCGCTGGCTTCAGAAGTGAGCTACGCAAGGGCCGTTGCCTTGGGGCACATTGCTGAGTTGCTGGATGAATTACTCCCCGACCGTGAAGCGAATGATGCGATCTTTCGCCTGACGCTTTCTGTTTTGCACGTGCTGACCGGAAGTGAAATCTGGATGCCGGTCACGTATTTTGATTTGTGGCTGACGCGCCTGGTCGGATTTTTGCCGGAGTTGACCGAGTGCGTGATTTGCGGGCGCAATTTAAATGGCAGCCGTGCCTACTTCCACGCGCTTTCTGACGGCCTGATGTGCGTGGATGACAAACGCCTGGCTTCGTCAGAAATCTCCGGCGAGTCGCGCAGCTTGGCCGCGAAAATGTTCCGCGCTCCGGTAGAGACCTTCGGCGGGAAGCCGTGGCAGCAATCGCAAGGCGCGGATCTGCGAAAGTTCCTGATCCAAATTCTGCAGAGGCACATCGAAAAGAAGCTGGTTACGGCAGCGATGTTGGAGAAAGGTGGATTCTAACCGGAAGCGGTATTTCTTGAATCAGAGGATTCCCTACTCTCCGCAATTTATGCGGCTTCGGTCAGTTCGAGCAACCGCGACAGATCCTCGATCATGACCGCTTTGCGCTCGACGGTCACGATGTTCAAGTCGGCCCATGCACAGAGCAAGCGGCTGACAGTGAACAGCGATGTTCCCGCCATTTGAGCAAGATCTTCGCGAGAGAGCTCGATGGGAGAAAGCGACCCTGGCACTTTCTCCGCTAGATGGATGACCAGTCGCGCCAATCGCTGCGGAACGGGGCGGGTTGCCACATCACAGAAACGCTCTTGAAGGATCCGCAGGCGGGTTCGCATGATGACAGCCGCGTTGCGGTGGATGGCGGTCATGCGCTGCGTAAATGCCCCAAACTTTGAGGTCTCCCACACCAGCACGCGACACGCTTGCAGCGCGCGGGCGGTGAGCAAATGCGGCAGTTCAGATCCAATGACGTCATCCAGCAGGCCACCGCTGCTCTCAAGGCGGAGGAGAGTTTCTTTACCGTCTTCGGTGATCTGTGTGATCTTGACGACTCCCTGTGTGACGACAAAAACGTGGCGGACGGGGTCGTTTTGCAGAAACAATGTCTCTCCCTGCGAGTACCACACTTCGCGGGCACTGCTTGCTATTTGACTCTGCTCGTCTGCCGACAATCCGAGGAAAAGTGGAGAGAAATTAAGGCACCCGTGCCAGTCAATCTCCGCCTGTGTCGCTAGATTTGCACTCGGAATGCCTAGTCGTTGTGTGGAAGTTGAGAGCTCAAGAACAGTTGTGGCCACTCATGCCTCCTGATTGGCAAGGTCGCTCTTATTCTCTATTGACTGCCGGTTTTTTATTGACTGCCGGAAACCGTACTAAGGAGCCCAACTACAGGTTGAGCAGGAGCAGGGGGAGGGAATTCAACCTTAAAACCCGGGAACAAATCCTCGTGTGCTCCGCGCTTTTCGAGTCTTGCAGGGAGCTTCTAATCTTCGCTTCTAATCTTCGGCTACGGCCACCTTTCCTGCCCGATCAGAGCGGTGTGCCGTGCGAACCGCAAAACGTCTTTGTATCGCGATCTTGATCGACGGGGCTGTGATCAAGATCACCTTTGAATGTGAACTCCATCACTTCTTGCTTGCTGGCAAGGACACGCGAAGATTCGGCTCGCTAATGTAACGAAGTTGAGGCCACCCTCCCCCTCCCTGATGGGCCGGCCTTTACAGCGTATTCAGGGCCCCAGCAAAGACTCCCATATTGGTCCGCTTGTCATTGCAGAACTTATCGACAACAAGGAGATGACGAAATGAAAAGCAGCAGGTTCGTCCGCATTGGTCTGAGCTTGTGCCTGATGTGTTTGACGCTGATGTTCGGCGTCATGGAGAGCAAGGCACAGTCCATGTCGATGCCGACGCCCCAGAGAAAGACTTCAGCGACGAAGCCGAAGCCAGTCCCGATGGGCGCCATGGCACAGATGGGCCGGATGACGAAGAAGCAGCGGATGGCGGCTGCCATTCGCCACGCGGACCGGCGCGCAGCCCGGATTAGACAAAATCGCGCGGAGGTGAAGTAACATGAAAACCCTCCTTCGTCTCGCTTTTCTATTTATCTCTGGCGCGCTGGCATTCGCGCAGTCGGGAAGTGTACCCGTTTGCAATAACTTCAACGCTGCCGGCCAGCCGATCGACTCAGTATCCGGTACAACCAATTGCACCGACTATTTCGGAGTGGGCAACTGGGCCAACAGCCCTCTGCCCGCGGGCACAATTACCGGATTTAACTTGATCGCGTCGGGAAGCGGCTATGCGAATCCAGTAGTCGTGATTGTGGATTCGACCGGCACTGGCGCCACTGCCACAGCCACTTTCGATCTGACAACAGGAGCCATCACAGGAGTTACAGGGACTGGAACGAACTTTACCATGCCACAAGTCACGATTGTTGACGTTGGCGTGGGCGGCACGCTGGCGGCTCCGATGTGCGGCGGCAATGGGCAACCGGTTTGCGGGTCGGGCGCGCTAGCCACCGCGATCATCGGTTCCCCATTTACGGCTGGCACTGGACTGCTCAAGTTCCAGGATGCCCTGCCCGATTTGAGGAGTGCCATCGCGACTCCCGACAAGCTAACGTTTCCGAACTCCGATTTTTACATCATCGGGTTGGTGCAGTACACCACGCTGATGCACGCGAACCTGCCCCCCACGACGATTCGCGGTTACTGCCAACTGGCGAGCGCGACGGCTACGACCTGCACTCCTTCTTATCTTGGACCTGTGATTGTCGCGACCAAGAACGTGCCAGTCCGCGTACTCTTCAAGAACCTGCTTACTCCGGGAAGCGGAGGCAATCTCTTCATCCCCGTGGACACGACTTACATGGGAGCCAACCTGCCGCAGAACAGAGCCACTCTCCACCTGCACGGCGGCGCGACTCCATGGATCAGCGACGGCACGCCCCATCAGTGGACCACGCCCGTGGGCGACACGCTGATGAGAGGGCCGAGCACAGCGTTTGTCCCGGATATGTTCTTCGACAACACCGGCAAGCTGGTTTCAGTCCCGCAATGCAATGCTGGCGCCGTTCCGCCCGTCACGACCAATTGCTGGCCTGGCGCGGTCCCTGCGGGCGTCAGTAATGATCCCGGCCCTGGCGCGATGACGTTCTTCTGGACCAACGAGCAGGGCGGACGCATGATGTTCTACCACGATCATAGCTACGGCATCACCCGGCTGAACGTGTATGCCGGAGAAGCAGCGGGATACCTGCTGGTCGATCCAGCCGAGGAAAGCATGCTGGCCGCCGGGACGGCGCCCGGAACACTGGGCGCGGCCGGTGACCTGAGCCACGTGATTCCACTCGTCATCCAGGACAAAACCTTTGTGCCGAGCGGATCACAACTCGCTATGCAGGACCCAACGTGGACTGCTGGCGGTTACGGGACAGTTCCCGGGGCAGCCAACGCGGGTGATCTCTGGTTTCCGCACGTGTATACGCCGAACCAGAATCCAGCTGATGCAGGCGGCGGCAACGCCTTCGGCCGATGGGATTACGGGGCATGGTTCTTCCCGCCGCAAACAACCTTGTCTGCGGCCAACCCTCCCAGCGCTGTAACGAACGCCTGCACGTCGGCGGCGTTTCCGGGGCAACTCCTTCAGTCGACGACCGCATGTCCATCGTGCGGGTGCCCGATCACACCAAACCCGTCCGGCACGCCCGAAGCATTCATGGATACTCCGATCGTCAACGGTAAGGCGTACCCCGTTCTGAAGGTCGATCCGGCCGCATATCGCTTCCAGATCCTAAGTGCCGGCAACGATCGCTCGTGGAACCTCTCCTGGTTCCTCGCCGACGCAACACAGGGCAGCACTGAAGTGGCAATGGTGCCCGCCGTTTCGCCGACGAAGGGGGCCGCGTTACCCTTGTGCACCATGATTACCCCGATCACGATGCCAGGTCTCGACATGGGGTTGACCGGCGCGATCTTGGATAGCGCGGGAAATCCCCTGAATGGAACGGGCCTTCCGCCGAACTGCTGGCCGAATTACGGTGCATCGTCGGGCATTCCGAAACCGCAGACGATGTGGGCCGCCGATGGCAGAGCGGGTGGCGTTCCCGACCCGAGGACGGCTGGACCGGCGTGGATTCAGATTGGCACCGAGGGAGGCCTGTTGCCTGCTCCGGTGGTGATCCCGCCCACTCCAGTTAATTACGAATACAACACGAGGAGCGTAACGGTAACGAACGTGGCCGCGCACGGACTGTGGCTTGGTCCGGCGGAGCGCGCGGATGTCATCGTGGACTTCTCCAAGTTCGCGGGACAGACGCTCATTCTCTACAACGATGCGCCAACACCAGCGCCGGGTTTTGACTCACGCGACGATTACTTCACCGGCAACGATGATCAGACGCCGATCGGTGGCGCACCCAGCACGCAGCCGGGCTACGGTCCAAACACTCGCACTATCATGCAGGTCATCGTAGGGCAGAGCGGGACAAACGCTGTTCCTTTCAGCTTGCCCGCACTAAAGGCTTCATTCGCGTCAACGGCGACAACACCAGGCGCCTTCGCTGCAACCCAACCGACGACGATCGTGCCTGAAGCTGCCTACAACTCCGCATACCACGGGACATTCCCCAACTCGTATGCGGCCATCTCAGCTACTACGCTAACCTTCACGCCGCTGGCGCCACTCACGTTCGACACGGCGCCCTGTGCGGCGACTCCGCCCGCAACCTGCGCCAATCTCGCCCCGAAGGCCATTCAGGAGTTGTTCACTCTCGACTACGGCAGGATGAATGCAACCTTGGGAACGGAACTGCCTTTGACCAGCTTCCAAGTGCAGACGACGATTCCTTTGGGCTACGTGGATCCGCCGACCGAGATCATCCGGCAGGGTGACACTGAGCTGTGGAAGATCACGCATAACGGCGTGGATACGCACTTCGTGCACTTCCATCTGTTCAACGTGCAGGTGATCAACCGCATGGGTTGGGATGGAACGATTCGTCCGCCCGAGGCGAACGAGGTTGGATGGAAGGACACCGTCCGGATGAACCCGCTCGAGGACATCCTTGTGGCCTTGCAACCGATCACGCCAACCTTGCCGTGGCCACTGCCTGACAGCATTCGTCTGCTGGACGTGACCATGCCGGCGGGAGCGACTGGCGGGAACTTCTCGAACATTGATCCGCTCACTGGAAATGCGGCTACGACCGTCAACAACCTGACCAACTTCGGCTGGGAGTATGTGTGGCATTGCCACATTCTGGGACACGAAGAGAACGACATGATGCGGCCGATGGTGTTCATGGTCCCGCCACCGGCGCCGGCAAATCTGTCGCTCAGAGCGGATCCGTGGGCAGCGGGCGGAATGGCAGTGAATCTGTACTGGACTGACATGTCAGCCAGCGTGGTCCAGCCGGGAGGCGGGTTCAATCTGAAAATCGCCACTGATTCCGCCTTTACACAAAACGTGTTCGCAGCCCAAGTGCCGGGCAGCGCGAGCACCGGTTTCGGATCTGTGTTGGCGTATCCGTTCACTCCAATTGGGGGAGTAAACACCTACTTCTACGAAGTGCAGGCGTTCACCCCGAACGGTACCTCGGCGTGGACTGTTGGTTCCGGGCCAATTCAGGCGGCACTGACCACGACAAACGTGACCACGAACACTCCTATCGTCTATGGGCAGACAGGCGTGGTTACGGTGACCGTCAGTTCACCGCAGGGCATCCCCACAGGGAACGTTGACCTCAGCGTAGATGGCGGCGCTGCGCTGCTGCAGTCGCTGCCGGGGTTGACTCCCGACTCGGCCACATTCAATCTTTCCGGTCTGACTGCTATCACTCACACTGTGACGGGCAGCTACCCCGATCCGGCCAATCCGTCGGTTGCAATGATTACGCCGAGCAGCGCTTCGGCCTTACTTGCGGTTGGCCCGGCGCCGTTGATCATCACGGGGCCGACACTCTCAATCCCGTATGGTTCGCCCGTTCCAACGCTGACAGCCACGTTTGCGGCGCTCGTGAATGGAGACACGCAGGCAAGCCTGGGTGGAAGTTTTGGGTGCACGACGACCTACACGGTGGGCAGCCCTGTCGGTTCGTATCCCACGACGTGTTCTGGGGCAGTGAACGCAAACTACGCCATCAGCTACGTTGTTGGAGCGATCACCGTAACGCAAGCGCTTGCTTCGGTAACGCCGAATGCAGCCACGAAAGTTTACGGCACGACTGATCCGGTGCTCACCGGAACGCTGACCGGATTCCTGCCGGCAGATGGCATTACCGCCGCTTATTCACGCACAACAGGTGAGACGGTTGCCGGTAGTCCGTACATCATCAGCGCGACACTCGCGCCGACGGGTGCTCTCAGCAACTACTCGATTACTTACAATACGGCCAACTTTACCATCACTCCGGCGGCTGCTTCGGTCACGCCGAATGCAGCGACGAAGGTTTACGGCACAGTTGACCCAGTGCTCACGGGAACGCTGACCGGATTCCTGCCGGCGGATGGTGTCACCGCAACATACACACGGACGGCGGGTGAAACGGTGGCAGGTAGCCCGTACATCATCAGTGGGACGCTTACACCGATAGGTGTTCTCGGCAACTACGCGATCACCTACAACACGGCGAACTTCACCATCACTCCGGCGGCGGCTTCGGTCACGCCGAATGCAGCCACGAAGGTCTACGGTACGGCGGACCCGGCATTCACGGGGACGCTGACCGGATTCCTGGCAGCTGATGGCGTGACAGCAACCTACTCACGCAATGTGGGTGAAACAGTGGCAGGCAGTCCGTACACGATCAGCGCGACGCTTGCTCCGGCAGGCGTTCTCAGTAACTACGCGATCACGTACAACACGGCAAGCTTCACCATCACTCCGGCGGCGGCTTCGGTTACTCCGAACGCAGCCACGAAGGTGTACGGCGCAGCGGACCCGGTATTCACGGGGACGTTGAGCGGATTCCTGCCGGCTGATGCGATTGTGGCGACGTATGGTCGCACGGCAGGTGAGACGGTGGCGGGTAGTCCGTACACGATCAGTGCAACGCTTGCTCCAGCAGGTGTTCTCGGCAACTACGCGATCACGTACAACACGGCGAACTTCACCATCACTGCGGCAGTTGCTTCGGTGACGCCGAATGCAGCCACGAAGGTCTACGGTACGGCGGATCCGGTATTCACGGGAACGCTGACCGGATTCGTTCCTGCCGACGGGGTAGTGGCGACCTACTCACGCACGCCCGGTGAGACGGTTGGTGGTGGCCCGTATACCGTCAGCGCAACGCTTGCGCCGACGGGTGTTCTCGCCAACTACACCATTACTTACAACACGGCGAACTTCACCATCACGGCGGCAACGGCTTCGGTAACGCCGAACGCGGCCACGAAGGTCTACGGCGCAACCGATCCGGTACTTACCGGGACGCTCGCCGGATTCCTGCCAGCTGATGGCATCACGGCAACGTACACGCGCACGGCTGGAGAAGCCGTGAGCTCCTACACAATCAGCGCGACTCTCGCTCCGGCGGGACCGCTGGCGAACTACGCCATTACTTACAACACGGCAGCGTTCACCATCACACGAGCCGGGTTAACCGTCACGGCCAGCAGCGCCGCGATGATATATGGCGGGGCGGTTCCAATAATCTCGCCCGCTTACGCCGGGTTCGTGAATGGAGATACCTCGGCTGTTCTGACCGCGCAGCCTGTCTGCACGACAACCGCAACCGGCACCGGCAACGTGGGGAACTATCCCAGCAGTTGCGGCGGGGCCGCTGCAGCCAACTACACCATCAGCTACGTCGCGGGGACAGTTACAGTGAATGCGGCACCGCTGACAATTACGGCGAGCAACGGGGCCATGACGTACGGCGGAGTGGTTCCAACGATCACGCCGGGCTTCGCGGGCTTTGTCAATGGGCAGAACTTCACGGTGCTGACGACGCAGCCAACCTGTACGACCACGGCGACGGCTGCCAGCAACGTGGGTAGCTATCCCAGCAGTTGCAGCGGGGCAGCAGCCACGAACTACGCTATCAGCTACGTTGCCGGTAGCGTGACGGTTGGTAAAGCAACGTCGACCACCACCATCACCGGACACACTCCTAGCCCGTCGAACGTAGGCCAGGCGGTGGTTGTGAGTGCCAGCGTTGCTCCGCAGTTCACGGGAGTGACCACTGGAACCGTGACCATCAACGCGACTACGGGCGAGGCCTGCTCGGGCTCGCTCAGCGCTGGAGTGGCAAGCTGCAGCATCACGTTCACCACACCGGGTACGAGGACACTGACGGCTACCTACGGTGGCGACAGTAACTTTGCGGGCTCGGTTTCGGCCGGGGTCGCGCAGAACGTCGTTGCAGTGGGAGTGTCGGTCAATCCGACGTCCCTCGCCTTCGCCGACACGACACTGAATACGAACAGCGCAACCATGAGCGCCAGGCTGACGAACACCGGCGCTGCGCTCACGACGCTTTCGTACTCGTTCACCGATCCGGCGTATACGAAGGTGACGGGCGCCGGCAATTGCGGCACGACGCTCAACACGAATGCGAGTTGCACGATTTACGTGCGCTTCCGGCCGACCACGGCAGGAGCTCATCCGGCAACTCTCAACATCAACGCGGGGACTACCCTGGCCAGCGTGGCACTCTCCGGCAACGGAGTTTTGCCGGTCGCTGCGCTGGGAACGCTGACGCCTTCGCCGCTGGTTGCGACGCGGGGCAGTACGGCAACAGGAACCGTGACGCTCGGGAACAGCGGCACCGGACCCCTGACGATCACCAGCATCACGATCGGAGGGACCAATGCCGCGCAGTTCACGCAGACCAACAACTGCGGAACGAGCCTGGCCGCCGGAGCCAATTGCACGGTCACGGTGACCTTCCGGCCACCGGCGAACACGGCACGCGGGAACAAAACCGCCACACTGCGAGTGCGGGATAACTCGAACGGTGTGACGAATTCACTGCAAACCACTGCGCTCAACGGTACAGCGCAGTAGAGGGCCGGGGATTGTAGTCAGCTTTATCGAACCGGGCTGCCCGCGATAGTCGCGGGCAGCCCAGTTTTTTGAATCCGAACAGGCTCGTCAAGTCGGCGACTCTCAGAAAGGGAAGCGGATCGACAGAATGTCGTTGTGATTGCTGGTATGAAAGTGCGTTGTCGCGATTTGGAATCCGCCGCCAAACGTACAGCCGACTCTTCGCCATAGGCGAAAACGTCAGAGAACCAGTCCCGGGGGGAACCACTCTGAGAAGTAGTTGTCCCGCGCAGTTGCGACGGATGAGATCAGGCGATCACGTCCTTTATTACGTTAAGGTCAGCTCGTGAAATGCGGCTCAAGGCGGGGCAGTCCGCCGCCGCTCTGATCAAGGCGACCGAGGTCATGATTCTTCGAGGGTAGCGCTTTGACCTATGGTCCGGATACGACGGTCAACGTGACGGCCGTTCCGCTGTAGTTGACCTGGAAGTGTTCACTTGCATTGATGCTGGCCCCCTTAACCGTGGCGAATTGGTTGCTCACGGCACTACCGGTAACGATGGTGAAGCTGTTGCCGATGGCGGGGACGAAGCCGTTGATCAGTTTGATTGAGAGAGTCCCGCCCAAGCTGACGCCGTTCGAGACGGCCAGGTCTCCAAACTGTCCTGCTGCCGTTCCGCCAACGGAAATGTTCAAGATGCCTGTGGATTGCTGAGTGTAGCTTCCACTCACGGTGAGGGTCCCGGGTTTGGTGGCAGAATCTCCAGCAGTGACGGAAGCATGGGACGTAACCGCCGCGGCCACAGTGCCCTTGCCCACCAAGCTGCCTTTTTGCAGCACGAGGCCAGTTGGCGCAGTTAGCGTTCCGTCCACAGTCGTCGCTCCGCCGCTTTGCGTATAGCTGCTGCCAACCGTGAGGCCGCTGCTCACCCCGACTGTTGTGGTTCCTGTGTTCGTGAACGCGGTATTGGTCGTTAGTTTTTGTCCCCCCTGCAGCGAAAGGACCGATTTCGCCAGATTGGAAGCGAGCCCGGCCAGCCCGTTTGTGGCGGTGCTGGTGTTAAGGATCTGGGCGGCTGCGCCGGTCAGGGTGATGCTTCCTCCATTGTTGATCACAGAATTCTGCATTCCGAGAGTTCCGTTGACGGTGTACGTTCCGCCGGTCAAAGTACCCGTTGTCGAAAGATTGTTAAACAGGCCATTGATGTTGAGAGTGGCTCCCGGACTGATCATTAACTTGCCAGTGTTGGTGAATCCCGTGACATCGGGCACGATGAACAGGGGACTCTTCATATTGGCGAGAATCGTCCCAGAATTACTGATCGGCATGGGATTGGAGTCGCCAATGGTTCCAGCGCCCTGGATCGTGCTCTGATTCGTGAAGGCATTCCCGGCTCCGAAAATGCAAGTGGTGGAAGCCATCAAGATTTTTCCTGTGCCAGTCAGGGTTGCTGGCTTATTCAAGATGATGCAGCTATTTCCGGTCAGGGTGATGGTCCCGGTGTTGTTGACTGTGCCGAGCAAGAAAAGATCGAAGCTCTTGAGGCTCATCTTTCCGGCATTGGTCGGAATGTTGGTCGTGCCGTCTAACGTGCCGTTCTGGGATTGAATTACGCCGGTCCCTACCGTCGTCAATGTTCCGCCGTTGACGGTTCCGATGAGATCCACGGTCGAAGAGGCGAGCGCCTCGATGACGCCGCCAGTATTATTCACCGTGTTGGAAATCTGTAGCGTCCCTCCTCCACTCGCTTCCATCGTGCCAGTGTTGGTGGTGGTGCTACCGCTCAGAGCAAGTGGAGTCGAAGTGCTGTCACCTTGGATTGTGCTCTGATTGGTGAGTGGAAGTTGATAGATAGTTCCGCCCCCGTGAATCAGGTGCGGGGTCACATTGGTGAGAGTGTCGGTGCCACTGAATTGGTGCAGGCCGCCGCCCTGGAGCAAGATGGATCCTGATCCGGCAGCGTTGACAGCGCCGCTGATATAGAGAGTCCCGGCTACCTGAAACGTGCCGTTGTTCGTGACCGTTCCCTGGATGCTTGAACCGGCGGCACCTGGAATTTCGTAGAGTCCCGCGTTCGTCAAGTTATTCAGGATCGGATTGACTCCGCCAGCCGGTACCGTGAAGATGCCCGTGCCAGCGGTCTTAAGAGTGCCTCCCGTGTATGTTCCGCCCAGCAGCATGACTGTGCCACCGTTTAGAGCTTGGATCGTGCCTCCGGTGTTGGTGAATGGTCCGGGGATGCCGTAAACGATATCGAGCGTGCTCCCGCTGCTGGCTTCCATGGTTCCGGTGTTTGTAATGCCAGGAGAAGCGGCTGGTTGGACCCATAGCAGACCAGCGTTGGCATTGATCGTGCCCTGGTTTGTGATGCTCAGTTCGCCCAGGCCGAAGTTGCCTTGTCCCTGAATGGTCTGTTGATTGATGAGCGTCGCACTGACGCCGGACTCACCCGACAATCGGGCATTGGGGTCCGCCATGGTGACCGTGCCGCTTCCGCTGAGTGTTAAGGTGGTCCCTTCCAGGAAAAGTCCGTTCCCGGCTCCG
>Ga0209698_10006460_pt1 | contig 12447 bp, 9 predicted proteins | sample LitLauG_LLR_2012_FD_187203 | JGI IMG/M metagenome (GOLD analysis project Ga0209698, IMG submission 187203) | Freshwater sediment microbial communities from Pennsylvania, USA - Little Laurel Run_MetaG_LLR_2012 (SPAdes) (version 2) | ecosystem: Environmental > Aquatic > Freshwater > Creek >...
GTAGGGTGTCGCCGATCCAGGCGAGGACATAGCCCCTGGGAAGCGCAAGGGCGCACACCAGCGTAAAGGTTACAACTCCGAGGGTGAGGTAGAAACCGAGACGCGAGGACGCAGTCGACGGGCTGCCGGAGCTGGCAGCGGAGCGGAGCGAGTTTGGGTCAGCGCTCATGTTCACTTAGAGAACGAAGGGGACCGCGAATTAGCCAAAAGCCCGGAGCGGTTCAGTGGAAGGCCGTTGGCGGAGCAAACCATTCCCGAATGGACCCTGGTCTACCTATTTTTCGATACTTGGGGGTAAATGAGGGGGGAATGTTGGGGAAGTGTGCAGCGAAGGTTACGCGGGGATGGTTGCAAGGGGAAGAGGTGGCCGGAACCGGGGGTCCGAGCGTTGGCAAGGGCGTGTAGGCAGGCACCAATGCAGATTTTTGAATCGCAACACGCGCGCAATACATCTTAACGCTGTGCGGATGTGTTGGGTCGAGTTTGTTTGGTACTGGGCTTGACAGTTGGCTCAGGAAGAAATATGACTATGACGCCGCGCAATATGCTCCATGATCCTATCGGGGGTCCAAATGGACGCTTCTCGCCGTGATTTCTTTAAGATCGCCGCTGTTGGTGGAACCGCTGCCGCTGTTTTCGGCTTTGATCTGAAACCGGCGTATGCGGAGCTGCGCAGGCTGAAGATCGCCCGGGCCAGCGAAACGCGCTCAACTTGCCCATACTGCGCGGTGGGATGCGGGACGATCATTTATACGATTGGCGACCGGGCGAAGAATGTGACCGCGCAGGTGGTCCATGTTGAGGGAGACCCGGACCATCCGACCAACCGGGGCACCTTATGCCCGAAGGGTTCCTCGCTGCAGCAAGAGATCATGAACGAACGGCGCTTGCTGAAACCGCAGGTGCGCCGGCCGGGGGCCACCGACTGGCAGGACATATCGTGGGACGATGCGCTCAACGAAATCGCGGCGCGTGTAAAGAAGACGCGGGACGACACGTTTGTGGAAAAGGATGCGGCGGGGCACACGGTCAACCGCTTTGAATCGCTTGCTTTTATCGGCGGCTGCACGGACACGAATGAGTTTAACTATCTGGTTGTGAAAGCGATGCGCGCCCTTGGGGTGGTGCATTTAGAAAACCAGGCCAGGGTTTGACACGGCCCCACGGTCTCAAGTTTGGGACCAACGTTCGGCCGGGGCGCGATGACCAATGGCTGGGTAGACATGAAGAATACCGACATGATGCTGATCATGGGCGGTAATCCTGCCGAGAATCATCCCTGTGGATTCAAGTGGGCGGTGGAGGCCAAGCGAACGCGGAACGCAAAAATGATTTCCGTGGACCCGCGCTTCACGCGTACATCGGCGGTCGCCGATCTTTTCTGTCAGATTCGTGCCGGAACGGACATCGCATTCCTCGGCGGCGTAATTCACTACGCGATTGAAAACAACCGGATCGCGAAGGAGTATCTGGTCAATTATACGAATGCCGGGTTCATCGTCGACAAGGATTTCAAACTCCCCGAGATCGATGGCTTGTTCTCTGGCTTCGATGCGCAGAAACAGAACTACAACCGGACCACCTGGAATTACCAGGGTGCGGGCGGCAGCGCACCCACTGCGCCCGCGCCGAAACCCGGGCAGCCCCCGGCCCTGCCCCCGTTGCCGGAAAAAGTCGATTTTGATGCGACGCTGCAGAATCCGAATTGCGTATTCCAACTGCTGAAGCAGCACTACTCTCGCTACACGCCGGAGATGGTGGAACGCATCACGGGTATTCCGAAGGAACAATTCCTGAAGGCTGCTGACCTCTATACTTCGGTTCGCAAAGACGGCGACATGAAGAAGGCGGGGACGATCATCTACGCCGTCGGCTGGACGCATCACTCCTTTGGCACACAGATCATCCGGACCGCGGCGATTCTGCAGCTCGTGCTGGGCAACGTTGGGCGGGCGGGCGGCGGCGTCAACGCGCTGCGCGGGCACTCCAATATTCAGGGCGCCACGGATATGGCGGGCCTGTTCGACAGTTTGCCGGGATATTTGAAGGTTCCGACGCCGGCGGACGCATCGTTTGCCGATTGGATGAAGCGCATTACGCCGACAGCTTCGAAGCCGACGGCTTGGGATTCGTTCAATTATTACGGCAACACGCCGAAATTCACGGTCAGCATGATGAAAGCCTTTTATGGAGACGCAGCCAAGAAAGAAAACGGCTGGGCTTTCGACTATCTGCCGAAGGTGGATCGCAACTACGCGTGGGTGCAGATGTGGGACGACATGTACAACGGGACGTTGAAGGGAATGATCGCGTTCGGGATGAACGGTGTGGCCATCGGCCCCAATTCGAAGAAAAACATTGATGCGCTGAAAAAAGCGGAGTTCCTGGTTGTCGGGGAAATTTATCCCGATGAGACCAGCGAGTTCTGGAGGTCGCCGGGCATTTCCGAAGACGAGATGAAGCAAATTCAAACGACCGTCTACCGCTTGCCTTGCGCGGGATTTGCCGAAAAAGACGGTTCGATGACGAATTCGGCGCGCTGGCTGCTGTGGAAGAATACAGCGATGCCGACCCCCGGAGATGCGCGGCTGGACCAGGCAATCGTAGCGCAGCTTTTCCTGAAAATCAGGGAGCTTTACAAGAAGGACGGAGGCAAGTTCCCCGAGCCCATTCTGAATCTGACATGGAATTACAGCAACCCGGCGAGCCCTCCCCTGGTGGAGGTGTTGAAGGAAATCAATGGAAAGGCGCTGGCGGACCTGGAAGATCCAGCGACGAAACAGCAAATCAAGACCGGACAGCAACTGCCCGGCTTTGCCTGGCTGAAGGATGACGGCACGACATCTTGCGGCAACTGGATTTACGCAGGGTGTTTTACCGAAGCGGGCAATCAAACGGCGCGGCGCGACTCCTCGGATCCTTCGGGGATGGGCGTGCACCCGGGCTGGGGCTGGTCCTGGCCGGCGAACCGGCGCGTGCTCTACAATCGCGCGTCTTGTGACGTGGACGGGAAACCGTGGGATGCATCACGGAAGCAAGTCTGGTGGAACGAAAGCCAGCAAAAATGGGTCGGCAACGATGTGGTGGACTTCAAGGTTGATTCCAAGCCAAAGGATCACATGGGGCCGTTCATCATGACTCCGGAAGGAGTGGCGCGAATTTTTGGACCGCTGGCGGCTTTCAACGACGGGCCGTTCCCGGAATACTACGAACCGACCGAGAGCCCCATTGACAATCCGCTGCACCCGCAGCAGACGCACAACCCGGTGGTCAAGCGGTTCAAGACGCCCGACGATAAATACAGCACGCCGAAGGACGGTTACACGGTTGTGTGCACGACCTACCGGATGACCGAGCACTACCATTACTGGACAAAAAACAATCCCATGAACGTCCAACTGGTGCCGGAGATGTTTATTGAAATACCGGTCGAGCTGGCGAACGACCTGGGACTGAATGGCGGCGAAAGAATAAAAGTGTCCAGCATCCGCGGCGAGTACATTGCCAAGGCGATGGTGACCAAACGGATCAAGCCAATGCTGATTGACGGCAAGAAGGTCTACCAGATCGGCTTCCCGATCCATCAGGGCTATCGGGGAATCGTCGAGGACGAAGGCAAGGACGCGAGAACGCTGGCCAACTTTCTGACGCCGACGGTCTACGATCCAAACTCCTACACACCAGAGTTCAAGGGATTTCTGGTGAAGGTCGAGAAAGCGTAGGGGAGCCGCCATGAGCCAAGCGACACTACGCGTGCAAAAAATTTCGGGACACTCGGGAACGGTGCCGGGCGAGGACACGCAGCGGCAGTTCACGGTCTGCAAACTGGTGGACACCACGACTTGCATCGGGTGCAAGGCGTGCGAAGTGGCGTGCGTGGAATGGAACGACATGCCGTTTTCGCCGACGAGCTTCGACAACACCTACCAGACGATGCCGGAGACCCGGTGGAACTACTGGAACCTGATTCTTTTTAACGAGCACGAACGGGAAGACGGGACGCTGCAATGGCTGATGCGCAAGCACCAGTGCATGCACTGCGCGGAGCCGGGCTGCCTGGAAGCGTGCCCCGCCGACGGCGCGATCGTGCAATATACGAACGGTATTGTGGATTTCCAGCAGGATCACTGCATCGGGTGCGGTTACTGCATCACGGGCTGCCCGTTCAACATTCCGAAGTTCAACAATGTGACGAAGCGGATGTACAAGTGCTCGTTGTGCACGGATCGCGTGAGCGAGGGCCTGGAGCCGGCGTGCATCAAGTCTTGCCCGACGGGCTGCCTGCACTTTGGAAGCAAGGAAGACATGAAGTATCTGGCCGAGTCGCGTGCGAAGCAGTTGCGCGAGCACTTCGGCTACGACAAAGCCGGCGTTTATGATCCGCCGGGAGTGGGTGGCACGGGCGTGATTTACGTACTGCACGATGCGACTCAGCCGGAGCTTTACGGAGGGCTGCCGAGCAATCCGTCGATACCGCTGGCAGTGAAGTTCTGGAAGCACCCGCTGAAGTGGCTGGGGAACCTGGCTCTGGTCGGGGGATTGGTGGGGTTGTTCGTGCACTATCTGAAGTATGGGCCGAAGGCGCGTGAGGAGGCCGATCTGGCTCCGAGGGGGGAGGAATGAAACCGAGAGGAATGATCGGGTATCACCCGGAACAGGTCATCCCCCACGACCATATCCTACGCTACAGCTTCAAGGAACGGCTGAATCACTGGATCGCGGCGGGATCGTTTATTTATTTGATGCTGACGGGGCTGGCGTTCTGGTCGCCGTGGCTTTTCTGGATCGCGACAGTGCTGGGCGGGCCGGAACTTTCGCGGATGCTGCATCCGTGGATCGGATTGGTGTTTTTTGTGGCAGTTTGTTACATGTTCACACTCTGGTCCGCGCAAATGAATTTTCAGCAGGTGGACAAGGAGTGGTGGGCTTCGCTGAAATATTACATCACCAACCAGGACGAGAAGATGCCGCCGGCGGGGCGGTACAACGCGGGGCAGAAATTGTTGTTCTGGAGTTTTTTCATCGGCGGGTTTCTGCTGCTGGCGTCGGGGTGCGTGCTGTGGTTCACGGAATCGATTCCGTGGAACCTGCGCTGGCTCCGCTATCTCTCGGTGGTCGTGCATGCCGGGACGGCGCTGCTGATGATCGGGAATTTTATGATCCACATCTACATGGGCGTGTTCGCGGAGCGCGGGGCGTTCGGCAGCGTAATCCGCGGAGACGTTTCGCTGGCGTTTGCGAAGCGCTACCATCCGGGATGGTATAAAGAGATCGTCGGGGAAACCGAAAAAACGGAATGACGTTCGTCGCGGCCGGGAAGGTGAATTATCGCGCGCGGATGGAGCGTGCGGCACTGCTGGCCGGGCGCGCGGAGTTTGCGGCTCGAGAAATACTTTCCTTCTACGGCCTCCTGGCCAAATTCCAGAAAGAATATTACGAGGCGCTCCCGAAATTGTGGGGGAAGAAACCGGTTGTGCCGGCTGGCGGCGCTTTGCGGGCGGAATTCAACCTGGGCGTGGTGCTGGACGCGTTTGAAAAACTGCTGAAGCTTGTGGAGGCAGAAGGGCCCGCGGCGTTGGCAGAGGCCTCGCGCACGATCCAGTCGGAAGGAGGCGCGCGGCAAGGGGAGCTCCTGCAGGAATTCTGGAAGACAGGCTTGGTGGAAGAGACGGGGCACGGCACGGATGAGGCGCATGCGAAAGCGCTGGCGGCGTTTTTTGCCCGGGTGATGCTGCAACCGTATACGGAATTTGTTGCAGGAGCGATGCTGCCGCCGGCACCGGTCATGACCACTTGCCGATGCCCGCGGTGCAATGCCCTGCCCTTGCTGGGCGTGCTGCGGCCGGAGGGCGAGGGGGGCAAGCGATTCCTGGTGTGCTCGTTCTGCTCTCTGGAATGGGAGTTCCGGCGGATTTTGTGCGCGAATTGCGGAGAAGAGACGGAGCAGAAGTTGCCGGTGTATGTGGCGGAGCAGATTCCACATATCCGGATGGAGTGCTGCGAGACGTGCAAGCATTTCCTGCGCACGATTGATTTGACGAAGGATGGGAATGCGGTGCCGCTAGTGGACGATCTGGCGGCGGTGCCGTTAAGCTTGTGGGCCGAGGAGAACGGGTACGAGCGGATTCAGGTGAATTTGCTGGGGACGTAAGCGGGTTGCGAGCGGTGAGTTTGACGGGGAGTGTTGCCCGGCGCTTACGTTGAGATCCTTCACGCAGAAGGCGCGCTCAGGATGACAGATCGGGTTAGTGTCGCGATTCAATAGCATAGACAGGAGAGACGATGAGACACATTGGGATTGTGCTGGGATTGGTGTTGGCGTTTGGCGTGGCCGCTCGCGCGCAGGGGCAGAAGGCGGAAGCTGCGCCACTGACGGTGATTCGGGCGGGGACGTTGATTGACGGGCAGAGCGACGCGCCGCGCAGGAACCAGCTGATTTTTGTGCGCGGCGAGAAGATTGAAAAGGTTGCGGACGGCGGCACGGCGATTCCCGGCGATGCGAAGGTGATTGATCTTTCGAACGCGACGGTGCTGCCGGGAATGATTGATTCGCACACCCATTTGTTTTTGTGGGGCGAGGATCCGGCCAAAGGTGGATACGACGCGAACATCTTGAAGGCTGGCATGGCACTGCGGGCAGCTCGGGCAACGTATGCGGCAAGGCGGGCGCTGGAACAGGGATTCACGACGATACGCGATGTGGAAACGGAAGGCGCGGGATACGGCGACATCGGAATCAAGCAGGCGATTGAGGAAGGGACGATTCCGGGGCCGCGCGTGTTTGGCTCGACACGAGGGATTTCAACGACCGGCGGATACAACCTGGAAGGCTACGCACCGGAACTGGTGATGCCGAAAGGCGTGCAGATCGTGGACGGGCCGGTGGAGGCGCGAAAGGCGGCGCGCGAGCAACTGGATCATGGAGCGGACTGGCTGAAGGTGTACATGACGCACCGCTCGTGGACAGACAAGCAGGGGAGACTGGTGTCGCAGCCGACGCTGACGGTGGAAGAGTTGCGCGCGATTGTGGACGAGGCGCACGGCTGGGGGAAAAAGGTAGCGTGCCACGCGTACAACGGAGAGGGGCTGCAGCGCGGGCTGGATGGAGGATGCGATTCGATCGAGCACGGCTTGGAGATTACGGACGCGCAGATCGCGCAGATGGCTCGGCAAGGCACATGGTATTGCCCGACGCTTGGGGTGTACTACGCGGACTGGGTCGCGGCGGGAACTCCAGAAGGAGAGCGCGACCGGGCGCGGGCGAATGTGCATGAGACGTCGTTTCGAAAAGCGGTGAAGGCGAATCTGAAGGTTGTTTTCGGGACGGATATTGGCGGGATTCCGTGGCAGGACCCGATCGCGGAAGAATTCGGGTGGATGGTGAAGTTTGGGATGAGCCCGATGGCGGCGATTCAAGCGGCGACGTCACGCCCGGCGGAGATGCTGGATCGGAAGGGGGAGTTGGGAGTGGTGAGTGAGGGAGCGTACGCAGATATTGTGGCAGTGAGCGGGGACCCATTGAAGGACATCATGGAATTGAAGAAGGTGAAGTTTGTGATGAAGGGTGGAGAAGTGTTTATGGATGAATTGCACGCGGCGCCGTGCGCTGTGGATAAGAAATAGGGAGCGGGAGAGACAAACGCAGAGACGAAGAGGTCGCTGAGGTACGCAGAGAAGCAGCTTCAGTTGTGGCGGGTTAAGACGAGCCAGGCTTTGTGGAGCAGGCTTGCGACTGTGCTGGACGAGGCGGGAGTAAGCGGCGAAGAGTCGCCGGAAAGATTGGATGGGCGATTCGATACCGGCATCAGGGCGGACGCCGGATTTTCTTGTGTGGCACCATACATGATGCGGGCGAAGCTGAGATTGGACATGGCTACCTCCCGGCCCGTGATTCGCGGCCGTCATTTGATTGTGCATCCAGGCCGAGAAAAAGGCGGGTAGACGAAGCGTCGGGAAGCGTGATGATTACTGTCCGGACGGGCAGGTCCTGAAAACGGTTTTACAAACGGAGGAAACGGGAATGGCGGAGCAGAATTTTGCAAATCATACGAAGCTGGTGCCGGTTTTTCATTTTTTCGTGGTGCCGGTGATGCTACTGAATTTCGGGCAGTCGGTCTATCGAATGATCCATTTTGGATTTTCGTTCGATCGGCTGGTTGGCGTGCTGACGGCGCTGGCGCTGGTGCTGCTGATGTTCCTGGCGCGGCTGTTCGCGTTGAAAGTGCAGGACCGCGTGATTCGACTCGAGGAGCGGTTGCGGATGGAAAGGCTGCTGCCGGGAGATTTGAAGTCGCGGATCGGAGAGTTTACTTGCGCGCAATTGGTTTCTCTGCGGTTTGCGAGCGACGCGGAGCTGCCGGAGTTGGCGCGGAAGGTGCTGACGGACAATATTCAGGAGCGGAAGGCGATCAAACAGATGGTGCAGAACTGGCGAGCGGATTATTTCCGGGCTTAGGTGAAAGCTCGCGACCCGTGACCTGTGTTCCGTGAGCCGAAGAAAAGAACAAAGGCAGGAGCGTGTGTGGCACACCAAGGGCCGATCGGATAATCGGTCAGTATTCGCGGAAGAGCGGGCGGGCGCGGGGTAGGCAAGCTCCGCACCTGCAAAGAGAAGACACAGGCTAAAGCCTATGCTACTGGGCGAGGAAGGCGGCGTCGAGGGAGACGGATTCGCCGTCGGGATTGGTGAGGACGAGTTGCTGATGGCCGGAGGAGAGAACGGGAGTGGTGAAGGTGAGTGTGTTCATGTCCTTGAAGGTGACGTTGAGTGTCGTGCCGCCGAGTATGGCGGTAATGCCCGACTTGAAGCCGCTGCCTGAGAGGGTGATAGAGATACCGCCGGCGGATGGGCCGTTCGCGGGAGTTAAGGTGCCGATGCCGAGCGGGACACTGGCGAGTTTCAGAACCGTGAGGCCGGAAGTGGTGAGAGCGAAGAGGCGTTGGCCGAATTCGTCCACGGTGAGGAAAGAGCCGTGGAGGCCGTCGGAATCTGTGTTTAGCATGGCGAAGGGTTCGGGAAGATAAACGCGTAAGCGCAGACGGCCGGTGTGTGCGTCGCGAATATCCACACCGCCGTGAATGCCTGTGGCGGGAGGAGCGGCGGGCGGTGGACCGTCGAGAAACGGTTCATAGACGAGCGCGCCGGAGGGATGGAGAGCGACGCCGGGAACCGCGACACGATTGGGAATAGTCTCAAGTTCGGCAGAAGTAGGAGAAGCGGTGAGTGTGAGGTCCGCGTCGCAGATTTCCGTGGCATTGTTGGAGCGGACAGCAAACATCGCGCCGCCGGCTGCGGCGGTGAGGTCGGAAGACAAATCCTTGGCGGTGGAAACCGTGAAGGCGTTAGGAGCGGACGCGGACCAGGAGGCGAGCGGACCTCCCGGTGAAGAGCTGAAGGCGAGATAGACGGAATCGCCGGCGTGGTCGCCCTGGAGCAACGGCGCGCCGGTGATGGAAGTGACCTCGGGCTGCGGCGCGGGTTCATAAGTGGGCGGGAACGCGGTGAGATTCATTTGTCCGAGGCAATTGTTGCAGGCATTGGAGGAACCGCCCTCGCCGCTGAGTCCAACGAAAACGGTTTGCGCGCTGGTGGCGGCGACACGCGAAGGGCCGGAGTTGAGATATCCGGCGACGCCGCCGACGGCGACTTTGGAGCCGTTGTAGGCTGCGCCGTCCGGATTGATGAGGTAAACGTTTTGCGAGCCGAAATCGGCAATGACGAGCTGCGAATTATCGGGAGTGAGCGCCATGCCGCGGAGGCCGGCACTGGGCGGAGGGCCGTTGGGGGGAGGCTGCAACGGAGCACGAAAAACTTGGGCAGCGAGATCGAAAACATCCACATGATCGGTGGCGGAAAGATAGAGTTGCTGGCGGCTTTGGTCGTAGACGATGAATTTGTAGAGGCTGGGATGCGGAAAGGTCTGGCGGGCGGAGAGAAATTGAAAGGATTTCGGAAGCGACGCGGCGCCGGATGGCGTGGCGAGGGAGATGTCGGCTTTGCCGGCGGCGCCAGAGGGAGTGGTGAGGGTAATGCGTTCGAGGGGAAAAGGATAAGTAGAGTCGAGGGCCAGCGCGGGAGCGAACGAGGGGAGCGCTTCGACTTTTTGGATCGTGGCGGCTTGGCCGCCGATTTTGCCGGTGATGCCGTTAACGCTGTTGCCAAAGCCGTGGCCGATCAGATAGACGGTGTCGCCGCCGGAGGCGGCGCCACTATTGGGGAAGATTTCATGCACGGTGGGGCCATAGCTGAAGCCGTCTGGGACAACGGAAACCCATCCATTCGAAAAATAGGCGGTGATATTTGTTGGGCCGGTCGTGCCGCTGGCGGGAGAGGTGACCTGCAATTGTGACGTGCCAGAGACATTGGCCGTGATCGGAGTTTGCGCGGCGAAACGAACTTGCGCACTGGAAGTAAAGTTGGAGCCGGTGAGGGTGACAGAAGTGCCGCCTGCGTTGGGACCTTCGGCGGGAAGCGCGGCGGGCGCACTGGCGAACGAAGGCGCGGGCGTGGAAAGAGTGGTTGGTGAAGAGACATCGATTATGCCGATACCACGGTTACCACGGCCCAAGATGAATTGCGACGCATCGCTTTCCTCAATCATGGTGGGAACTCCCTGAACGGAGAGATCGGGAACCTGGCCAATTTTCTGGAGATTGGCAGCGGCGAGCGCGGTGATGACGCGGCCGTTGCCTAGCGCTTCGGCGAGGTAAAGCACGGCTCCATCGCGCGAGAAGACGAGACTCACGGCATTGGTGGCGACGTAGGTGGCCGAGAGATTCAATTGCGCGTCGAGCCGAAGCACTTGCTGGCCACCATTGGCATTCAGAAGAACGGCGAACTGGGTGCCGTTGGGGGCGGCCGAAACGGCGCTAATCGTGCCGGGGCTTATCGCCCGCGGACCGGCGACTACATTTCCATTCGAATCCAGCAGGACGAGTTCCCCGCTGGCATCGTTGGCAGCGGCGAGGAGGCGCGTGCGATCCGCGGAGCGGGTCATCACGCCCAGGCCATTCTGGAAGACGGCAGGGGCAAGCGAGGTGAGATCCGTGGCGGTGTTGGAGGTTGGATCCCAGAGAGCAAGGAGCGATTCGGCAGAAGCGGGCTGGCGGAGGCGAAGAGCGAGTCTGCCGCTGGCGAGAGCAAGTGCCTCAGCGGGGCGATTGAAGACCATGCCGGGGATGGGAGAAACGCCCGTCATCGGATAACGCGACTTGATCTGTAAATTGGAGGTGTTGACGGCGAGGAGTTCTTCGGTGGTAGTGCCGACCCAGAGGGTGGAGGCATCGGGGGAAAGATCCACGCTGGAGGCGCCGGGCGCGTCAATGGAAGAGAGCAACGAGGGAGAAGGGTCGGAATAGACTTCGACACGGTTCATGGCCGGATTGGCGACAAAGAAGCGATTCCCGGCGGAATCAAAAATGAGGGCGCGATGGCGCGGCTGGCCGACAGGCGCATCCACGCCGGGGACGGAATCGTCTCGAACGAAAACGGAACGCGAAAGATTGGTGACAGCGGCGAGCTGGATGGTTAGTGAGAGCGGCGCGGTGTGAGCGAGCGAGCCGCTGGTGGCCTGAGCGGAAAGGTCGAACTGGCCAGTAGTGGCCGTGGGAGCAGCGCCGAAGATAACCTGTAGGTTTTGGCCGGCGGCGATGGAGAACGGACTGGGCGGTGCGCTGGTGATGCCGGAGGGAATACCGGAAAGGGTGATCTGCACGGTGCCGGTGAAACCATTGAGGGGGGTGACGCCGACAGTGAGAGGCGCGCTGGCATTTCCCTGGGAGATGCTGAGCGAGGAAACTGAAAGTGTGACCGAGAAATCAGGTTGCGGCGGAGGTGGCTGGGTCCCACCCCCGGCACCTCCACCACAACCCTCCGCGAAGATCGCCAAAACACTAAGGAGAAAAATCGAACTGTGAACGCCGGCTGGCATGGCGTGGCTCCTGAAACGAGAGCAATGCGATGAGTGAATCCGGCCGGTTCAGGCGACCACCGGCCGGAAAGTCACCCCACTGGGAAGAGGACAACCGCGGGGAACGATAGCTATTAGTCAAGGAATTGTCAATATATTAAATAGTTGAAAGGTAAGGGATAGAAAGCGTAATTGCAGCAGAGAGAGGCGAGAGATTTTGGGGAAATTGATTGCGGAGACTAGGAGCGGAGGTGGGGGTGGGGATCGAAGGACGCGGCCTGAAACCACCCCTACGGGAGGAAGAAATAAAACGGCGGCTGCGATTACGCAGCCGCCGTTTTTGGGAGGAGCTTGGGAATGGAACAGTGAAACTTAAATGGTCTTGGGGCCGACACCCGCCGTGGCCGGAGCCGAAGCGGAGCGGGAGAATGAGCCGGCGCCAGATTCTTTTTCGCCAGACTTGTCGATTTCGATGGAGCCTTTGAAGTAAGCGCCGTCTTCGATCATGATGCGCGCGGTGGTGAGGTCGCCATTGACG
>Ga0209698_10006461_pt1 | contig 12445 bp, 8 predicted proteins | sample LitLauG_LLR_2012_FD_187203 | JGI IMG/M metagenome (GOLD analysis project Ga0209698, IMG submission 187203) | Freshwater sediment microbial communities from Pennsylvania, USA - Little Laurel Run_MetaG_LLR_2012 (SPAdes) (version 2) | ecosystem: Environmental > Aquatic > Freshwater > Creek >...
CCTTGAAGATATCTGCCACCAGGCCCATGGCCTTGTGCGTGTGCAGGCCCATGCCGTCCGACGTGACAATGCCCGCCGACTCCTGCCCGCGATGCTGCAGAGCATGCACGCCAAGGTAGGCCAGCTTCTCGGCTTCAGGATGGCCATAGATGGCGACGACACCGCACTCTTCGCGAAATTTGTCAGAAGTCAAAATTCAAACCTTTGGTCTGACTTCTTATCCTAGTTCAATTCGCCGACACACGCTCTGGCTCCGTCTTCAGCGCCCACTCCAGAGCACCCTCGTACGCGTCGCTCAGCTCGGAAACCGGCGCGGAAATTACCGTCCGCCCATCCAACTCGACCGCCATTTGCTTTGGGATCGTCTCTCCGATCGCGTCAGCCAAAACTCCGTGTTTGCCCGCCACCTCTTTGATTCGCGCCACATTCCCGGGGTCGCACGAGAGCACAATTCGGCTCGCATCCTCACCGAACAGCACGAATTCCGGCGGTAAGCCGTGCGATTCCAGGCTTACCTTCAAACCTACCCCTCTCGGGAACGCCTTTTCCGCCAAGGCCACGGCTAGTCCGCCATCCGAGCAGTCGTGCGCCGAATCAACCAGCCCGGCGTGGATGATCTCCACAACAGCCTTCTGCAGCGCCGCTTCTTTGTCCAGGTCTAATCCCGGTGGATAGCCCCAAACCGCTCCCAGCACTTCCTTGGCGTATTCGGACGATCCGAACTCCGACTCGGCATCAGTAATGTCACCCGGTTCCATCCCACGCAATAGCACGATCGTGTGCCCCACATCGCGAAAATGCATATGAGCCGCTTTGTGTACGTCCTCCAGAATGCCCACGATCCCGATTACCGGCGTCGGGTAGATACCCTCCCCGAGCGTCTCGTTATAAAAGCTGACGTTTCCGCCCGTGATGGGCGCTTCCAGTTCTTCGCAGGCTTTGGTCATACCATCGATCACCTGTGAAAACTGCCACATGATGTGGGGCTTTTCAGGATTCCCGAAGTTCAGGCAGTTTGTTGCCGCCACCGGCGTGGCGCCCGCGCAAGCGACATTGCGGGCAGCTTCTGCCACAGCGTGCATCGCACCCAAGCGCGGATCCAGATAACACCAGCGCCCATTTCCATCGAGCGCCATTGCGAGCCCGCGCGCCGAACCCTTGATGCGGATCACGCCGGCATCGCTTGGGCCCGGCCCCTCGACCGTATTGGTCTGCACCATGTAGTCATACTGCTGCCAGACCCAGCGTTTTCCGCAGACACTGGGACTCGTCAGCAGCCGCTTGAAACTGGCAGTCAGATCACCGCTCGCCGCAAACCGCACGTGCTCGGGCTTCTCGCGCTCGACCGGGGGCTCCCAGCGTTGCAGAGGCCGCTTGTAAACAGGGGCGTCATCCGTCAGCGCTTCATTCGGAATCTCGGCGACAACTTTGCCATGCTGAAGGACCCGCATCTTGCCATCGTCGGTTACGCGGCCCACCTCGACAGCGTCCAACCCCCACTTTTCGAAGACGCGGAAGACGTCACCCTCACGGCCCTTCACGGCCACCAGCAGCATGCGCTCCTGCGACTCGCTGAGCATGATCTCGTAAGGCGTCATGCCCGTTTCACGTTGGGGCACGCGATCGAGTTCGATCTCGATGCCCACATGGCCGCGCGCTCCCATCTCGCAGGTTGAGCAAGTCAGGCCCGCGGCGCCCATGTCCTGGATGCCGACGATGGCGCCCGTCTGCATCGCTTCCAGGCACGCTTCCAGCAGCAGCTTCTCCAGAAACGGATCGCCTACCTGCACGTTGGGCCGCTTCGCCTCTGACCCTTCGCTGAACTCTTCGCTCGCCATGGTCGCGCCGTGGATACCGTCTCGCCCCGTTTTCGATCCCACGTAAATGACGGGATTGCCTTCTCCCGCTGCCTTCGCATAAAAAATCTGGTCGCTCCGCACCAGGCCGAGCGCGAACGCGTTCACCAGCGGATTGCTGGAATAGCAGGGCTCAAACTTCGTCTCGCCACCCAGGTTCGGCACTCCAAAACAATTCCCATACGATGCAATCCCGCTGACCACGCCTTCCAACACGGAATGGTTCTTGTGAATCTCCGCTCGCGCGGGGTTAGCGATCCCATGGGTCGCATTTGTGCCGGGGGCTGCGGCAATCGGCCCAAATCGCAGCGAGTCCATGACTGCCACCGGCCGCGCTCCCATGGTAAAAATGTCGCGCAGAATGCCGCCCACGCCCGTGGCGGCGCCCTGGAATGGCTCAATAAATGACGGGTGATTGTGCGACTCGATCTTGAAGGCGCATGCCCAGCCGTCGCCGATATCGATGATGCCTGCGTTCTCTCCCGGCCCCTGCACCACCCGGCGGCTGCGCGTTGGCAAGCGCTTCAGGTGGACGCGCGACGACTTATACGAGCAGTGCTCACTCCACATCACGCTGAAGATCCCCAGTTCTGTGATCGTGGGCTCGCGTCCGCCAAGCAACTGCTTGACCTTCTCGTATTCTTCCGGCGTGAGCCCGTGTTCCTTGACCAGGTCTGGGGTGATGGCAGCTATGGCGGGGGTGGTCATAAATGGGGAAAATCTATTGTCGCATTTCGTGGGAGTTTTTACATGCAGAATTCGAGACCGTCTCCCAAGCTCGGCGAGCATTTTTCTACTTTCGCGGCTCATCCCACCGTCTTATCCCGCCCGTCTATACTGTCCCCGATGAAGTCCGTTATTGTCGGCACCGCCGGCCACATCGACCATGGCAAAACCGCGCTGGTCAAGGCGCTCACCGGCATCGATGCCGACCGGCTCGAAGAAGAAAAGCGGCGCGGCATTACCATCGACATCGGTTTCGCCCACCTCGATCTGCCTGGCGCCGGCGGAGACACGCTCCGTCTTGGTTTTGTTGACGTGCCCGGCCACGAGCGTTTCGTGCGCAATATGCTGGCCGGAATCGGCGGGATTGATCTCGTCCTGCTGGTGATCGCAGCCGACGAGTCCATCAAGCCTCAGACCCGCGAGCATTTCGACATCTGCCGCCTTATCTCCGTGCGGCGTGGCATCACCGTTCTCACAAAGTCCGACACCGTTGATAGCGAAACCCTCGGAGTCGTCCGGCTCGAAGTGGAAGACTTTCTCCGTGGGTCGTTTCTCGATCCTGCGCGCTCGCCGATCGTAGCAGTAAGTTCGTTGACCGGCGCCGGGCTGGACGATCTTAAGCAAGCTCTCATCAAGGTAGCTTCGGAGGCCACGGCCAAGGACTCCGGTGCCGTTGCCCGCCTGCCCATCGACCGTGTATTCAGCATGAAGGGCTTCGGCACGGTCGTTACCGGAACGCTGGTCGCGGGCACAATCCACAAAGAAGATGAACTGGAAGTCTTCCCCACCGGCAAGCGCGTGCGCGTGCGCGGTGTGCAGGTACACGGCCAGACCGCGGACAAGGCCATCGCCGGACAACGCACCGCGCTGAACCTCGCGGGAGTCGCAATTGAAGACCTTTCGCGCGGCATGATGCTGGCGCGGCCCGAGACTTTCAAATTCACCAAACGGGTGGATGCGCGACTGTCCCTGCTCCCCTCTTCGAAGCCGCTCAAGGATGGCGTTCGGGTTCACTTCCACGCTTACACCATGGAGACGATCGCGGAAGTACGGCCGATCGGAGTGAAACAGCTTAAGCCGGGGGATGAGCAATTCGTGCAACTACGCCTAGCCGAGCCGACTCTGCTCTTGCCGGGCGATCGTTTCATCGTTCGCCAATTTTCACCGGTGATCACGATCGGCGGAGGCGTGGTGCTGGATGCGACGCCGCTGACTCGCAGACAATCTCAAACCGAACGCACCTCTTTTCTTACTACCATGATGGCAGGCGCCCCCGAACAGGTTCTTGCAGCGCGCGTAGCACGGCGCGGCGTGGCGGGACTTTACCTGCGGGATGTTCCCGCGGAGATGAATATCAGTGCCGAAGATGCGACCCGGCTGGTGGCCAAAGCTCAACTGGTGTCGTGTGGCCAGGTACTGGTTGCGCCTTCAGCGTTTGCCGCGGCAACCGAGACGGTTCACTCCACACTCAAGAAATTTCACGACTCAAATCCGCTCGTTGGCGGGATCAGCAAGCAAGAACTTCGCGAACGTACCGACATACGGTCCGAAGTGTTTGAAGGCATCCTCGCGAAGATGTCCGCCGAAAAGAAACTGGAAATTTCGGGCGAACTCGTCCGCCTACCCGGACGCGGTGTCGTGATGAAGGACGAAGAGGCCGAATCGAAGAAGATAATCGAGGCCGCCTTCTCCTCGGCCGGATTGAAGGTTCCCGCGCTTTGGGACGTTCTTGCCGGTCTGAAAATCGACAAGACCCGTGCGCAGAAGCTCGTGACTCTGCTCCTGCGAGATAAGGCTCTGATCAAAATTTCAGAGGAACTGGTGTTTCATCGCACCGCGCTGGACGAATTGCGCCGCCAACTGGCTGCCTACAAGACAAAGTCGCCGAGGATCGATGTCGCGAAATTCAAGGAACTGGCCGGTGTCAGCCGCAAGTACGCCATCCCGCTGCTCGAGTATCTTGACCGCGAGCGTGTCACCCGGCGCGTAGGAGATGAGAGAATCATCGTTTGAGAATCAGTGCTTCTATGCTGGCCAGGATGCCCGCGAAAACTCCATGATTCTGCCCATTCGTATCATCGGCGCCGGTTTGGCCGGTTCAGAAGCCGCATGGCAATGCGCTCGCCGCGGCGTAGTAGTCGAACTTTGCGAAATGCGACCTGTGCGTTCGACTCCGGCGCACCAGACCGCCGACTTCGCCGAACTCGTTTGCTCCAATTCTCTCAAGTCCGACAGCGAAAACACCGCCCCGTGGCTCCTGAAAGAGGAAATGCGGCGCGCTGGTTCGCTGCTTCTGGAAGTTGCGCGGCATTGTGCAGTTCCAGCCGGACACGCTCTGGCAGTAGACCGCAACACCTTCGCCGCGAAAGTCACAGAAATAATCTCGCGAGAGCCGCTCATCCACATTAAGCGAGAAGAAATCACTCGAATCGAAGAGACCCAGATCACCATCGTCGCCACCGGCCCTCTAACATCCGACGCGCTTTCCCGCGAAATTGCACGCCTGAGCACAAATCCCGGCGAAGACCCTGGTGCGGCGCCTCATCTTTATTTCTACGATTCGATCAGCCCGATTGTGGAAGCTGACTCCATCGACATGAGCAAGGTCTATCTCGCGGCTCGCTACGACAAGGGAACCGCCGACTACATCAACTGCCCCATGTCGCAGGATGACTACGATCGCTTCTACGACGCGCTTGTTTCAGCACAATCCGTGGAAGAACGAGAGTGGGAGAAGCTGAATTATTTTGAAAGCTGTCTCCCCATCGAAGAGATTGCCCGCCGTGGCCGTGACACCCTTCGCTTCGGTCCGATGAAGCCAGTGGGCCTGCGGAATCCCCGCACGGGCCAGCAGCCTTATGCCGTCGTTCAACTCCGCCAGGAGAATCTGCGAGCCGATTCCTACAACCTCGTGGGATTCCAGAACCACCTGAAATTTGGCGACCAGGCTCTTGTGTTGCGGCTCATTCCTGGCCTTGAGAACGCGCGCTTCCTTCGCTACGGCCAGATTCATCGCAACACTTACATCAATTCACCCACTCTTCTCACCGATACGCTCCAGATGAAGCGCCACTCGCAGGTCCTGTTCGCGGGCCAGATCTGCGGCGTGGAGGGTTACGTAGAATCGATTGCGACCGGACTGATGGCAGGCGTTCACGCTGCGGCCCTATCCGTGTCAAATGAACCCGTCCCACCGCCACGCCCGACCGCATTCGGATCACTGATCCACTACATCACGAAGGCAGACCCGCGGCGCTTCCAACCGGCCAACATAACATTTGACCTCCTGCCCCCTCTCGAGACCAGAATTCGCGACCGCCAGGAGCGCCATCGCCGCCAGTGCCAGCTCGCGCTGTCGCAGTTCGACAAATGGCTGGACCAGATCGGCACTACAGCGGCGCCGATCGCTCTGAAATAACAGGGTCGTGCGGCCATGCCGCCTTCCCAGGTCCGGATTTCCTTCCTCAACCGTCTCACCCTTTCCTGCAACAAATCCCGCACCGGTTCCGTATCTACAACCAGCGGGCGTGCAACCCATTGGCACGGCTCACATTCGATTGCAGCCTGCGTCCAAGAGACTGGAATGGTCCTGAGCGATCTCATCGGCGACGTGCTGCGTACCCTCTGGTCCCACAAACTTCGCACGTTTCTGACTATGTTCGGCATCGCCTGGGGGATTGTTTCCATTGTCTTGATGGTTGCTGCCGGCGAAGGACTCCGCGAAGGGCAGGCGGAACAGGCCCGCAATCTGGGCAAAGACATCATGATCGTCTTCCACGGCCGCACCAGCCTGCAGGTCGGAGGCCAGCGTGCCGGTCGCGCCGTGCGCTGGGTCGATTCCGACGTCCCTCACCTGCAGGACGAATCGCCCGATTGCCACGACATCCTTCCGGAGCTTGAGCAGGAGACAGTCCGCACCCATAGCGCCTTCAACAATGCCGCGTTTCTCGTCACGGGCTCCTTCCCGGAGTTTGGTGAGATCCGCAGTCTCGCGATCGGCCAAGGCCGCTACCACAACTGGGAAGACGAAAGGGAAAGTCGGCGGGTTGCCTTCCTCGGAACCGACGCCGCTAAGCAATTATTCCCCGGACGCGATGCCGTCGGCCAAACCATTTACCTCGACGAGATTCCTTACACGGTAATCGGCGTCATGGCCAAGAAGAAGCAGGATTCAAGCTACGACGGCTGGGACGTGAACAAAATCTTCGTTCCTTTCTCCGCTATGCACCGCGATTTCCCCAACAAGCCGCCCGCCGCTCCCGACACGTTTGATCAGTTGTTGGTCACGCCGAAGTCGGTGTCACAGCACGAGGCGTGTAAAGGAGAGATTCGCGCCGCTCTCGGCCGACTGCACGACTTTGATCCCCATGACAAGGAAGCCGCTCCCATCTGGGACACCGTGCAGGAGGCTAAAGCCTTCGAGCAGATGACCAACGGCATGAAGTATTTCCTGGGCGCCGTCGGAATTGTCACTTTGTTCCTTGGCGGGCTGGGCGTGATGAACGTCATGCTCGTCGCGGTGCGAGAGCGCACTCGCGAGATCGGAGTTCGCAAAGCGCTGGGAGCTCCCGCACAGACGATCCTGCGCCAGTTTTTCATCGAAGCCTTGCTGATCGCGGTTCTGAGCGGGGGTATTGGCCTCGGCATCGCATACGGGCTTTGTTCCCTGGTGAATTTGTTACCCATGCCCGACTTTTTCGCGGGCTTGCTTCCCACGTGGAAGTCCGGCTTGGTCGCGGTTTTGTTGCTCGGCACCATTGCCGTGCTGTCTGCGATCTATCCCGCGCGGCGCGCAGCGTCAATTGATCCTATAGAAGCCCTGCGTTACGAGGCAGGCGGATAGAAGAAATTGGGCAATTTTGTAATTGAGCAATTAAGAGATCTTTGTAACTTTGCTGGTCTTCAATTTCTCAATTACTAAACTACCCAATTACTCGATTGTTTTCCCAATGCTGACTGAAATCATTTTCGAAGCCTGGATCGCTCTGAAGCGCAATCGCACGCGCAGCCTGCTGACCATGCTGGGAATCGTTTGGGGCATCGCCACGGTCACACTCCTTATCGCTTACGGCAGCAGCTTTCGCAGCATTCTGGTCAATGGCTTCGACGCGTTCGGAAAGAGTGTGGTCATCTGCTGGCCGCAGCAGACCAGCGAACAGCCCGGCGGCCAGCGCGCAGGAAAAAAGGTTGTATTCGAGAAGGCGGATGTTGAGCTGGTCAAAGCCGAGGCCCCGCTCGTGAAGCACGCCTGCCTGGAAACCGTTCGCCGGCCGGGCATCAGTTATGGCGATCGCATGGTAGGAACTGCCGCGATCCGAGGTGTCTGTCCTGAATATGGGGAAATGCGTAACGAAGTCCCCAGCGAGGGCAGGTGGATCAATGCGAGCGATGAACTCGAACGCCGCCGCGTCGTCTTCCTTGGCGACCGCGTCCGCGAACAACTTTTCAGCGGCCGTCCTGCCGTCGGCGAGACTGTTTTGATCAGCGGCGTGCGTTTCAACGTGATCGGAGTCATGCAACGCAAGATTCAGATGAGCAACTATTTTTCCAGTGACGACGACTCCGCCTGGATTCCGTACTCCGCCGCCGGCGATCTCTGGAATACGCGTTACGCTGCCGTTCTCGTGTTCGAACCGATTGCTCCACAGTTTGAAGCCAAGGCGGAGGCCCAGGTCCTCGCCGCCGTCGCCGAGCGCCAGCAATTCTCGCCCACGGACAAGAAGGCCATCCAGATGTTTGGCCGCGAGGAATTCCGGCCCGTCATCGATGCACTTACGATCGGCCTGCAAGTGCTGCTCACCTTCATCGGAACGTTAACGCTGGGCATCGGTGGGGTCGGCGTCATGAACATCATGCTGGTTTCGGTGGATGAGCGCATCCGCGAGATCGGGCTACGCCGCGCGCTGGGCGCCAGGAAAAGGCACATCAAGCTGCAATTCCTCGCCGAGACGCTCCTCATCATGCTGCTCGGTGGCCTCCTCGGCATCATCGTGTCCTACGTCGTCGCCGCCGCAGTAGGCACTCTCCCCCTCATGGGGCCGCTCTTTGAAGACGACTCCGGCAAGGCCGACATCCATCTCAAGATTTCGATGTTCACCGTGCTGCTCTCGACGGCCGTGCTGCTCGTTGTGGGCGTGGCGAGCGGACTGGTCCCTGCCTTGAGAGCTTCAAAACTCGATCCCGTCGAAGCACTGCGATATGAGTGAAGGCACGCCCCAACAAATCCAATTGACCACTTCCCGTCTTGGCAGTACCTTGCCATCAGCTGCGGAGACTTCCATTGCCCATCTCAGCCGTCGATTCCATCAGCCCGGCCTTCGAGCACACCAAGCAGCAACTGCTGAAACCCTTCCGCTGGGGTCAATGGTCCCGTCTGGCTCTCGTCGGATTTCTGGCAGGCGAAATGAGCTCGGGCGGTTGCAGCTTCAACAACTTTGGCGGACGCACATCAACGCCCAGAAACTCCGGCCAGGAGTTTCTGCCAGCCGGTTTCCCGCACATCGACCCTTCGAAACTCGCACCTTACATCGGCCTCATCGTGGTCGGCGCTATAGCGTTCGTGATCCTGATATTCGTGTTTATATATATCAACAGCATCTTTCGTTTCATTCTCTTTGACTCCGTCGTCCGCAAGAACTGCACGATTCGGGAGGGCTGGAGAAAGTGGCGGCAGCCGGGCCGGCGTTTCTTTCTCTGGCAGATCGTCTTCCAGATCGCCACCATGATGCTGTTTGTGATCCTCATCGGCATCCCGGTGGGCATCGCTCTGTTGCTCGGCTGGATACAGCAGCCGAAAGCGCACATGATCCCCCTCGTCCTGGGCGGAATCTTCCTCTTCTTTGTGTTCTTGTTCTTTGTCCTGGTTGCGATGGTCATCCACGTGATGGCCAAAGACTTTCTGGTTCCCATCATGGGGCTGGAAGGCCTCGACTTCGCTGACGCGTGGAGCCGCCTGCTCAACATGGCCAAGGCAGAGAAGGGAAGTTACGTCTTCTACATGGTGATGAAAGCGGTGCTTTCTGTCGCCGCTTTCGTTGTCTTTGGGATTGTGGCGTTGATTATCGTGCTCATCTGCGCCATCCCGGTGGGCGCAGCCGCTGCCGCAATCATATTGTTAGGAAAAAGTGCGGGATTGATGTGGAACGCCTACACCATCACGCTCGCGGTTCTGGCCGGCATGGTTGCCTTGCTCGTGTTGCTCTACGTGATGTCTCTCATTCTTGTCCCGGTCATCGTGTTCTTCCCGGCGTATTCGATCTACTTCTTTGCGTCCCGATACCCCGCCTTGGATGCACTGTTGCACCCACCTGCCCCGTCCGCGCCTTCGGTCGTGGAACCTCCACCTGAACCGCCGCCGTTGCTGCCAACTCCCGAGCCCATCGGTTGACTGGTTACGGATTTTTCTGCGCGGGAGGAGTTCCTTTGCCAACTCCGGACCCGTGCCCCCAATCCCAGGTGAAACGTCGCCCGATAATAAACTTCACGATCAGGTGATCGGTGGAGCGCGTCGTCCCAATGCCTACACCGAAATTGAACTCCCACTTGGGGGAAACGTCTAAGTCGATCGAGGGGAAGAACTGCTGTTGCTGATCTTTCAGCGGATCAAACTCTGTTGTCGGGCCGAGGGCACCGTAATACTCGAGTCCGCCGCTCACCTTCTTCGTGAAGTCGAAACTCACTTTCGCATTGGGTGAAAACTCGACGCCCCGGTGCACACTTTCGCCGTGAAACGAACGGTCGAATGCCGGATTGAACGCCAGGTACCAGCGGCCGACTTTCTTGTCGATGATCGGCCGGATCTCCCAGGTCCAGGTATCGGGCGAAAAATCACGCCGCTGATATCCGAACTCCTGCGACAGGCTCAGGCCAACCGGCCACTTCCACGATTCAGGAATGCGAAATCGTGGCCGGATGTGATCGCCCACCCATTGCCAGCCGCCGTCCGGCTGAATGCTGCTGAAAACGTAGAAACCGGTCTCAAACCAATCCGTGAATCCCTGGGTGATTTCGAGCGTCTCGTGCACTGCATGATTGCTGGGCAGAACACCATCCACCACAGTCTTGCTGCCCTCCGCCGTGTAGTTGGAGTGGATTTCCACCATGGTCGATCGCGGTGGTATGGTGTCCGACCCGTAAACCTGGATCTCGTAATTGTCCTGTGCGTGCGCCCGCCCCAACAAAACAAGCGCTAGTACAACTCCCCAACGGAATTCATCTAACGCCCACAGCCTCCTGCCACTTACTGTGCCCTGGTTCATAGTGGTTCAGAAAACACCGATTCGCTCCTGCTTTGGATTTTAAGGCATCCGCCCACTAAGCCTGGGAACACGCAGAAATAAGAAGTTCGCCTGCGTCCGCAGCCCGGCTGGAACCTCCACAACTCCGTGGTGTCCAATCTTCTCAGACACGCGCGTGCCAGACAGGAGCAAACAGTATGGCTTTCTCCATGGCAGGCGGTGGTCCGTTCCGTCCCGAAATCAATGTCACTCCGCTTATAGATGTGCTGCTGGTCCTGCTCATCACATTTTTTGTGGTGATCTCCCAGGCGCATGAAAAGGGACTGCAAGCCCAGCTACCCGACCAGTCGGCAGAAATGCCGCCCGCCGCCAACCCGGACGCGGCGATCATTGTTCAAGTAATCGCAAATCGTGACACTGACTTGCCCAGGCTCAAAATCAACCGCGAAGACGTGGCTTGGGATAATCTCCACAGTCGCCTCCACGACATCTTCAAGCTGCGTGCCGAGAAAGTCGCCTTCGTAAGAGGTGATGCCGAGATCGACTTCCGGTACGTCGCGGAAGTGATCGACATCGCGCGGGGCGCGGGAGTCGACCGCGTTGGTCTGCTCACTGCCAAGCAGTAATTCCACTACTCGCCACAACGCGATTGCGTAAACCTCCGCTCCTGGACTAAGCTGTCCCCAATCTTGGGGCGCTATTCGCGCAATTCAATTCTTGGGGCTTGAGATTTCAGTTTTCGAGGGGGACCACCCGATGAAATATCTGGTATCGGCTCTGCTTGTCTGCTCGTTCGCAGCTGCAACCCGCGCACAAAACCCACCTTCGCCGAAGCATGAAGGCCACGGCCACGCTGCCGCCGCATCCGAAGCGAAGCCCGCAACGCTGGTCACCGGTCTCGGCGACCTGCATCATCCCGTCTCCACCGCGAATCCGCAGGCTCAGCAGTTCTTCGACCAGGGACTGCGTTTCATCTACGCTTTCAACCACGACGAGGCCGAGCGTTCCTTCCGCCGCGCCTCCGAACTTGACCCCAAGCTGGCGATGGCATATTGGGGCATCGCCGAAGCCGTCGGCCCGAACTACAACGATCCCGCCAGCGAAGATCGTTTCATCAAGGCACATGACGCGATCCAGAAGGCGGTCGACCTTTCCACTGGTGCGTCTCCCAGCGAGAAGGCTTACATCGCAGCCATGGCGAAACGCTTCCCCGCCGATCCGAAGTCAGATTTGCGCAAGGCCGCAGAGGACTACCACGACGCCATGCGCGAGGTGTCGAAGCAATTCCCCGACGATCTCGACGCTGCCACGCTCTTCGCCGAATCCGGCATGAATCTCCATCCCTGGGGATTGTGGCATCCCGATGGCACGCCGCAAGCCGGTACTGAGGAAATCGTCGCCACTCTCGAGTCTGTTATCCGCCGCGATCCCAATCATCTCGGAGCGATTCACTACTACATTCATGCGGTCGAAGCTTCGGCGTCGCCGGAGCGCGCTCTGGCCGGTGCAAATCGGCTCGCGGCGCTCGCCCCGGCTGCGGGTCACATTGTGCACATGCCCGCTCACGTCTACATCCGCACGGGCGACTACGAAGCCGCTGTGAAGACCAACCAACAAGCCGCTATT
>Ga0209698_10006462_pt1 | contig 12445 bp, 6 predicted proteins | sample LitLauG_LLR_2012_FD_187203 | JGI IMG/M metagenome (GOLD analysis project Ga0209698, IMG submission 187203) | Freshwater sediment microbial communities from Pennsylvania, USA - Little Laurel Run_MetaG_LLR_2012 (SPAdes) (version 2) | ecosystem: Environmental > Aquatic > Freshwater > Creek >...
CGCGAGACCGGAGAAGCGGTTGCTCATGGGGAAGAAGGCATGCTTCTTGTGCGCGGCGCGAACCGCATGCTCGGCTATTTGAACAAGCCTGAGGAGACTGCCTCCGTCTTTCGCGACGGGTGGTACATCACCGGCGACATCGTTATCATGGACGCCGACGGCTTTATCCGAATTGTTGATCGCCAATCCCGCTTCAGCAAAATTGGTGGCGAAATGGTGCCTCACGGCAGGGTTGAAGAAGTTCTGCACTCGGTTCTGGAGCAAGACGCGCGCTGCTGCGTCACTGCCGTCAACGATGAACGAAAAGGGGAACGCCTAGTGGCACTTGTGCAAGATTCGAACCTGTCGCCGAAGGAAATTTGGACGAACCTGATGGGTACCGACCTGCCGAAACTGTGGATCCCTAAGGCCGACGATATTCGCCTCATTCCGGCGCTGCCGCTTCTAGGCACCGGCAAGCTTGACTTGAAGGCGGCGAAGAAGATGGCAGCGGAAACGACTGCGGCCGCTTAGAAATCACAAAGGGTGCGGATGCCGCGATAACCGCGGGCGAGTCCGCACCCCTCTTGAATTGACTGAGCTTAGAACTCGTAGCGTGCGGCAAACTGCATCACGCGCGGATTGCCCAAGGTACTCGTGTATTTGCCAAAGTTGGCGCTATCGCCAATGTCGAGGTTCATCGTCGATACATCGAACTGTGCGGAGTTTGTTACGTTAAACACCTCGGCGCGAATCTGAACGGTATGCCTTTCGCTATAAGGCATGGCAAACCGTTTGCTGATTGCGCCATCTATGTTAAATAAGCCATAGCCGCGAAGGATGTTTCGGCCTCCCGTCGTACCGGGGAAGTTCGGTTCGAAAAGATTAAAGGCGACGTTCGGATCAGCAAAGATATTGGGTCCGCCGGTTGTTGAGTTCTTGTTGTTGTGAACCGCCACGGGGCCGGTCGCAATTGCGAAGCCACTCAGGTTCCAGTTCGTTGCCCATTGCCCGCCATCTCCTACGCCAACCGGCAAGCCGGAAGACTGACGCCAGATTCCGCTTACGCCCCAGCCGCCGAAGAGAAAATTCACAACCGGGTTAACGTTGTTGCCATACCTACGTCCGTGCCCGTACGGCAAGTCCGCTACAAAGAAGGCGCTGATTAAGTGCCTTGCATCGTAATCGGAAACGGCCTTCATCTGCCGCGTGTTCCATGCGTTGATGATTTGCCCGTTTGTGATCGTGTCGCTCTCTCTATAGGAACCCAGATCGATCGATTTCGACAGCGTATAGTTGAAATCGAATTGGATGCCGCTAGAGAAGTGCTTACGCAGCGTCCATTGCATTGCGTGGTAGCTGCCGCTCCCGCGGGTCCGCCACACCGCCAATGACGAATACTGCGAGTTGAACATAGCGTTTGGCCCTAAGCTGCTACAGGGGCTGCAGCCGTTCGACGGCGCGTCATCAATCGACGCCAGCGGACCGGTGTCGTTGTTTAAGCCATATTGCCAGTAGTTTTGATATAGGTTTTGGGTAGCTGTGAAGCCACCGCCCGCATAACCTGAGTAGAGATCTTCAAAGAACGGAATTGCCTTCAGGCCGGCCACATCTGCACCGGACGCATTTGGATGCGCCCGCAGGTAAACCTGCATGGCTGTGGCCGCCTGAAAGTAACTTTGTCCAGACTTCGGGTCAATTAGGTTCGTCGGAGCAGCCACGTCGTCTGCTTGCAGCGATTTCCGCGAGAGTCTTCCAACGTAGTTTCCCTGAATCATGAATCCATGGCTCAACTCTCGTGAGAAGCTGAAGTCCAGGCTGATGGAGTATGGCGCCTGCAAAGCGCTATCTAAGCCTTGGGCAATGGCGAAAGCATTCGGCGCAGTTTGCGGAAAACCACCGGCTGGTGCGGGCGGTAGCAGATTGGCCGGCAGAACGGTTGGACCAACATACCGTGCTGACGTCTCGTAGTGCGCATTGGCCGGATTCGTGAGTTGGGTAGAGAAACCGAGCGAGGTGGCATCCGCCAGTTGGATCAGGCTCTGCCCAAACATGTCGTAGAAGAGCCCCGCACCCGCTCGGATTGAAGTTTTACCGGGGCCGCCAAACAACCAACGGCCAACTCCAGTATCGCCGTCAGGGGAATAACCGAATGCGATCCGCGGTGAAAAATGCTTCTGAAACGGATACAGCCCTCGCCCGCCCTTCGCACTCGCTAGATTGAACGTCAACGCCGGCGCTAAGGCTTGCGATTGCCCTGTCTCCGCCAGTCCGCCGCGAATGTTAAACCAGTCGCCAAGCGGAATGTTACTGCTCGTCTGGTAGCCATTTGCCTCAAACAGCGGAGGGAATAGCGATACGCGCAATCCCGCCGTCACCGTGAAGTTCTTCTTCACCTTCCACGAATCTTGCAAAAACATTTCGTATTCGCGATCTGTAAAATCACGGCTGATGCCCTGGCCTTGCGGTAACAAATTTCCTTGCTTGTCGTAGTTGTAATACCCGTGGCCTTCGTCCACAAAACCCAGAATGTTCGACATCTGCCGGGTGAACGCGGTCTGGGTATTTGGGTCGATCGCAAGATCGCCGACCAGTCCCTGACCCTGATCGAAGAACCACGAGGAGTTAGAAATAGCAGAGCTAAACGAATTTTCGTAGCTCAGCCGCTTAGTGTTGATGAACCGCAAAGACCCGCCAAACTGAATCGTATGCGCACCCTTGTTATAAGTGACACTCTCTTCGATGTCATGCACCGGGATGACGGCATTAACACCCTTGCTGGTCGAGAAGGGATCGTCGATATCACGGAGCGATACCACGGCCGAACTTTGCGTACCTGTATCGGTATAACCTTGCCTGGTGAAGCCATAGCGCAAACTGCTCACCATGTTCGATGTTGCAAGCCACGTGTAACCCACCGCGAACCCTTTAGAGTTCTCTAAGTGCCTGCTCGCCGAAGGTTGGCCCGGTAGCTCTGACGCCGCGGTGCTTGTCGCCGGAACGAAATCGTCATTTTGCAAATTCCCGCGCCAGAACAGCATGTGCTTGCCCGCAGGGTCGATTTGGTAATCCAGCTTGGCAATATAGGTGTTGAACGACAGTGGCACCGCACTGTTAAAACGGTAGCCGGCCGTGTTCAAGCCATCGCCCGTTGTATTGTCATTTGGCATCGGATACGATTGCAAGACCTTCAAGACAGCCGGATCGACGCCTTGACCGGTCGGATCCTGCAGTTTGAGTTGCGCTTGATTCAACTGCTGCTGATTGCCATTAACATCCTGGTACGTAAAGATGCCTTGCCGGAAAAGCGCAGTCGGCACCGTCCGTACAACGCTATAGTCGCTCGCATCGCGGCGCCCTTCGTAGTTAATGAAGTAGAACAGCCGGTTTTTCTTGATTGGGCCACCTAGAGACCCGCCGAACACGTTGCGGATCAGTTTCTGCCTGGGCGTGCCGGATTCGTTATTGAAAAATGTGTTGGCCGAGGTAAGAGTGTTGCGAGTGTACTCATACAGCGACCCATGCAGTTCGTTCGTTCCGCCCTTAGTGATGAGAGTGACTTGCGCACCGGACGTGCGGCCCGCATCCGCGCCGCCGTTGGTCGTCGTCGTGCGGAATTCCTGCACCGAATCAAGTGTTGTACGCAAGACCGAAGTAAACGCCGAGCGCTTCTGCTGGTCGTTCGTATCGACACCGTCAAGGGTCACGTTGCCTTGATCGCTCTTACCACCATTGACTGAGCCGCTACGGTAGTCCGACGGGTCGCCGAAGAATGTCACCCCCGGCTGGATGGAAAGCAGCCCGACAACGTTGCGCGCCTCGAATGGCAATTCCATGATCGGCTTGGTACCGATAGCGTTACCCAAGGTCGCGTCTTGCGTGTTGACTTGCGCGGCATCCGCGCTAATGGTCACGCTTTCCGAGGTTTTGGCTAAATTCTGGATGTGGATGTCGAGCGTTACCGGCGAGCCAACAAGCACCCGGAACTTCTCAATCTTGACGTCGAAGAAACCCTCGGCCTTGGCATCGATAACGTAGAAACCAGGTTGAATCTGCCCGAATGAATACCGCCCGGAGCCATCGGATTTTGTAACGCGCTCCGCACCGTTGTCGGAGTTGGTCAGTTTGATTACTGCGCCGGGCAGTAAAGCTCCCGTGGGATCGGTTACAACACCGTTAACCGACGTGTCTGCCTGTGCCCAGATTGTAGTTGCGGCGAATGCGCAAATCGCTAAAGAAAGCGCAAAAGCTCGAAACGAACGAGACATGAATGTACCCCTGTTTTTGAGTTACAAACTTCGCGGTTTGCAGCTTGAGTTCTCAGTGTACTAGTATGCCTATCCTAGATTTCAAGTCAAAATTGAGATTTAATCCCAAAATCGGTCAGTTGAGTACTGACACCTAAGTACTAGACCCAAAATGGAGGTGTCGGCGTCACGAAACTTCAACCTTGGCGCCGATCCAGCGATCCAATGCTCTCTCTAGTTCTTTCGCCGATACTGGTTTCGCCAGGAAGTCGTCCATTCCGCTGGCATAACAATGGTCCCGCTCTTCCTGCAGAACCCCCGCCGTCAACGCAACGATCGGCGTTCGTTTTCCGGCAGTCTCGAAACCCCGTATTCGTTGCGTAGCCTCAAATCCGCTCATCGTCGGCATCAGGCAATCCATCAACACCAGGTCATACGCGCCTCGCTGGACCGCTGTGCAAGCCGCCACGCCATTGTCAACAATATCGACTTTGCAGCCCATGCGTTCCAGCAAAATGCGCACAACCAGTTGATTCACCTTGTTGTCTTCCGCCAACAGGACGTGGGCGCGTTGTGCGCGCGGCAAAGCAGCTTGTGCCGAATTCGCGGCTACCGAATTCCCGCCTTGCAACAAATCTTGCACTGTTCGCAGCAGCGGCAATCGCCGGACCGGTTTCTCAACAAATTTGACTTCTTTGAGGCCCGTGACGATTGGAAAATCGAAGTCGGCCTGCGTGCCCAGAATCACTACCGGCGCCGCTGCAACATTGAAGAACTGTCCCGCGACTGCACGCTTAGCAATCGAACTCGCATCCACCAGGATCAGGTCGGCGGGCAAGCGGCCCGACTGCGGGGCGCGGGCATAGCGGGAAACCCGTACGCCGGCTCCGCTCAAATGGGCGATTAGACTCGCCGCCGCTGCATCGTCTTCATGAATGAGCGCTACATGTTTGCCGTGGAGGCAATCCACTCCCGCAAACATTGGGGCTGTTTCCAAACAAACATTGAAGAAGAACGTGCTGCCCTCGCCGGGAATGCTATGCACGCCAATTGCCCCGCCCATCTTCTCTACCAGACTCTTGGAGATGGCCAACCCAAGTCCCGTGCCACCAAAACGCCGCGCCGTGGAGAGTTCCGCTTGTTGAAACGCCTCAAAGAGCCCTTCCTGCTGGCTCTTCGTCAAACCGATCCCCGTGTCCCGAACGGCAAACCGCAATACCGTGAACTGATCCTGCTTGGCCTCTTGCGAGACAGACAGGCTCACGGACCCTTCCGCCGTGAACTTGACCGCGTTCGAAAGCAGATTCAACACAACCTGCCGCAATCGCCCGGAATCGCCCATTAGGTCGAGCGGTACCGAATCGTCAACTTTGCAAATTAACTTCAGATTCTTTTCGGCCGCCTGCGTTCCAATGACTTCGAACGCTTCCTCAACGAGAGTCGACAAGTCGAACTGCGCCTTTTCCAGCGTGAGCCGTCCAGCCTCAATCTTCGAGAGATCAAGGATGTCGTTGATAACGCTCAGGAGTGCATCGCCGCTGGATCGAATCGTATCCATATAACAGCGCTGCTCCGATGTCAATTGGGTTCCCAGCATCAGATTGGCCATTCCAATCACCCCGTTCATGGGAGTGCGTATCTCATGGCTCATAGCCGCCAAGAAACCACTCTTGGCTCGGGTCGCCCGTTCGGCGCGGTCGCGCGCCTCGGCCAGTTCTATTGTTCGGCTTGCTACGGCGGCCTCTAGAATCTCTTCACTTTGCTTCTGGTCGTGTATGTCCGAGAGTGTTCCCACCCAGCGCACAATCTCGCCGCTCGCATCCCGCACGGGGTTCCCCATCGCCTTGAACCACCGGTAGTCTCCCTCTTTAGACCGCACTCGGTACTCGCACAGAAAAGGTCCGCCGGTGTTGAGTGAAGCCTGCCAGCGCTCGGCAGTCGGCAACGTATCGTCCGGGTGTAAAAGCTGGAACCAATTGTTGCCTATTAATTCGGCGCAATCGTACCCCGTGTATTCGGCTGTACGCGGGCTCAGAAAGTCGTTAAGGCCCTCGGCAGTGGCGCCCCAAATAATTTGTGGCGAAGCTTCCACCAATGCTTGAAACCTGAGTTTGCTATCGAGTAATTCTCTAGTCCGCTCTGCGACCAGGCTTTCGAGCCGGTCGTGCGCCATCTTGATTTGTCTCTCAGCCTCGAGTCGCGCCGTAACGTCCTGCGCCAGCGTCATACACAGAGGGATTGATTCGCTCTTCAGATCGAGCGCCGTCAATTCCACCCAGAGCGTAGAGTCGTCTTTCCTTCGGTGGCGCCAGAGGCGCGGCGTTCCCTCCGCGCCTCTAGGCTTCTTCAGATAACTCTCCAATTCTTCGAATTCTTCCGGCATTCGGATGTCGCGTACGCTTAGCTTCAGAAACTCATCCCTGCTCCATCCATAGCGCTCGATGGCGGCTCGGTTCACTTCGACGATTCGAAAATCGTCCGCCCGATAGATCCAACAAGGCAAAGGATTGCGCTCAAATAGCTCGCGGTGACGCGCTTCGGAATTGCGCAACTTCGCCTCGGTTTCGAATTTCTCCGTGACGTCAAGCGCGATTCCGCCCAGTGCCTTCCCGCCCGAGGCATCGCGGAACGGAAACTTCGTAACCAAAAATTGACGATGGGTTCCGTCGGGCATCGGAACATGCTCTAGGATTTCCCGGCTGGTACCAGATTGAAGCACCTCCACATCGATAGCGCGCAGCTTTTCCGCTACGTCCGCCGGCCAAATCTCGGCATCCCGCTTCCCCAGCCATCGTTCGGAAGCAATTCCGAACAGCTTCTGCATACTCGCGTTGGTGTAGACCATGCGGCCGTCTTCGTCCTTAATAAAGGTGAGGGCCGGGTTATTATCCAAAAACATCCGCAGGCGCATCTCGCTGGCGATTAACTCAGCTTCCGCTTGCTTTCGATCGGTAATATCACTATGGGAACCCACCAACCGGATCGCCTTGCCGTTCTCATCCCAAGTTGCTTTGCCTCGAACGTGAAGCCAGCACCAGTGCCCATCGCGGTGACGAATCCGGTAATCCAAGCGGTAAGTCGGTGTTCGCCGATTCAGATAATCGTCGAGTTGGCTAGCAACGCGCTCTTTGTCATCCGAGTGAACGCGGTCCCACCATGTCTCCGGCGTGCCTGGCAGTTCGCCCGGCAGATAGCCAATTTGGGCCAACCACTCTGGGGAATAATAGTTCTGCCCGGTTAGCAAGTCGGCGTCAAAGATACCGTCCTGATTTGCTTCCAGTACGAGCGCATTGCGCTCGATTTCGTCTGAACGTCTACGCGTTCCTTCAATCGAGTCTTGAGGGTCTTGCGGGCCAACCATGGGTAGTTAAGCGGAACTGCTGCAGTTCACAGTTCCTAATCGGCTTAACCGGGCCTAAGGCTTTAGCTCGCACGTCGATACACGTTAGGGCGAGCTACGTGGTGACTAACTTCTCTCGGTCCCAAAGACGAAGTTTCCGGCATGCCTTAATAAACGCGTCCGCACCCTTCGCGCTTTCCAGAGGAATAAACCCTTCGTCCATTTCAATACCTGCCTTTTCGAAAAGTGCATGCGCCGCTTCGTTACATCCGATAAATTTCAGGTGCGCAAATGCATCGGAGACGAAGTCTTTGGCCGATGCATTTTTCAGCAGAGCCTGGCAACCTTCCACGGACGGCAGGACCGCGACCGCATCATAAAGCACCGAAGGCCCGCCACCAATTTTTTGCTGCACCTCAATGAAACTGCTGTCGCTCGCCTTTGCGCCGCCCACCGCCGGCGCGATCACTTCAAAGTTTGCTTGTTCCGCCGCGATCGCCGCGACTAAGGAGTTAAACACTTTTCGATCAGTACCGTCCGTCACAAGAATGCCCACCTTGCGCCCGCCGAACGATGGCGGCGGATTTTGCAGAATGCTGAGCGCCTTCGATGTTTTCAAATCCATGCGCGTTTCTTTGGCGGCTAACGCCGGCTTCACTGCCTCGCGCAAACCAAGGCCTTTGGTCACGAGCGCAGTCAGTTCCCTATCAATGTGAGGCAGATGCGAGACCATTCTTTCGCGAATCGCCACTTTCTCAACTTTGCTCAATTCGAACACCAGCGAATTCGCGATGTGTTTCTGCTCCGTCTTTGTCTGGCTGATATAAAACAGCCGGGCTTGGCTGTAGTGATCGGCAAACGTTTCAGAGCGTTCGCGCACTTTCGCGCCTTCTTCAGGAGCGGGGAAAGAACGAAATCCGCCGGCCGGCGACTCACGAGGACCGCCTTCCGGAGCGGGCCACGAATTCGGCTCATAATTCGCCCTGCCTTTTGCATGCGCAAACGCCATATGCCCATCCTGCTGAAAATTGTGAAACGGACATTTTGGGGCGTTGATGGGCAAGTGAGTGAAATTCGGACCACCGAGGCGCTTGATTTGCGTATCCAGATAAGAAAAGTTACGGCCCTGCAGCAGCGGGTCATTACTGAAATCAACGCCAGGGACAATGTTACTTGTGCAGAAGGCGACTTGTTCCGTCTCGGCAAAGAAGTTATCCACGCAACGATCCAGAACCAGGCGCCCTACCAGCCGGATAGGCAGTTGCTCCTCCGGTATCAGTTTGGTGGCATCCAAAATATCGAAGTCAAATTCATCGGCAAATTTGTCGTCAAAAAGTTGCAGGCCCAGTTCCCATTCAGGATAGTTTCCGCTTTGAATGGCGCTCCACAGATCTCTACGATGAAAGTCCGGGTCGGCGCCGTTAATTTTTACCGCTTCGTTCCACAGCACGGATTGCATACCCATCTTGGGTTTCCAGTGGAATTTGACGTAGGTGGATTTGCCGGCGCTGTTGACCAAGCGAAACGTATGAACGCCAAAGCCTTCCATGAAGCGCAGCGACCGCGGAATGGCACGGTCGGACATGATCCACATAATCATGTGCATGCTTTCCGGCATCAACGAAGCGAAATCCCAAAAGTTATCGTGAGCGGTTTGCGCCTGCGGGAAGTCGCGATCCGGCTCGGCCTTGGCGGCATGAATCAAGTCGGGAAACTTAATGGCATCCTGAATGAAGAAAACCGGCATATTATTGCCGACAATGTCCCAGTTGCCTTGCTTCGTATAGAGTTTCACCGCAAAGCCACGCACGTCGCGCGCCAGATCTGCTGAGCCTTTGTTACCGGCAACAGTGGAGAAGCGCACGAACGCCCGCGTTCTTTCTCCCGCGCGCTGGAAGATGTCGGCCGCTGTGATATCGCTGAGTGCTTCGTACGTTTCAAAAAAACCATGTGCCCCATAACCGCGTGCGTGCACCACGCGTTCGGGAATGCGCTCGTGATCGAAATGGAAGATCTTCTCGCGAAGATGAAAGTCTTCCAAAGTCGTTGGGCCGCGGCTACCGACCTTCAATGAGTTCTGGTCGTCGGAAACCGGTACGCCTTGCTGGGTAGTAAGCGTTATGTCGCCGGCGATCTGGTGGGTCTCCCCGCCCTTGGTTTTTAGCATTTGCTTCTCGTGCTGATTGGGTTTCGATTTCATTGGTTTCTTTGCTCGGGAATTCGCGTCAATTTGTTACGGCAACGCACATTTTGTAATAGTCCCGATCAGCACTCCGCGTACCGGCGGGGGACCTTCGGGCTTAGTGATGGCTGAACAAAAACCATGCAAGCACTAACACACCTGGAACTCCAAGCAGCCAGGCAACTAAATATTTCATTGTTTCGCTTCCCTTTCTCGCTAGTAGCAGTGCAAGTTAGGGGCCGATTGCGGATGCGAAGAAGATGAGGATGATGGGTGGGTTCCGTAAAGAGGGTCGGGGCTTCTTCAGCCGCCGAGTGGTTCTCTATCGCTTGCGAGGCGCGTCAGAGCCGGTCAAAGCGGAACGCCTGAAACGGAAGTTAGCGCTGCCAGTCGCAGGTGCCGATGTGGGTGGCGTCGGGATCGGAAACTAGAAAACGTACGCGTTGGGTTTTCTTGGGCAGAATCTTATCAAACTTGGCGGTGGTAACGCGGTTGGTCCAGGTCTTCTGCCAATCGATTTGCCAGGACCAATTTTGAAGAATGGCCCCGGAACCTGCGATTGCGGCAACGCGAATGTTTTCGCGAGATTGGGGTTCTGTCTGCATGATGAACGGAGTGGGTTTCACGGTGAATGAGCCGGTAGCGTGCATAGTTGCCTCATCATAGGCGACCGGGCAGGTTAGGGCGAAGGCCGAGTAGACAAGCGGACTGGACAGCGCCGCAGTCCAGCGGGCTTCGCGCAGTTCCTGTGTCGGAGCGGAGTCGTCGCCGACGGCGTAATAGCCGCTTCTTGTGCGGGCCACGACGCCTGGGATATTTGTGCGAATTTCGATCTTGCGATATTCGCCTTTGTAGTCGTGGTTGGACGGAGAATAGGAAAGCAAATAGTTAGCAGCGCCGTCGTTCACCGCTTGACTGAGGGCGATATCGACGTCGTTGCGTTCGTAATAAGCGTGGCCACCCGTCATGCTCGTTAACAGCGCCAAGAACTGATTCGCTTCGTAGGCAGTCCCCTGCGAGGCAAGGTCGTCATTGTTGTTGGCGGAAGGCTCCATGTTGCCGACGCTCAGCTTGTCTGTCATAGGCGTGGCGACTCCCGTTACCGGCAACGGGTGCACACCGCTTGGATCAATCGAGTAGAGGCGAATGCGCGCGGTCATGAGAAGGTTGGCCAACTTGCGCGGACCGGTTTGGGCGGCGTGGGGATCTTTGGGATCGTAGAGGGAGCCGGCAAACCCCGGGGTGACCCAAATGACGTTGAGGTTATAAGGAGACCCAACGGTGGCGCGGGCGAGATCGACGAGACTGTCGATTGTTTTCTGCGCGTGTTCCTGAATTTTGTCTTGCTGATGTTCGCCATCGACAGGATTGATGAGCGCGGGACGGAACTGGCTGAGTGAATCCTTGAGAACCTTGGCGTCTTGTGTGTAGTCCTTAAGCAGCGAAATCCCGTGCAAGTTGAGGGTCATTAAGGCGGTTGGTGTTTGATCCAAATGGTTTTGCGCGAGGAACTGCAGGATTTTGTCGCGGGCGAACGACAAATCGGCGAAAGCGGCGTTGAGTTCGTCGAGAAGGATAATGGTGCGGGGGCTGTTCGGTTGGACGGAGGAATCGGCGGATAGGGGCGCCTCGAATGATGACATTTTCTGCGGTTGGCCGTCTTCGAGGATAGTGAAATCATCCTGAGTGAGCGTGCGGAGGGGATGGCCGGACTTGTCACTGACAACGACATCGAGCAGAACGACATGGGTACTGCTGCGAACGAGCGGAGCGGTTGTGTCCTGCGGCAACAGCAGCGTCAGAACTAGAAAAAAGCTTTTCATTTGGGCTGCACCATCTTACTTCATTTCCGGCGCCTAGCGAGATAGGGGAAAACCAGTAACTTATTGACCGGCCTGGACTCTGTGAAGTAGCTCACTGAGCGCTAAGGGGAGAGGACGGGTTTTATTGGTTGGCATTGAAGGAGCCTAGGCCCAGTTTCTCGCGGACCACAGCTTAAAGCCTGCGACGACGAGGCGTTGCAATTCGGTGATGAGATCTGGATCAGGGTCGGTCTTGAAATTGAAGCACGTTTTGCCTTGCATACGTTTTTTGAGGGCTGGCGAGATGGTTTGCGTGAGTTCAGGACACATGTAGAGAGGCATGAGATGGAGGCTCACATAAGCCTTGGTAAGGCGGATAGAACCAAAATCGATAGGGTGGCCCTTGTGCTGCGGAAACGGGGACGGGCATTTGGTGACGAAGGAGTATAGAGTGGCCGTGTCGGTTTTGAGGGTGAGGTGGCTGGCGACTTTGGAGAAGACGGGTTTGAGGGCGGCGAAGGTGACGGCGGGGTCGGCAGGCATTGCGGCTATTTTAGCGGAACAACTGTTCAACTCCCACGCATCTATCGGGGATTGAATTGATCCGCTTGAGTAAGTAATGGTTGGATGGATTCGGCAGGCCGCTTCTTTGCAGTCACGGCTTGGCTCGCTCCCCCTTGAGAAGTTCGCGGAGTTCGAGATGGGCTTTCACCTCGGCTTTATCGCGCCAGACGGGGTGGAGTTTGCGGGCCGAGAGCAAGGGCAGTTGATCTTCCAGGTGGGGTGAGCCGTGCTGGCTGGCGTTGCCGTAGCTGAGAAGACAATTGGCGCGCTGTTTCGCGGCAAACTCGATAGCGCACACAAAAGTTTCACCGGCAATCGCATAGTGCTTGTT
>Ga0209698_10006464_pt1 | contig 12444 bp, 7 predicted proteins | sample LitLauG_LLR_2012_FD_187203 | JGI IMG/M metagenome (GOLD analysis project Ga0209698, IMG submission 187203) | Freshwater sediment microbial communities from Pennsylvania, USA - Little Laurel Run_MetaG_LLR_2012 (SPAdes) (version 2) | ecosystem: Environmental > Aquatic > Freshwater > Creek >...
TAGTTCGGCCGCGACTACACCCGTGAAGAGCTGAGGCTGTTCGTCTTGTGGAAAAACCGAGTAAAAATTGTCAAAGTATATTTTTTCGAACTCCGCAGGATAGTAGAGGAACGAGTGGCAAAGCTTTCTACGGAAGTAGTCGGGTATTGTTCTTGCCCCCAGCAACTGACGAATGCCAGATCGAATTGCCGAAGGCACCAACCTCCTGTAGACAGGCCCTGCTAGCATGTTCCACAAAGTGACTCGATATTTTAGGTATCCGGCGAAAATCTCATCGCCGCCTTCTCCGGACAGTACAACCTTTACTTTCTCGCTCGCAAGTTGAGAGACAAAGTGCAACGCAACGCTTGAAGGCCAAACGATGGGCTCGTCTTCATGCCAGATTAGTTTTGGGAGGCTTGAAAAAAAATCCTCTGGCCCGAGAATGACCTCATTGTACTCCGCCCCAATGTGCTTTGCCACGATTCGCGCGTATGGCAATTCGCTATATTGATCCTCTGCGTATCCAACCGAAAATGTCTGGATTCGGTCTTGCCGCATTGAGGCCATGGTGGCAGCAATCGCGCTGGAATCGAGGCCTCCACTCAGGAACACGCCAAGCGGGACGTCGCTCATCAGATGAATCCGGACAGTTTGGTCAAACAATTCCCGGAACAGCGTAACGCATTCTGCCTCATCTCTGAGTTCGGAGACTTGAGAAATGTTGAGGTCCCAGTACTGGTCGGTGCGCAGTTCCACCTTACTTCCCGCTATGTCGAGAGTAAGCCGATGCCCTGGAGGGAGCTTTTGGACACCTCTGAACATCGTTTCATCTGAAGAAATATATCCTAACGCAAAAAACTCCGGCAGCATCCGCTTGTTCATCTCCGGCCGGATTCCAGGCAAATGGAACAAAGCCTTGATTTCTGAGGCAAAACCAAACTGCTCCTGCGTGAGAATATAATAAAAGGGCTTGATGCCAAGCCGATCCCGTGCACAAAACAACTTTTTGAGGCGAGTATCGAATATCGCAAACGCGAACATCCCTCGAAGATGATGGACGCAATCCTCTCCATACTCCTCATATAAATGAAGAATAGTCTCGGTATCGGCATTGGTTGCGTATCTGTGCCCGCGGCTTTGAAGGTCGGGGCGGAGCTCAGGGTGGTTGTAAATCTCGCCGTTGAAGACAATCCAGATCGTACCGTCTTCATTACACATCGGCTGGTGACCAGTAGCCAGATCAATAATGCTGAGACGTCGAAACCCGAGTCCAACAGGACCTAAGAATAGGTTGCCAGCGTCATCGGGCCCCCGATGACGGATCGTATCAGCCATGGCCTGCAGGTCTTCTTGCGAAAACTTGCGCCCGGAACTTAATTCGACTCTTCCGCAGATCCCGCACATTTATCTGGTCTCTCCCTCAAAGATCGCCGCCTCTCCTTCTTCCAAACAGTTAGCGGGTTTCCCATTCACGCGCACTTCACGGGCGAGAACCGAGTCCAGTCGGAAGCTTTGCGCAGGACTGGCTACGATTTCCACGGAATCTGTTCTCCATTCTGCTACGAAATGGTCAAACGGTTTAGCGGCACTGAGAATCGTCCTTCGTCCCTCCACCAGCGAACTGCCTTCAACGAGGATAATCCTGTCGAGCGCATCTGCTTGCCGACGCCGAACGATGGCTAGGGCTGCATCGGTAGACAAATTCTCGTGCGACTGTTCTGTCGCCAACCCCTTCCACGCGATAGTGTCCGACCACAGGTTGGTCAAGACAGAGAAACCGCAGCCGTCCAACGAGAACTCCTGAAGCTTTGGCAAATTGCCCTCAATCGGAAACAAGAGCCAATGGAAGTGAACTGGGACTGCCGTCTGGATCTCTCCCACAAGGACGTTAGCGGGCTCGCGATGCCCATAGTCTTGGGAATACCAACCTTGAATCGGAGCTATCTCTCCTGAGAAAACGCGAAACTCGACTCCGCTAGTCCAGGGGACCAAAAGAAATTGCTGGTCCCCTTTCGTCGCAAGCCAACCTTGTTCTGCGCGTTCAACAGATACCCCGGGGCCGAAGTGAAAAAAGACCTTGACCCCATGGCGGCCTCGTCCTGAGAGCTCATCCGTGATGAACCAGTAGTCGGTTTTTGTGAATAGAATGCGTCGGCGGTGTACAACTGGTTCTGCCAGCCTCGCGTAGCCATTGTGGGAAGCAACGGTATAATCAATCGCTGGCAGCGATACCGAGGTTTCCAGAGTCACTTGAGGTAATTCACGCCATTTGAACCAATCTACTGCCACGGCTTGATCTTGCTCATCAATTGCAACTGTGTTGTGCGCGGAAGTGGACCGGAAGAAATCCCGCCAAGATCGCTCTCCGCTATAAACAAAGGTTCCCGGATCGATTAGCCAATTGGTTCCCTTCGCGCTGCAGACGAAACTGAGCGAATCTGCGTGTCCGTGGCCGCTAAACAGCATTCCCTGAGGCCCAGCATCGAATAGCAAGAATCTTGCTTCAGAACTCCAGTCACTCCGCATGGTAACTATGCCTGCGTCGGGAAACGTTCTCGATGTCACGGTGGGTTTCGCCGGATGAATATCGGCATTCAGTGTCGCCGCATCTGGACCAAACAGCCAGAGCGCCTCTTCCTGGAGAGCGCCGGGGCTAGGAATATCTCCGCGCCGGAAGTAAATTGCTGCGCTACATAGAATTGACCTGTGATCCTCCGCACAGAAGGTCCCGAAAGGAATTAGGCGTCCTCCGTCGGAATCTCCGATGGAGGGATGGAGTCCAGACGGCCAACCGGTGTGCACCAGGAATTCCATCATGCGTTCCAACCGATTCTTGTACTCCGCTGGAAATGATCGCTCGTTCCTGTCGGCAAGAATGGCAGCAGAAAGAAAGAACTCCATAGCATACCGATGATAGAAGGTGGATTGCTCAATGTGAGAGCCGTCCTCACGCACCTGCCGCCGCATCTGCTCCGCCAAGATCTTCTGACCCTGCTCACGCCAACCATGTGCGCCTCGAAGTTCAGGGAGCATGAGGCCTATAACAAACAATGCAAACCCTTCCCCGATTAAGTGCGTATTTGGCGCAAAGTAGGTTGAAAGATTATTATTGATGAATTTAGCGTTGCGACTCAGCACCTGGGTAATTCTGCCTATCCTCTCTCCAGTTAACGAACAGCTGCCGATCAAGAAATACAGTACCCAGAGCAAGGCCCAAGACCTAAATCCAACTTCTAGGCTGCTAGCCCAATTAATTCCGCGCAAATAGGGATTTTGCTTCAGCCATTCTTCCCACTGTCCAAGGCACTCTTGGGCAAATCGTTCTTCTCCTGTTAGCAGAAATGCTTCGCACAGAGTGAAGAAGTGCTGATAGCGGTTTATCTCCCACACAATTTTAGAATCGCCGACACTGCGAAAATTCAAGGTAGGAATGCTGGCATGATGATCAAGCGGAGACTCCACATCGTGAACCAAGTCGCGCCGCCAATAAATAGTAGATCCACAACGCACCTCCGGATAGGAAAATATGCGAAAGCGATGCTCACAAATAGCCTCGGCCCTCTGTCTGATTTCTTCGCACCGCGAAGGAAATTGCCTTCTGAACTCAGCAACCAATTCTTGACGATCGGAGACTTTCCAGAAGAAGGTAGGAGCCGTGCGGCTAGTTATATATTCTGGCAACAGGGCCGCAGCGCCCTGCCCACACCCTGACATCAGATTCGCGCACAGCCCAGCGTTGGCTACTTTGTTAACATCCCACGAATACCACCACGGAGAATCCACCGAAAGATCTCTCTCAAACGCGATTGCCCACTGTTCCCGTTTCATCCGCAATTTCTGTCTAAGGCGAAAGCGGATTTCCGCCGAGTCCATTTCCTTTAGACGCCTAATCTTCTCAACTAAGGAATTCATCGTGACTCGCCGCGTGCAACTGAAAGCAGGAGAGAGACTTCGGTATCCAGACTGCCAGCGACGTTTGGAGGTTGAATTTGTGAGCGGACTTGGTCAAGGTTCCTAAGAACTCTCGTTAGAGTAGCATGAAGCACTGAGGCCTCAGGCGAACCGTAGGTAATTACAGAGGGCGGACGAATCCCATTCTCCATCGCAACGACTGGCACGCCCAAACTCAAAGCTTCGATTACGGAGGCACAGAGCCCGTCACTAGGGGGAGTTCTGATATACACGTCTGATCTCTGGAGGGCAGTCAGAAATTCATTATGTGCGAGATTCCCAGAAACGAGAACTTTCGAATCTAACCCCCAGCGATTGATCATAGCAGCAATGTTAGATGGGATCTCGCATGGCCCGGCAATTAGCAGGCCCGCGCGGGGAAAATCTTCGCATAGGTGGGCAAAGGTTTCGAATAAGACCTCAGGCGTAAATCCCTCGCGAAACATCGTGTAGCTGAAAAGACGAGGCTCGTGCGCTTGTAAAAAATGCTCTATTGTCGCAGAGAGGGGAACGGGGAGGCCCTCAATTGGGTATTTCACAAAATAGTCGGTATAAACCTTTTCAGACGGAATACCATACTTCTCGATCTCTCGCTTAACCGATTCGAGATTGCAGAAAATGGCTGCGCTGGCGTGAAACAAGATTTGGAACGCGAGAAACCATAGTCCGCTTTTTCTTGGGAAATAGAGCTGATCCGGACCTGCATGGAACATGAGGATGGCTGGCCTTCCCGTAAGGCGGCCAACCAGAACGGGGACCAACGCGAGGAGGTAACCTTGCCAACTTTCGCCATTTACATGGGGCTCAAAAGTGAATCCTCGAAGGCGGAAGTAGATTATTTTGAGGAGGAAGTCAAATGCCCCTAAAATGGGTGTACATCCAGGCCCCTCCTCTCTTGTCCGCCGTCCTGGGCCAACGTCCAGCACCACGCAGTCAGCACCCCGCCCGCGCAAAGCATTTTGCACGGCCTGGGTGTGGATGGCCCAACCGCAGATGGGGGGCGGATAGTTTGAGATCTGTAAAATTCGTACTATCTTGTTGCTCTTGCTCATAGGCCCGTATACTGGGCATAAATCGGCATATGTCCCCCCCGCTCCATTCGATTGGTTTAAGGGAGTGAAAGCAAGTTGTCTTCCGTTAAGGCAAAGGGGCGAACTTGGAAACTCGGATAAGTGCAATATGGACAACATGTTAGGGAACAACTTGGCACTCTCGTCGCGGAACGCGAAAAACGCCGCCGACGAGCGGGTTCGACTTGGCATAGTTAGGAAAAAGCTTTCCATTATGTACCCATTCGACCAGCAGTTGGGGCAGTTTCCAGGCATGCTGCTCTGTAACAGATTACAAGGAAAAGGCTTAGCTCAGCGCTCTCGATCCGCGTTGCGAGATTTTCGGTCGCGGGATTGCTCCAGCTTATCTTCAATCGGTGTGTAATTCGCATTAGCTAAGGAGTTAGATTCCGGCACATTATGAAGAGAATCAGCGTAATTGGGCTTGGATACGTCGGAGCTGTCACGGCAGGTTGCTTGGCCCAAAAAGGCTACCAGGTCGTAGCAGTCGACGTAAATCCCTTGAAAGTACAGATGCTGGAATCAGGCCGATCGCCAATTCTCGAAGCAGGTCTCGAGGAATGCATTTATTCTAGCCATAAGGATTGCCGATTGCACGCCACGATGAATACAAGCGAAGCGGTTTCTCAAACCGATGTCTCATTTGTCTGCGTAGGAACCCCCAGCCTACGGGGCGGACGGCTCGACGTGAGTGGGGTCGAGCGCAGTTGCAGGGAAGTGGGAGAGGCTCTCCGCGCGAAGAGCGGATTTCACTGGATTGTGCTACGCAGCACAATCCTGCCCGGCACGTCCGAAGATATTGCCATTCCGACGATCGAGAAATTCAGTGGCAAGCGAGCTGGAGTGGATTTTGCGATCTGTACAAATCCTGAATTCACGCGAGAAGGCTGCGCAGTATCTGATTTCATGGCCCCTCCGATAACTGTTCTTGGTGCCCTAGATCCAGTTCATCTCGAGCCACTGCGCGAAATTTACGCTTGGGTCCCCGGCCGTGTCTTCGAGACAACATTGCGCGTATCGGAAATGGTCAAGTATGTTTGTAACAATTTTCATGCACTCAAGGTAGCGTTCGCCAACGAAATTGGCGTTCTCTGTAAGGAAATGGGCGTGGATGCAAAGGCTATGACAGAAATCTTTACTTCTGATACCAAACTGAATATCTCACCGGCTTATCTAACTCCAGGATTTGCCTTTGGTGGCTCCTGCCTACCCAAAGATGTCCGAGCACTAGCCTATCGCGCCAAGGAACTGGACCAGGACTTGCCGTTGCTCGGCGCAATCATGGCCAGCAACGAAGCCCACATCGAACGGTCAATCGAAGCTGTGCTACGAACTCGCAAGAAAAGGGTGGGCGTCTTGGGGCTGAGTTTCAAAGCTAAGACCGACGATCTGCGCGAAAGCCCAATGGTAAGACTCATCAAACGCCTGCTCGGAGAGGGTCTGCAAATTCTGATTTGGGACCCAGATGTGATGTTGGGGCGCCTCGTGGGATCGAACCGCCAATATATCGAGGAAGAAATCCCCCATATCGGATCTCTACTCCGGAACGACTTGCTTGAAGTAGTGAGAAATTCTGAAGTCGTGGTGTTGGGAACCAACGCCTTCGGCGGAGAGGCTCTTCGGAGCGCCCTCAGCCCAGATCAAATCATAATCGATCTCGTCAACCCAAAGAGACCTGCTCTTCTCAATGACCAGACGTCGACCCATGGTCTCTGTTGGTGATGTTCTCTGGAGCCGATTTGTCGTTCGGCTTGATTCAGAGTGGCTCGGATTACTTGCTATCACCTACAAATGGCATCTTTCAAACAACGGAGGGAATCTTCAGTGAAACAAGTAGTCCGTCAAGGTATAAGAGATATTGTCGTAGACGATTTTCCGGTGCCGGCTCTAAGGCCTCACCACCTTCTTATTCGGCCTGGGTATTCGCTTATAAGCAGTGGCACTGAAACGGCGAGCATCCACCAGAATGGAGCTCTGCACACGGTTGCAGAACATCCGGAACATTTGCAGAAAATCTGGGGGGCGATGAAGGAACATGGCCTTTCCCGAACTCTGGCTGAAGTGAAAGCGAAATTTACTGAGTACTTGATGCTTGGATATGCCGGTGCCGGGGTTGTTGTGGAGAAACACAGCACCGTCAGGGAGTTTGAGGTGGGTGACCGTGTATCTTACGGAGGCGAAGGCACGGGGCACGGCGAGTACATACTTGCCTCTCGAAATTATGTGACAAAGCTTCCCGAGTCGGTTCCACTCAAACTCGGATGTTTCGCCACACTAGGCAGCATCGCCATTAACGCAGTGCGTACTTCAAAAGTCGCGATGGGGGACGTAGTGGTCGTCCAAGGTCTGGGCTTGGTAGGTCAGTTGATCATCCAATTCGTTCGACTACAGGGTGGAGTCGCAATAGGAATTGACCTCCGGGAGGACCGTCTGCTGTTGGCTAAGAAGCTGGGGGCTCATCAAGTTGTTCGGGCGGAGGATGCTGCGCAAGCGATCGCAACGACCACAAACGGCAGGGGCGCCGATTGTGTAATCGTCGCCGCAGCATCAAAGTCACCGATGCCCGCCCTACAGGCACTCGAGCTGAGCAGGGAGAAGGGCCGTATCGTCATCGTTGGTGCCATCGAATTGAGTTTTCCTTGGGAGCAGATGTACCTCAAGGAAATTGAACTCTTGATGGCGCGAGCTTACGGGGCCGGTTGCTACGACCCTGAGTACGAGAAAGAAGGACACGATTACCCCCCCAGCCAAATCCGTTGGACTGCAAATCGCAACATGGAAGAGTTTCTGCGGGTCCTGGCGTGTCGTCAGTTGGAGATCGAACCACTGATTAGCCACGAATTCCCGCTCGACCAGGCTCCCCTCGCCTACGCCACACTTTTGGAGCCGACTAACCATTCTTTGGCGGTCGTGCTTAGGTATTCGGGAGATACTGATCCCACAAACGGGCGCGACGAAGCTCTACAACCTCAAAGGAAAGTGTATGTTCAAAATGAGCGTGCCCGGCAGGTATCGAAACAAATCCAGCAATTTAGAGTTGCAGTGGTTGGTGCGGGTAATCTATCTCGATGGGTTCACCTACCCATCCTGAGGAAGATGCCTGAATTAAATCTTAAAGCTATCTATTCCGCGAACGGGGTACGAGGAAAGACCTATGCCCTGCGCTTCGGGGCTGAATACTGCACCACCAGCTATGAGGAAATATTAAACGACCCAGGGATTAACGTGGTCGTCATCGCCAGTCGCAACCGCGAGCACGCTCCGCAGGCTCTAGCAGCATTGCGCGCTGGCAAGCATGTTTTTCTTGAAAAGCCGATGGCGATTACGCAAGATGAATGTCGTTTGCTATATCGAGAGGCCGAGAGAACGGGATTACACTTCACCATTGGATTTAACAGGCGCTTCGCGCCACTATACGCTGAGGTTAAGAAGCGGGTAGCGAAGCGCACCGGGCCAGCGGTGATCAACTGCAGGGTTAATTCCCCTGGAATTTCAGGTGCGTACTGGATGGCCGACCCTTCAATCGGTGGCGCGCTGGTCGGTGAAGGATGTCATTTTATAGATCTAATGTATTGGTTACTTGAGTCAGAGCCTATCCGCGTGTCCGCTTATTCACTACCGCGGGGCAAACATGAGCCAATAGGAGAAAACAACTTAGTCGCCAGCTTTTTGTTTGCCGATGGTTCGATTGGAAATCTCACTTACAGTACTGTGGGGAGTAGGCAGGGCGGAGGGGAAAGACTTGAGGCATTCGCGCCCGGAATTGCGGTATCGACCGAGAACTTTAAACAGTTCAATCTTGCGAACACCAAACGTAGCTCACGCTCGTTTTGGTTTCCTAAAAAAGGTTACCGCGCACAAATGAAACATTTTTTTGATGCCATTCGCGATGGGTTGCCCCAGGAGGTAACGGTCAGAGACGGTGCGCGCGCAACAGTCTGTTGCCTTCGCATGCTTGATTCGGCTGCGACCTTAGAAGCTGTCCCAATAGACTTGGATGAAGCGCTGAGTTCGAACGTTAATCTAAGATGAAGATTCTCCTATTAGGCGCTTTCCCTCCGCCGTATGGCGGCGTGCAAGTGCATATGGTTGAGCTTCGCGAAAATCTTCGGCGGAATGGGCACCAGCCCCTCGGCATCAATCTCACTAGACATAGAAAGCCAGACGGGGATGGTATCTTCTACCCTCGGACGGGGCTGGGGGTAATTTGGCTACTCTGCCGCCTGCAATATGAAGTGATCCACCTCCATATCGGAGGGAATTTGCCGCTTCGTTTCATGGGTTTATGTTTGTTATGTTCCTGCATTCCTGGTAAGCGTGTCTTCCTAACGTTCCATTCCGGCGGTTACTCATCAACAGATGAAGCCAAGGCAGCACACCCGGCAACGAGCCGCGGATTTGTCCTGCGGCAACTTGACGGATTAATTGCAGTCAACCACGACATCGCTGGGGTGTTTTTACGCTACGGCGCTTCGCCGGATCGCGTGCACGTCATCTCGCCGTGGATCCCTCCGAGTACGGTGCCAGATGTGTCAATTCCGGCAGACCTGTATCAATTCATGAGCAAGCATTCTCCACTCATCACCACAGTAGGACTGCTCGAGCCGGAATATGACCTTGCGTTTCAGATCGACGCGATGGAACAAATGCAGGAGAGGTGGCCGCAAGCGGGATTGATCATAGTCGGCTCTGGCAGCCTAGAAGAAAGACTCCGAAGTCAGGTTCGAGACAAGCCCTATGCAGATCACATCCGATTATGTGGCGATGTTCCGCGCGCGGTTACTTTGCGAATAATCGGGGCCAGCGACATATACCTCCGAACGACGATCTACGACGGCGATGCGCTCTCCGTCAGGGAAGCCCTTCATCTGGGTATTCCAACTATCGCAACGGACAACGGAATGCGGCCTAATGGAGTCATTCTCATTCCGGTATCCGACTCCGAAGCGCTCATCCAGGCGATTGATGCAGCTTTCGTCTCACCTAAGCCCCGAGCTAGCAATGAAGCGACGCAACCGAACAACTTCGACGCCGTGGTTGATCTCTATCAAAAAACTTGAAGAGGACGAGTTGGAATCTGCTTTCAATTACCCACAGCTTTCAGTCTGCTACACTCTCGCACGACAACCGCCAAAGGGCTCCAAGTGACTTGCCGTCTGGATCGTCGAAAATACCCGACCGGTCAGGGGGTGACGGACGAGGAAATTAAGCGAGTGAATCTGAAACAGAAAAACAGAACAGCTTTTATGGTGAATGGAATTACACCATTCATCCCTCCGCGCGCTAAACTAGTTGCTGCCTTTATTTATTGACTTAGCCTTAGGTCGAAATTTCTAGCTTGAACCACCCTGCCCGCCTGTGGGCAGGCGGTATTCTCATGGTAACAATATTACATCTTTGTGTAGAGAGCGCCGAGGTCGCAACCGCGATAATCTGAGCGGCAAGCAACAAATCTAGTGTACTACTGCGGTCAGGCCTTGAGGTGGGGCAGGGGCGGACCCCACACTCCCCGTTCCAAACAATGGTGCCCCGCCGGTGGCGAAGTTGGCTACCGCTGGATTACTGACCAGGTAGAGGTCGCCGCATTCACCGGAAGCGTGGATGGGGTTAGGGCAGCCGACGTTTCCGTAAGCCATGTTTGAGCTAAAGACCGCATAGAGACCGTCAAAGGAAAGCGCACCAAACGTCTGCGCCCAAAAAGTGACTTGCGAGCGGTTCCGCGTCTGTGCAAGTCGAATCACATTGGAATTTGACAAGCTAGTGTAGTTCGCGTTAATGCGGCTGATGTCGAACTCGCCGGAATAAAGAGGCCAATTCCCGGTTGTCGGAGCCGCATAGCTTCCGCTGTTGCCAAAGTAAAAAGAGTTGCTCTCAGTGAACCACGTCACGAACACCCAAGGCTGCGAGGAACTACCATCGTAACCAATGTGCCAGGGTGGAATCCCGCTGCCAGGCTGGTTGACTGACGAGGCCAAGAGGCAAGTAGACGTTCCAGCGACTGGGTTATTCTGTGGGATAACTGAGAGGTTCTGGTAAACGCTGCTTGAGATGTTCCCACAGGGCGTGGCTTGTCCGGAAAGCACTGCTGAACCTGCAACGCTCAACCAAACAGGATTTCCGCTTAAGTCCTGACCACTTGCCCCGTGAGCTGTCTCACTCCCGCCGCCACTGCAACTTCCCTGCAAGCAAACAGTCGAGGTGCCATTCCAGACGATCTCACCCCCACTGCCGCTATACAGGATGATTGGATTGTTATCGCCCCCAATCTGTAACTTGTGGAGACAACCATTCGGTCGGTTAGTGCTCCCAGTGCAAGTCGAGGCATACGGGGTGCTACTCGTAGCGGCAGCAACATTCCACACGAAAACATGCTGTGTGGTGTTAGAGCTTTCACCGACCAGGAGAATGTGATTACCGTCAATGGACTCCGAGGTCTCATCCATCATGTTTATGTTCAAATATGTTCCAGCGAAGTCGTGGACAAGAGCTGTAGTGATTGTACAATTATTCGTGGCGAAGCACCCCGGAGTCCCCGCGACCGTACCGCTTCTCAATTGTGTCCCACTTGTGTAATAGAACATCTCCGGCTGCTTGCGGTCCCAGATCGGCTGCGCTTGGTTGTTCATATTTGGCATCGAAGGAAGAGGAACTGCAGTCCCGTTGTTCCCAGTAAGATAGGGATTCTGAACGATATAAAAAGATCCACCGGAGCGCGTGGCCATTACAAGCTTATCGTCAGCGCTAAACGGACTGGCCGTATCGTAGTAGATCGTCACGCCATATGTTGTACTCCCGAAATCGGTGCTCCCATTCGTCAAGCGAGTGACCCGGCAACCGAATGGGACTCCACCACTATTGTCAATGTAGCTGGCCCCCTTCGCTGGGGGCGTGAATGTCGCCCAGTCAGTTGGAATGTACTTGGCGACGCCATCCGTCGCCGTGCCACAGACAGGAACTCCCACGTTGGCTTGGGCCCGAGCAAAGCTTGGAAATAAGATCAGGGCGGACGGCAGAAACAGAAACAGCGACTTCCTCTTCATCTTCAATCCCTATCTCAAACGTCTATCATTTCACAGACCGCGCTTAATATCTTAATATAATGTCCCGCTCTCCGGAGTAAGTCTACTGTTCCCAAGGACATCTATTGGCCAGGGGGTACCCTGTACTCTGGCACTGGTGCATTCTGTCCGACGACCGGATCTACATTTGACCTTAGGATTATGACAGATTGCTTTCGAGCGTCGATATGGATCTGCCAGCGATTACTCCACAGCCTATTTGCTGTGGGGCTCGTAAACAGCCGCCAAATCCGCAACTACCCGCTCGAATCCAAACTGCAGGCGAGCGCGATCGCGGGCGGCGGCGGCGAGGCGCGTGGCAAATTCCGGATCCCGCAGTATTCGCTGAATGGCATCGGCGAGCGACGCAGGATCTCGGGGGG
>Ga0209698_10006465_pt1 | contig 12443 bp, 9 predicted proteins | sample LitLauG_LLR_2012_FD_187203 | JGI IMG/M metagenome (GOLD analysis project Ga0209698, IMG submission 187203) | Freshwater sediment microbial communities from Pennsylvania, USA - Little Laurel Run_MetaG_LLR_2012 (SPAdes) (version 2) | ecosystem: Environmental > Aquatic > Freshwater > Creek >...
ACCATAAAAGTGATGGCGAGAACGATTTTCGTTTTGCGGCGCATTCGTAAGGTTGATGGGCGTCTTATGCCCGGCGGTTGCACGGTCGGCTGGGGGGAGCCGATATCCGGAGTTTACTCTTCCTTTCCAGGAACCGCATCCGCGGTGGCGGCCCCGTACTCCTTGAGTTTGTTGTGTAAAGTCTTGAGGCTGATCCCGAGGATTTCAGCGGCGCGGGTTTTGTTGTTGCTGGTAGCTTCGAGAGTTTTGAGGATAAGCATCTTTTCGGCCTCACCCACGGTTGTACCGACTCCCAGGCGAACAGCGTCGGGATCATTTGCGGCTTGCCGGACAGTTGCCTGGCCGAAGCCGGGAGGCAGGTGCTTGGTTTCGACGACCGCCCCCTCGCATACAATCACGGCGCGTTCCAGCGTGTTGCGAAGCTCGCGAACATTGCCCGGCCAGGAGTAGTTGTTGAACTGGTTGAGGACGGCTTCGCTGACGGTGGCAACCTTGCGACCGTGCTTGGTATTCATCTCCGCCAGGAGCGTGCGCACCAACTCTGGAATGTCCTCTTTGTGTTCCCGCAGAGAGGGCATGTGAATGTTAAAAACGTTCAAGCGATAGTAGAGGTCGTTGCGAAGTTCGCCGCGGGCGACGGCTTCGTCGGGCACCTTGTTGGTGGCGGCAAGCACGCGAACATCCACCGCGGTTTCCACTTTGCTGCCCAGCCGGCGGAACTTGTGGTCTTCAAGGACGCGCAGCAGCTTGGCCTGGGTACCGACGGGCATCTCACCGATCTCATCGAGCAGGAGAGTCCCGCCTTCTGCGAGTTCGAAGCATCCGGTGCGGCGCTCGAGTGCGCCCGTGAAGGCGCCTTTTTCGTGGCCGAAGATTTCGCTTTCGATCAGAGTTTCGGGGATAGCGGCGCAATTGATGGGAACGAAGGGCTTGGGGCGGCGCGGGCTGAGTTCGTGAATGGTGCGCGCCACCATTTCCTTTCCGGTGCCGCTGGCCCCGGTGATCAGGACGGAGGCAGTGCTGGGGGCGACCATCTCGATGAGGCGAAAGATCTCCTGCATTTTCTTCGAGGAGCCGACCAGTTGGCCCAAGGACCCGGCGTCGCGGAGTTTGCGGCGATGTACCTCGAGTTCCACCTTGGTTCCAAGGAGTTCTCCGGCCTTTTGCAGGATGGTGTGCAGGCGATTGGTATCGATGGGCTTGGTGATGTAGTCGTAAGCGCCTACGCGCATGGCATGAACGGCGCTGTCAATGGTGCCCTGGGCGGTCATCACGATCACGGCGATGGTTTGGCTGGTCTGGCTTTCGGCCAGGCGCTCGAGCAGTTCCATGCCGCCCATGCGGGGCATTTTAAGGTCGGTAACAATGATGGCGGGAGACCAATGGGTGATTTTGTCCCATCCCTCCATGCCGTCGGCGGCAGTTTCGACTCGATATCCCCAGGCGGAGAGGACCTCGGCCAGACCGCTGCGCTCGTTTTCTTCGTCTTCGACAATCAGGACTTTTTCTTGGCTCATAAGGGCGCAATTTCCATTAAGGGGATTCCTGGCACAATCTCACAAAGAATGGGACCAGGTGAAGCGGGTCGTTCTGCTGGGGCCTCAGAAGCATTTGACCCCGAGATAGACGAATTCTTCCAAAACCTGAATATCAAACTGAGACAACTCACAAGAACCCCCGGGCTTCCACGGGTATAGCCATTGTAATCGCTGGTTCGGAATCGAGTAATATTGGGAACTCCAAGTTCCGCTCGGCGGGTAGTTGCTGTAAAATCTGCAGTCGCACAAAACCCCGTCTTGACGTTATCTCATACCGTTTCTTTTGACTCGCGTTGGTTCAGGGCCCTAATGAAGTGAATGGTCTAGTTCCGGAGGACTTACATGTCGCTTGGTCGCTGCTCACGCGGTAAGCAAACTATCTGGCTGTGCTTTTTTTTGACGTTATGTTTAGTACTGAGCGCGAGTGTTGTACTGGCGCAGGACCAGGAAAATCCGCCCAAGGTGGACTTTTTCGCAGGCTACCAATGGTTGAATCCGGGAGGCAATATTCCTGGCGGCCCGGACGGCAGCGGAGGAGTTCTGCCGTTCAAGTTGCCCAGCATGGCGAAAGGTGTGGGCTTGGCGCTGGGGTACAACTTCCATCCGAATTTTGCGCTGGAAGGTGACTGGGGATGGAATTCGAAAGACAGCAATGAGTTCAGCACGTTCTCGATTGGTCCGCGAGCAACGTATCGAGGCCAGGGCATCAATCTGTTTGCCCACACGCTGCTGAGCAACAATCACATAACCACGAGCGCCACTTCGGGCAATGGTATCGGCGCGATTCTGGGTGGGGGCATCGATCTCAACATCGTCAAGCACCTGAGCATCCGTGTGATTGAAGCCGATTATCAGTGGGCGCGGCATAATTTCGCCTCGCAAGTATCGCCGAGCCAGCCCGACCTGCGCCGTCCGAGCTACAGTGGGGCGCGGCTGCGTACGGGCGTTGTACTGAACTTGGGAGGAGCACCCCCGGTGGCGCCGACGGCCGCTTGCTCAGTAGATCATGCGGAGGTAATGCAGGGCGAGCCGGTCACTGCGACGGCCACGGGGAGCAACTTCAATCCCAAGCACACGTTGAGCTACGCCTGGAGCGGGAATGGCGGGCCGGTCACGGGCAAGGACGGTACTGCGACCATCGACACTAAGGGCGTAGCCGGCGGTAACTACACGGTGACTTCGCATATCAGCGATCCCAAGGTGAAGAAGAACGGTGAGGCAAGTTGTACCGCGAATTACGCGGTGAAAGAGCCGCCGAAGAACCCGCCGACGATGAGCTGTTCGGCGAGTCCTACCAGCGGGCAGGCGGGCACGCCGGTTACGGTCACTTGCTCCTGCACCAGTCCCGATGGGGTGCCGGTGACAGTCTCGGGCTGGAGTTCGAGCGGCGGCAGCATTTCCGGCAATGGCAACGTTGCGACGCTGACCACGACCGGGGCGTCTCCTGGCGCAATCACGGTGAATGCGACCTGCACCGACTCGCGTGGGCTGACGGCGAACTCGTCGGCGCAAGCGACAGTGGAGGCTCCGCCGCCGCCGGTGGTGGACAAGCAGTTGGAGGCTCGGCTTGCGCTGCACAGCGTGTACTTCCCGACCGCGCAACCGACGGTGAAGGATCCCAACGCCGGACTGGTTCCGAGTCAGGAACAAACACTGCTGACCCTGGCCACGGACTTCAAGAAGTATCTTGAGGCCAAGCCGGATGCTCACTTGACGCTCGAAGGGCACGCCGATGTGCGCGGTTCCGTGCCGTATAACCAGGCACTCTCGGAGCGCCGCGTTGCGCGGGTGAAGAGCTACCTCGTCTCGAATGGTGTTCCGGAGGCGAACATCGAAACCAAGGCTCTGGGGGATCAGCACAACCTGACGGCGGCCGAGGTCAAGGCGTCGGTGGACGAGAACCAGGACCTAACAAAAGAGGAGCGGGCCCGAGTGCTGCGCAATATGAAGACGATCATCTGGGCGAGCAATCGCAGGGTGGACATCACGTTGAACGCAGCGGGCCAAACACAGACGTCTGTGCGGCACTACCCGTTCAATGCCACGGATTCGTTGACGCTGATTGGCGGCAGGGAAGCCGCCAAGAAGGCGACTCCGGCAAAGAAGGTCACGAAGAAACCAGCCACGAAGAAGTAGATTGGCTTTTCCGCAGGAACTCACGCCCGAAGGGGGAACACCCCTTCGGGTTTTTGTCTGCCAGAATGGCGCCAGTCAGGGTCTAGCCAATCCTGCTTGGGTGATGCGAAGGAAATACACGGGAAAATTCGGTAGGGCCTCGTAAGTGTCTGTAGCATCAATAACGAGGGGTTGGCATCTCCCTTGCGACTTGCGCGCTTGAGGTGTCGGGCTGAAGATCAATCGCGTGAAGGCTTGGGAAGCCGGGTGCCCGGCGCTCGCTCTGGGACTGATGCTGGTGGTGGGGTGTGGCCACCGGTCGGCGGTTCCGACGGCAGCTTCCGCGGGTCCGGCCGGAGCGGAAGAACATCTCCCCTTCGAACGGGAAGGGCAAAGAGGCGGGATTTCGCCGACAAGCGCGGTCATTCCTCCGGGAGCACACATCCCCTCGGGGACTCCGGTGACGGTTCATCTCCAAGCGACTCTTTCCAGCGCCACAGCACATTCCGGCGATTCCTTTGAGGCAGTGCTGGACGAACCCATCGTGGTGAATGGGCAGGTTCTCGCGGAGCGAGGAGCGCCCGTGACCGGGCGCATCATGGAGGCCAAGGCGGCGGGGCTCTCGGCGTCTGCAGGATATCTGCGGTTGACGCTGCATTCAATCTTGCTCCGTGGGCAATCCTCGTTGGCACAGAGTTCCAGCACTTTTGTAAAAGGGGTGTCGCCGCAGAAGAGGAACGTCGCTCTCACCGGAAGCGAGCCTGGCCGCGGTACGCTCATGGGGGCCTCAGCGCCAGGCAGCCCGGGGTACCCCGGCGTGTCACCGGCTGGGGGCAAGAACGGTCACGGGCTGACGACGGGCATGCAAGACGTGACCGTGGGCCCGGAGCGGCGACTTACGTTCCGGCTGACGGAACCAATACCGCTCCACGAATAGAAGCGGATTCCGCGGTTCCCTGGCGCTAAATTCATCCCTTGCGAATGAGCAATTGCCCTGCGGCCAGCCATGGTCGCACATCACACATCCGGGTGACGACTGCACTTATGCATTCCCAGATTGGACTCCTATAGTTCCCAAATAGGGAGTGAAGGCGCGCAGTCGGCGGTGCTAGAACCGATTCCCGATTTGGCCCGCCGTAAGCCTTCATGGATTCTCGCCGTAACTCCCTAAGCGAGGGGCGACGAAGGACGACCGCGATGGGACAAGTACTGCGAACTCCGGCCGGCCCCTCCGAATCCTGCGATGCGGAATTGTTGAAGGCCGCGCTTGACGCGAGCCCAGAAGGTATGGCGCTGGCGGAGAGCGGCCGAGTTCTGTACGCGAACGCCGCCTTCGCGGAACTGTTTGGTTACTCGGATAGCTCAGAAGTTCTGGATAAGGCGCTGGCTGATTTTCGGGCGGACGCCTCGGGTTGCATTCGAGCGTGTGTGACCGATACGGCCCGTATCAGCAATGGGAATCCCCTGTGTGAGTATCTCGGTCGCCGTAAAGACGGAACATCCATTCGCGTCGAGTCCACGTGCGCGGCGTTCCGGGCGCAAGCACGCAGACTACTGGTGGTCACGATTCGTGACGTTAGCCAGCGTGAGCGGCGCCGACTGGTTCGCGACAGCGACCGGCGATTCCGTGCCATCTTCCGCGCGGCCGCGATGGGGATCGTGCAGTGCGATCTGGAAGGGCGGGTTCTCGAAACCAATCCGGCCGTGGAGCGCATGCTGGGCTACTCCCACGAGGAGTTGCGCGGGATGCACTTCCGCGACTTCACGCATCCCGAGGATGTGGGCCAGGATCTGCGGCTGTTCGAGGAGTTGGTGAACGGGAAACGGGAGTCCTATGAACTGGAGGTCCGCTATCTCGGCAAGGGAGGCAGTACCGGATGGGTTCGGCTGACGGTTTCAGTGGTTCGCGGGCCGGACGGCGAGCCTCAGTTTGCCATCGGCATGACTGAGGACATCACGGAGCGCAAACGGGCCGAGCAGCGGCTGCGCGAAGCCCAGAAGATGGAAGTGGTCGGCCGGCTAGTGGGTGGAGTGGCCCACGACTTCAACAACCTGCTGACGGGCATCATGCTGTACTCCGACTTGCTGGTGGCGGGGCTGGGGAAGGAAGGCCGGCTGCGCCGCCATGCCGAAGAGATCCGCCTGGCGGGGGAGCAAGGGGCCGCCCTGATCCAGCAGTTGCTGGCGATTTCGCGACAGCAGGTAATCGAACCGCGGATCCTTTGTCTGAATCAGACCGTTGCGGGTGCGCGGAATCTTCTTGGTCGGTTGATCGGAGAGAACATCGAGCTCCGGCTGCAACTTGAGGAACGTCTCGGGAACGTGAAGATGGATCCGACGCAGGTGCAGCAGATCCTGTTCAATCTGGTGCTCAACGCGCGCGACGCGATCTCAGACAATGGTCGCATCACCGTGGAGACGGCCAATTGCGAGCTTCAGCCGCCGGATGCGGCGGTGCCGCGAAGCACCATGCCTGGGGTCCGGCTCGCGGTATCCGACACGGGATGCGGAATGACAGCGGAGACACGATCTCACTTGTTCGAGCCCTTCTTCACGACCAAGACTCCGGGGCGGGGAAATGGTCTCGGTCTCGCCAACGTCTACAACATCGTAAAGAACAGCGGAGGCAGCATCGCGGTCGAGAGTGAACCTGGGTGTGGAACGCGCTTCAGCGTGGTATTGCCGCGCATTCCGGAAGAGCCTGCCTCCGGCAAGGGGGAGTTCCGGTATTCGCCTGCGCGCGGCGGTGAAACCGTGTTGCTGGTGGAAGACAACGTCACGGTGCGCGCCGCCGCGAAACGAATTCTGAGTGAATGCGGGTACCACGTGCTGGAGGCCGGGAACGGCGCGGAGGCGATTGGTCTGGCAAGACGGCATCCGGGCGCCATCCACCTGCTGGTTGCCGACGTTGTAATGCCCGGTATGAGCGGGCGCGAACTCGGCCGGCAACTGCACGAGGAACGGCCGGACCTGAAGATGCTGTACATGTCGGGGTATGAAGCTCAGCAGTGCGACGAAGAAGAGGATCCGGTCGTGTTCTTCCGCAAGCCGTTTACGGGTGCGGCTCTGCTGGACAAGGTGCGGGAAATCCTGGAAACAAACTCTCCCCCGGGCCCAGCGAAATCTGGAAAAGGAAAGCGAGAACAGTCATGACCATAGCGGAAGCCAGCGCGCCCAGCACTCCTCAGATCGAGGGTGCCAACTTCTTGAATCTGCTGATCGTCGACGATGAGCGGGCAATCCGCGAGGCGTGCCGTGAAGTCGCCCAGTCGCTGGGATTCAATACCTTCACCGCAGACTCGGCCGAGCACGCGTATCGCGTGCTGGAGACGCAGGGCATCGACGCGATCTTGCTCGACCTGCGGTTGCCAGGGGTCGGGGGGCTGGAGGCGCTGAACCAGATCAAGAGCCGGCGCCCGGATGCCGCGGTGGTGGTTGTGACCGGATACGGCACGGTCCAGTCAGCCGTACAGGCGATGAAGAACGGAGCTTATGACTACGTCACCAAGCCGTTCAGCCTGGACGAACTCAGGCTGCTGCTCGATCGCCTGGTTACCCACTTGAAGCTCAAGACCGAGAACCGCATGCTGCGCGAGAAGATCAAGTCGAAGCAGGGTTTCGGCAGCATCGTAGGGCGGGCTCCGGAGATGGAGAAGCTCTATCGCATCATCGCCAAAGCGGCGCACAGCACGCACCCCGTACTAATCCTGGGCGAAAGCGGCACCGGCAAGGAGTTGGTGGCGCGCTCCATCCATTTTTCGGGGCCATTTCGCGATAAGCCATTCATTCCCGTAGATTGCGGCTCACTGGTTCCCACCCTGATCGAAAGTGAATTGTTTGGGTACGTAAAAGGTGCGTTCACCGGGGCCGCGCACGCGAAGGAAGGCTTGCTCGCCATTGCCGAGGGTGGCACGGTATTTCTGGACGAGGTGGGCGAACTGCCCGTCGATCTGCAAGCAAAATTGCTTCGGGCGATTCAGGAGAAAGAAATCCGGCCGGTAGGTAGCACGAAACAGATTCCAATCAACGTGCGGATTCTGGCCGCGACCAATCGTGACCTGGAGCAGGCAGTTTCGCAAGGGACGTTCCGTCGAGATTTGTATTTTCGGCTGAACGTGCTGAGCCTGAGGATCCCTCCGTTGCGGGAACGGCGGCAGGACATCCCGATTCTGGCGGCGCATTTCCTGGAGCGGATGTCGCGCTCATCTGGACAAGAACGCATTCTCAGTGACGACGCTTTGAAGGCGATGCTGGCTTACGACTGGCCGGGCAATGTCCGGGAATTGGAGAACTGCCTGGAGCGGACGTGTGCATTTACGAGCGGGCCCACTCTGCATGTGGGGGATCTGCCCCCAGCCGTGAGCAATCTGCAGGCGAGTGCGTCTGCCGGCAACGGCGACGGTGCCAATAAAATCGTGCCCATGTCAGAGCTCGAAAAGCAGACCATCCTCAATACGATTGCCCAGCTCAATGGGGACAAACTGCTGGCGGCACGTTTGCTGGGGATCGGGAAGACCACGTTGTACCGAAAACTGAAGGAATACAGTTCCCAAGATTGAGCCGGGTTGCGTGCTGGCTTCCCGTTATGGAACCGAACCGGGAGGTTGGTGCAGCAAGTCGCGTGTTTTCAGCAGCAAAGTTGTGGCGCGAGACTTGCATAATGGAAGACATGATCCTTCTGATAACACCGTCTGCCCGCAGCCGCGAATGTGCACAAGCCGTGGAGGCGGCGACCGGGCATCCTACCCACGTAGCCTCAACTCTTCAGGAGGCGGGGGGCAAGCTGAGATCGCAGGAATACTCCGCCGTCATCATCGATCAGTTTTTGCTCGAAGCAGAGCCGGATGAGAGTGATCAGATGTTGCAGCACATGGGAACAGCTATCCCGGTGTACGTCAACTTCGGGATCAGCGGCATCGAGCGGGTGGTGCGGGAGATCCGCACGGCGCTGCGCCGCCGGCACCAGGAGGAACGCGTTGCCCGACAGTCCGCCGAGCGAGAGATGTGGAGCGAACTGAAGGAGAGTGTCACGGCCCTGCTGCTTTCCTGCGATCTGGCGCTCTCGGTGCCGGGAGTGCCCACGCCGGCCGCTGAGAAACTGCAGCTGATGCACGAGTTGGCGTGTCAGATTCGGACGCATCTGGGCGTGGCGGAGTAGGTCCCTCTTGTCAATGGCGCAATTGGAGTGGGCGGGCCGGGTGCGATGTGAGGTCGCTTCGCAGCTTGGAGTTTTGAGCGGCTCTCCCGTTTCCGCCGATGGCTTGCAGGAGGGCGTGGCCCCAACCTGCGGATCCCGGCTGTTTCGCCCGCCCGACATGGGGTATCTTCGCGGTGATCTCTCTGGCAAAACTCCCGTCGGGCTTCGGCATAAGGATCGGCAGATCGACAAGCTGGAGCATGAGCAGATCGTTGCCACTATCGCCCAGGGCGATGGTGCGGATACGAGTGCCCCAAGCGACTCGGTAAAAGCCAATCAGCGCGCTCATGGCAAGACCTTTGTCGTGGCCACCGGCAAAATGCCAGAAGCGGCCGCCTTTCTGCACCGAGTAGCCGCACTTGTGCGCCAGGCGACGAAAATTTCGAATTCTTGCGGGGCTTGTATTCCGAAAGATGAAGGGCTCGCCGGCTTCCCGTCGCTGGGCCATACGAGCCTCTCGCAACGTGAGACCAGTGGCTCGGGCCACGGCTTCTGCGGTCATTTGGTGAAAGCCATAGACATCAACGCCGGACCGCTGAGCGATCTCGCGTAGTCCACGAATGAGTTCCTCATAGGGTCGACCAAGCATCAGGGTATAGTTTTTCGCCCGCGCAGCAGCAGGTGCGACCGATCGAAAATAGCCGGGCGGGATTACGATCGCCCCACCATTCTCGACGATAAAGGGGTGGGTGTTACCAATCGTTCTCCGCAGGGTGGTGACCTCGGCGCGGGTCTTGCTGGTGCAGAAAACGAGCGGGATGCTGCGGCGGCGCAACTCCTCAAGCGCTGGACGCGCACCCTCCCATGAATAGGAGTGATGATCGAGAAGGGTCCCGTCGAGATCAGTGAAAACGAGGGTGCGGGTTCGTTCAGAGATGGCGAAAGACCTCTTCTTCCGCGACCGACGACCGAACCTTGGCTTCGAGCCACTGCCGAGCCATGTCGCGCGCACCCAGGCCAAAGGCAATCGAGAGCGCAAAAACGATGCCGGCGAACACGATCGCGAAGGCCACGAGCAGGGGTACGCTGCCGATGTGAAGCTGTTCCAGGGCTATGACCACGGCGAGCGTCATGACCAGGACTCGCACTCCGCCGGCGATCAGGCGAGCGGCTGGCCATTGCGCATTGACGGCCGCAAGCAGGGCGCTGCGCGCGACCATCCGGCTCACCACGACACCCAGTAGAAGAACCAATCCAGCCGCGATCAGGTTGGGAACGTAATCCACGAACCTCCGGACAAGGTTGACACTGGCGGGAGTGTCGGCTGCATTCAGGGCGAAGAGGACCGTGAGCAGCCACACCAGGGCCTGCACGAAGCGCGCTCCCAGATCGCTGGGCGAGCGGAACACCCCGGTGCGGTCGATGATGCTCGCGAATCCCGTACGTTGCACCAGCTGGTCGAAGCGAGCCAGGTGCAGCAGACGGTACGTGAGCCAGCGGAAGACAAAGGCAAAAAAGCCGCCCACGATGAGCGTGACCAGCACCATGATGAGGATGGGTACAACATGGGCGGACTGGTCCGCGAGACGATGGAAGGGGTCGACAAACATCCGGTCAAACAGGCTGCGCATGGAGGTTCTCCTTTCCAGCGGCGTCCCATTGCTGAGCGAGGTAGGGTTTCTCGGTCTCGAATACGCGGCAAAGCGTTTCGATGCGTTCTTCGACTTGCGGCGCAGTACTTTCCGTCACCTCGAGAACGAACGAGGCCGTACGGCCGAGGTATAACGGCACCAGCGATTGGAGGAGGTGATCGCGGTCCAGAAGGCGATGACGATAGGCCACCGCGGCTTCGTAGATCATGCGGACCCAAAGTTGATCAGGGATGTGGAAGCCCTGCCCGTTGCGGTGAACAAAATTCGTCAGATCGGCCAAAGTCTGTGGGGAAAGAAACGAGCTGTAAATCTCCCGCAGGTCACTTACGCCCTGCTGTGCAGCATGAATCATTCGGTCGGTGTTGACCGTGAGGGGTTCGACACCCACCTCGAACGGGAATCCGAACAGCGGAACCGGTTCACAGGAGTGAACGTTCTTCCAGACGTTGTCATAGCTTTCCATTAGGCTGAAGAAGGAGCCGACCACCTGCCGGAACATGCTGGTTAAGTCAGCGCCCGGATCTTTGGCGTCATGGATCTTGGCGCCGAGATAGGCCTGGCCGACGCGGAAGCCCTCGGCGATGGCGGTCACGGTCATCCAGATATCAATGCCGAAGCGGGCGACGTCGGTATCCCAGACATCTTTTTCCAGGTAGCGGGCGGCGAGTTTGCCGGAGAACCCGAATTCCCCGCCGATGGGCTGGCGCACAGATTTTCCGTAGAGCGTGCGCGTCATGGGATAGATAATCCCGTTGGTGATGGTTCCGTCGTACTTATGACGGTGATAGTAGGGGGCGATGTAGTCGTACTCGTACTCGAGGACCGGTTGCGCAAGAAGCTCGATCCAGCCGGGAGTGATGCTGCGCAAGTCGGAATCGACGACGACGCAAGCCTTCGCGTTCAGCCGCTTCGCCACGGCGAAAATAGTGCGAAACGCGCTGCCTTTTCCGGGAAGGCCGTGATAGGGCGTGCTGATACGCTGGCTGGCTTGAACCGGGTGCGAGACCAGTAGCAAATCATCGGCTCCACCCTCCGCTTCCAGGACAACCTCCTTGGTGTTGTCCTTGGAGCCGCCGTCGGAGTTGACGATCACCGCCCGGCGACTCGGGAAGTACTTAGCCAAGCCCACAGAAACGGCGCGAACCACGTGTCCGATCGTGCGCGCGTTGTTGTAGCTGGGGATGCCCACGACGATATCCGCCTCCCCGATCTGCTCGAGATGCGCCGTTAGTTCAGTTGGAAATAGATCGTCCACGTTGCTTCACGCAGTCTCCTTGTGGGCTAACGGCTGCGCAGTCTGCGCAGTCATTCCGACCAGATTCGTGGTTGCCACGTTGTCGGCGTCCACGGCTTCTCGCAGATCTTCCAGGAAGCCGGGCAAGGCCGCGCTGACCCGCATCCAGTTCGGAATTGGAGGCGTGCCCAGCGGGTCGGCGAAGAACTCGTCGGTGGCCATCTTCAGGGCCTGGGAAAAAGTCTCGACCGCGGTTTCTTCTTCATGGCGATCGAACATCAGGCCGTTAATCATCGCGTCGGCGTGGTAGCGGCTGATGCTGTTTTCCGCCATGCGCTGGTAGCGAACCAGCAAGGTCTGCATCAGGCCAGTGTCGAACTTTACGCCCTCGGCGGCCAGGATTCGGAAAAGAGACTTGGAGATGTCCATGGCCATCTTCATCAGGCCCTTCGAAGGATCGCCCTGGGACAATTCCTGATGTTTGTGCTCGTAGTTGTCGGCGATATCGACCTGGCAGATGCGACGGATCGAGCAGTTGCGGTACACCTCGGCAAGAACTCCGACCTCCAGGCCCCAATCAGACGGAATGCGGTTTACACGCGCAAGGTCGGCTTGCATAGCGAACTCGCCCGCCAGCGGATAGCGGAAGCTGTCCAGATACATGAGGAAGGGCAGATGCCCCACAATCGACTGCAGGGCGCGGATCACCGGCGTCATCAGCAGGCGGGTTACGCGGCCGTGCATCTGGTGGCTCAAGCGGGCGTAGT
>Ga0209698_10006466_pt1 | contig 12442 bp, 11 predicted proteins | sample LitLauG_LLR_2012_FD_187203 | JGI IMG/M metagenome (GOLD analysis project Ga0209698, IMG submission 187203) | Freshwater sediment microbial communities from Pennsylvania, USA - Little Laurel Run_MetaG_LLR_2012 (SPAdes) (version 2) | ecosystem: Environmental > Aquatic > Freshwater > Creek >...
CCCGTATGCCGAGTTTGTCTTCCTTCTTGCCGACTGCGAAACCCGGAAAGTCTTTTTCCACAAGGTAGGCGGTGATGCCTTTGTAGCCCGCCCCTGCATCAATCGTGGCGAACAGAACAAACAGTCCCGCTTCCTTGCTGTTCGTGATCCAGAGCTTGCGGCCGTTGAGCACATATTCGGAGCCCTTGAGCTCGGCCCGCGTCTGCAGAGCAAAGGCATCGGACCCGGAACCCGCTTCGCTCAGCGCGTAGGCACCCAGCAGTTCCGAGGCCATGCGGGGCAGGTAGCGCTTCTTCTGTTCCTCGTTGCCCCAGCGCAGCAGGGCGTTGTTCACCAGCGTGTTCTGCACGTCGACAATCACTCCGGCCGACGCATCGACCCGGGAAAGCTCCTCGACAGCGAGGATCGCCTCGAAAAACGTGGCGCCGCCCCCGCCGTACTGCTCGGGGATTTCGATCCCCATCAGGCCAAGCTGGAAGAATTCGTGGATCAGCCCCTTATCGAAGACGCCTTTTTCATCCATCTCCTTGACCAGCGGCCGCAGCTTCTCGTCGGCAAACTGGCGGATGTTGTCGCGAAACAGGATTTCGTCTTCGGTGAGGCTGGTGAGGGGGGTGGGAACGGCGGCCTGCAGTGTGGTCTCGGACATGGGACACCTTCGGGGAACTGGCAATTTTAGCACTCCAGGATAGGCGAGTGGATCGCAGAGCGCGCGAGTGCCTGAGGTAGGAGATGCCTGGGAAGGGAGCTATGGCTTCCGGTGGACCAGTTTTAGGCCATCGGCCTGCAGGATGCGCTTGATCTGGCTCTGCGCATGCACCGACCACGGGCCGGCAGTATCCAGCTTGATGTAGGCGTGCCAGTGCTTCAGGGCCTTGCGCGGCTCGCGCACTTTCTCATAAGCGAGCGCGAGATTGTAGTGGGCATCCGCATAGGTTGGAGCAAGCTGCAGCGCGGTCTTGTACGTCTGAATCGCTTCCTGCACCCGGCCGGTTTCGTCGAGCACGTTGCCCAGGTCGAAATACGCCAAGGCGTAGCGCGGGTCGGTTTCAATCGCCTGCCGGTAATGGCTTTCCGCCAAGCCAAAATCCTGGCGGTTGTAGAACAGCGTGCCCAGGTTGATGTGGGCGGCGGCATGGGTCGGATCCAGTTCCAGAACCTTGTGATAAGCGGCAATCGCCTCCGCCTGGGTCGAAGGATCTTCTTCCAGGGAAATGCCGCGAGCGAACCACGAAGCCACTTCGTTCTCGCGCGGGCTGGGCTCAGACCGTGGGATCGGAGTGCTGGTCAGGACGTTCTCTTGCCCGGCAAAGTCCATGAGAAACTGCCCGGCGATGGGCTCCAGCAGTTTCCCATCATGCCGGAACGCGACCCGGTGCTTGGTCGATAAGGCGGCCGCTTCGCGCAGCGGCTTCTCCACCCCGGCCGACTGCTTGCGCATGGCGTCGAGCGATTCCCGGATGACCGCAGGCCGCACGCTCATGGCGCACAAGTCGCGAACTTTCTTGATTTCCAGCAGGTCGGAAAAAGAATACGATTCGGCCGCAATGAGCAGACCCAGGCGCTCCCAGTTGGCTAACTGGCGCGGCGAGACGTGCAGAATCCTCAGTAGATCGGCTCGACTGTACACGATGGCGCGGCGAATCCCGCTGCCGGCGGAAAAACGCCAGAATTTATTATCTGTAACTTGCTCCAGGAAACGCAACAGCAATCCGTGTGGAGAGCTGTGGAGAACCTGTTTGATTCATATGCAGCGGAAATGGTGCAACCGTCTCAGACCGCGACCATTGCCGCCTGGTAGTCTTCGTACCTGCCCTTGAAGTCCGTGAGCTTGTGATCGCTTTCGAAATGCCAGATGCGCGTTGCCACCTCGTCGATCAGGTCGTGGTCATGCGTGACGAGCAGGACCGTCCCCTGGTAGCGCTGCAGCGCGATATTCACAGCGTTGATCGCTTCCAGATCAAGGTGGTTGGTAGGCTCGTCGAGCACCAGCACGTTCGGCTTCTGCAGCATGAGCTTGCAGAACAGCAGGCGCGCCGCCTCGCCGCCGGAAAGCACGCTCGTGGATTTCGTCGCCTCTTCGCGGGCGAACAGCATCTGTCCGAGGATGCCGCGCAACTCTTCGGTCACGGCTGAGCCATCCCACTGGTGCAGCCATTCCAGAACTGTCATGCCGCCCTCAATCAGGCTGCGATGGTCCTGGGCAAAATAGCCAATCGCGGCTTCGTGTCCCCAAGTCACCTTGCCGGAATCGACGAAGGGGCCGGCATAGCCGCTGGTCTTGCGCAACTCCGCCTCCGGCGTGGTGGGCGATTTGGCCAGCAGCGCGTTCAGCAGCGTCGTCTTCCCCGCCCCGTTGCGGCCCATGAGGGCGATCCTTTCGCCGCGCGTGACGCTGGCGGTGAAATCGCGGATCACGCGGTTCTCATCGTAGGACTTGGACAGGTGCTCGATCTCGAGGATGTGCTTGCCCGAGGGCCTTTTCTGCTCGAACTTGATGAACGGGCGCTGAATGTTGGATTTCGCCAGTTCCGTGACCTGCAGGCGCTCGACTTCCTTGCGTCGCGACTGCACCTGGCTGGAACGAGTTCCCGCCGCGAAGCGCGCAATGAACTCGTTCAACTGCGAAATTTTCTTTTCGCGCTGCGCGTTCTGCGCCTCGATCTGCGAGCGCACCTGGGTTTTGGCCATGACCATGTCATCGTAGCTGCCGGTGTACGTGATGATGGTCTGGTAGTCGATGTCGGCGATATGCGTGCAAATACTGTTCAGGAAATGGCGGTCGTGCGAGATCGTGATCACGATCCCGTCGTAGACGTTCAGGAATCCCTGCAGCCAGTGGATCGAATCGAGATCGAGGTGGTTGGTCGGTTCGTCCAGCAGCAACGCCTGCGGATGGCCGAACAGCGCTTGCGCAAGCAGAATCCGGACTTTCTGTCCGCCCTGCAGTTCGCTCATCTTGCGGGAATGCATCTCCTCCGGGATGTCGAGCCCTTGCAACAGAACGGCTGCGTCGCTTTCGGCGGAGTATCCGTCCTCGTCGCCGACAATGCCTTCCAATTCGCCCAGCTTCATACCGTCTTCGTCCGTCATGTCGTGCTTGGCGTAGATCGCGTCGCGCTCCTGCATGGCCGCCCACAGCCGCTTGTTGCCCATGATGACGGTATCGATCACCGAGTAGGCATCGAAGGCGAACTGGTCCTGGCTCAGGACGCCCAGCTTGCGCGGACGGACCACCGTGCCCTTCTGCGGCTCGAGTACGCCGCTCAGCAGGTTCATGAACGTCGACTTGCCCGCGCCGTTGGGACCGGTCAGGCCGTAACGCTTGCCCGGCGTAAACGCGGTGGAGACTTCATCGAACAGGATTTTCGCGCCGTAGCGCATCGAGACATTGCTGACTGAAAGCATAGTTCTGGCTTCTCTTTTGCAAACTTCTGAATTTCTTCAGGAACTGCGGGGAATTCCGCCAAGACGGTACGCAGCTGGTGTTAACAGAATATCATGGCCAGCCTGTCTTTCAGGCTGCCCAGGGGTTGACGACGCTCGCGGAGATGTCATCGAAATGGGACAGGTTCCGAGTCGCCAATGAGCTGTGCTGCGCCCGGACGATTCCCGCGATCATGGTGTCGCGCAGGTCCCGGGGCTGGCCCATGCGTTGGCGCGATGCCATCAGGTCGGCCGTATGGCCCGCGGCTGCCTCATCGAATGGCGCGACGCGATGGTCGATTTGCTCCATGAAAAACTCGACCTCGGCGAGCAGGACGGAACGCCTCATCCCGGCGGGCATCAACTGGAGCCCTAACTGAATTTCGAACACCGAAACCGATGTCGTCCAGATCGAACTGCGCGGCTGACGATCGAACCACTTCAGAACTGTCCGGTCGGGATCAGGACGCATCAGCGCCGAGATCACATTCGAGTCGAGGATCATCATGACAGGCAGAGCTACTCGTCGAAGGAAACCGGCTTAATCGTGTACCCGCGCAACTCGGGGATATCGAACGTCAGTCCTGCCTTTGCGAAGCGGGCTGCGATCTCGCTCCCCAAGCCGCCCTTCGCGGATTTTTTTTCCTTCGCGGCATTGCGCAGGATATCGCGCACTTCCTCTTCCATGCTGCGGCCGTTGCGCTTGGCCCGGCGCTGCAGGCGGGTCTTAACACTCTCTTCGAGATTGCGCACGATGATCTGAGCCATCACAGTCTCACGGTGATATCATGATATCATACCGCTCCGCGGCTGTCACTTCGCGCCCGTTTGCCCGGCGCTGGCCTCGATCAACTGCTGCACCGGGGCCGCGACCATTAACAGCAATCCGGCTTTCGGCTTCTTCGCCTGGTCGGCCACGGCCGACTGCTGCGCTCGCCACGCATCCGGGGCCGGCTGCGATCGGTCGATGTAGTCGAGAGCCTGCAGCCCCGCGCCTCCCAGAGCGGACAGATCCTGCGAGATGGCCTCGTTTTCCTGCAGCAGCGAGGACTGCTCCAGCAGGGAATGCGCCTTGGCATCGTTATCCCGCCACATGGCCAGCCACATGCGGAGTTGCGCCTCGGTGGCCTGATCTTTCGCCCCACCTTGCAGGAAGCCCTGCACCAGGCCGGCAAACTGCCGGGCGGTATCACTCTCGGGATAAACCGCGTCGATCATGCGATTGAGCGGCGCGTGAAAGTCAATCGGCCCCTTCGAGTCATCCCACCGGTTGTAGTCTTTGACCGGTTCGACCACGTCGGCCAAAACGCGCAATGCGGCGGTATCGCCACCGGCGGCCGTGCGTTCCAGCATGCGTTGCCGGGCTGACAGATGCGTCAGGCCCAGCCATTCCAGGTTCCGGCTCACCGCATTCATCCGTGCGTACATCGAGGCGGAATCCTTCACATCCGGAGGAGACCACAACCGCTCGGCGACGACCGCATTCCGCGGCCAGATGTGCGAGTCGATATTCTCCGGTGTGACCCATTCCGCCCACTGGCAAGCCTCGCCACCCAGAATTCGCTTCTGTTCTTCGGGTGTCAGGGCCGCAGCGGCATCGCTCATCGGGTCGACCGCATAATGCCGCGCCGCCGGCCACATCAGGTCGAGGTAGTAGCCATAAGAAAGCAGCCCGCTGTAGCCCTGCTTCGCCGCCGCGGCCAGCGATGCCTGTCCCCGCCACGATTGCACGACGATCGTCTTTGGCAAGTCGGGATGCAGAATCTCGTCCCAGCCCACCATGATTTTGCGATTTTTGGCCACAATCTTCTGCAGGCGCTGGTTGAAGTAAGCCTGAAGATCCTGATTGTTCTTCATACCGTGGGCATGAATGAAAGCCTGTATTTGAGGATTGGCATCCCACTGCTTGCCGTCGACCTCGTCCCCACCAATGTGAACGTACTCGTCGGGAAAGAGTTTGGCCATCTCGGCGATGAATTTTTCCAGAAACTTGTACGTCGCCTCGCGCGTCGGGTCGAGGATCGGATCGCCGCTTTCCAGCGTGAACGGTCCCGGCCCGCTCGCCAGTTCCGGATATCCGATAACCCAGGACCGGCTGTGTCCCGGAATATCAAATTCCGGAAGCACGCGAATGCCGCGATCATGCGCGTAAGCCAGAAACTCGCGGATTTCCTCCTGCGTGTAGTACTGGCTGTCGGACCCCATCCCGGCAAGCTTGGGAAAGACCTTGCTCTCGACGCGGAATCCCTGATCGTCGGAAAGGTGCCAGTGCAGCACATTCATTTTCACCGCGGCCATGGCGTCCAGATTCCGCTTGAGCACGTCGACGGGAATGAAGTGGCGGCTGACATCGATCATCAACCCGCGCCACGGAAAGCGCGGCTGGTCTTTGATGGTGACCGCGGGCACGACAAAACCGAAAGGCGTCATCTGCACGAGTTGCAAAAACGTTTGCAGGCCGTGCAGGATGCCCAGCGAGTTGGGAGCAGTCAGCTTCGCTTTCGATGCGTCAATGGTGAGTTCGTAGGATTCGTCTTCCCCCAGCTTCAGGACGGAAGCGAGGCCGCGATCGGTGCGGACTTCGAGGACCGGAGCGACGCCGGGTTTGAGGCGAAACGGAATTCCGGTCTTCACCGACAGTTGATGCTCGAAGCGCTCAATACCGGCCGCCAGCGAGGGGTCGCGGTAGCCGGCGGCGGAAACGGCGAACGACTGCGCAATGGCCAGTTGACCAGAGCCTTGCTGTACGCTCGCCGGCATCGGCATCAGGTTGAGTTGCGGTTGAGACTGGGCCAAGGCCGCAGCACAGACAATCAGGGTCGTGCATACCACGAAGAATGTTCGCATGGCCGTCCAGGAGAATGTACTACGTTTCGTAATGCTGACAACGGGAGACACCGAAGCACCCGTGGCCGTTATCGCTTTGCGATGAAATCAAAGACGACGTGGGCATTGTCGCTGCGCACTCCCACCGGCCCGTCAACCTCCAGCGCAACATGCCCCAGATCACCCTTCCACACGGCTCGATTGTCGGCCGACACAGTCAGGTTCGAGCCGCTCATCGATGCGCTCAAAACATGAGGCTGATCGGGATGGACCGGCGGGACGGCCGCCGAAACGCTCGGCTTGATGTTGTTGATGTAGCCGTGATCGAGACACTCTTCGTGCGTACTCTGGCCCGGATTGCGCTTGATCGAAACGGCGATCTTCTGATCGGGAGCAAAGTGCCACATCACATAAACCAGATTGCATTGATTCTGAGAGCGAAGCTTGATACCAAACTGGCTGCGAATCTCCCCGCTGCCTAAGCGGGCAACCTCTCGGGTCGGACCGAGATAAGTGAATTTCACGGTGACGTTCTGTTGCGTACTGAACTTCACGGTCGCACGCATTTCCTTCGTAGAAACCATCAGGCGGTTGCCGGCGGCCTTCTCAATTTTCCCGTCGGTAACATGGAAATCTTGTTGCTGGAGTTGCGCCTCGGAGGCGGGCACCAAAAGTACCATGGACAGGAGAATCCAGATGGCCTCGGCTGGTAGTCTCAACGCCGCGATGGATCTCATGCACCTGTCCTTTGCGCTGGGGCCGGACTTATACATTCTTGCCACCTGACGTTAGGGATTAACAGTCGCGGTCTGCCCATTCTTCATCCGACTCTAGCAAACTCACCGGGCTTCAATTCGACAATCACCTTCAGGATCGCAGGGACGCACGGCAATAGGTCCGCCAGTCGATTGGACTTAGCCCGGATCAGGACTACGGAAACGTTTCCCGCCTGCAAGTTCTGCTGGTATTCGATGCCGCGATCAATAGTCAGAAAGACTTGAAAACCAGACGCATGAGCAAGGGCCAGTAACTCACCGTTCTTCTTTCCCGCCAAGCCCTCCTCAGGAACGGTACGACAGTCATGCTCCTTCAGGCTTTCTTTCAACTTTCGCGGGATGCACTCGTCCGGGAGCAGCCTCATCCCAATTCGCTGACAAGCAAGGCTTTGGCCTGTTCCAAAGCCTCAACAGCAGCTTCCCGATTCACGGTCGGGAAATCATCTAGAAAGTCGTCCAGTGTTTGCCCGCCTTGAAGGTAGTCCATCAAAGCCTGGAAGGGCACGCGCGTACCTCGAAAGACCGGAGTACCGCCAAGAATGTCACGATCCCGGACAAGCGCATTATTCGACGGTGCCATTATCCTTCTGCTCTCCACCATCAATTCTACTCTCGCCGATCGATGAAACTAAACCTGTCGAGGGATCGGCGGAAGATGCGCGACACGCGCAAGATGGCTTCCGGCTCAATGCCCCCCGCCCAATTCGCGCACGATCCCGCCCACGAACTGCTTGGCATCACCGAACAACATCAATGTCTGGTCAAGATAGTACAGCGGATTATCGATGCCGGCGAAGCCCGGGTTCATGCTGCGCTTGATCACCATGACGGTGTGAGCCCGGTCGACATCGAGAATGGGCATGCCGAAAATCGGACTCGAGTGGTCGGTACGCGCCGCAGGATTGGTCACGTCGTTGGCGCCGATGATGAGCGCCACGTCGGTCTGCGGGAAGTCGCCGTTGATCTCGTCCATCTCGATCAGGCGGTCGTAGGGGATGTCGGCTTCTGCCAGCAGGACGTTCATGTGGCCGGGCATGCGTCCGGCAACAGGGTGAATGGCGAAACGAACTTCCACGCCCTTCTTGGTGAGCGAGTCATAGAGTTCCCGTACTTTATGCTGCGCCTGCGCGACAGCCATGCCATAACCGGGGACAATTACGACCTTATTGGCCGCCGCCAGAATCGCCGCCGCCTCTTCCGGCGTCGCGCTGCGCACCGGCCTTGCTTCCTGCCCTGGGCCGGCTGATGCCTGCACCTGTCCGAACGCACCGAACAACACGTTCGTGAACGACCGGTTCATCGCCTTGCACATGATCACCGAGAGAATGAGGCCCGACGATCCGTCCAGCGCCCCGGCGATGATAAGCAGCTTTGAATTGAGCACGAAGCCCATGGCCGCCGCCGAAAGTCCGGCGTAGGAGTTTAACAGCGAGATAACCGTCGGCATGTCGGCTCCTCCGATCGGGATCACGAGGAAAACGCCGAACAGGAGAGCAATGCCAACGATGACTGGGAAAATTTGCTTTGCCTCAGGATGAATGACCAGGTAAACCGCAAGCCCGATGGCAACAGCGAGCAGTGCCAGGTTGACGACGTTTTGACCCTTGTACGTGATGGGCCGCTGCGGCAGCACCTCCTGCAATTTGCCGGCGGCGATCAGGCTGCCGGTGAAGGTCAGGCCGCCGAGAATTACCTCCATCGAGAGCACCGACATCATGAACTTCGGCACGTTGGGGGAGCGCAGGTAGAATTCGGCGGTACCGACCAGCGTCACGCAAAGCGCGCCGAACGCATGGCTGAGAGCAGTTCGTTGAGGAACCGCGGTCATCTGTACCATGCCAAGCGGAATGCCGATGCCCGAGCCCAGCACGAGCCCAATCACGATCCACTTGTAGTCGACGATTCCGTGATGGAGCAGCGTGCCGGCGATGGCCAGCACCATGCCGATTTCGCCCGCCAGAATGCCGTGGCGCGCGGTCGAGGGAGAACTCATCCATTTCAGCGAGAGAATGAAGAGCGCGCTGGCAATGAGATAAATGACTTCGATGACGTACTGGCTTCCGGCAAACTCGTTCATGAGAGCGCTCAGTTATTTGTTCGTCGGACGGCTGGTCTTGAACATGCGGAGCATGCGGTCCGTAATGAAAAACCCTCCCACCACGTTGCTGGTGGCGGCCACGATCGCGATCACCCCCAGCACGGTCGCAAATGTGCTCTTCTTCTCGCCCACCAGCACGATCGCGCCGACGACGGCGATCGCGTCCAGGGCGTTGGTCAGCGACATCAGCGGCGTGTGCAGCAGCGGCGAAACGTGGCGGATGACTTCGAATCCGATAAAAGCCGCCAGCATAAATACGAACAGCGCGTCGATCAGATTGGAACCCATAAAGCTCCTGGTTCTACGTCGTCAGTCGTCGGTTTGTCATCCTGAGCGGAGCGGGTGCTTCGCGAAGCGGAGCACCCGCGAAGTCGAAGGATCCCTACCTGCTACGCAACTGCCGGACCTCAGGATGACATTTTCTAAAGATCATGTGCGGCACGGATGAAGCCGTCCCCGTACAAACATTTCGCACCCAAAATCCATCAAGACCCCGCCGGAGCCAGCGCCGGCAGTTTGAAGAATTCCCGCACTCGTGCGTGCATGATTTCTCCGCCATGCGTCACCAGCGTTTCGCGGACGATTTCATCCTGCACGTTCATCTGCAACTTGCCGTCTTTCACCATGTACGTCAGGTACGTTGTCAGGTTGCGGGCGTACATCTGGCTGGCGTGATACGGCACGCTGCTGGCCAGATTAATCGCGCCGATGATGTTGACTCCATATTCCTTGACCGACTCGCCGGTGCGTGTCAGTTCGCAATTTCCTCCGCGTTCGGCAGCCAGATCAATGATCACCGAACCGGGCGCCATGCCCTTCACCATATCCGCCGTAATCAGCACGGGCGACTTCTTGCCCGGAATCACGGCCGCGCTGATGACCACATCGCTCTCCGCCACAACTTTCGTCAACAGTTCCCGCTGGCGGGCATAGAAAGTCTCGTCCTGCGCGGTACCGTACCCGCGGGCGTCCTGAGCATCTTTGGCTTCGATGGGAAGCTCGACGAACCGTCCGCCCAGGCTCTGCACCTGTTCCTTGGCTGCCGGACGCATATCGTACGCGGACGCTACCGCACCCAGGCGTCGCGCCGTGGCAATGGCCTGCAGGCCCGCCACACCCGCGCCGATCACGAACACACGAGCCGGAGTAACGGTGCCCGCCGCGGTGGTCAACATGGGGAAGATGCGGGGCGAGGTCTCGGCTGCGAGCAGCACAGCCTTATAGCCGCAAACCGTGGCCATGGACGAGAGCGCGTCCATGCTCTGCGCGCGCGTGGTGCGTGGCATGAACTCGATCGAGAAAGCCGTGACTCCGGCCTCCGCGATCTCCCGTACTGCCTCCTCCGAGCCCAGAGGACGCAGGAATCCGATGAGCGTCTGCCCCTTCCGCATCAGGGGCATGTCGGCTTTGCCGGTGAGATCGTTCGAGCCGTAGCAGAGCACCTGCACTACGATGTCGGCGGTGGCGAACACGGCGGCCCGGTCCGGCAGAATCTTCGCGCCCTTCCCCGCATAGAGCGCATCGGGATAGCCCGCCTGCTCGCCGGCCCCGGCTTCGACCACGACCTCAAGTCCGGCTTTGATGAGATTGGGAACAACCACGGGAACGAGCGCGACCCGCCGCTCTCCGGGATAGCTTTCTTTCGGAACTCCAACGATCACGCGGCCGTCATCCTTTCTGCACCGCTGGACCTCCCGCGCCGCCCGAATGGAACCGCGCGGCTCCGGTTGCAGTCGGCAATCGTTTCACGGGGCGTTGTGGGGATGCTGTGACTTCGATCACAAGGAACCAGGAAAGCGGACTCAAAACAGTATCAGATCGGGAGGGAAAACTGGAAGGAGTCGCGTTTCTCGGTAGTGGCTTATGGGTCATCCCGAACCGCGGCGCAGTTCAGCCGCGGGAGGGATCTCCCGGCGCACCAACTTGTGGGAGATCCAACCTCCGCCTGAAAAACGGCTCCGCCCGGGAAGGCGTTGCATCGAAGAAATTGGACGATAGGCTGGCCACGTCCCGTGAGCAGCAATCTACACCGAATCCGCCACACCGATCTGGCGAAGGTGATGCACCATGTGCGTCAGATAGTCATTCGCCACGAAACTGAGAGTCACCGGCTGTCCCGAACCAATGCGGCAGATCGTCTCCAGCTTAGACGGCGGCAGATGAGAGATCACGTGCGCCAGGTAGCGGTTGTAGGCAGCCCACAACGCGACCAGGACGGACCAATCGGCCTCCTGCGGCACCTCCACTCGGATATTCCCGTCCTGATCGTAGGCGGGAAACTCCAACGACGCTTGCTGTGCCGCCCGAACGAATCGTTGGTGATTATTCGACGCCGAGTCGATCAGGTGCCCGAGCACCTGCTTACGGGACCAGCCTCCCGGCTTCAAAGGATTCGCGCTCTCGGTCGCGCCGATGGCTCGAAGTCGTGGCTCCACCTTCTCCACCGTTGCAAGCAACTTCTCGCTCAACTCTTTCATCGGTCTCCTCCTGCTGTCATCATTGCTGGCCGAACCGATAGTGCCACACTCGCGCCGCGCCGATCAGATTCGTATCGTCCCCTAAGGATGCGAGCATCAGTTCGGTTTTTTCTGCCGGCACAAAGCGGCATCCGCTGCGAATCAGTTTCCGAATCCGTTCGAGAAAGAGGTGCGCGCTTTTCATCACGCTGCCGCTTAACACGATGGCGTCGGGGGCAAACAGATTGATCAGATTGGCCAGTCCCAGCCCCAGGTAGAACGCCTCATGCTCCACCGCCTGGAGGGCAACCGCATCCCCCTGCTGCGCCAGTTCGCAGATTCGCTGGGCAGTAATGCCTTGACGATGCGGATAGTCCGCAGGAGCCTGGCTCTCCATCCAGGCGGCCATCGCCGGCCCGGCGGCCAGCGACTCCCAGCATCCACGAAACCCACAACTGCACTGCGGCCCGTTGGGATCGACCACGTGATGTCCCACCTCGGGATGCGCGCCTTCCACGCCACGGTAGAGCTTTCCGTCGAGTACGATTCCGCCCCCGATCCCCGTTCCCACGGTGACATAAATCAGGCGTGACCGGTTGCGCCCGGCGCCCCATCCGGCTTCAGCCAGGGCCGCGGCGTCCCCGTCATTCTCAAGCGCGACGCGCAACTTGAACCTCTCCGCCAGATCACGAACCGGACTCCGCCCCCGCCAGCCGGGAAGAAAATCGACGTCGCCGAATTCGCCCTTCATGGGATCGACTGGGCCCGTCGATCCAATGCCGATGCCGGTGATTTGGACGCCCGCCTGGCGCGCCCCGTCGTGCAGCATGCGTGCGATGGATTCGATCCCCGCTTCGTAT
>Ga0209698_10006468_pt1 | contig 12442 bp, 9 predicted proteins | sample LitLauG_LLR_2012_FD_187203 | JGI IMG/M metagenome (GOLD analysis project Ga0209698, IMG submission 187203) | Freshwater sediment microbial communities from Pennsylvania, USA - Little Laurel Run_MetaG_LLR_2012 (SPAdes) (version 2) | ecosystem: Environmental > Aquatic > Freshwater > Creek >...
ACACCACGTAGGTCACCTCGTCACCCGGGCTCAGGTAACCCTCGGCCACCACCTGGCGCGACATGAACTCGGTCCACGAGGACCAAAAAGTACCCCCGGGCTGATCGACCAGCACCACCGGCACCGGATCGGTCTTGCCGGTGTGCAGCAAGGTCAGGATCTCGAAGAGTTCGTCCATCGTCCCCACGCCCCCGGGGAACGCGACGAAGGCCTGCGACGAGCGGGTCATGATCACTTTGCGCGTGAAGAAGTACGACGTGGCGATATGGCGATGCTCCACGTCGACGAAGGCGTTGGTCCCGTGTTCAAAGGGCAGCTCGATATTGACGCCGATCGAATTGTCGCGCCCCGCTCCCTTGGAAGACGCCTCCATGATGCCCGGTCCCGCCCCGGTGACCGTCAGCCATCCCTGCGTCGTCAGTGCCGCGCTCAGAGCGGTCGCCATCTCGTAGAGGACGGAATCGGGCGTGGTGCGTGCCGAGCCGAAGACCGTCGCCTTCGGGGTGTCGTGCCAGGGCTGGAACAGTCGTGAGCCCTCGAGCAACTCCTCGAGAGCGGTCACCGCACTTTGCAGGTCGCCCAGGTTGCTCTCGTACTGGGCGAGCGACAGGGCGCGCGTGACCAGGGCTCGAATGACCGCGACGTGGGCGGGCGAGGTCACCGTGCCCGCCGTCGACTCCGCGACGAAGCGCTCGATGGCGTCGGGGGTCACGCGAGAGCCTGGTACAGCGTGGTGCGCTGGTGCAGGGGTCGTCCCAGGGGCTCCACCAAGCGCTCGAGCATCTGCACGTCCATCGCCTGGCCGTGCACGGCACCCGCGGCGCGCGAGATGTTCTCGTCCATCAAAGTCCCGCCGACGTCGTTGGCCCCGGCTTGGAGGATGCGCCTCGAGCCTTCCACGCCCATCTTCACCCAACTGACCTGGATGTTGTCGATCATGGTGGCGTAGTGCAGCCGCGCCACTGCGTGCATCAGGACTGCCTCGCGGAAGGTCGGGCCCTTGCGTGAACGTCCGCGCAAGAAGAGTGGCGTCGCCATATGTACGAAGGGCAGGGGCACGAACTCGGTGAAGCCACCGGTCTCCTCCTGGAGTTCGCGGGTGCGCATCAGGTGTGTCGCCCACGAGTGCGCACTCTCGACCGCACCGAACATGATGGTGATGTTCGAGTTCAACCCCACCGCGTGCGCGGCGCGGTGCACCTCGAGCCACTGGTCCGAGGTGAGCTTGTCGGGGCAGAGGACCTTGCGGACGGAATCGTCGAGGATCTCGGCCGCGGTGCCCGGCAAGGTCTTGAGGCCGGCCTCCTTGAGGCGGGTGAGGTAGGTCCCGAGTTCTTGACCCGAGCGGCGAGCGCCTTCGAAGACCTCGAGAGCGCTGAAGGCGTGGATGTGGATCGACGGAGATCCCGCCTTCACCGCGGCGACCACGTCGATGTAGTAGTCACCGTCGAAATTCGGGTGGATCCCGCCTTGCAAACAGACCTCGGTGGCTCCGCGCTCGTGCGCCTCGCGCACCCGCTCGCTGATCTCGTCCAGGGTCAACAAGTAGGGGTCACCGCGCAGGTTGAGCGACAATGGACCCTTGGAGAAGGCGCAGAAACGACACTTGAAGGTGCACACGTTGGTGTAGTTAATGTTGCGATTCACCACGAAACTGACGTTCTCACCCGACCGTTCACGGCGCACGTGGTCGGCGAGCTCGACCACCGCGTTGAAATCGCCACCGCGCGCCTCGAACAGGCTCACCAGTTCGGCGTGCTCGAAACGCTGGCCCGCGACGTAGTTCTCCAGGATCCTGGTCACCTCGCGCGAACGAGCGCGTCCACGCGGCGGTGGCGGTGGCGTGGCCTCGGCCCCCGAATACCACTCGTCGTCACGGCTACGTCCGGTGGCGTCGCTCAGGGCGAGCACGCGGGGTCGGACCGCCTCGTCGAGGAAACCCTCGGCGGCGACGTGCGCAGGGTAGACGGTGAGTCGCGGTGCCAGCACGAAACCCAGGCTGTCGCACTGCGCCGCCAGGGTCTCGATCGCGGGCCAGGCCCGTTCGGGGTTCACGTGGTCCTTGGTGACCGGTGAGATGCCCCCGAAGTCGTCGATGCCGTAGGCCAGCAGCTTGGTCGGCTCGTCGCTCAAGTTCGGCGGCGCTTGCAGATGGATGTCGTCACTCAAGAGCAGACGCGCCACCGCGATCGTCCAGTAGAACTCCTCCTGCGACGCCGCGGGGGCGTTGGCCATGGCGGTGCGGGCCTTCGGCAGGAAGTTCTGGATGATGACCTCTTGGACGTGCCCATAGCGCGCATGACTTTGCGCGATGGCCTGCAGAGTGTCCACGCGCTCGCGACGAGTCTCGCCGATTCCCACGAGGAGTCCGGTGGTGAAGGGGATCTGGAGTTCACCCGCGAGGTCCAACGTGGCCAGTCGTCGCGCGGGTTCCTTGTCGGGCGAGAGTCGGTGCGCGGGCAAATCCGCCAGGCTCTCGAGCATCATCCCTTGGGACGCCGAGACCGGGCGCAATTGGCGAAGTTCGAAGTCGTAGAGGGCTCCGGCGTTGATGTGCGGCAACAATCCGGTGGTTTCCAGCACCATCTGGGCCGCGTTGGCGACGTAATCGACGGTCGAACGATAGCCCCGCGCCGCCAGCCAGCGCGCCGCCTCGTCGTAACGCAGCTCGGGTCGCTCGCCCAGCGTGAAGAGGGCTTCGGTGACGCCCGCGTCGCGGCCCGCTTTGGCGACCTCCATCACCTCGTCGAGGCTCATGTAGGGCGACGTGAGACGCGCGGGTGCCTGGGCGAAGGTGCAGTAGCCGCAGCGATCGCGGCAGAGTTGGGTCAAGGGGATGAAGACCTTGGGCGAATAGGTCACGACGTGGCCGTGGGCCGCGCGCGCTCGCGCGAACGCGGCGGCGCTCAACTCGTCGAGTGACATCTCGAGCACGTCGTCGATGTCGATCAGGGACGTAGGGGTCTGCATTCCCTCGATACTACGAGACCAGTCCGAGAATCGACCCCGCCTCACCCATATCGTCCACCATGATCTGAAAGACCGGGCGATGGGCACCCTGCATCGCCCGGTAGTCGCCGATGGCCTGGGCCATGTGCAGGTCGTGGAAGCTGTACGAGCGCCCGGCGATGCGCCGGGGTGACGTACGCGGGCGCTGGATGATCTGCAAGCCCACGACCGAGGTCGGCCCACCCTTGTGCAGCTGTCCGGTCGAATGCAGGTAGCGCGGCCCGAGGTTGGCGGTGGTCGGACCGAACTCGTTCTCGATCCCCACGCGAAGCGCGGCCAGGTCGTGCGACGCCTCCAGGGGAGCGTAGGCCTGCACGGCGATATACGACGCGTTGGTCAGGGCCGCCTCGAGCTCGGCGTCGTCGTAGGCGACAGGGTCCCAGGCGACCGGCTCGCCCAGCAGTGCGAAGACCTCCTTCTTCGCACTCTCGACGTTGGGTTGGTTGAAGGGATCGACACCCACGTGCCAGGCCAGCAGTGCCGCCAGGAGGTGGTAGTACTGCATGTCGCCCGGGGAGTAGAGCGTGACGGGACCGTTGACGACCGGGATGAAGCCCCGGTCCGACTTACCGGTGGTCTCGGCGACCAGTTGCTCGAGCCAGAGCGCACCACCCGACGTGATGGGATCAGCGCCCAGCGAGAAGAAGGCCGCCCCGTCGACGACGTCCAGGGCCAGGTCCTGGGCGTCGTTGAGCGCGCGCGCGACCAGGTCATCGGTCAAGTAGCAACCGTTCAGTTCCTCGCGCAGGTCATCGGGCGTCCAGCCCGCGTAGAGGGCGGGTACGAGACCGAAGGGCGACAGCGAGGAGAACCGCCCACCGGTGTCCGGATCGCCGAGGACCACCAAGGCGCCCAGCGATTCTCCTAGTTCGGCCAACGCGGTCCCCGGGTCGGTGATGATGACGAGGTCCTCGGGGGACAAGCCGTTGTCCAACGCGTGCGCCAGCAACGTCTGGGTCTCGACCGTGCCACCCGACTTCGAGGAGGCGATGACGCTGGCCCCGTTGAAATCGAGCGCCGCCACCGAATCAGGGTTGGACGTGTCGATGACGCTCAGGTGACCTTCGTGACGCCAGTCGGCGTAGAGGCGAGCGGGGGAGGACGATCCGCCCATCCCCAGCAACAAGGTTCGTTCGTAGCGGCGGGGGCGGCGTTCGTCGATCTCGTCGAGCCACTCATCGAAGTAGCGCTCGGGGTGGCGCAGCCAGCCCGTCGCGTGCGCGGCGGTGTCTCCTTCGAAGAAGGTGACGTCACCGTCGAGGATCTGGCGGACACGGTCTGGGGACATCTGCTCTACTTTCGGGTCAATTTCGATGCGACAAGGGCCAAGAGCTCTTCGTAGGAGTTCACGAAGGCGTCGACGCCCTCGCGTTCGAGTTGTTCGGTCACCGCCGACAGCGAGATGGCGCTGGGCACACGACTCAGCAGGGCGGCGGTGGTCGTCACGGAGGCGGTGTCGGCCAAGAGAGAGTGCGAGAAGTCACCGTGCGCCAAGGCCGCCGCCAGTGTCGCGTCGGGCATCGTGTTGACGGTCTCGTCAGCGACGATGGAATCGACGTAGAGCAAGTCGTCGTAGGCAGGATCCTTCGGCGAGGTCGAGGCCCACAGCGGACGCTGCACCTGGGCACCCGCCGCGAGCAGCGCCGCGACCCGTTCACTCGACATCCAGCGCAGGTAGAGCTGGTAGGCGGCCGCCACCTGGGCATTGGCCACGCATCCGCGCAACGGGTCACCTTCGGCCAGCAATTTGTCGACGGCCGCGTCCACCCGCGAGACGAAGAACGACGCCACACTGGCGATGCGAGAGATGTCGTGTCCATTGGCGAGGGCCGCCTCGATGCCGGCGCACCAGGCGGAGAGCACCTCGTCGTAGCGCTCGATCGAGAAGATCAGCGTCACGTTGACGTTGATGCCCTGGGCCAGGACGCTTGTGATGGCGGGCAGTCCCTCGCGCGTCGCCGGGATCTTGATCATCACGTTGGGTCGCGCGACCTCGTCGAAGAGCTGGCGCGCCGCCGCCTCGGTGCCCGAGGTGTCACGCGCCAAGCGCGGCGAGACTTCCAACGAGACGAAGCCGTCGGCGTAGCGCCGCTGCCCCCGTTCGAACTCGTCGCGACTCTGGGAGTGCACCTCGTACAAGACGTCGCAGGCGTCGCGCACGTCGGCGCTGGCCAGGCGTTCGAAGACGACTTCCGGGTCGTGCGAGGTCGCCCCTTCGAGCAACGCGTCGTAGGCCGACGACGTGGCGAAGGCCTTGGCGAAGATCGCGGGGTTGGAGGTCACGCCGCGCGCACCGTCGGCGACGAGTTGGGCCAGGGTGCCGTCGTCGAGCCAGTCGCGGCGGATGTTGTCGATCCAGGGGCTCTGCCCGTACTGGTCGTAGAGCGAATGCAACCTGGTCACGATGGGGCCCCCACTCTCGAACTCACGAAGTCCACCAGTGCCTGCGCGGTGATATTGAAATGCTCAAAGACGTACGCCCCCGGGGCCGACAGACCGAAGCTGTCGATGCCCAGCGCGTCATCGACGTAACGATGCCACCCCAGCGTGGCTGCGGCTTCGAGGGACACCGACGCGATGTCGCGGCGCAGCACGCTCTGGCGATAGGACGCGTCTTGGGCGTCAAAGCAAGCCCAGCAGGGCAGCGCGACCACCCGCGTCGCGATGCCGCGTTGGGCCAGGGCATCGCTCGCACTCAGGCACAATGCGACCTCTGAACCCGTGCCCACCAAGGTGTAGAGGGCGTCGTCATTCTCGCGCACCACGTAACCGCCACGGAGCGCGCCGCGCTGACTCGCGCGCGCGTCGTCGCCGCTCAGCACCGCCATGTCCTGACGCGAGAGGATCAACGCCGTGGTCGCGGGAGCGGGGTCGCGCAAGAAGCCTTCGACGAGGGCGACGGTCTCATTGGCGTCGCTCGGACGCACGACGTGCAGACGCGGCATCGCGCGCAAGGCGGCGAGGTGCTCGACGGGTTGATGCGTCGGCCCGTCCTCACCGACACCCACCGAGTCGTGCGTGAAGACGAAGAGCACGCTCGCGTGGCTCAATGCCGCCAATCGGATCGCGGGACGCGCGTAGTCCGAGAACACGAAGAAGGTCGAGCCGGCGGGACGGAGCCCACCGTGCAGCGCCTGACCCACCATGATCGCGCCCATGGAGAATTCGCGAATGCCGTAGTAGATCTGGCGTCCGCCCTGCGCGTCACGGCTCTGGGCCTCGGAGTGCTTCAAGACGACCCCGGTGTTGTCCGTAAGGTCGGCCGATCCGGCGGTGAGACCAGGGGTGAGGGGAGCGAAGGCGTCCATCGCGCGCTGCATGGCTTTGCGGGTCGCGACCTGGGTGCCGCCCGCGAATGCCTCCACGTCGACCTCGTCGCTCAGTCGTCCGCCCTGGGCCAATTGGGCGAGGAGTCGATCGCCACGTTCGCCCGCGCGGGCCACGCGCTCGCGCCACGAGGCTGACAAGTCCCCACGTGTCGCCACCCACGCGGCGTTGAGCGCGGGCAGATCCTCGTCGAGGGCGAAGGGCTCGTCGGGCATCCCCAGGATTGCCTTGGCCTCGCTGACCGTGGCGGCCGAGAAGGGAGAACCGTGAGCCTCTCGACGGTCGAGCATCGTCGGAGAGGGGAATCCGATGTGCGAGCGCACGACGATGAGGGTCGGGCGCTGCGTCTCGGCGATGGCGTCGCGCGTCGCCGCCTCGAGGGCGTCGAGGTCGTTGGCGCGCTCGCCCAGGTTGATCACGTGCCAGCCGTACGCAGCGAAGCGCGCGGGTGCGTCGTCGTGCAGGGCCAATTCCGTGGCGCCGTCGATGGTGATGTGGTTGTCGTCGTAGAAGACCGTCAGGCGATCGAGGCCGAGGGATCCCGCGAGCGAGGCCGCTTCGTGACTGATGCCCTCCTCCAGACAACCGTCGCCGGCAATCACCCACGTGCGGTGATCGACGAGGTCGGCGCCGAAATCGTTGCGCAGGATCCGTTCGGCCAAGGCCATGCCGACGCCGTTGGCGATGCCCTGTCCGAGGGGACCGGTGGTGACTTCGACGGTGGGGGTGACCCCGTTCTCGGGGTGGCCCGGCGTGCGCGAGTGGGGTTGACGAAAGGCCCGCAGGTCCTGCACACTCAGGTCGTAGTCGAAGAAGTGCGCGAGCCCGTATTGCAGGATCGACGCGTGTCCACAACTGAGGATGAAGCGGTCACGGTCCGGCCACGTCGGGTCCCGGGGATCGTGGCGCGCCACTCGCGAGAACAGCATGGTGGCGAGCGGTGCCAGGGCCATGGCGGTGCCGGTGTGGCCCGAATTGGCCTTCGCCGGAGCATCCATGGCCACGGCGGAGATATTGCGGATGGTACGTCCTTCGAGCTCACTCGCCCCCGGGAACAACTCGTCGGTCATTCCATGAAGGTTACTGAACGGGCCACCGGTGCCGGCGTCAGAGAACAGCGTTGCGAGCGTCCGCCCGGGGACCAGTGAGTAGTCTGGGTGGATGAGGACTCCCTCGTGGCGCAAGATCTTCCGCGGCGCATCGATCCAGCGCGACCTCGAAGAGGTCCGCGACCTGTTCATCCGCTATTTCAAGGAACAGACGGTCGCGCCCCTGAAGGACCTCGGACGTTTCGTGCTCTTCGGAGCGCTGGGTAGCGTCTTTGTGGCCTTCGGTGTGGTCATCGGACTGCTCGGAGTCCTGCGGATGGTCCAAGCCCTCTTTCCCGTCCTCGACGGCAGCCTGTCCTTCGTCCCCTACCTCATCGTGGTGGTGTTGGCCCTGCTCATCGCCGCACTGGTCGTTCAACGGATCTTCGCGGGCGCGCCCCGGCGCTCCAAGGACCCACGATGAACGCCAAGACCCCGACTCGCCAACAGCTCGAGGACTCGGTGCGCGCGTTACTGCCGCGCTCCAGCGACATCCCGGCGCGGATTCGCGACGCCAAGTCCTCGACCGCGGGCGTCGGCCTCGGTGGTCTGGTCACCGGCTACGTCTGGGGTTGGATGCGCGGACGCCGGTCCCGTCGTCGCTGATGTTCGCCTTCTTCTGGCGCAAAGCGATCCTCGCGGCCCTTCGCCGTTCGTGGGCCCAGCGCTCGAGAGTCTGGTTAGCGCTCGCCGCGGCCCTAGTGTTACTGCGACGTCTCGACGGCACGGCTCGGCGACGTCACCAACAGCGACCCTAGGAGAATGATGAGTTCAGCGGCGGAACTGCGCGCGGGTGAGCGCGTGATGTTGACCGACGCCAAGGACCGTCAGTACCTGATCACCTTGAAGCCGGGCAACGCCTTCCACACCCATACCGGCATCGTCCAGCACGACGACATCATCGGGGCCCTCGAGGGATCGGTCGTGCGCGGCAGCACCGATCGCGGCTTCCTCGTCCTGCGACCCACCCTCTCCGACGTGGTCTTGAAGATGCCGCGCGGCGCCCAGGTGATCTACCCCAAGGACCTCGGCACGATCTTGATGCAAGCCGACGTGGGCCCGGGCATGCGCGTGCTCGAAGCCGGCGTGGGTTCGGGTGCGTTGTCGATGACGCTGCTGCGCGCCGGGGCCAGGATCACCGCCTACGAGATTCGCGAGGACTTCGCCCAACAGGCCCGCAAGAATGTGGTGGACATGCTGGGCGAGGACATCGACTACGACATCCACATCCGCGACGTCACCCTGGGCATCGACGAGCGCGACCTCGACCGAGTGATCTTGGACATGCCCGAGCCGTGGCTCGTGGTCCCTCACGCTGCCGAAGCGCTGCGACCCGGGGGAATCTTCTTGGCGTATCTGCCGACAATCAACCAGACCCAACTGGTCCGCGAGGCGCTGAAAGTCCATTCCTTCGGGGTGGAGGAGACGGTCGAGATCCTGCGCCGCACGTGGCACATCGACGGTCGTAGCGTGCGACCCGACCACCGCATGGTCGCGCACACGGGTTTCTTGACCTCGGCCCGTCGCCTGGTGAAGACGACCAACTAGTCATGCCGGGCCGACTGCGAATCACCGCAAAGGGCGGCGCGCAGTGGTGCGCGTGACGCGCTGCGTCGCTAGTCCTTCTCGATGAAGATGCACTCGCCGGGACACTCCTCGGACGCTTCGATCACCGCGTCTTCGAGATCAGGCGCCACAGTGGCCAGACCGGCGGAGCCGCCGGGGGAGGACAAGGCCACGCCGTCTTGCTTCACGTAGGCCAGGCCGTCGTCGAGCAGCGTGAAGACGGACGGACAGATTTCCTCGCACAATCCGTCACCGGTGCACAAGTCCTGGTCAATCCATACCTTCATCTGTGGGCCTTTCGTTGCCGTTTGGTCTCCGTTTACTTTAGCGGAAAGCCCGATGACAACGACTTGCCACTCTCGGGCCGCTCTCACCTAGGGTTACGTTATGGAGCAATCGGACCCCTTTGGCCAGTACAACGACCGTGGAACCTCACGCGACGAGTTCGACATGCCGAACGTGACGGTGGAGAACCTCGACCAGGCACGACACCGCATCGAACTGCTCGAACAAAAGCTCGTCGACTCACGCCTGCAGTTGACCCAATCGCGCTCGAACAACGAGAAACTCGCCGTCACCATCCAGCAGACCCGTGACCAGATCGCCGCACTACGTGACGAGGTGGAGAAACTCACGCAACCCCCGGCGGTCTACGGCACGTTCATCGACTTCAACCCCGACGGGACGGCCGACATCTTCGCTTCCGGACGCAAGATGCGCGTCTCGGTGCACCCGGGCCTCGATCCGGGACAGGTCGAACGGGGCCACGAGGTGGTCCTCAACGAGTCCTTCGCCATCATCGGCATCCGCAATCCCGACGGTCAAGGCGAAGTAGTGAGCGTGAAGGAGGTCCTCGACGACCGCCGCGTGCTCGTCTACGGCCGCGCCGACGAGGAGCGCGTCGTGGAGATGTCGGACGCGCTGCGTGACGTGAAGCTGCGCAGCGGCGACGCCGTCCTCCTGGATCCGCGTTCGGGTCTGTTGGTGGAGAAGCTGGTGCGCCAAGAGGCCGAGGAACTCATCCTTGAAGAGGTACCCGACGTCAGTTACGCCGATGTGGGTGGCTTGGACTCGCAGATCGAGTCCATCACCGATGCCGTGGAGCTTCCCTACCTGCACCGCGCCCTCTTCAACGACTACGAGTTGCCGGCGCCCAAGGGGATTCTGCTCTACGGCCCCCCGGGATGCGGCAAGACACTCATCGCCAAGGCCGTCGCCAACTCACTCAGCCAGAAGGTCGCCGAGATGACGGGCAACCGCAACGTGCGTTCGTACTTCCTCAACATCAAGGGCCCCGAACTCTTGAACAAGTACGTCGGCGAGACCGAACGACAGATCCGGGTGGTCTTTCAGCGCGCTCGCGAGAAGGCCGAGGAGGGAGTGCCCGTCATCGTCTTCTTCGACGAGATGGACTCGCTGTTTCGCACCCGCGGCACCGGCATCAGTTCGGACATGGAGTCGACCATCGTGCCCCAGCTGCTGGCCGAGATCGACGGCGTGGAGTCGCTGCGCGACGTCATCGTCATTGGCGCGACCAACCGCGAGGACCTCATCGACCCGGCCATCTTGCGGCCCGGTCGACTCGACGTCAAGATCAAGATCGAACGGCCCAATGCGGACGGGGCCGCGCAGATCTTCGAGCGCTACCTGCACCGCGACCTGCCCCTCGACCAGGACGAGATCCGCAGCAATGGTGGGGGAGACCGTGACAAGGCGCTGCGTGCCATGATCGAGGCCACGGTCGCCAACATGTACCGTGTCGACGACGACAATCGCTTCCTCGAGGTGACCTACCAAGGCGGCGACAAGGAGATCTTGTACTTCAAGGACTTCGCCTCCGGCGCCATGATCGAGAACATCGTGCGCCGCGCCAAGAAGCTCGCGGTCAAGCGCGAGATCGCCGGCAAGGGTCGCGGACTCACCACCCAGGACCTCCTGGCCTCGATCCGCGAGGAATACCACGAGAACGAGGACCTGCCCAACACGACCAACCCCGACGATTGGGCGAGGATCTCGGGCAAGAAGGGTGAGCGCATCGTGTTCATCCGCACCCTCATCAATCGAGAGAAGGCGGAGGTCGCCGGGGGACGCTCCATTCAGCACGTCGGTACCGGCCAATACCTCTAACGATGGCCATCGCGAAGATCCTGGGCATCGAGACGGAGTACGGCGTCGCCGGAGGGCCCGACTACGACCCCACGACCGCGTCGAGCATCATCGTCAACGCCTACGCCCAACAGGGGCGAACCCGCATCTCCTGGGACTTCAACGACGAGTCGCCCGGCACCGACGCGCGCGGCATCCTCGGGGTCGGGTCGCTCGCCCCGATGATCGAGACGCATTTAGCCAACACGGTCTTGACCAATGGTGCGCGCCTCTACGTCGACCACGCCCACCCCGAGTACTCCTCGCCCGAGTGCCGCACCCCGGCCGAGGCCACGCTCTACGACCAAGCCGGCGAGGAAGTCATGCGCCGCGCGCTCACGGTCGCCAACGAGACCCTGCCCCTCGATCTGGCGATCTCGCTCTACAAGAACAATTCTGACGGCAAGGGCAACTCCTACGGCACCCACGAGAACTACCTCGTGGCCCGTGACGTCGACTTCGCCGACGTCGTGCGAGCCATGGTGCCGCACTTCGTGTCGCGCCAAGTGGTGGTGGGCGCCGGCAAGGTGGGGGCCGAGACCGACGCCGGACAGCACGCCGACCCCGCCTTCCAGATCAGTGCGCGTGCCGAGTTCTTCGAGGAGGTGGTGGGACTCGAGACCACCTTGAAACGACCCATCATCAATACCCGTGACGAACCGCACAGCGACGCCGAGCGCTTTCGACGCCTGCACGTCATCTGTGGCGACGCCAACATGTCACCCGTCGCGACCCTGGTGAAGCTCGGCTCGACGGCCCTGCTGCTCGCGGCCCTCGAAGACGACGGTGTGGCGGATTTCCCGACCCCGCCCGCTCGCCCCGTGCGGGCCATCCGCGACTTCTCCTTCGACCCCTCGCTCCAAGTGGCGGTCGCCGACGAGGAGGGGCGCACGAGGACCGCGTGGGACTACCAAGACGCCCTGTGGCAGTTGGCCCAGCGATACGTCGAGCGACACGGCCCGTCCGCCGTCGCCTCGGGCGACGAGGTGGCGTTGATCCTTCGTCAGTGGCGCGAGATGCTCGATGGCGTACGCGACCGTCCCGACGACGTCGCCGATCGGGTCGATTGGGTGGCCAAGCGCCGCATCGTCGAGGGCTTTCAGTCGCGCTACGACTTGCGGCCCGGCGACGCCAAATTGCGCGCCATCGACCTGCAGTACCACGACGTGCGTCGCGACAAGTCGCTGGCCCAACGGGTCGGTCTTCGCGAATTATCCTCTGACGAGGTCATTCGTGGAGCCGTCGCCCACGCGCCACGGACCACGCGGGCTTATTTCCGCGGTGAATGCGTCACCCGGTTCCCCGAC
>Ga0209698_10006470_pt1 | contig 12442 bp, 13 predicted proteins | sample LitLauG_LLR_2012_FD_187203 | JGI IMG/M metagenome (GOLD analysis project Ga0209698, IMG submission 187203) | Freshwater sediment microbial communities from Pennsylvania, USA - Little Laurel Run_MetaG_LLR_2012 (SPAdes) (version 2) | ecosystem: Environmental > Aquatic > Freshwater > Creek >...
GCACTTATGTATCACCTGTTTAGGCGATAGTCTGATAGCGAATACCAAATATGCGCTCTCCTTTATTCAGTGAATCATGGGCGATGAGGGGAGCGTGGGATTGTCGACTGCAGCCTGGGAGGACCGTGATGAACACACAGTCTGATGCCGAATCGCGCGAAGTGGCCCGGCGCGAAAACGGTGCCCGGCGCAGCGAGTTCTACCTTCGCTACGATCTGCTGCTGGCCAACTGGTACGTACTCACGGACCGGCTCCAGCAGGAGATCCTGGCACTCAGGCAGGATCTACACGAAGACCTTGCGCGCTGGCGGCCGCGCCAGCGGGAACCTGTCTGGAATGCCTACGCAGATCGGGTGAACCTGATCTGCCAGCAGGTCGGTATCCAGCCGGCCTCATCTGGTCCCGGCGGCAGTGCAACGACGCGACAACGTGCAGCGCCACGCCTGCTCGCATGCCTTGATTTGACCTGAACCGCCCCGGATGAGCTCCTAGGAGCATTGCCGTGTTTCAGTCCGCCGGTCGCGCGATCGCCGCCTATCTGTCCAGGCCGATCGGCAATCCGAGCGGGGGGAGCACCGATGCGGCGCTCGTTGCCGAAACGCTGTTGCCTGGCGACGTGCTGCTGGTGGAGGGCAACACGCGCATGAGCGCGGCGATAAAGTATCTGACGCAGTCGATGTGGTCGCACGCGGCCTTGTATGTCGGTCCGCGAACCGAACTGGCGTCCCTGCACGGCGAAACGGTTACCTTGATCGATGCGGATGTGCTCGAAGGCGTTCGAGCCGTGCCACTTTCCTACTACAGCAACTTCCGCGTTCGCATCTGCCGTCCGGTCAACTTGACCGCCGCGGATCGGGAAGTCCTCATTCAATTCCTGCTGCAACGGCTTGGGCACCAATACGACCTGAAGAACATATTTGACCTGGCCCGCTACCTCTTGCGCTTGCCGATGCCCGCGCGGCTGCGGCGCCGGATGATTTCTTGCGGCAGCGGCGATCCGACCCGCGCGATCTGCTCGACTCTGATTGCACAGGCATTCGGATCGATCCGCTACCCGATCCTGCCGATCATTTCCCGCAAGCACGATGGCAATCCGGGACGCGCCGACCACGTGCGTGAGATGTGGCGCATCCGGCACCACAGCCTGTACGTACCTCGCGACTTCGACATTTCTCCGTTTTTCGAGGTGGTCAAGCCTCGCATCGCGAAATCGTTCGATTACTTGCGCGCACCATGGAGTGACGCCAGTACCGCCATCATGGTCGAGGATTCGCGCTGCGCGGAACCGGCCCTGCGAATCCGAAAAGCAAAGCGTTTCGGACAATTGCATGCGTTCCGGAAAAGGGTGTGGCAGGACACCGCTGAAGCGTCGATCCGCGATGGCCAGGGGCATCAATTCGAATGAAGCCGTCCGCGGTCGGCACCGATGGACAACACCGCACGGAACGCTCGTGTCTGCCGCGAGAGCACCTGTTCGCCTTCCTGCTCCTCCTGTCGCTCGGCCCGGTGATGGCTCAGGAAACCGACCCGGAGCACGCTGCGCCGCCAACGGCGTGCCGGCGGATTGCGGATGATTCCACTGGCGCCCGCCCGACCGCCGCTTGCACTGAAGCCTCGATGACGCCGCTGGGTGAATTGCGCTCCCCGGTACTGGCTCCGGCGTACTGGGATCGGCTTGGAATCGAACAGTGGCAGATCCAGACGCGCTTCAACGTGCACCCGGTTGGTGGACTTGCGCTCGGGCGCGTCGCGGCGGCTCAGGCACTGGCATCGAATCCGGGTTCTGGCAGCCGCCTTCTGATTGCCGAGAACGCGGGCGTGGAACGCTACGGTGGCCTGCGCTGGGCGGAGGAGAATTTCCTGCTGCGTGGCGACCGCATCAGCGTGTCTGCGGCCAGTGAAGTGCAGTTGCTCGCGCGAGAAATGGACGTACTGCAGTCGTTGCAACAGGCTGAGCTTCTTTCGTTGCTTGGCTGGCGCTCGCGCTTGCAGCTTAACTGGCAGTTGGGCGAGCCGCAGCGACAAATACAGTGGCAACTCGTTTCACGCCTGGACCGCCGCAGTGGCGAAGCGAACGAGACGATCCGACTGCAAGCACTACGGCGGTTTTGATTCTTCGCGCCTGCGTGGCGCGATCGCGTCAGCGGGCGACCTGAAGCCCGGTTCGAGTGAACGCGGAAGTCGAACCGACGACCCGGCGCAGCTGTCGGCCCCGGGGGCTTGCGCCGCAGATCCGCACTACCAGCGCAGCAACATCGGACCCATCCATACGCCAAGCAGAGTCGGAATCGAGATGCCCAGACCGTACCAGAGCACGACAAACGGGGCGGCGAGCTCCGGGCAGTGCAGCGAATAGGCGAGCGCGCCGATAGAGCCGGCTGCAAAGCCACTGGCCGCACCGGCCCATCTTAGGCGCGTGGGCGCGAGTGCCTTCATGGCGGCGAACAGGCCGACCAGGACCGGAGTCGAGACCAGGGCGATCCGAATCGAACACACCTTCGAGGTCTGCCCGAACAGCAGTACGGCGCGCCGGTCCGCGTCCGCCGTAACGAGCGTCAGCGCAGCCAGCAATGCCATCGCGCACACCAGCGCAGCGACGACGATTCCCGATCGCCCAGGCCGCGAACCGGGACGCCCCAGACGAAACGCCGCGACAGCGCCGGCGGCGCTCAGGCCGACGCAGAACACTTCCTTGTACCAGAACAAGGGCTGCGGAAAATCGGCAGGCAGGTTCGATCGGAAACCCAACCAGCTTGCGGTGAGTCCCAATGCTGCGGCGGTGCCCGCCAGCAGCGCGAGCACGAAGCGGCGCCGCTGCATGCGTACCTCGACCGCCTCAGCGCCGGTGGCCAACAGCGAAACCAGCTCTTCGGTCTTCACCGCTCGTTCCTGATCATCGCGGCCAGCGCCTTCAGGCCCCGATGCACACCGACCTTGATGGCCGACGCCGACATGCCGGTCAATGCCGCAGTCTGCGCGACCGACAATCCCTCGATCTTCGTATGAATGATCGGCAGGCGCTGACGGTCGGGCAGCCGGGCCAGCAGCCTGGCCAGATCGCGCCGCGCGTCGGCCGCTTCGGCTTCGGAGCGGGCGAACAGGCTGTCGTCATCCCCGAGCGGGTCGGTCAGGGCCTCGGCGCGCGATCGCCGCCGCAAGAAGTCCACCAGCTTATAGCGCGCGATCGCGTGAACCCAGGGCGTCAGGGGCAACGCCGGGTCGTAGGTGTGGCGCTGATTGTGAATGGCCAACAACAGTTCCTGCACCAGGTCCTCGATGTCGTCGGGCAGATACGCCAGGCGTCTGCGAAGAAATGCCCGCAGATGCGAGCTCAGCTCCTTCAAGAAGCAATGGTAGGCCGCCGCGTCCCCGCCGAGGCCGCCGTCGAACAGTCCCTTCAGGCGCAACTCGACCGCCGACGCCGCAGTGGAATTCGTTGCGGGGGCCGGCTCGGTTACACCCGCGTGACTCGAATGCAGATGCCCATCTACCTCAATTGCGCGGGTCGGTGTAACCAGTTGTCCGCTCCGGTCGAATTGGTCAGAACGCGAGGCCGCGTTTGCAGGCGGCCCGCCGAGCTTGCGATCGCACGATCCGGCATTGGTCGGTCGGGCGGTCGAAAGCTTTCAACGGGTGCGTCAAATGCAGGCCGGCGCCTCGCGCCGTCATCGTGGGTGACGTGGTCAATTTCACGGACAGGAGAAAGCAATGCTTCAAATTGGGTCGTTCAGGCGTCATGCAGGTGGTCGGGGCGGGCATGCGAGTGCACCGGGTCATTGCGGCGCCCCCAGGGTTCGCAGCCATGCCTTGCTGGTCATTTCCGCGTTGCTGGCGCTGGCCAGCGCGCCCGCACGCAGCTTCGATATCGTCTATGCGGAGAGCAACAGCACGGCCGGCAATTCCATCCTTTCGTTCGAGAACGACGGAACCGGCGCATTGCATTTTCTTGGCAGTACGCCGGCGGGCGGCATCGGCGTGTTCGATCCGTCATTCGCCCTGGGGCCGTTCGATTCGGATCAGAACGTCCAGGTCAACGCCGACCGGGCGCTGCTGTTCGCGGTGAATTCGGGCTCGAACTCGATCGCGGCCTTCCAGATCGACGGCAGCGGCGGACTGACTCCGGTCAGCGGCTCTCCGTTCGCATCGGGAGGAGTCGATCCCGTGAGCATCGGCCTGAGCGGCGACGTGCTCACGGTCGTCAACAAGGACCAGGACCCCAGCCAGAATCCCAATCCGACTCTGCCGAACTACACGACTTTCCGCGTCGGCGATGACGGTTCACTGGCCGCGATCGCCAATTCGACGGCGTCGGTTGCGTACGGCAGTTCACCGTCGCAGGCGGCCATCGCCGGCGTCGGGCGCTTCGTCTTCGGTGCCGACTTCTTCGGCGGCCTGCTGCAATCGTTCCAGCTCGACGGCGCTGGACGACTGCACCCCAATGCGCCGCAGACGCCCCCGGCATCCATCTACGCGGGCACGGCCGCGCCCCACTTTCCGCTCGGCCTGCGGGCGCACCCGACCCAGCAGATCCTTTATGTGGACCTGGTCACCGTCTCGCAAGTGGCCGTGTATCGCTACGACGAAGAGGGCACGCTGCAATTCGTCAGGACGGTCGCCGACCCGGGCGCGGGACCTTGCTGGGCGATCACCAATCACAATGGAACGCGCCTGTACGTCATCAACACCGGCGACACGTCGGTCGCGGTCTATGACCTGACGCATCCACTGAATCCGAAGCCGCTCCAGCACTTCGCGATGGTGGTCACGAACGGCAATCCGTTCTCCGCCGTCATCGACAAGGCGGATGAGTTCATTTACGTCTCAGGCGAACAATCGACGCCCACGTCGACTGCATCGGCGAACGTCATCCACACGCTCAAGGTCGCCCCGGACGGCACTCTGACCGAACCCTATGCGCCGACCGTGCTTCCGATCAGCGGGCTTGCGCGCGCCCAGGGAGTCGCCGTGTACTCGCTCCACTGAGCAGAGGTCTACACGCGCCGGCCATCGATGTCGCTGGCCGGCGCCGCGGCGCGCGCGTCGGCGCCCGCCTGCGCCGGCAGCCGACCACGGTCACGCCGGGCCAGAAACCGCATTCCCACCAGCAGCGCGGCGAAGCCGGAGGCGGCCGCCACTCCCAGCGACCAGCGCGGGCCGCAGGCATCGGCCACCCAGCCCACCAGCGGCGAGCCCAGCGGCGTGCAGCCCAGGATGATGGCCAGCAGCAGCGCCATGACGCGGCCGCGCATGCCCTGATCCGTCGACAACTGGACCAGGCTGTTGGTCGTGGTCATGAAGATCTGCGCCGCCACGCCGGTAAAAAGAAGCGCAAAGCCGAACAGCCAGAGGTCGGGAGAGACGGCCGCCCCCAGGCATCCGACGCCGAAGGCCCCCGCCGAGGCCAGCAGGATCGCCAGGCGCGGCCGTGCCTGGCGCGCGGCGAGCAGGGCACCGGCCACCGAGCCGACCGCCATCACGGAACTGAGCGTGCCGTATTGCCCGGCACCCGCGTGGAAGGCGGCGACCGCCATGGTCGGGATGAAGATCGCGAAATTCAGTCCGAAAGTGCTCACCAGGAACATCATGATGAAGGTGGTGATCAGGTCGGGCCGGCGCCGGACATATTCCATGCCCTGCGCGAAACCGCCCTGCGCTGGCGTTCCGCGCTGCTGCGGATGCAGCGTCCCCGGTCGGATCAGGCCCAGTGCCACAAGTACCGGAACGAACGATGCCGCATTGACCAGGAAGGCCCAACCCGCACCGACGCCGGCCAGCAGGACACCGGCCACGGCGGGCCCGATCATGCGGGCGGCGTGAAACGACGTGGCGTTCAGCGCGACCGCGTTGGCCAGGTCGTCGTCGCCGACCAGCTCGCCCACGAAAGCCTGGCGCGCCGGCGCATCGAAGGCAGTCACGCAGCCCAGCAGGAATGCCAGCACGTACACGTGCCACAGAACCGCCAGGCCGGAGAGCGCGAGCAGGCCCAGCGCCAGAGCCAGCAACGCCATCGCGGCCTGCGTGACCATCAACACCCGCCGGCGGTTCCAGCGATCGGCCGCGGGCCCGGCGAGCGGCAGCAGCAGCAACTGCGGCCCGAACTGCAGCGACATGACGATGCCCACCGCGGTGGCGTTGTTATGCGTCAGCTGCGTGAGGACGATCCAGTCTTGCGCGGTTCGCTGCATCCAGGTACCGACATTGGACAGCAGGGCACCGATAGCCCAGAGCCGGTAGTTCTGGTGGCGCAGCGAACGGAAGGTCTCACGCATGTCGGTCTTGGAATTGGCGGCACCCGCCGCGCGGGCCAGCACTGCGATTGTGCTCCGCTGCTCGTGACGCCACCGACATCGATCGGTTGCCAAAGGTTCGTGTTGGTCCGCCCGGCAAGACTCTTGCCTTGCTCGCTGGCGGCCCGGGGAAATTCGGCGGCGTGAGTTCGGCGCCGACGGTCGGAACGAAGTGCCCTGCCGCGATGAAAAGGTTCAATCCATCATGCAATTTTCCTCGGATCAGGTGCGCATCAATGGCCGAGGGTATGCCGGCTCGGGACAGACACCAGTGGGCCGGTGTTGTCGCCATGGGAGGGTATTCCCCCAAAATACACACGCGCGACGGGAAGGCCTCGATGTATCCGTTCGACCGCCTTCTCTTTCGCAGTCGCGCGGCCTATATTCGATCGCGTTCCTGCGGACGCGATTGAGTCCTTCAGTCACGTTTCGAATCTTCACGAAGACACTTCGGTACAACTCAAGGAGGCCCACAATGAGCGTGCGAGCATCAGGTGCGGTTGAGCGTCGCGTCGTCGCGGTGGCAGCAATCGGGTTCCTGGCATTGGCGGTGAGCGGACTGATACTCGCCAGGAACGCCGGCGCCGCCGGCACGCCGGCGGTCCAGATCACGCCGAATCATGGGCCCCTCGCTTCCACGGTCACTGTCGTCACCGGTCAGAATTTCGCCCCGGGAGAGTCGGTCAGCATCTATCGGGATACGCGCCCGTTCTTTGGCTATATCACCGATGCCAGCGGCAGTTTCGTCGGAGCCCCGCATCCGCTGATCGGGCCTGCCCCCGTATCGGGCATCGTCACGATCACCGCGACCGGGCAAAAGTCCGGACTCAAGGCCAAGACGATCTTCACGGTCACGAAGTAGCACGCTGCCTAGGCCGGAAAGCGGGCGCGGTCAGCGCGTCGCGAAGCGGCCGACGCCCGCTGGCTGCTGAAATCCGCATCGCGCGATGTCAAAGCGCCTGACTTGCTTCGCTGCCGCGGGCACGATCGCCGCGCTTGCGATCATGGCCGCGACACCGAGCACCGACCTTGCCGATGCGCCGAACGCGTCGCATCGCTTCTCTTTGACGCTGGGCACCGGTTCGCCGGTTGCGTTCCCATTCGCGCAGGCAGATTTCGGATCGGTCGACGCACCCGGCCTGCCGACAAGAAGCACGTTGTGGGCCGGATCGCCGGCCGAGCTGCCGGACGTGATCGTCGCGCTGGGCGACGAGCCGATATCCCATGCGCTCGACCGCCTCGGGGCGGCGGCGCGCGGCGGCGACACACGGGCCGCCCTGGATGCGTTTCGTATCGCGGATTTCTGCATGACCGCGGACCTTTCCCGCAGCGCGCTGCTCGCCCTGCCGCCGACAGCCGACCCGGCCGTGCTCGGCAGACTGCGCGTGTCCGACAATCAGAACGCAAGCGTGTGCCGGGGCGCGACGCCGGCACAGTTGGACGAACGCTTCGCCAACATCCGCATCGCCGCCGAAGGTGGCGAAATCGGTGCGGCCGCAGCCCTTCTGGACGCAGGTCTCCCGGGGCAAGCCAGCCAGCGCGATGGACGCGACCCGGCGATCCGCCAGTGGATGGACCGCACGATGGCGATGGTGCGGCGCGACGCCGACAGCGGCGATCTGGGCGCACTCACGACGCTGGCAAGCTATTACCAGGCTGGCGACGGAGTCGATGCCGATCCGGTGGCGGCACTGACCTACCAGATCGCCGCCATTGAACGGATGAAGGCCCAGGCGCAGATGTACACACCGGTCGAGGTCGCGCTGGAGAAGGATTACCTCGATGCCTACGAAGCACAGGTGCCCCGTGAAGAGATCGAGACGGCACGCAGCGCCGCGCACAAACTGATCGAAAGCTGCTGCGCCGGGCACAACTAGAAGCTGGTCCGGGCAACGTTGGCACCCGCCGCGTGACGCTCACGCCGTGATCGTGCGCCGCCGTGCGCAGTTCGAACCATGACGGTCGACGTCGGGTCAGCCCGGATGCGCCGGTCATTCGCACAGCGGACATCGGGGGCATTGCGCTCCCACGCCGGGCTTGGCAACATGGCGCTGCCGTGTCGAAGTATCGGGGTATCGGAGGAAGATGAAATGGTGCGAGGTCGCGGCTGGTTCGCCGTGGTGGGATGGTTCATGGCTGGCTGCGCTGCAACCAGCCAGCAGTCGGATACGCCGGCCCCACCGGCGTCGTTTGATCCGTCATCGTCCTGTGAATCGTTCATCGTCGAGCGTGCGCAACCGAGTCGGCCGGCCAGTTCCCTGCCCGACCGTTTCTGGACCTTGATCGGGTTCGACCTGGATGGCAGCGGGCATGCAGTCAATGTCCGGGTACTCGAGTCTTCGGAGCCGGACTCGTTCAGCGGCAAAGTCGCAAAGAGTTACGAGCAATCGTCGTTCCAGCCGGGCATGACGCGGCATGGCTGCCAGGCGCTCTTTTCCATCGTCAAGCGACCCGCTTAGCCGGCTCTCACGGCTTTTTCGATCCCATGACCGACCGCATCGACCTGCGCTCCGACACCGTCACGCAACCCACAGCCGCCATGCGCGCCGCGATGGCGGCCGCCCCGGTGGGCGACGATCAATATGGCGAGGACCCCAGCACCAACCGGCTTCAGGCGCGCTGCGCCGAGCTGCTGGGCAAGGAGTCCGCCCTGTGGCTTCCGACCGGCACCATGGCCAATCAGGTGGCGCTGCTCACCTTGACCCGGCCAGGTGATGAAGTGATCGCCTGCAGCGAATCGCACGCCGCCTGGCACGAGCTCGGCGGCGCGGCGGCCAACGCCGGCGTGCAGATCCACGAAGTCGGGCAAGGCGGCCGGTTCAGCGCCGACGAGCTGCGCGCCGCGGTCAAGCCGCGCAACTTCCCGATCTTTCCCACCACCACGCTGGTCGAGGTGGAAAACACGCACAACCGCGCCGGTGGCGTGGTGGTGCCGCAGGACGAAGTCCTGCGCATCTGCGCGGTGGCGCGCGAGCTGGGCCTGGCCACTTTTCTGGATGGCGCCCGCCTGTGGAACGCCAGCGTCGCCAGCGGCCTGCCCGTGGGCGAGCTGGCCGCCCCATTCGACCTGGTGGCGGTGGCCTTCAGCAAGGGGCTGGGCGCGCCGGGCGGATCGCTGCTGGCCGGTCCGAAGGCCATGATCACGGCAGCTGCCCGCCACCGCCAGCGCCTGGGCGGGGCGATGCGCCAGAACGGCGTCTTCGCGGCCGCGGCGCTGCATGGGCTGGACCTGCATCTGGCGCGGCTGCCCGAAGATCACGCCAACGCACGCGCGTTCGCACAGGCCCTGGCCGCCGGGGCTCCGGTGCTGCTGGACCTGGCCACGGTGCAGACCAACATCGTGGTGTTTCACCTGCCAGCGGCGCTTGCCATCGATGCGCCGGCGCTCAGTGCGCAGGCGCGAGCGCGCGGCGTGCTCGTGAACGCCTTCGGCCCGCGCACGGTGCGCGCGGTGACCCACCTGGATGTGACACGCGCGCAATGCGAGCGTGCCGCTGCCGTGCTGACGGAATTGCTGGCTGGCTGAAGCGCCGCGTTCGGGAGCCCGGTTCACGGTTTCGCGCTAGCATCGACCATGGGCATGACGCTCTGGCGCAATGCAAGACTGGCCACGCTGTCGGGCGACGGCGGCTGGGGACTGGTCGACAGCGGCGCGCTGCTGGTGGATCGCGATCGTATCCAGTGGGTCGGTCCGGCCAACCGGATGGCGGCGGGACTGCCGATCGACGCCGAACACGACCTGCAGGGCGCGCTGGTCACGCCCGGACTGATCGACGCGCACACGCACCTGGTCTACGCGGGCCAGCGTGCCGGCGAGTTCGAGCAGCGCCTGTCGGGCCAGACCTACGAACAGATCGCGCGCGCCGGCGGCGGCATCCGCGCCACCGTGACCGCCACGCGTTCGGCCGACACCGAGGCGCTTTTCGTCGGCGCCAGTTTGCGCCTGGAGGCGCTGCTGGCCGAGGGCGTCACCACCGTCGAGATCAAGTCCGGCTACGGACTGTCGCTCGAACACGAACGGCGCTGCCTGCAGGTCGCCCGCAGCCTGGGTCGCGAATATCCCGTCACGGTTCGAACCACCTGCCTGGCCGCGCATGCATTGCCGCCGGAATTCGAGCGCCGCTCCGACGACTACATCGAAGCCGTGTGCGCCTGGTTGCAGCCGCTGCAGGCCGAGGGCCTGGTCGACGCGGTCGACGCATTCTGCGAGCGCATCGGCTTTTCCACCAAGCAGACGGCGCGGTTGTTCAAGCGCGCTCAAGAACTGGGCCTGCCCATCAAGCTGCACGCCGAGCAGTTCAGCGACCAGGGCGGCACCGCCATGGCGGCCCGTCTCGGCGCGCTGTCGTGCGACCACCTCGAGCACCTGGGCCCCGATGGCATCGCGGCGATGGCCTCGTCCGGGACCGTCGCCGTGCTGCTGCCGGGCGCCTACTTCTTCCTCGGCGAAACGCACCGCCCGCCGGTCGCCGCGCTGCGCGAGGCGCGCGTGCCGATCGCGATCGCCAGCGACCACAATCCGGGCAGTTCCCCCACCCTGTCGCTGCGGCTGATGGTGACCATGGCCTGCGCGCTGTTCGGCCTGACCCCGCTCGAATCCGTGCGCGGCGTGACCGTGAATGCGGCGCGCGCCCTCGGACTGCGCGACCGTGGACGCCTGGCCGCGGGCTACCGGGCCGACTTCGCCGCGTGGGACCTGCAGCATCCGGCCGAGCTCGCTTACTGGATCGGCGGCAATCCGTGCCGGCGGATCGTCAGCGGCGGCGCCGAGGTGCGCCAGCAATGAACGCCGCGGCGCCGTTCACGCTGTGTCAGGGCAGCCAGCCGCTGCTGGTCAGCCTGCCCCATTGCGGCACCGAGCTGCCGGCAGCCTTTGCCGCGCGCCTGATGCCCAAGGCGCGCTGCCTGGACGACACCGACTGGCACCTGGCGCGCCTGTACGCGTTCGCCCCCGATCTCGGCGCCAGCCTGCTGGTGCCGCGCTACTCGCGCTACCTGATCGACCTGAACCGTCCGCCCGACGATGCCTGCCTGTACCCGGGCGCCAACACGACCGGCCTGTGCCCACAGCGATCGTTCTGCGGCGACGCCATCTACCTGCCCGGGCAGGCGCCCGACGCAGCCGAGATCGACGAGCGGCGCCGCCAGTACTGGCATCCCTATCACGACGCCTTGCGCAGCGAACTGGCGCGCCTGAAGCAGCGGCACGGCCATGCCCTGCTGCTGGATGGCCACAGCATCCGCTCACGGCTGCCGTGGCTGTTCGAAGGCAGGCTGCCGGACCTGAACCTGGGCACCGCCGACGGCGCCAGTTGCGCCCCGCCGTTGCGTGCAGCGCTGTGCGCCTGGCTGGCATCGCAGCGCGGTTACACGCAGGTGGTCGATGGGCGGTTCAAAGGCGGCTACATCACACGCGCCTACGGACGTCCCGCCGAGCGCGTGCATGCGGTTCAACTGGAAATGTGCTGGAGCTGCTACATGGACGAAGTTGGCCCGTTCAATCTCGACCCGCTGCGCGCCGACCGCCTGGGCGCAGTGCTGCGGTCCCTGGTCCAGGAGCTGCTCGCGTGGAGGCCGGCCGATGCCTGAGGGCGCGCTGCTGTGGGCGCCGAGCGCCTGGCTGGCGGGCGGCTGGCAACGGTCGGTGCTGCTGGAAGCCGGCACCGATGGCCATTGGTCGCGCGTGCAAAGCGACGTCGCGTCGCCGCCGGCGCAGGCGCAGCGCCTGGCAGGCCCGGCGCTGCCCGGGCTGGTCGATGCGCACAGCCACGCCTTCCAGCGAGCCTTCGCGGGACTGGCGGAATGTCGCGCGAACGAGCGCGACGATTTCTGGAGCTGGCGCGAACGTCTGTACCAGGTGGCCCTGCGCATCGATCCGGGACAGATGCGGGCGATCGCGGCGCAGCTGTACGTCGAACTGCTGCGCGGCGGCTACACGCAGGTCTGCGAGTTTCATTACCTGCACCATGGACCGGACGGGGCGCCCTATGCCGACCCGCTCGCCATGAGCTGGGCGCTGGCCGATGCCGGCGCGCTGGCCGCCATGCCGCTCACCATCCTGCCGGTGTTGTACGAGCGGGCCGGCTTCACCCGCACCACGCTGCTGGACGAGCAGCGCCGCTTCGCCGCCGACGCGCAGCGCGTGCACGCCTTCC
>Ga0209698_10006471_pt1 | contig 12442 bp, 7 predicted proteins | sample LitLauG_LLR_2012_FD_187203 | JGI IMG/M metagenome (GOLD analysis project Ga0209698, IMG submission 187203) | Freshwater sediment microbial communities from Pennsylvania, USA - Little Laurel Run_MetaG_LLR_2012 (SPAdes) (version 2) | ecosystem: Environmental > Aquatic > Freshwater > Creek >...
CGTAACCACCCTCAAAGCCCGTGGCATCGAACCCTGCATCGTTTTCATCCGGGTCGGTGAAGATCCCGCCTCCCAGGCTTATGTGGGAATGAAGGACAAAAAGGCCGCGGCCCTCGGCATCCGCAGCAAAACCCACATTTTCCCGGAAAACCAAAGCGAAACCGATCTGCTCCGTTTCATCGAACAACTCAACACCGACGCCTCTGTCCACGGCATTCTTGTACAGGCACCGCTGCCCAAACAAATTTCCCAAACTGCAGTTTTCAGCACCGTCTCCCCGGCCAAGGACGTGGACGGTTTCCACCCCGTCAGCATGGGCAAACTGCTGCTGGGCGACAGCGACGGCTTCCGTCCCTGCACCCCCGCCGGTGTACAGGAATTGCTCATCCGCAGCAACCTCCCACCCGCCGGCAAAAAAGTCGTCATCCTCGGCCGGGGCAACATTGTCGGCAAACCTCTCGCCGCCATTCTCTGCCAGAAAAGCAAATGGGCCAACGCCACCGTCACCCTTGCTCACTCCGCCTCTCCGGACATCGGAGCCATCACCCGGGAGGCCGACATTCTGGTCGCTGCCATGGGCGTGGCTGAATTCGTCAAGGGCAACATGGTGAAACCCGGCAGCGTGGTCGTTGACGTTGGTGTCAATCGCATCAACGATGCCGGTTCCCCGAAAGGTTACAAATTGGTCGGCGACATCGCCTTTCAGGAAGTCCTGCAGGTCGCCGGTCATGTCACACCCAATCCAGGCGGCGTCGGTCCCATGACCATCGCCATGCTCATGGCCAACACCGTCCTGGCCGCCGAACAACAAAGTCGTTAGCGTCCCGGCACTGGATCCCCTTCCTCATGAGTAACGCACCGGCTCCTGCTTCGGATCGGGTTGCCCATCCCGGTTTTTGGGAGGCTTTCCGCTTTTGGCTCAAACTCGGTTTCATCAGCTTCGGCGGACCGGCCGGCCAGATCGCCCTCATGCAATACGAACTGGTGGAAAAGAAAAAATGGATCAGTCAGTCCCGCTTTCTGCATGCCCTCAATTACTGCATGTTACTGCCCGGCCCGGAAGCCCAGCAGCTCGCCATTTATGTGGGCTGGCTGCTGCACCGCACCGCAGGAGGGGTTGCCGCCGGAAGTCTTTTCGTCATCCCCTCAATTTTTGTACTCTGGCTCCTCAGCCTCATCTACACCACCTGCGGAAACCTGCCCTGGATCGCCGCCATTTTTTACGGATTGAAACCCGCTGTCATTGCCATCGTAGCCGTCGCCATCATCCGCATCGGCCGCAAAGCCCTTAAAAATGAAGTGATGTGGGGCATCGCACTGCTCGCTTTCACCGCCCTTTATTTTTTTAAATTACCCTTTCCTCTGATCATCGCCGGTGCGGGTGTCACCGGATGGATCGGCGGCAGGCTTCGCCCCGAAAAATTCAGGATCACGACCGGTCACCCCCTTGTCGCAGAGGATTCGGTTTTGGGCTGCGCCCATGAGCCCCCGCTCCATACGCTGCCTTCCTGGCCACGAGCGATCAGGGCAACCCTGACAGGCCTGACGCTTTGGTGTGCACCGACTCTTCTAGCCGGCTTGCTGCTCGGCCCGCATCACGCTGTGTTTCAGCAAGGATTGTTTTTTAGCAAGGCGGCCGTGGTCACCTTCGGCGGTGCTTATGCCGTTCTGCCTTACGTGGCGCAACAAGCCGTGGAGCACTATCAGTGGCTGCAACCCGGTCAGATGCTCGACGGCCTCGGTCTGGCCGAAACCACCCCGGGTCCGCTCATCATGGTGTTGCAGTTTGTTGGCTTTGTCGGCGCCTGGAACCATCCCGGCAACCTGTCTCCGCTCCTCGCCGCCACCCTGGGCGCGTTCATCACCACCTGGGCCACCTTTACGCCCTGTTTCCTTTGGATTTTTCTGGGCGGCCCGTACATCGAACAACTGCGCGGGAACACAACGCTGAATTCCGCACTCTCCACCATTACAGCCGCCGTGGTCGGCGTGATCCTGAATCTGGCGGTGTGGTTTGCCCTGCACGTCTGGTCTCCCGCGCCCGGTGCTGTCGATTATTTCGCCATCGCACTCAGTCTGGCCGCGATCCTCGGCATGCAGAAGTGGAAATGGAACATTATTCCCGTGGTCATCGGGTCCGGCCTGCTCGGTTTGCTCTACAAACTGCTTCTGCAGGTTTAACGGCTTTGGCTGAAATGGTTCACGCGGCCCGACCCGTCTCAGCAATGACTTCACGTATCCATTCGCCGACAGCCGAGCGCCAGGGGTCCTGGTTGATGTCAGCCACGGTGAAGGGCAGTCGCTCCGACCAGTTGCTCTCCGCCACCGGCCCGGGTACGTTGAAGCGGGTGCGCATGCCGAATAAATCCGTCAGCATCAGAATGGCCAGCCACGACCGGGCCTGCAAGAGACGGCGGATGATGGCCCCGCGTACCCGCGGTTCATAGGAACGGATCAGTTTGCTGTCATCCAGTCGGGCAAAGCGCAGGGTGCGGTACAACTCCCAACTCATTTGCCGGCCTTTTTCAATCAATGCCTCATCCTTGGAACCCGCAATCTGCGCATTCTCCGCAGTCTCGTAGGCCTGCCACCAATTTTCCCACACCGCCGCCATCGGTTCGTGGTCGTGCGTGGCCAGTGTGGCCACACTCAATTCCAAATAATTTTCTGTGGGCACGTATTCACGATCCCATTCCTGACGGTCAAACAGCGGAATTTTAAAACCACTGATGCCCATGCGCGCCAGCGCCGGACGCACATAATCCGGCACCACGCCCAGGTCCTCGCCCACTATCACCGCTTCACCCGCCGCTGACTGCAACACCTTCAACAAACGGAGGCCCTGCTCCTCGTTGTGCCGGCAACCCTCTGGACTTTGATCGTCCGATGGTAAAAAACGGGGCAGATCACCGGCTTTTTCCCGGGCCTGTTCACGACTTAAGCCGACATACTCCTGATTCTGCTCCGGTCTCCAGGGGAAAGCGTAAATCCGGAAAAAACCGAGGATATGATCGATGCGGAAAATATGAAAATAACGCGCCACCTGCCGGACACGTCCGCACCACCACGCGCAGCCGTCTGCTTCCATTACGGCCCAGTTGTACACCGGCACTCCCCAATTCTGACCCCAGACCTTGGTGAATTCATCCGGTTGAAAAAAAGGCTCGGGTGGCGCCCCACCACTCCAGTGCAAATCAAACTGCTCCGGATGCGCCCAGACATCGACGCTGTACATGCTGACTCCGAAGGGAATGTCCCCCATCAAACGCACTCCACGCGCTCCGGCATGACTCCGCACTCCCTCCCACTGCCGGTGCAGCACCCATTGCACAAAGGCAAAGTAACGGCGGCGCGACTCAAATTCATGCCGCACAGATTCCTCCTGCGACTCCTGCCAGCGCCGGGCCGCAAGCGGTGTCTGGTGTTCCGGCTGCCAACGAACCCAGGCCGGGTGGCTGCCGTTGCGCTCCATCAGGGCACAAAACAACGTGTAATCGTCCAGCCAGCTTTTCTCCTGTTCACAAAAAGCCGTCCAACCCTCCCGCTCCTGCCCGGATTTTTCAAATTCCAGAAAAGCGCGCCAGCAGATTTCCCGTTTCAACGGCTTGACCCGGTGATAGGCCACCGGCCCTTCACGCAATTGCCCGCGCAGGGATTCCGGACAAAGTTCATTGAGAATTTCCGCCGTCAGGCCGGGTATCGCCTCAACCGAAACAGCCAGCGTGGTAATGTCCAGGGCGTAGGCACTAACCGAATTGTAGGGACTGTTGTCATCGCTGGTCTCACTGACCGGCAGTACCTGCAAAACCTCAAAACCGTGCGCCGCCGACCAATCGATCATTTCCTTGAGGCATTGCGTATCGCCAACCCCAAGATCGTTTTCGGAACGCAGGGCGAAAACCGGAATGAACAAACCCGCTGAACGTTTGATCTCTGTCATGGCCTGACATCATGGCGGTCCGTACTGTGAAGTCCAAAAAAAAGCACCCGGAAGACGGAGGTTTTTTGTCTGCGCAAGCTGTTGACCTGGCGAAAGCGCCATCCGCGTGGAACACACTTTCTTGTCAAATCCAAGACTTTCCTGAGTCAGCTTTATGTCGAAAAAACGACTATCCCGATAGATTCAACCCTCATACCAGTTGCCGCGCGACCAGTGATGCAGGCGCAGGGCTGATTCCAACTCGTCCGAAAGCGGCAGTTGATCACTGACCGCGCAATTACGCCGGGCCTGCCCGGCATTGCGCATGCCGGGGATGATGACGGAAACCGCCGCGGGTTTCATGGCGAATTTCAAGGCTGCCGTGGCCAGATCCTGCTCGGCCGTACCAACAGTGGTCCGGATTTTTTCCACCCGCTCCACGGTGCGAGGCATCCGATCTCCAGAAAAATAGCGGCTGCGGAAATCCTCCGGAGGCAGTTTCGTTTCCCGTGTGAATTTTCCAGCCAGCGCGCTTTCATCCAGCGGCACCCGCACAATGACCCCCACCCCGCATTCCCGGGCCACGGGAAACAATTCCGCCATGGCTTCCTGTTCAAAGATATTGTAGATAACCTGCACCGCATCCAGCCAGCCACCCCGCATAAGGTCGATGAGCGAATTCTGGTCGCATTCAGGGGAGCTGATGGCGATTGCACCTATCTTGCCCTCCTGTTTCAGGGTGCGCAGGGTTTCCAGCGCCACCGGGTTCCGATTCCATGCCCGTGTCCAGGTGTGCAGGTGCAAGACGTCCAGACAGTCGGTTTGCAGGCGGCGCAGGCAGCTTTCCACACCTTCGCGCAAATGTTTTTCAGGGTAGCGTTCCTCCACTTTGTCGTAAAATGCCGGCGGCCATGACCCCGGCACAGGCGGCACCTTCGTGGAGACATAAACGCGCTCGCCGCCCCGCTCCTTCAACACCTTCCCGATGAGAGTCTCGCTTTTCCCATCGCCGTAACCCAGGGCGGTGTCGATGAAATTGCAGCCGAGATCGAGTGCGGTATGCAACGCTTGAATGGAGTCCTCGTCGCTCTGTGGCCCCCAGCCCGAGCCCAAAGGGCCTCCGCCAAAGCCGATTTCCGAAACGTTCCAGCCCGTTTTTCCAAAAGGACGGTATTTCATAAAGATCCCTCCATCGATCTGACGCTAGGTCGGAACCCATCCCGGGTCAATCGCCGCCCGCCCGGTTGTGTCTTAAATGATATTTTCGCGCAACCCGGCACAGGACTTGCCTGCATTCCCAGTGTCAATTTCATCATTTACAAGAACTTGGAGATGTCCAAATTTTTCAAAAGCCCGCCCCGACCCATGTCCGCCTCCCCAAAAAAAAACACGGCCCGCAGCTCCTCCCAACAGGAGTTTCTGGAAGCCCTGCAGCAGTTTCCGCGCGAGGAACTGCGCAAGCGTCAACAAAAACTGGCCTCCCTGTCCCTGGACTTGGGCATCCATTACCGCACCGGCAACAGCAACCAGGTTGCCGACACCTCCTGGCAATTCGACATTGTCCCGCACATTCTCGATGAAAAAGAGTGGACTCAGATCGAGGCCGGACTGATCCAGCGCGCCCGGGCCTTCTCCAAGTTGCTCACCGATATTTATTCCGAACAGCGCATTTTCAAGGAACGGGTCATTCCCCATGATCTGATTTTTGAAGATCCCGCCTATCTTCCGGAATGCCGCAACATACCCAATCCCCGCCACGTCAACATCCTGCTCGGCGCCGTCGACCTGGTGCGCGATCAGAACGGCCAGTGGTTCGTCTCGCAAAACCATTTCTCCACCCCCTTCGGCATGTCCTTCATCCTGCAACACCGCCGCATGTTGTCACAGGCCTTTCCCGAAATCTTCCAGTTTTTCAATGTCAGCCATGTCTCCGCTTTCGGAACCGAATTGGTTGAGCGACTGGCCACCCTCTCCGAAAAAACCAATCCCCACATCGTTCTGCTGAGCCAGGGCAGCAATGAGGAAACTTTTTTCGAGGAAAGTTTTCTGGCCCGGCGCATGGGCATCGCCATCGTCAAACCCGCCGATCTGCTGGTGCGCGAAGGCCGGGTGTTTCTCAAAACCGTCCGCGGCCTCGAACAGGTTGATGTCATTTATCGCCGCAGCGAAAGCCGTTCGCTCGACCCCATTGCCTTCCGTGACTCGGTCGGCGGCGGCATTCCCGGTCTGGTCAATTGCGCACGCAAGGGCACCGTGGCCATTGCCAACGCTCTCGGATGCGGTGTGGCCGACAACAAGGCCCTGCTGCGCTATTCCGACAGCATCATCCGCTATTATCTTGAAGAACAACCCCTGCTCCCCACGCTGCCGACCTACACCTGCCGCGACTACGACCAGCTCGAATACGTGAGGGCCAACCGCAATAAAATGCTCCTGCGCCCGGTGCAGCGCCAGGCGGATCAACATCGCTGGCGACAGCACAAAGAACCGCAATCTTTCGAAACGGCCATGGAAAAGCTGCTGACCGAGAATCCCTCACAACTCATTGCGCACGTTGTTCCGCCGCTGTCCGAAGTCCCCCGCTTTGAAAACGGACGCATCCTCGCCCGCCCTTTTTATCTGCGCGCATTTGTTCTGATGGGAGGCAATCCCATGGTGCTGCCCGGAGGTCTGACCCGGCAAAGCCTGGCCGGGGATCGCCGCAGCATCGTGGCCAATCTGGCTGCAGGCACCAAGGACACCTGGGTGCCCGACCGCAAGGCGGCCAAAGCCAGCTCCCTCCCGGCCTCCCTGCCCACCAAAACCCCGCGCGATTTCAAAATCGCCAGCCGTGTTGCGGAAAGCCTTTACTGGATCGGGCGTTATACGGAACGCGCCGAAAGCACCGCCCGCATGGTCCGGGTGCTGGAGGAACTCGGCTGGCCCCGGCTCAGCCGCCGCGACCGCAACAACCTCTGGCCCCTCTGGCAGGCCGTGGCTTCCACCACCGGCCAGAACGACTACTTAAAAATCACCAGCGCCCCACGGGAGGTCGCCCGGCTCAGTCGTCGCCTGATTCTGGAACGCAACGATCCCGCCTCCGTCCACTACTGCACCGCCTCCTCTGCACTCAACGCCCAGAATATCCGCGAATTCATTACCCCCGAAGTCTGGGCTGTGCTCAGCCGCATTTCCCGCACCATTGAGGAATCCTCCAAAAATCACAAGACCGGCAGCACTCAGTTGCACGAAATCTGCCAGCATTACGTCGATGAAATCGCCTGCCTGAACGGCACCATACTCCGCACCATGCCGCACGACGACAGTTGGGAGTTCTACCGTCTGGGCATGCTACTGGAGCGGGCCATCGGCACAGTCACCATTCTGGACATCGTGATGACACGGGCCTTGAACCATCTGGACCCCGGCGCCGGTCAGGATCCCGATCTGACCTCCCTGCTGCGTCTGCTCAGTTCGCTCGATGCCTATCAGCGCGAATACCGCTCCCGCACGTATGTGGGTCAGGTGGCCGAGCTTCTTTGGTGCAGCACTGAAGCCCCCAGTTCGGTGGCTTACTGCTGCAAACACATGGTCTATTCCCTGCGCAGCGTCATCGGGGTGGTGGACGAGGACTGCGCCTCGCCGCTCAATCATGCCGAAGCGATCATGCAGCATATCACCCAGATCCGTTGCTCCGCGCTTTTCCCGCGCATGGCCTTCGACGGCGACGTGGCCCCGCCCGCACCCGCCGCCAACATCCGCCAGATCCAGGGGCGCGTTTCCCGTGAAAGCGATTATCTGCGCGAACATTTGCTAAATCTGCACGAACAGATCGAAGACCGTTTTTTCAGCCATCAAAGCGGTCCGCCAAAAAACTGAACCCCATGCGCTTTCGTATCATCCACCATACCGAATACCGCTACCGGAATGCCGCATCGGAATCCTACGCCGAACTCCGCATTTGCCCGCAGGACTGCGACACCCAGAAAGTGCTGGCGCGCAAACTCGAAATCGATCCCGCTCCACTGGTCGAACAGTATCAAGATCACCTGGGCAATATCGTGGAATATTTCTCCATCCCGCACCGGCATAACCTGCTGCGCGTCCGCGCTTCGGCTGAGGTGGAAACCCTCAAGGTCGATCCACCCAAAATCGCCCTCGACGTTTCAGTGGCCGAAGCCCGCCAGATTTACCGCAGCCAGCGGCTTTTTCTTTATCCCTATCTGCGCCCCACCAGTCATGTTCCACTGCATAAAATACTGGCTCCCCTGCGGCGCGATTTCATCAGACCCGGCGACAGCCTCGGCGAAGCTCTCATCTCTCTCAACCAGTGGATCTATAAAAACTTCAAATACAAGCCCGGCACCACTGATGTCAGCACCCCCTTGCAGACAGTCGTGCGCCAGCGGCGCGGGGTCTGTCAGGATTTCGCCCATCTCATGCTCAGCATCCTGCGCACCTACAATATTCCCGCCCGCTATGTCAGCGGCTATATTGAAGCCTACGATCCGACGGTCACAAATTCCAAACTGGTGGGGGCCACCGCCAGCCATGCCTGGGTGGAGGCCTATCTCCCGGGAGGCTACTGGTGGGGCCTCGATCCCACCAACAACCAAGTCACCGGCGAACGGCATGTCAAGGTCGCCACCGGCACCGATTATCAGGACGCCGCTCCTTTGCGGGGCACGTACAAGGGTGCCGGCGACCAGAAACTCGCCGTCATTGTTTCGGTAAAACGAAAAAAATCATGAAGCTCCACATCCACCACTGCAGCACCTACACCTATGCCGACAAAGTGGGCTTCAGTGAGCACAAATTCTATCTGCGCCCGCGTGAAGACCATCACACCCGCATCCAGGATTTTCAACTCAGCATTTTCCCCAATGCCGAAATCAAATGGGTGCGGGATGCGGCGGAAAACTGCTTCGGCAAAGCCTACTTTACTGGAACCTCCAAACAGATGGTGGTGGATCTGCAAATGACCGTGGCGCAGTTGCAGGAAAACCCCTTCGACTTTGTCCTGGAAACCCACGCCTTGAATCACCCCCTGCAGTACACACCCGGTGAACGGGAATATCTTTTGCCCTATTTTCTCAGCCAAGGCACAGATTCTGCTCCTTTGCTGGACTGGATCAAAACCATGCTGCCCGTACCGCCGACTGAAACCCTGCCCTTGCTGACACAGTTGAACCAACTGATCTGCCAGAACATCACCTACAAACGCCGCGAGGAAATGGGCTGCCAAAACCCCGGGGAAACCCTGCAGCTCAAATCGGGGAGTTGCCGGGACATGGCCAGTCTTTACATGGCCCTCTGCCGCTGCCTCGGCTTCGCCGCCCGCTTCGTCAGCGGCTATCTCTACGAGCCCCCCACCTCCGGCCTCACCCAGACCAACCGCGCCGCCGGCGCCATGCATGCCTGGACGGAAATTTATCTGCCCGGAGCCGGCTGGAAGGGCTTCGATCCCACCAACGGCATTCTGGCCGGGAATACTTTTGTCCCCGTGGCCGTGGCCCTGCACCCCGAGGCCACCACTCCCATCCAGGGCGCCTACGTTCACCTGGGCAAAGTCGAAAGCACCCTGACCAGCGAAGTCGTGATCACAGAAATCCCATGAGCAAGCCACGCTCCAAATCCAGCCGATCAAATGCGTCACTCCGCAAACAGGCGCTGCTCTGCGCGGGAAAAATCGAAAAAACGCTTCGGAAATCCGGTCTCCAACTCACCATGGGAGGAGAACCCACCTTCATCCCCCTGCAACCGGAAGGCGATGAATGGGGCACAGCCGCACTCGGCCCCACCAAACTGCTTTTCGCCCGCCGCTTCGCCGCCGAATTCATCCGCCTGTTTTACCCCGGTGCCCTGCTCACCCAGACTTATGGTAAATGGTATCCCGGCGAACCCCTGCCCCGCTGGAGCCTGGTGGTCCACATCCATCCCCACCGCAAACTCTGGAATCACATCGGCCGGCTGCTCACGGACGAACCCGTCGGCCTTCATGACGCAGCCAGTGCACCTCATTTCGCCGGAAAACTTGCGGCAAAACTGGGTCTGACCGACTCCCTCATTGAGGGGGCCAACCCCGATGCCCCGTCCATTCCCGTCGGCTATATACTTCCACTCAAATACGATGAAGGAAAATGGATCAGTGACCGCTGGCCCGATTGCGCAGAACACCCCCTCCAGTTGATTCCCGGCGACAGCTCCATCGGCCTGCGACTGCCCTTGAAGGAACTTCCCGAGGGATGCCTGAAGTTCGCCCTCACTGTGGAAGTCAAAGACCAGGCCTTGGAAGTCTTCATCCCGCCCATGGATCTCGAGCCCTACCTCGAGTTGATGAAAATCCTCGAAACCCTGACTGCAGAACTGGACACCCGCGATTTGATTATTTCCGGCTATCCGCCGGCCAAGGCCGGCCTCATCGAGCGCTATGTGTTTGCGGCCGACCCCGGCGTCATTGAAATCAATCTGCCTCCCTCCAAATCCTGGTCCGTGTACAACCGGCAGTTGAAAATGCTCTACCAGGCCGCGCACCACACCGGTCTCTGCGCTTACAAATACCATTTTAACGGACGCTGTGCCGCCACCGGAGGCGGTTCCCATGTCTGTTTTGGCGGTCCACAACCCGAACTCAGCCCCGTTTTTCTCCGCCCCCATTTTCTGCCCACCATTCTCAGCTACTGGCAGCAACACCCCTCCCTCAGTTATCTTTTTTCCGGTCAGTTCGTCGGCCCCGGCTCCCAGGCACCCCGCATTGATGAGACCAGCTACGACAATCTCAGCGAACTGGAGGTGGCTTTTCCGGGCGCCGACAAGCTTGTCCACAACCCCGAGCTTTTTGGAATGCTCTTCCGCGATCTCATAGCCGATCGCACCGGCAACACCCACCGCGCCGAAATCAGCATCGACAAACTCTGGAATCCGTTTCAGCCCAATGGCTGCATCGGCATTGTTGAGTTCCGCGCCTTTGAAAGCCAACCCGACGCCTATGCCCTATCCCAGGTCGGACTCCTCCTGCGCGGTCTCATGGCTTTGCTGCTGCTCAAACCCCGCCCGGCCGTCTTCCATCGCTGGGGCACGGAACTGCACGACCGCTTTTTCCTGCCCACCCTGCTGTGGGAGGATTTCAAATCCGTCATCGCCGACCTGCAAAAGGCCGGCTACCCCTTCGCCGTCGAATGGTTCCGGCCGCACTTTGAGTTCCGTTTTCCCGTCATCGGAACCATGCCTGCCGGAAAATCCGAACTCTGCCTGCGTTACGCCATCGAAGCCTGGCCCCTGCTCGGAGAACAGCCCTCCGGCAGCCTGACCGCGCGCTCGGTTGATTCCAGCACCGAACGTATTGAACTCCGTCTGGACAGCGTGAAGGCACTTGATAAGGGATTTTTGCTGGTGAACGGCCGCCATGTGCCTTTCAAAAACGACAGCGGCCGGATCCTCGCCGCGCTGCGCTACCGCGCCTACCATACCGTGCCTTCCCTGCATCCCCATGTTCCCGGTCAGACACCGCTTTGTTTCGAGTGGATCAGCATCAAAACCGGCGAGGTCCTGTCGTCTGTCAAGTGGCACAGTTGGCAACCCAACAACCAGCCCTACTCCTCGCGGCCTGCGCATGCCGCTGAAGCAAACAAACGCTACACCGAACGCTGGGTGCCGCAGCCGGACCGTATCGGAAAAAAAATCGCCGTGCCCGCAAAATTGAAAAATCTTTCGCCACATTTCACAACCGATCTGCGCCGCTCACCACAAAAAACCTGACTTTTTGGCAAGGATTGCGTCCACAGGGACACCGGAGACAGGCCGACCGGGAATGGATTTTTCCTTCACCTTCATCGTGGCAGGCCTACACTGCAACTGAATGAACGTTGACGGCAGGCATTTTCGAACAATCTGGTTCCAATCCGAGGGCTTGATTCAAATCATTGACCAGCGACTGCTGCCTCATGAATTCCGCATCGAGAATTTATACACGGTGGAGGAGATGGCCACCGCCATTCTCGACATGCATGTGCGCGGTGCGGGGCTCATCGGGGCCGCCGCAGGCTACGGCATGTATCTCGCCGCCCTGCAGGCTCCGGACGGAAATCCCGGAGAGTTTCTACGCCAGGCCGGAGCCAGACTGGCCGAAACCCGGCCCACCGCCGTCAATCTGCAATGGGCGGTGAACCGGCAACTGCAATCCCTGGCCGGAATCACTGCCAAAACCAGACTGGTGACCCAAGCCCTCGAAACCGCCACGGAAATTGCCGATGAGGATGCCGCATTCTGCCGCCGCATCGGCGATCACGGAATGCCTCTCATTGCCGAAATCTCCCGACGTAAGGACGGGCGACCCGTCAATATCCTCACCCACTGCAACGCCGGCTGGCTGGCTTTTGTCGATTACGGCTCGGCCACCGCACCCATTTATGCCGCGCACGACAGCGGCATCCCCCTGCATGTCTGGGTGGACGAAACACGGCCGCGCAACCAGGGCGCCAGCCTGACGGCCTGGGAACTGGGCCGACACGGCGTGCCCCACACCGTCATCGCCGACAACACCGG
>Ga0209698_10006472_pt1 | contig 12442 bp, 13 predicted proteins | sample LitLauG_LLR_2012_FD_187203 | JGI IMG/M metagenome (GOLD analysis project Ga0209698, IMG submission 187203) | Freshwater sediment microbial communities from Pennsylvania, USA - Little Laurel Run_MetaG_LLR_2012 (SPAdes) (version 2) | ecosystem: Environmental > Aquatic > Freshwater > Creek >...
TTGGACCTGAGCCTCATCGACACACCCTTAGATGTCGGCGGGACGTGCGCCGACGCCTGTCTTTCACACTACTCGGTTATGACCCGGTAATCTTGACCCGCAATTCTTCCGGCAAGCGCTCGCGGATTTCGGCAGGCAGACGGTCATGCACGTGGCGTGCTCCCAGCTTGGCCGCATCCACCACGGCCATCGGAGCAGGCGTGGCGACGGCAACGATCAGCCAGATCAGTGCCGACAGCGCGAACCCGGCCAGCGCGCCAATCTCAAGCCAGAAGGCGTGGCGGGGCTCGAAATAGCGGATGGCTGCAAAGGCCAGCAGGAACACTCCGGCCGATGCCGACGCCAGCACGATCAGCGAAATGTCGATGATGCGGTGCAGCTTCTGGCGGCTGCGGCAATGCTCGCAGGTGGCGAAATGAACCTCGTAGTCCCCGCGCATCTCGGGCGCGAGCCCGGAGATGTCATACCGCCATCCCGCAAGGATTTTCCCTACGATCGGTTCAACACACTCGCTCATATGAGATTACAGCCGGATGGGCGCCATGGCTTCAGTCTGGGTAGCCAGCAGCACACGATTGCTCCACAGTCCCTGACGGTCGCGCAAAGCCTGTTCTGCTGATGCCCGCGCGACTTCGGGATGGTTATTCTGTTCAGATAGATGCGCCAGCACTACGTACTCGGCTACTCCATCATAGTCGTTGGCGAAGAATTCCGCGAGCGAGTCATTGGAAAGATGGCCTACACGGCTCATTACACGCTGCTTAACCGACCAGGGGTAGGGACCCGAGCGCAGCATCTCGACATCGTGGTTTGACTCCATCACGAGCACGTGGCAGCCGCGCAAATGGTTGCGGACGCTGACCGGCATGTAACCGAGGTCGGTGGCAAAGCCGATTTTCATTCCTTCCACACGGAAGGTGAAGCCGACTGGGTCGGCAGCGTCGTGAGGAATCGTGAAGGGCGAGACGTCAATGTCGCCAATGCGAAAACTGCGCCCCGCCGCAAAATGCTCCGGCTTGGGGAGTTCCGGAAGCTGCCCTTCTTCATCGCGCATGGCACGGTTCCAGGCGTGGTGGCACCCCTCCGTCAGGAAGACAGGGACATTCAGTTTCGTTGCCAGACGCTGCAGGCCGGCGACGTGATCGGAGTGTTCGTGGGTGATCAGGATTGCCGAAACTTCCTCGCTGCGTTCGTCGATTCCCTTAAGCCGCTTAAAAGTTTCGCGGCACGAAAGACCGGCGTCAACCAGAATGCGCGTTGTGCTGCTGGAGACGAGCGCGCAGTTCCCACGGCTGCCGCTGGCAATCACCGACACCGACACTGCCATATGGCGCTAGCTTACGCTTTGCGGCTGTGGAAACGGGAGTGATTTCTCATGGACCGGGACCTTGGGGACGACTCTATCGGTGCGCAGGCATGCGGATATAGGAGTGTCCGCGCTACCTCTTTGGGAGCGCATTCGCGGACCGCTCACTTCTTCGGAAACAGGTTGTCGACCACGCCGCGGCCAATGGCTCCGCTGTAGGCGCCGGCGATGCCAGGAACGAATCCTAGGAAGGATTCGTAGACCTGGGCGCGGGTCGGCTTCTCGGTGAGAAAAAAGTAGGCGAGCCACTCGCACATCGGCATGCAGATGCCGATCAGGAGCACCCATCGCCAAGGCCGTCGCGGACGAAGAAAACCGAGGAGCATACAGGAGGACACCACGATGAGCGCCGTCACCAACAGATGCTCCTCGGCATCGACCTTGATGTCGGTCCAGGCCGCTCCCGCCCCGAAGATCGCCGCCAGTACGTAGTAAAGCGCATCGCCGCCGGGTTCGCGCTCGGGGAGAATGCCCCCCGCGGAACTCGTCATCTTCCGATCCTGCTATTTCTGATCATGCGTAGGAATAGAAACCGCGGCCGCTCTTGCGCCCCAGCCAGCCCGCATCCACCATCTTAATGAGCAGAGGGCAGGGACGATACTTGGGGTCGCCCAGCCCGTCCTGTAGCACCCGCATGATGTCGAGACAGACGTCGAGGCCGATGAAATCGGCCAGGGTCAGCGGCCCCATGGGGTGCGCCATGCCGAGTTTGAATACTTCGTCGACCGCCTGGGGGGTGGCTACGCCCTCCATCACCGCGAACATCGCCTCGTTCAGCAGGGGCATGAGCACGCGATTGGAGACGAACCCGGGGGCGTCATTCACTTCGACCGGCGTTTTTTCCAGCTTCACGGCCAGGTCGCGCACGGTTTCGTATGTGGCCTGCGACGTGGCGAGGCCGCGAATCACCTCGACCAGTTTCATGACGGGGACCGGGTTGAAGAAGTGCATCCCGATCACCTTGTCGGCACGCTTGGTGAGCGCCCCAATTTTGGTGATCGAAATCGAGGACGTGTTCGAGGCAAGAACGACCTCGGGCTTCATGATGCGGTCGAGATCGCGAAAAATCTCGGCCTTGATCTCAAATTTCTCGGTTGCCGCCTCGACGACAAGATCGCAATCGGCGAGTTGGGATCGATCGAGAGTCGAAGCAATGCGCGATAGGGTCGCCGCTTTGTCTTCGGAGGTGATCTTGTTCTTGCCAACTTCGCGGTCGAGATTCTTGCCGATCGTCGTCAGTCCACGATCAAGGAAGCGTTGCTCAACATCGCAGAGAACAACCTTGAACCCGGTGCGCGCAAACACGTGAGCAATGCCGTTGCCCATCGTGCCGGCACCGATTACACCAACCCGTTCGATTGCCATGATTGCCTCGTCAAAAAAAAGCTTAATGAAACCTACCAAACTCTTGGAACAACCGCTCTCCGCACATCGAACCGGAGTCAACTGCCGAGCAACTGGGCGAGCAAAACGTGCCTTGGTTCGGCAAACGGATTGACAACCGTGACGCCATTCCAGGTGAATCCAGAATGGAGATCCTGTGAAAGGAGCAAGCGGCAACCCGATGCAGACGCGGCCGAGAGCACGACCGCATCCCAAATAGCAATCTTGTGATAAGCCGAAAGTTCAGCAGCAGCGAACAGAACCGGTGCCGAAGTCTCAACAAGCGAAAAGGTGTCCTGCCAGTCGAGGATGCTCTCGCGCGCTTGTTTTGAGTCCCACTGTGCTTTGCGGACGAGGACGTGAAAAAGTTCCCCCAACACTTGGACCGGCACAAAAGTATTCTGCGGGTCGAGGCGTTCGATTACGGAGAGGGCTGTCTTCTTCAGGGGAGCACCGTTGACTCCCTCCGCGTAAACCAGCACGTTGGTATCAAGAGCAGTTCGCAAGTCTGGATTACTCGTACAGTTCTTCGCGCGTCCAGCGGCCAATGTCGACCACGGGTTGCGCTCGGAGGCGCCGCAAAAGTCTCACTCGTGCTTCGACTCTCGCGGGTCCGGCATTCTGAACTGGCGCGAGACGAGCCACAGGCCGACCGTGACTTGTCACCACAAAGCTCTGGCCTTCGCGGACCTCTCGTAACACTTGAGAAAAATTACGATTCGCATCCGCCGCTGAAATTGCTTTTTCCATTTCCACTCTATGTAGTTATATTACCTACATTTGCAGAGTGCTGTCAAACAGTGCCCTTAAATTATAGAAATTGCTGGTGTTACTTCTCGGAGGCGACTTTGATGCGGGTTTCGGCGCGCTCCAGCGCATCCTCGGCGCGATCGTAGTCAACGTCGGGACTGTTGCTCTTCAGGCGCTCTTCGGCGCGTGCCTTCGCTTGTTCCGCGCGCGCCACATCAATTTCTTCGGGACGCTCGGCGGTCTCGGCGAGAATTGTGACTTTGTCCGGCAGAACTTCCGCAAACCCCCAGGCTACCGCCAGCGTATGCGTCGTACTACCCGTCCTGTAAGTAATCGCGCCGACCTTCAGTTCGGTGATGAGCGGCGCGTGTCCGGGAAGGATTCCGAGATAACCGTTGAGGCCGGGGATTTGTGCTTCCTCAGCCGCCTCCTTCACGACGAGCTTAACGGGCGTGACGATCTCGAGTTGGAAAGTGTCGGGCATTTAGCCATCAGCCTTCAGCCATCAGCTAAAACTAATCTTGCCAGCCTTATCATGAACCCTCGGCGGGTTTCCTGATGGCTGACGGCTGATGGCTCGTTTCTTACGCTGCTACCGCCTTCATCTTCTCCGCTGTTTCCTGCACTTCTTCGATCGTTCCCTTCATGTAGAAGGCCTGCTCGGGAATGTCGTCGTACTTCCCTTCTACGATGCCGCGGAAACCCTTCACCGTGTCAGCGATCTTCACGTACCGTCCTGGCGTGCCGGTGAACTGCTCGGCCACAAAGAACGGCTGCGAGAGGAACTTTTGGATCTTGCGGGCGCGCGCCACCGTCAGCTTCTGGTCTTCGCTGAGTTCGTCGATACCAAGAATGGCAATGATGTCCTGTAGATCTTTATAGGTCTGTAGCGTCTTCTTTACCATCTGCGCTACGTCATAGTGATCTTGGCCGACGATACGCGGGTCAAGAATGCGCGAGGTCGAAGCGAGAGGATCGACGGCCGGATAGATTCCGATTTCGGTCAAGGCGCGCGAAAGCACGGTGGTCGCGTCGAGGTGAGCAAATGTCGTGGCCGGTGCGGGATCGGTCAAATCGTCGGCCGGCACGTAAATTGCCTGCACCGAGGTGACCGAACCTTTCTTGGTGGAAGTGATGCGCTCCTGCAACTCGCCCATTTCGGTGGCGAGGTTGGGCTGGTAGCCTACCGCGGAAGGCATCCGTCCGAGCAGCGCCGAGACTTCCGATCCTGCCTGGGTGAAACGGAAAATGTTGTCGATGAAGAGAAGCGTGTCCGCGCCCTGCTCGTCGCGAAAGTATTCGGCGACTGTCAGCGCTGTCAGCGCGACTCGAAGACGCGCGCCGGGAGGCTCCGTCATCTGGCCATAAATCAGCGCGGCTTTTGACTCTTCCGGCTTGCCGGGTTTGATAACACCCGATTCGGACATTTCCAGCCACAGGTCGTTGCCTTCGCGGGTGCGCTCACCAACGCCGGCGAACACGGAGAAGCCTCCATGCTGCTTGGCGACGTTGTTGATGAGCTCCATGATGACCACGGTCTTGCCCACACCCGCGCCCCCGAACAGGCCGATCTTGCCGCCCTTCAAGAAGGGCTGGATGAGGTCGACCACTTTCACCCCGGTCTCAAACATTTCGGCGGTCGTCGACTGCTCGTCGAATGCCGGCGCCAAACGGTGAATAGGCATCCTCTTTTCGTACGCGACAGGACCCAGGTTGTCGACTGGCTCGCCGATGACGTTCATGACGCGACCAAGCGTGCCGCGTCCGACAGGAACGGAAATGGGTCCACCCTGGTCGATGGCCTTCATGCCCCGCACCATGCCGTCGGTGGGCTGCATGGCAACGCACCGCACCCGGCCTTCCCCAAGGTGCTGCTGCACTTCGAGGATGACGTCGATGGGTATCGGGGTTGTGAAGCCTTCGCTGACGACGCGCAGAGCTTCGTAAATGGGAGGCATGGTTGCCTCAACAAACTGCACGTCCACGGCGGGACCTGCGACTTGAACTACGCGTCCGATATTTTCTGGCATAAAACCTTAGACCTCAGCTTCGAGCCGCGAGCTACGAGCAAGCAACTTCAAAATCTCAGTGTTTGGCCCGACTCAAGTCGGGCCCTATCAAAATAAAACCTCAAGACCAGCGAGAACATGTTGCTAAATCAAACCTCAGATCGGCGCCGGTTTTGTTTGCTCGTGGCTCGTGGCTCGTAGCTCGAAGCTTCTTAGCCTTGTGCGGCGGCCCCGCTCACGATCTCGATAATTTCCTTCGTGATCTTTGCCTGGCGCGCGCGGTTCATAATCAGCGTCAGGGAATCGATCATGTCTGACGCGTTGTTGGTTGCGGCATCCATGGCGGTCATGCGGGCAGCGTGCTCCGCCGCCACGGATTCCATCAGCGCATGAAAAATCTGGATGCTGATGTACTTCGGCAGAAGCTCGCTGAAAAGCTGAGCGGGCGACTGCTCGTAGATATAATCAACGTCGGCCGTGGCAATTTGTGCTGCGGCTTCGTCGACCTCGCGGGTGTCCGGGGGCCGGACACGAACGGCTTCGGTCTTTGCGGCTTCTAATATGCGCTTGCGCTCTTCCGCGGTCGGTTCCTCGACCAGGCTAATGTCGACCTCGCCAATTTCTTTCATTGGCAGCAGCCGCTCGACGACCAGGCGCTGCGCGATGACTGACTTGAATTCGTTGAAGAGGATGTAGACCCCATCGATCAGTTCGTCGGTATAGCGGGATACGACGTCCTCTCCGAGACTCGCAACGAAGTTGTAGTCGACTTTGCCGAGGACTCCCACATATTCCCCGGTAATTTGAACGCGCCCGGCGCGAGGAGATTCGCTTTGTATGGGAGCCTCACCTGCCTGGATGTCCTCCACGTTTCTCTTGGTGGGAGCCACTGGAAAACGCCGCCGCATGAAATCGCGGCCTTTGCGCCCGATACATTCGACATCAATAGTCTGGTCGGGCTTCGACGCAATGAATTTGCTGACAATCTTCAGAATATTCGTGTTAAACGCGCCCGCCAGTCCCTTGTCACCGGTGACTACGATGAGCAGGATGTTCTTCTCGGGCCGTTCGGCCAGCAGAGGATGAAGAGGCTCACCGGTGATGGGATCGTAGATGTCGGCCCGTTTCATGAGCGACTTCAAAACGTTGGTCAGCATCTGCGAGTAGGGGCGCGCCGCCAAGGCGGCCTCTTGCGCGCGGCGCAGCTTCGCCGCCGAGACGGTCTTCATGGCCTTGGTGATCTGGCGCGTGTTGACCACGCTGCGGATCCGCCGCTTGATGTCGAGAACGTTGGCCATAATTAGCTTCGAGCTTCGAGCCGCGAGCTACGAGCTACGAGCTACGAGCTACGAGCTACGAGCAAGCAAAACCCTAATCCTTCTTCAGAACTACTGCTGCTTCTTGGTGGCTAGAAGCTAGTGGCTAGCAGCTAGCAGCCGAGTCTACTTCGCTACTGCTTGCTTGGAATCCACGAACTGCTGTTTGGCTTCTTTGATTACTCGCGACATCTCGGCTTTGAGATTGTCGTCGAGGATTTTCTTTTCCATGATCGTGTTCAGCAGGCCCGGACTGGTCGTGTCCACATACTGGTAGAGCGCTTTCTCAAAGTCTCGCACCTGCTCCACCGGCATATCGTCGAGCACACCGCTGGTGCCAGCGTAGATGATCAGAATCTGTTTCGAGAAGGGCAAGGGTGAGAACTGGCCCTGCTTGAGCAATTCGACGAGGCGCTGGCCGCGATTGAGCTGCTGCTGGGTAGCCTTGTCGAGATCGCTGCCGAACTGCGCGAAAGCCGCCAGTTCGCGATATTGCGCGAGTTCCAGCTTCAGCGTTCCCGCCACCTGCCGCATGGCCTTGATTTGTGCGCTGCCGCCGACGCGGCTCACGGAGAGTCCTACGTTCACGGCCGGACGCACGCCCTGGTTGAACAGGTCGGTTTCGAGGTAGATCTGGCCATCGGTGATCGAAATCACGTTGGTCGGAATGTAGGCGGAAACGTCGCCCGCCTGCGTTTCAATCACGGGCAAAGCGGTCAGCGAGCCGCCGCCGTTTTTGTCGCTTAGCTTAGCAGCGCGTTCTAGCAAGCGCGAGTGGAGATAAAAGACGTCTCCGGGATAGGCTTCGCGGCCCGGCGGCCGGCGCAACAGGAGCGAGATCTCGCGGTAGGACGCGGCGTGCTTGGAAAGATCGTCGTAGATGCAGAGCGCGTGGCGCTTGGTATCGCGGAAGAATTCGCCCATTGCGCACGCCGCATAGGGCGAGATGTATTGCATCGGCGCAGGTTCAGAGGCGGACGCCGCTACCACGATCGTGTACTCCATCGCGCCGGCGTCTTCGAGAATCTTCACCACCTGCGCGATTGACGAGCGCTTCTGTCCAATCGCGTTGTAAATACAAATAAGGTTGTTGCCCTTGCTGTTAATGATGGTATCGAGCGCGACGGCAGTCTTGCCGGTCTGGCGGTCGCCAATGATCAGTTCGCGCTGGCCGCGGCCAATGGGAATCATCGAATCGATGGCCTTCAATCCTGTCGCCATCGGCTCGCGCACCGGTTGACGGTCAATCACGCCGGGGGCGATGCGTTCCAGCGGAATGAACTTGTCGGTTGTGATCGGGCCCTTATCGTCGATGGGCTGGCCGAGCGAGTTGACGACGCGGCCCACGAGGGCGTCTCCTACGGGCACGCTCATGATGCGGCCGGTGCGCTTGACCTCGTCGCCTTCTTTGATTTCGGTGTATTCGCCGAGCAGCACCACGCCAACCTGGTCTTCCTCCAGGTTCATGGCGATGCCGGCAACGCCGTGAGGGAAGCTGAGCAGTTCGCCCGCCATAACCTTATCGAGGCCGTAAACGCGGGCGATACCGTCGCCGAGCGTGATGACGGTGCCTACTTCGTCGACCGCGATCTTGGTTTCATAGTTCTCGATCTGCTCGCGGATTAGTTGCGTGATTTCGTCTGCTTTAATTTGTGCCATAAGAATCAGCTTCGAGCTACGAGCCTCAAGCCACGCGCAACCCCTTTTGTATTGGGCAGTTCGTCGCCGGAAACTCTTAGCTAACTTTCCACCTAGGGCCAACTGCGTGCTCAGAGTTGCAAGCCGCGAGCAAATTTCGTATCGGATTGCTCGAAGCTCGTAGCTCGCAACTCATAGCTAGCCTTCCACCAACTGCTCTCGAATCCTCTCCAATTGGCCGTTGACCGAACCATCGTAGATCGTGCTGCCGACTTGCACCACCGCGCCTCCAAGAAGAGAGGCGTCCTCATGGTAGCGCGCTCGCACTTTTTTCCCGGTCAGTTTCGCAATTTCGCCTTCCAGCAACTGCTTTTCGGAATCGCCTAACGGCCGGGCGCTGCTCACCTGCGCCTCGGCAAACCCCATGCGGTCGTTCAACTCCTGTTCGACCTGCTTCACGATCTCGCTGAAGAGCGGTAGCCGCCGGTGATCCGTGACGACGGCAATGAAATTCCGCACTGGACGCGATCCGCCCAGCTTTTGCATCACTGCATCGAGCAGTGCGCGCTTTTGCTCGCCGGGGATGGACGGGTTCTCCATGACGCGGCGCAATTGGTCGCTCTCTGCCAGCAACGCCACCATCGCTTGCAATTCCGCGAGCATCCGCGCAGGGTCGGCCTTACTGCTCATCACGACATCTGCAAAGGCGCGCGCGTAGGTGCCAACGACGGAAGCCATGGTTAGCGGCCATCCTTTCCGCCGCCAGTCTTAGGCTCGCTGGCCACCGGCTTGTTTGCAAGCTTCGAGGAAAAGTTGCGGACCAGAACCTGATCCGTGTTCGTATCCACGTTAATTTGTTTGCGCGCCAGGGCCAGGGCCAAATCGGCGGTATGCGTCGCCAACTCGCGCCGCACCTGCTTGGCGGCAGCGGCGATTTCCTGCTCGGCGGCCTGCACCACTTTTCGAAGCTCTTCTTCCGCGACCTGCTGGATCCGGGCTTCCTCGCCCTCGGCTTCCTTTTCCGCCGAAGCCTGCATCCTGCCTATTTCCACATCCATCTGCCGCAACCGGTTCTCGATGTCAGCCAGCCGGCGCGCCGCATCCTGACTGGCGGCGCGGGCTTCTTCCAACGCTTTCTGGATCGATTCGTTCCGGCTGCGCAGAATGCCCGGCACGTTTTTACGAACCAACCAGATGATCAGGATCGCGATGATTGCGAAGTTCAGCCCCAGGGCCAGCAGGTGTGCCTGGTGCACGTTCAGGCCGGTAATCTTGGCTAGCTTTTGAACCATGGAAGAGTGCTTGAGATTCGCATTCTCTTCCTGTTCTTCGCCTTCCGCCTCGCGCGTCTCCTCAGCGAGCGCTCCGCCGATGCCCTTCGGATGCTCCGATTTTTCTCCGTCCTCCGCTTTCTTCGCGTCCGGCTTCTGCGCTGAGGACTGGTCTGGCTCGTGTGCCGCCGGTTGTTCTTGTGCGAATACGGCAGGAAGGTCCGAAGCCAGTACCAAGCAGGACAGCACGCCGAGTAGGAGCAGCGGGCGAGCGATTTTCGTCCTCATTGTCATCCCCCCAGTCATCCACCCACCTGGCTGGGCGCGGCCACGGGCCGCAAGACCGTTCGGACAATCTCGGTCGCGAGCCTTCCCGCTTCCAATTGCAATTTCGTCATGGCCTCTTGCTTATCTTGCTCCAGAAGTTCGCGCGCCTGCTTTACCTGTTCCTGCGCCCTGGAGCGAGCTTTGTTCACTGCCTCGGCACGCACCTGCATGGCCTGCTGGCGGCGCGTTTCCAGGTTCTTGAAGACCTTCTGGCGCGCCTCGCGCAGGCGCTGCTCATAGTCGGCGGTGCGAGCCTCCGCAGCCGCGATATCGGCGCGCGCTTTTTCAATTGCGCCCTGCGTCCGGTTTCGCCGTTCCGCCAACACCGCAGCCAGCGGCTTGTATACCAGGAACGTGTAGAGAACATATAGGGTGGCCAGCAGGAGGATCGTCGGCACGCTTCCGAGCAGTAATTCGCCTAGTTGTCGGAGGGTCTGCTCCATTATTCCTTCGGTGCTGATCGAATGCTGGTTGATCTAGCTTGGAGAATAGCGGTTTATAAAACCAATAAAACTAACACCCTGGCGACAATGGTGTCAATGCAAACGGGCTCGTTTGCGTCAGAAATCGCCTGTCCTGCAGATTTCCCGAAGATGTCCTTGACAATCCTGCCCCAAGGTTTACGATGTAGATATCACCTCCGATCCTTTTCCGGATCGAATGGGCCGATAGCCAAGGAAACGTCACCGCTTCTTGGCTGGCGGCCCATTTTAGTTTCCCTCACTATCTGATATTTCGGCGGCGATTCCCGGCGCTAACGGGCGAAACAATCGTTACGACATGTTGACATTGGCGTGACAACTGGATGCCCGCGGGTTGGGAAAATGGAGGCGTTCCAAGTCGCTCTCCTTAGGGGAAAGAAGCTGGGAACGCACCTGATTACTCTGGAAGCGGTCTGGCGTGATCTGCTCTCTCCATCTCGCCAGACCTCATTTTTTCTGCAGAAAATTTCCGTTGTGAGTTATTGCGCAGCCACCGGCTGAAGCAGCGCTGCAATCTTCTCCAGGACCAAAAACATGCTCATCCCGGAATCCACCGCTGCGTCGACCTCATGGTGGTGCGTCCCGGCGTGCATCACCAGGACCTTGGTTCCCTCGTGCGCCTTCTTCACCATGTAGGGCAGATGGTGGCGGTCATCCTTTGACAGCGTCGAGCCGAGAATGACGAGATCAAAGGCATCGCGGCGCAACTCTTCCTGCACGCCTTTGCGGTAGAGGGCTGTCGTCACATGATGCCCCGCCTTTTTCATTTCGGCAGCATGACAGGCAAGAACCTTTTCATCACTTTCGCCGTAAAGAATCTTAATCGTCGATTTGGTTGCAGGTTTCGAAGCGGTCGCGGGCACGGGCCCTCCTTGGCGTTAAAGCACCACTTCGGAGGGTAGCAAGTTGAAGCGGGCGGTCAGAGATCACAGAAGAACAGGGCCTAATGGGGCGGAAATGGGGAAATGGAGGGAGTTGATCAAACTACGTTGGCTGAATCGCGAAGCTGACTCAAGCTCACATGCGGTCCGCGACCAGAAATCTCGGCCTCACGAAAAAAAGCAAGCGGACCAGAAGCCCGCTTGCCAGTCACTTCCAGGATCAGAAAGTAAATCTTGCCCCAAACTGAAATTGACGCGGAGTGTTGACGGTAGCCGTAATCACTCCGAACGGCTGCCCCGAGCCGACCTGCGCCAGGTTCGGAATTTGTGGCATTCCGAGCTGCGCGGTGTTGGTCAGGTTGTAGGACGATACGTCGAAACGGAGCTTTTTCGTCTCGCCGAAAGAGAATGTTTTGTAGAACGAGAGGTCGAAGTCATGGGCTCCCATAGTGCGAACGTGGTCAAGATAGTCGGGAGCCGACCCCGGCACGAATGGATTGGGCGCCCCGCCGTTTTCCGTTCCGGGCGCTACGAAGCAGTTCACGTTGAACCACCCCGCGGCGCTATGCGCAGCGCCGCTTGCCGGGTTGCAGACCAGGTCCGGGCGCTGATTGAAGTATGAGATGCCGGCCCCGACGTTGGGTGACGCAATCGGGATCCCTGTGCTCAGGTAGAGGATTCCGTTCACCGTCCAGCCACCCAGGATGGCATTGGGAACACCGTTCAAATTCACCGGCTGGCCCTTGCCAACCGGCAGATCATAGGATGCCTGCCCGGTGAACTGATACTTCACATCCTGCGGGCTGACAGAGCGGTCAAATCGCAAATTCTTCCAGTCCTGTGGTTGGCCCACGTGCGAACCAACGAATTGCAAGGGAGGATAACCATCATCGGTGATCAGTTTCGCCCAGGTGAAAGTCGCAAGAGTGGTGAAGCGGCCCGTCAGTCTCTTCTGCACCTTGGTCTGAAGCGAGTGGTAGATCGAGTCTCCGGCAGGGTAGCCCGTCACATTGATGCCG
>Ga0209698_10006473_pt1 | contig 12439 bp, 11 predicted proteins | sample LitLauG_LLR_2012_FD_187203 | JGI IMG/M metagenome (GOLD analysis project Ga0209698, IMG submission 187203) | Freshwater sediment microbial communities from Pennsylvania, USA - Little Laurel Run_MetaG_LLR_2012 (SPAdes) (version 2) | ecosystem: Environmental > Aquatic > Freshwater > Creek >...
GTAGGCGCGCTGGTAGGGGCGGTTGGTGGTCAGGGCGTCGAAGGTGTCGGCCACGGCGATGACGCGGGCCAGCAGCGGAATCTGGTCGCCCTGCAGTCCGTAAGGATAACCACGGCCATCGAGGGCTTCGTGGTGCAACTCGATGCCGGGGAGCATTTCCTTCAACTGCTTTACTTCGCGGAGGATGTTTGCGCCCTTGGTAGTGTGCGTCTTCATGATTTCGAATTCTTCGGGAGTGAGCGCACCTGGCTTCTTGAGGATGTGATCCTCAATGCCGATCTTGCCCACATCGTGGAGCTGCGCGGAGACGCGCAAAATCTCCAGAAATTCGTCGTCCAGCTGCATTTCGCGGGCGATCATCAGGGAGTAGCGGGTGACGCGGTCGGAGTGGCCGCGGGTGTAAGGATCTTTTTCGTCGACGGCGCCGGCGAGCATCTGGATCGACCCGATGAAGAGCGCTCGGTTTTCTTCCGCAGCCCGCTTCAGGTCTTCGACGTACTGTTGCAGCTCCTCCGACATCGAGTTGAAAGTGTCGGCCAGTTCGCCGATTTCGGTCCGGCTCCTCAGCTCAACGCGTTTGGAGAAGTCTCCGCGGGCAATGGCGCGGCTGGATTCGGTCAACACTTCGAGGGGATTGGTGATGCGGCGCGCGGCGTAAATGCTGACGATCATGCTGGCGAATACGGCCAGCAGTGCCAGCAGGCGGGCGGTACGCTGCATCTCATAGACGCCGCGATAGGCCTCGAGGCGTGGTTTCTGCACGACGACGGCCCAATCCAGATTCGATACTGGGCTGTAGGTGCCTAGCATCTCGGTGGTGTCATGGCCTTCCCGGACACTGAATTCCTTGGTGGCAGCGAGCTGGGCCTTACCGCCCTCGTCCACGAAGTTGCGCACAATTTCGAGGTTTTTCATGTCCTGGCCGGTGGCGAAGTCGGCGCGGTTGGCGGCTACCAGGCGCCCTTGCGCATCGACCACGTAAGCAGTCAGGCCGGTGCGGCTGACTTCATCAAGACGGCGGATCAGGAATTGCAGATCGACGACCGAACCGATCATTCCCAGAAACCGGCCGCCGTACATTACGGGGCTGCTGACCAGAACGACCGTGCGCGCCGACTTTCCGCTGCCGACCACCAGAGCTTGTCCGTTATAGGCGCGGCCTTCGCGGGCAGCAGCGAATCCGCGTTCGAGTTCACGGTGAAGGAACGCGTCCTCGCCAATGCGCCCGGCCGAAATCCCCTTGGCTCCAGCGTTGAGCAACGTGGCGTAGGCGATGTCGTCGGACGAAGAGACGAAGTTTTCCAGCAGAGCACGAAGTTCGGGGGTTACCACGTGACCGGCCCCGATATCGCCTCCGCTCGCGACCTGGATGGCGGATGCCAGGTTTGCCAGCATCATGCGCAAGGAAGCTTCATGCTGGGAAATATCGTCGGCCAGGGAACGGGTGACGGTATTCTGCAGCAGCATCTCGTTGGTTTTCAGGCGGTCGCGGTTGATGGATTCCACCTGGGCCGAGTAAAAATACATGGGCACGATGCTGATCGCGACCAGCACGCCGAGGATGACGTAGAGGATCGGGATGCGCGCGGGAATCGGCAGTTTTAGCGACAAAGCGGCCCTGTGGCACTGGAGGGACAGTGCAGAATCGTGATGCTCGCCTGAAATTTTACTTTGGTTTCAGCAGGTTCGAGCCGAACGGAGAGTGTGAACCGGTTACGAAAGTGCCGGCGGGAGGGAAGACTCCAGACGAGTTTGGCAGAGGAAGTAGGGAGGTTCAAACGTGACCGATGATCACCAGGTTTCGTGGAAGTACATGATTGCGTGGGAGTTTCGCCCTAAACCGGGCGCCGAGAGACGCTTCGAAGAGGCCTATGGGCCCGACGGCATATGGGCTGCATTTTTCAAGCAAGGCGAGGGTTTTATCACCACAGAGTTAAACCGAGACTTGAAGGATCCCGGACGCTATCTGACGCTGGATCTGTGGGTTTCGAAGGCGGCGTACGACAAGTTCCGTGCGAGTCATTCCGCGGAGTATCAGGCGATTGACGCGCTGTGTGAAGCGCTGACGGAGCACGAAGCGGAACTGGGGAGATTTGAGAGGCTTGAGTTCTAGCGCGGCGTCAGGCACCACTTTCGCTTTTGGCTTCTCGCGTCATCAGTTCGTGGATGGCATCTTTGGGAGGTTTCGCGTCGTGCAGCACAGCGTACATTTTTTCCGTGATCGGCATCTCGACGGCGTGGGTTTTGGCCAGACCCACGGCGGCGTTGGTGGTCAAGACTCCTTCCGCGACCATGCCGTGCATGCCGGCAATGATCTCGGGCAACTGCCGGCCTCGACCTAGCTCGACTCCGACGGTTCGATTGCGGGAGAGGCCGCCGGTACAGGTGAGGACCAAGTCCCCCAGGCCAGCGAGTCCGGCCATGGTTTCGCGCTGACCGCCGCAGGCGACGACCAGGCGAGTCATTTCGGCGAGGCCGCGGGTGATCAGGGCAGCCGCGGAGTTGTGTCCCAGGCCCAGCCCATCGCACACGCCGGCGGCGATGGCGATTACGTTCTTCAGCGAACCACCCAATTCCACGCCGATCACGTCTTCGTTGGTGTAGAGGCGAAAACGCGGATCGCTGAATGCCTGCTGTACGGTCTGCGCGAGTTGCGCGTCCTTGGAAGCGATCGTGATCGCGGTGGGATCGCCGCGGGCAACTTCCTTGGCGAAGGTCGGGCCACTCAAGGCTCCAATGCGAAGGGGGGCCCCGAACTCGGGGGCCAGGACCTGCGAGATGACCTCGGCCATCCGCAGGTTGGAGCCTTCCTCCAGGCCCTTGGTCGCGCTGACAAAGAGCATGTCGGGCTTGAGAAAGGGGCGCATCCGGTCGAACAGGCGCCGGCAGTGATGCGAGGGCATCACGCTGACCACGATTTCGACATCGCGCAAGGCTTCGCCCAGATCGTTGGTTACGGAGACAGCTTCGGGGATCGCCTGGCCGGGGAGGAAAAGGTCGTTGGTGCGGCGGGCTTGAATCGACTCGCGCACTTCTGGTTCGTGGGCCCAGAGGCGGACGTGATGACCGCCCTTGCGTCCGGCGACGATCGACAGCGCCGTGCCCCACGCGCCCGCGCCGATGATGGCGATCTGGCTCATGTTCGCCCCGCGCGGAACTTGGTTTCTGTTCCTGCCAGCAAGCGCTGAATGTTGGCGTGATGCTTGACGATGATCAGAAACGAGGACGCGGCGATCCACCAGAGCATGGCGGGTGTGCCGTGATAGTCGTGCAGAACCCGCGCGGCGACTGGGAAAATCGCTGCGGCGGTGATCGAGCCCAGAGAAATGTAGCGGAACACGGCCACCATGAGAATGAACACCAGCACCATGACCAGCACTCCTCGAGGGGCGAGGCCAATCCAGGAACCCAGCCCAGTGGCGACGCCCTTGCCGCCGTGAAACTTCAGCCAAACGGGAAAGATGTGGCCGACGATGGCAAAGAACGCGGCGAGGGACGCGAGGGAGTAGGCGCTGCCGGAGAACTCGCGGTGGGCCCACTGAAGAGCGAGCATGACCGGCGCAAAGCCTTTGAGAGCGTCCAGGAGGAGGGTCAGGACACCGAGGGTTGGCGACTTGCGCGAAACGTTGGTGGCGCCGATGTTGCCGCTGCCGGTCTGCCGGATGTCCTCGCCGCGGACGAGGCGCACCAAAAGGTAGCCAAAGGGGATGGATCCGGAAAGGTAGCTGAGGGCGGCGGTGAATAGATAAGGAGTCACGGGTTATGGGGCCCGGCGGGCGGCGGATCGTCTTCGCGCAAAGCGAAACGTTCCAGCTTGGTGTAGCGTGCTCCGGATCGCGAGAGCTGACTCTGATACAGAAAGAACTCGCGGGCCGTCATCGTACCAAACTCCGGTGCCGGCATCGCGGCCAATTTTTGCTGAAGGCGCTGGAAGGCTTGGTTCGGGGCGTCGCCTTTGTCGGGGCGCGGCGCGCCGGAGCCACCTCGGCGGCGCGCGAGCGTCAGGTGCGGGCTGAAGGCGTGGCCTTCTTTTGGGATGCCGAGGGTGGCGGTGGTGGTTTCTACTTCATTCGCCAGATGCGCCAGCGGGGGCCCTGACTCAATTCCGATCCAAAAGACCCGCGCGGCTCTGGGAGTCGGGAAGAAACCGTATCCGCGAAATGCGAGTTCGAACGGAGCGGTGCGGATGCGGGCAAGGGCGCGCTTGATTTCTTCCACGCTCTCGGGCGGTTTTTCGCCGATGAACTTGAGGGTTACGTGTAGAGATTCCGGCCGGGCCCAGCCGCCGTCGGGCGCGAAGTTTCGCACCCCGTCCATGAAACTGGAGATGCGGGCGCGGATGGCGTCGTCGATATCGAGAGCGATGAAGATTCTCAAGTATGACCCCAACTTTTGGGCGGCCTCGGCAAAAAGCCTTTAACCGCGGAGACCGCTGAGGTCTGGCGGAGGACGCGGAGAAAAGCTTATAACCGCAAAGGTCGCGAAGAGAGACCGCAAAGGACGCGAAGAAAACCTATCTAATCCTCATAGGCCTGTCAGTTTTACTTCGGAGACTCGCGATCCTCGTTTTGCCAACGACCATCCGCCAACGACCGATAGCCAGCGACTAACGACTAGCGACTGACGACTAGCGACTGCTTCTTCACATCAGTTTCCGGCGCACCATGTCGAGCGCCTGCTGGGAAGCGAACCAGCGGACTCGCTTGCGGTCGCCGGGGAAGTTTTTCTCCACCACTTCGGTTCCGTTCTCGCTGGCGAGCGCGTTGTAGACCAGACCCACGGGTTTTTCGGGTGTACCGCCGGTGGGTCCGGCCACTCCCGTGATACCGATGCCAAAGGTAGCCTGGCAGCGCTTGCGGATGCCTTCCGCCATGGCGGCTGCGACTTCGCGGCTTACGGCACCGTGCTTGGCGATCAAGGCGGCAGGGACGCCGGCAAAGTCTGTCTTCAGTGCATTCGAATAGACAACCGCGCCGCCCAAAAAATAGCGCGAACTGCCGCTGACGGAGGTGATGCGTTCGCCGAGCAGACCTCCGGTGCAGGACTCCGCGACCGCGAGGGTGGCGTCGCGCATCTGCAGGTAGTAGCCCACGATCTGTTCGAGTGATTCGCCTTTGCTGGAATAAACGGCGTCGTCGAGTTCGTCTTCAATCTTTCCGGCCAACTCGTCCACGCGCGCCTGCGCAGCTTCCATCGAGTCGGCACGGGTGAGCAGGTTGAACTGGATATCTCCAGCGCCGGCAAGGATCGTGGTCTGGATCTCGGGGTAGCGCTTGTAGATAGGGGCGACGCGGGCGTCGACCGCCGACTCTCCCAGCATGGCCACTTTCAAGACCCGGGTTGCAATGAACGCCTTGGGCAGCTTGGCACGCAGGCGCTCGAAGCAGTGCTTGTCAAATAGAGCCTTGAGTTCAAAGGGCGGCCCGGGCAGCAAGATGATAATCCGCTCGCGCTCATCGTACATCCCGCTGAGCCACTGGCCGGGAGCAGTGCCATTCGGGTTGGGAAGAACCACGGCGCCGGTGATGACGTCGGCCTGTTTGTAGTTATTGGGCGTCATCTTGTAGCCGCGGGATGCGAAGCGCTGTTCGATGCGGGTGACGAGCTCGGGGTCGCGGTGAAGTTCGAGGCCAAGCGCTTCCGCGACGGCTTCCCGGGTCAGGTCATCTTCGGTGGGGCCCAGGCCACCGGTGAAGATCACAATGTCGGAGCGGAACAGGGCATGCTGCGCGACTGAGACCAGGCGTTCCTGACTGTCCCCGACGATCGTCTTGATGACGACCTCGACGCCCAGCTCGTTCAATCGCTCGGTCAGGTAAAGGGAGTTGGTGTCTTTCCGGAACGGCGTGAGGAGCTCCGAACCGATGGCGATGATCTCGGCGTTCACGGGTAGAAGTCTAACTGATCGGGGAGACAGGATTACGCGGGGCGGAATCTACTCTGGTATCAGCGGCAGCCCCTGGATATTCCACGAGAGATGGTGCACCGCGCCGGTGGTGGCCAGAACGGCGGAACGTCCGGGCGCGAATGCCAGGCCCACCAGGCCGTGCCCGGAGACTTCGAGAGAGGCCTTGCTGTCAGGGGTGATCTTGACAATGCCGCGCTTGCCGCCGAGCGAAGCTGCGACGTAGAGGTTGCCTTCGACGTCGAAGGCGAGACCCTGGGGCCGGCCTAGCCCACGGAAGAAATTCTGCACGGTGCCGTGGTTGTCGATGCGGTATACGGCGTCGAAGCTGGAGGTGGTCGGCCCGGTCACGAACAGATCGCCGCCCGGGCTGAAGGCCAGGTGGTAGGCCGAGACGCTGGGCTCCAGCGTGGCGAAGACGAAGATCTGGCGGTCGCGAGCAATTTTGAAGATGGTCCCGCTGCGGTCGCCGACGTAGAGGTTCTGCTCGCGGTCGAAGGCGATGCCAGTCGCGACTCCCATGCCTTCGGCATAGGAAGACATGGTTCCGTTCTGCGCGACCCTGTAGACGGTTCCATCGTGGCGGGAAGAGACGTAGAGCTGGCCTTCGCGATCGATAGCGATCGAGGTGGCGTTCATCATGTCGGAGAGGAACGGCTTCACCGTGTAGTTGGTATCGATTTTGAACAGGGAGACCGGGACCTGCTGGCCGCGCGAGCCCGAAAACGTGACGTAGATGTTGCCTTCGGCGTCGATGGCCGGGTTGGTGACGGGGTGCAGATTATCGGTAATGGGAACCGCGACTTTTACCAGCTGGGCATTGCTGACGTGACCGTTAGTGGCGACTACAACCGGGCCGGAGGTGGCCCCGTCGGGAACGCGGGCGACTACGAACTCGTCGGAGCTGATGACGACGGCGCCTTCCACGTCGCCGAATTGCACGCGCGGGCGCTTCAGTTCGGCAGGGCGCAGACTGCTGCCATTGATGCGGATCTCACCGCCGGGCAATGCGGAGGCGGGAGACACACTTTCGATGTGCGGCTTCCCGTTCACGTTCTTCTTGCCCAGCAGACGGTTCGAAATCCCCATGTACCCAGCTTCCTCAACGCGGGTTAGATGCCGGCTAGTGGCCAAGGAGGCCGAAATGCAGAAGAAGCTGCATGACGGCCAGAGCGTAGAGCCCGGCCGCGACATCGTCAACTACAATTCCAGTCCCTTCCGACAGGCGTTCCAGTTGCCGGACGGGGTATGGTTTCACGATATCGAAGGCACGAAAAAGTATAAAGCCCGCCAAAAAAGATTTCCAAACGAGCGGAGCGCCGATGAGCGTAATCAGCTGGCCGGCGGTTTCATCGATGACCACAAATTGCGGGTCTTTGAGGCCAGAGCTGCGGGCGACCCGCGTGGCTGCCGGGATACCGGCGGCAACCGCAAGGACGGCCAAGCCGATATTGACCGGGACCACCCAGGAGCCGGGCAGCCAGCGCGACCCGATGACCCAGACAATCAGGGTTGCCAGGGAGCCCCAGGTTCCCGGGCCGGGCTTGAGTCGTCCGGCTCCGAAAAACGTAGCCACAAGCGTTGCCCAGAGGGGTGCTCGAGGACGAGTGGTCACAAGTTCGGGGCCGGAACTCGGTGCGGGCATGCTTGGCTCGGTCGTCTTATTCGTCATCCGAATCGCCGGGGTCGGGAGATGGCTCGAGTTCCTGATCGGAATCGGGCAGTGGGGAAGGGATGACGTAGTCTCCCCTGGCCCACTTACCCAGATCAATCGTGCGGCAACGCTCGCTGCAAAAAGGGAATTCGGGGTCAGAACTTTTCACCGGATTCTTGCAGATCGGGCAACGCAACTTGAGGATACGCTTCGCCATGGCCAGCGGAATGGATCTTTTCCTAGAGAATTCTCGCAACCAGGTCGTAGTCGTGCGCTTCAGTGATTTCGCAACGGTAGAACTGGCCCACCTGCGGCGGTTCGCCTTCGGGGAATTCATTCACGAACACCTTGCCGTCAATCTCAGGGGCGTGCATCGCGGTGCGTCCCTCGAGCAGCAACTCGGTTTCGTCTGAAGTCCCTTCAAGAAGAAGATCGAACGTGTTTCCGATGAGCGCTTTCTTTCTTTTCTTGCTGATCTGCCGCTGGATCTGCATGAGGCGCTTGCGGCGGCGTTCGATCTCGCGGGCAGGAATTTTCTTTTCGAGGGAATAGGCGCCGGCACCGTCCTGGTCGGAATATCCGAAGGTGCCCATCCAGTCGAATTGAGCTTCGCGCACGAAATCGCAAAGCTCCTCGAATTCTTTTTCGGTTTCGCCGGGGAAGCCGACGATGAAGGACGTTCGCAGCGTAACTCCGGGGATCGTACGTCTCATTTTCTCCACTGTGCGCAGGAAAACGTCTGCGCCGCCTCCGCGTTTCATGCGCTTGAGCACAGTGGCCGAGGCATGCTGCAAGGGAACGTCTACGTAGGAGCAGATCTTGTCGTGTGCAGCGATGGCTTCCAGCAGGCGAGTTGTGATTTTGTTCGGATAGGCGTAGAGGAAGCGGACCCAGCGCAGGTCTTCGATCTGGGCAAACTTCTCCAGCAGCACGGCCAGCCCGTCTTTCAGATCGAAATCTTCGCCGTAGCAGGTGGTGTCCTGACCGATGAGGGTGATTTCGCGGACGCCGGAGCGCGCGAGGCGCTCAGCCTCCGCGACTACCGATTCAAAGCGGCGGGAACGGAATTTCCCGCGCAGCTGGGGAATGATGCAGAAGGTGCAGGGATGATCGCAGCCTTCGGCAATCTTGATGTAGGCCATGTGCGGGGGCGTCGCCAGCACGCGGGGCGTGGTTTCGTCGTAAAGATAATTGGGCAAGTCGGCGATGGCGCCGTCCCAGCCGTCGCGCGAGAAGCGGCCCTGGGCTTCGCGCGCGTCTCCTTCCGGGCGCGAGGAAAGAATCCGGAAAGGTGAATTCTGGTCGGTCGCCGGGGCGACCCCGGCGGCGGAAAGAATGTTCTCCAACTCCCCGGTTCCGACGACCGCGTCCACTTCCGGGATATTCTTCTGGATCTCGCTGCGGAAGCGCTCCACCAGGCAGCCGGCGACGACCAGTTTCTGCGCCCGGCCAGCGGTCTTGTGCCGGGCCATCTCGAGGATGGTGTTGACCGACTCTTGCTGAGCGCTGTCGATGAACGAGCAGGTGTTTACTACGATGACGTCCGCGTCCTCAGGGCGCGAGGTCAGCTGGGCGCCAGCTTGCGCCAGCAGGCCCATCATGACTTCGCTATCTACCAGGTTCTTGGGGCAACCCAGGCTCACGAAGCCAACCTTTTTTGGCGGGGAAGCCTCTGAGAAAGCAGTATTTTCGCGGTCGAGCAGCGCTATTGTGGTTTCCTGATCCGGCATGCAATCCTGTTATTTTAGCACCTGCCATGAGGGTGACCAGCGCTGGTCGGGCACGCGCCCTGCCGGACCAAGCAAGACAGCAGAGTTTGATGAGAAACGGCGAGCAACGTGCTACCCTATTCGGTGCATTCCACCCACAAGCTATGATTTTGGAGGAACGATGTCCGTCAAACGGCTTTTGATCGCAGCCTTGGTGGCAGTAACGATGCTGGCGGCAAGTGCTTTCGCTCAGAAGAACGAACTGACGGGTATCATCGGGCGGACCTTCATCAGCGATCAGGGTGTGAAGAATGTCAGCCTCAGCAATAACAACCTGCACTTTGGGAACGGGCTGACTTTTGAAGTCAATTACGGGCACTTCTTGATGGGCAATACGTTTGCCCATCTGACCTTCGAAGTGCCGGTAGTGGTCGATTGGGATCAGGATCTGCAGTTCGCCGCGAACTCAGTTCCGGGGAATTACCGCTCGTACTTCGTGACGCCGTCGTTGCGCGCGAACGCATTTGCGACCACAGGTGTGTCGCCTTGGGTCAGTTTTGGGGGCGGGGTTGGGCGGTTTAGCCCGAGTTCGCAACTGGAATTCGGTGGAAAAAATCCCAATGGCGGATCGACCACCGGGGTGTTCCAGATGGGGATTGGCCTGGACGTGAAGCTCTGGCGATCGCTCAAGCTGCGCGGCGAGGTTCGAGATTTCTGGTCAGGGACGCCCAACCTTGGGGTGGATACCGGCAAGAGCCGGCAGCACAACTTCAACGTGGGCGGCGGCGTCGTCTGGCAATTCGGAAAACCTTAGGGCTGATTCAACGCCGGTCCGCGGTGGTGATTTCCTCGTAGAGTTCCGGGAGGCGCCGCGCTTCATCGGACGACTCTCCGAACCGTGCCGCTTCATAAGCCCGAGTAAACTGCTCGACTCGTGCCCGCACGGCGGGATCCTCAATGCGCGTCAGAAACTCACTGGGTGTCTGCACGGCGGTCTTTTTCCAGCCCCGCCGGGCCAGCCAGCGAGTCAGGCGCTGATACCACAGGGCTGCTGCCTGACTGGGTGCTTCCTCCGGATGCGCTTTCAGGCGGTGCTCCCGCAGCCAGCGCAACCATCCCCGAGCGTTCGCGGCCAGGAGCAATAGAGCGCCCAGCAGGATACCCACCGCACTCCAACCGCGGGGAGACTGGACCATCTTCTGTTGCGTGTGCCGCGCCTTGTTGAGCATTTCGGCATAGCGGCGCTGGGTCCAGTCCCTCATCTGGTCGATCAGGGAGCGGCTGCCCCGTATTGTTTCTTCGCCCAGGGCGCGCTGGTGATTGGCGTCGTAGTCCACTACCCACTCACGCCAGAAAGATGCGGCCGCATCCAGGTAGAGCATGGCGCGGCCCCAGCCGGTGGTGTCGGCGAGGGGACTTGCTGGCGTGGGATCAAAGCTGACCCAACCGTGGCCCGGAAAGTAGGCTTCCACCCAGGAATGGGCGCTGCTGGCACGAATCACGTACTTTTCGGTGAGGTCGTTAAACTCACTGGTACGGAAGCCGTTCACCACCCGTGACGGGATATGCAGCGTGCGCAGCATGATGGCCATCGACGACGCGAAATACTCGCAATGCCCCTGCTTACGGACGAAGAGGAAGTCGGCCAACGGATCCTGCGGCATGGTGCGCGGCATCTCGAGTGTGTAGCCGTAACTCGTCATGAGATAGCGCTCGAGGGCGGCGGCCTTGTCGTAGTCGTTGGCCGCGGACGCGGTGATCTGTTGCGTCAGGCGGGGAATCCGGGGATCGAGCGCTGGCAGTTGCAGGTAGTTCAGTTGGATCTCCGCAGGGGCAGGCTGGATGACGGCCCGGAGTTGATCCGGCTGAGGCTCGGAGATGTCGGAATCGGCCTCGTACACGCTGGGCGGGTGTTCGAGGTCGAGATCATAGACGGCACCCGCACCATCGGTTGCGACCAGGCGGTATTCGCCACGCAGTGAGCGTGGCCGCGCCGCCAGAAAGAAGACGTTGGTCCCGATCGGTTCCATGAGGACGCGATAGTGAATCGGCCGGGCGGTCCTGAGACGGGCGCCGTCCAGCGATTGGGGCAGAGAGAACTGTCCGTCCCCGGAGCGGGAGAGAACAATCTGCTCTGAGGGGTTGGACCAGACCCTTCCGTCAAACACGCCCAGCGCAACCCCGCGCCACTTGAGATCGTGGGCACCGCGGGTGTCACCATCGATTTCTATGTGCATAACCACGGCATTGGATTGTTGAATCTGGCCGATGCGGCCGAGCCGGACCCGGTCACTGAACCCGACCGACATTTCGTTGCCGCTGGCAAAGGTGCCAAGATAGCTGGCCGAGGTGCGCGGCAAGAGGAAGAAAATGGCAAAAGCGCCAATGAGAATGAGCATCACCAGTACGGGCGATGCGCCCGCCAGGAAGAACGCCATTCGGCGGTAGGTGCGAGGGTCGGTCGATTCGCGCGCGGGAATGGCTGCGGTGAGCGCGGAACGGCGCATCTCCATGAGCACGAACGTGGCGACCGCCATCAGCATGAATCCGGCGAAGGCGAACAAAAAGACGCTGTCGACGGTGAGCACGGCCGAGGCCAGCACCATCAGGAAGGCGAGGACGGCCAGCATGTATAGATCGCGTTCCTTCTGCACCGAAAACATCCGGATGACCATGCCGAACAACACCAGGTGAACAGTTGCGGTAAGGAAGCTGCCGGACAGCATGGTGTAGTCCACGAGATAAAACGCGGCGTAAGCGAGCGTGAGGATATTGGTCCAGCGGGTAGGGATGTGAACGTCACTGCGCTTGTTGAGAAGATAGCCGCGCACGAACAGCGCCATACCGACGAGCGCAACAGTCGGGGCATCCACTGCCCCGGTGCTGGCGAGCGTGCCGAAGCCAGTCAACACGAGGAGATAGAGCGAAACCTGAAAGTAGCGCTCGATCGCCACCGTCAAAGGGATGTTTCCGGACGGTCCTGGACCCGCGGCAGACATGGAATCCTTCCATTCTTCGCCATCTGAGCGAGGAAGGGAAGGGTACGTTGGTTTGAGAAGCCGATGGTAAACTACTGGGGGTCAGGTATCGGTCCCACGCGACGTACTCCCGCCAACCCCGCCAGGTCCGGAAGGAAGCAACGGTAACGGGCTCTTATGTGTGCAGTGGGTT
>Ga0209698_10006475_pt1 | contig 12437 bp, 13 predicted proteins | sample LitLauG_LLR_2012_FD_187203 | JGI IMG/M metagenome (GOLD analysis project Ga0209698, IMG submission 187203) | Freshwater sediment microbial communities from Pennsylvania, USA - Little Laurel Run_MetaG_LLR_2012 (SPAdes) (version 2) | ecosystem: Environmental > Aquatic > Freshwater > Creek >...
AGAAGCACCACGACACGTGGTATGAGCAACTCCTCCGTAACTCGGCCGAGCGAAAATGAGTGATGCGAAGTGGGATCGCCGCATTCGCCGCGCCAACGAACTGGCCTCGTCTTACCCATTCTCCGCCGAAGGACTGCGTTACTACGCCCGCGTTGCAACATTTCAGAAAGGTGTTTACGGCGAAATCCAGAAAGCTCTCGCGGATTCGCCGAGGATTTCCTCTGATCGCCCGCTGCGTGATGAGTTAGATTTTTTCCTCCTTCTTCCGAAGTTTCCCGGTTTTCTATCGCTGATTCAGCAGATTGCACCGGCACCACTTGCCCAGGCTGCCACCACTTTGGCGATGAAGGGATCAACGGCGTGGCAGCACGCGATTGAAGACTTCTGGTACAAAGATCCGGATTTGGCTGCTGGCGCGGATGACGCCGAACAAGTCCATTGCCTAGATCAGTCACCTGCAGCCTATTCCGATCGAGTGCTCGCCTGGATTTTTCTTCAACCATACGCTGAATATCTAGCGGATCACAGCCAAACCGCGGTTGTGGGTGGAACTCCATCGACCTGTCCGCTTTGCGGCGCCAAGCCCGCCGTCGGCGTATTGCGCAGTGAAGGTGAGGGCGCGAAAAAGTCGCTGATTTGCATGCTCTGTGCCCACGAGTGGGCTTTTCGAAGAATTTATTGTCCAGCATGCGGAGAAGAACGAGAACCGCAGATGGCCTATTATTCAGCTCCCGAGATCGCGCACGTCCGGGTGGATGTATGCGATACGTGCCACACCTATCTCAAGAGTATCGACTTAACGAAAACTGGGCTGGCAGTTGCCGTTGTAGATGAGTTGGCAACAATGCCTTTAGACCTGTGGGCGCGCGAACATGGGTACGAGAAACTACAAATCAATCTGTTAGGAACGTGACCAAACAGTCCTGGAAGAACTTCAACACCAAAGAGTTAGCGTCGATCGTCTCACACCCCGAGAGTTTAGGACTTCCGGATCCAATTCAGACCGCGAAACACACATAACGGATGGTCGGTAATTACCGGCCAACAGGAAACTATGTGATTTTTGGTCGCAAAATCACTTCACGCCAATAGCCCGGTGGCTGAGTCTACGGCAGCTTTCCACGACCGCCGCAACCTTAGGACCCGCCTGTTGGCTCCCGAGGTGCAACCAATTCTTACGACCAAGAACCGCGCCTCAGTTATGCCGCGCGTACCAAGTCATCGTCATCAAGGATGAATACTTTGGAGCGGGTGCGGTCGTCATTCAGATCCCTCCAGATCCCTCGATTTTTGTGGGTAGGGTAAAAGCAAAACGTGCGCCATGGGGGGAGAGTTGTGGTCAGCCCATAGGCGCCCACCGTCGCGATTCAACGATCGAGCGGCTGATCCGAAGTCCCATGCCGGTGCCGTGAGTCTTGGTCGTGAAGAAGGCATCAAAAATCTCCTAGAAGGACGGTCTCTATTGCCGGGAATACCTTCGGTAATTCGTCGAAAGCACGGATACCGTGCGCTGGTGCGACGAACTTCCGTATCACGGCACTTCAAGAAAATGATGTCCGTTCGCCAACTTGATCTTCAAGCCTTGTTGTCGCCTTCGCGCAGATTCGATTCCATCTTATGAGCCCGGATTGCTCATCTTTAGCACATAGGCGTAACGTCCCGGTAATCTCATGGGTAATCTGATTTCGAGGTCCTCTCCGCGCTGCACCCATTCCAGAGGCTTGCTCTCGCCTAGCATTTGGATTTGCGAACCCTTCCGGGCTGCAAGATTCTTAACCGTGATGCTCCCGGCCTTGGGCTCGCCCATGACGGTCACGTAAAGGAAAGGATTCGCTTGCGAGAAACGTACGGGGATGCGCTCTGCGGTTTCCCCCTCGGCCCGGGTCCATGGGCGAGTGCCGTAAATTGCCTCACCGTTCTGTTTGAGCCAGGCACCGAGGACCTCCAACCGGCTCATCTGAACGGGAGGAATGGTTCCATCCGCTTCGGGCCCTACATCGAGCAGAAGATTCCCATTCTTGCTGACGATATCGACTAACAGGTATATAAGCTTGTCGGGCGCTATGGTTTCCGTTTCGCCTTCAGCGCGGTTGTAGCCAAACGAACGGCCCAGGCCGCGGCACTCTTCCCACTTCGTTGGACTGATCTTCTGCAGGGTTTGATATTCGGGAGACTTGAAGTCGGAGTGCTTCACCCCAAACCGGTCATCGATCACGCCGTCCGGAACCGTGTTGTAATACTCCACCATGATCTCCAGCGGATGTCCGGACTTGGGGTAATCAATGTCGTTCCACAGCACGGCTGGACGGTAACGGCTGATCAACTCGCGGTACTGTGCGTCGACGTACTTGCCGTACGCTTCGCTCTGCGGTTTCACCGTCTGATAATCTGAGGCCTTTGCGATGGGACCGGGTACGAATGTCCAGTCATAGCCTCCGGAATAGTACAGGCCCATGCGCAATCCCTGCTGGCGCACGGCTTTGGCCAGGTCCCCGACAATGTCACGCGACGCGTGCTGCCGGTCCGGCGGAAGCTTTGGATTGGGCGTGGCGCTCGGCCACAAAGTAAATCCATCGTGATGCTTGGTCGTAAGCACAACGTACTTGGCACCGGCATCGCTAAAAACCTTTGCCCAAGTCTCCGGATTCCATTTCTGAATGTCTTTATCGAAGGTCGCGGCGAAGTTGTAGTAGTCGTAGTCCGAACTGTAATGCTCGCGATGGTAGGCCTGGGTCGGCGAACCATCGAGACGCATGGTGTTCAGGTACCACTCGGCATAGGGATTGTTGCGGATGTAGTCCTGCGAGGTGAAGTCGTGCGTGGGATGCACCAGTGGCGCCCAACCGGGCACTGAATACAGTCCCCAATGAATGAAGATCCCTAGTTTCGCGTCTGCATACCACTGCGGCAGCGGGTGCTGGTTGAGCGATTCGAGAGTGGGCTCGTAATGCAGATGCACCTGCCCCGCGGCGCCCCAGATAACACTAGCGAGACAAACAACGGAAAGAAACAAGACTAAACCTCTGGACATGACTGCGTTCCCCTCTCTTGGCACATTTACCTGAACCACAAGCATAGGAAGACAGCTGGATTTGCTCCTAAGTCGCTTCCCCCTTTGAACGTTCCATGGATCACCCATTTATACCTTCAATCCATGGTTTGACGGTAAAGGCAGTCTAGAACTGGTTTGGGAACTCGATCCCAACCGACGCTCCTGATAACCGCGCTGTTCATTGAGCTTGCGCCTCCGGATAGACTCTAATTTCGTGATTACGAACCCTGGGCATTGGTCCGGCCATTCGTATCGGAAACGATAACATTCGACACCTCCAGTGGCATGTGGCAATCAACGCAATCGTTGTTGACTTCCGCACCCAGTTGCATAAATTTCCCGCAGTCTTTAACTTTGTGGACGGCAAGCACGTCAGGCTTGACGGGAAGAAGGTTAAGCACGACACGGGTCCAATTTATTGGGGAGAACCGGGAACCAACGGTCACCACTCTTTCTACCAACGGATTCACCAGGGAACCAGACTCATTCCCTGCGACTTCATTGCGTTTTCGAAGCCTCTCAATCCACTCGGGCGGCACCACGACATGCTGATTGCCAATGTTTGCGCACAAACCGCCACTTCACCCAGTTCCAGAAATGGGGAAAGGCGTATCGGTGTCTGCAGCAAATTGCCGTGTCAACAAAGCAAACACTATCTTGGAATCAGATATGATCCAGGAATGTTCTCGTCTAGCGTCGCCAGGACCGCACCCTTCGCGCTCGCAAGCTTGCTCAAGTGACCATCGGTAATTCGCTTAGGCGCTCTGACCCAACCCGGAAGATGAGAAACATCGTGTTCGTCTGGAAGGAATGTAAGGCGAGCGGTGCGGCCCTCCTTAAGGCGCAGCAACAGTGCGCGCGCCTGAGCGACGGTGAATCCATAGGCCGGGGCTTGGGCTAGCACACGCAGAAATCCGAGCTCGGTGATCGAGCAACTCCCCAACTGCGGTGCATTACTCGATTGGACCCAGGAAGCAACGCGAGCGTGGAATTCGTGATTAATGAACCCGAGGGAGACCAGAGCATTCACATCGAGCAAGTAGATCATGGGAAGTTTGCCAAGATCTCTTCAACTTCCTTGCTGCTTAAGGTCGGCGCGTTTGGGCCCGCGCTCAGAGCCGGTAGTCCGGTAACCGGATCCGTCACAAGTCTTGCTCGATGAGCCCGTTTCTTGCGCGGCGTCAATACAATACTCCCATCCTCTATATTGGCGTCCAGCGGATCGCCTGCACGGATATCGAGGCGGCGCCGAAGTGGCCCCGGAAGAACGACTTGTCCCTTCGTGGAAACTTTGGTCTGCATGGTAAGACAATCTTACCCTCACGGCGCCGATTTCGCAACACCTCATCCTCTGTTTCTACCGAAAATTCTGCGCAGCCGATGGAGGATGTCGTGCCGTCAACCGAACCGCTGTAGCAGAGGAAATTCAGATCAGTACGGGCGCAGCAACTTTGCTCAGAATCTCAAGCACGCACCTTTTCCGACAGTCACGATGAGCACGATGTTGTCGGCATTAAAGATCATCATTCATTCAGGCATCTGGCTTGCCCAAAGGAGGGACCTCTTCGAGTCCTGTCGCCCTGAGTTCCACTGTAGCGCGATGCATCATTTCGATCGCTTCATGTGGGGCGTTGTAGGGCAGGGCCCCGGACTCAAATGATTTCTCAAATGCATCGAGTCGTTCCTGAAGAAGCCAGCTCTTTGCCGGACAGGCGGTCGGCATCAAAGAAGTGCACGACGACATCTGGTGGGTTAGCTTTATGCAGTATGATCTGGGGTATTTCGATTTGGAGACCAGAGTTTTGGAACCGCTGGAAAACCCCTTCGGTCCAAAAGTGTTACCCATGTAGCCGGTACATTCTGTTACCCATGTCTCCGGGCGGACCTGCAAAATATGGTGGCCAGGGACGGAGTTGAACCGCCGACGCCAGCCTTTTCAGATCCCGCACATTCAACCACTTGCAGGTTGCGGACCGCTGCGTAAGCCCTTCCAACTACGACCTATTGTGGGTCGCGTTGTGGGTTACCTCACCGACGCCGTACGTTGTCATCGCCGTCGAGTCGCGGCGCCTTCGCTGCTTCCTTCTGCAGCCTTAACCACCTTGACTGTAGCTATATTTTGCTGACTACCGCCTTCCACGATCCTCTCCATCTGCCTCAGATGGTTCAGGTCGTGTCCGGCATACATCCTGACCATATGGGCAATTGATTCCTTGCCTCGCTCCTGATGCATGCCATAGTTTTCCCACAACTCCTTAGGCAGCGCTTTGAGCATGGCCAAGTTGCGGGCACGCAGTACCTGAAGGAATTCCAGGGACTCTTGGGCATCGCGGTGGGCGTAGTCGAAAGTTTCGGCCCAGACATTCTGGTCGTATGCCTGGATGGGAGCGCCATTGTTGCCCAAGATGTGACGCAGCCGCCAAGCAACCACGATCTCGGTATCCGCCAGGTGGGCCAGAATTTCGCTGATTGACCATTTACCCGGAGCCGGCTTTCGTGTGATCTGTTTCGGGCTTAACCCGCGAATTACACCGGCAAGTTTCTTTGGCGTCTCGCGTTGCACTTTCAAAGGGTCTTTACCCTCGAGATGGCCCAGAATGCGCTGAGTGTACTGTTGTGGCGTCTCCTGCATGTGCGGCTCCTTAATTGTCTTCACCTATAGATTGCAGCGATCAGTGGGAAATTCAAACAAGGTCTCTTCGGCGCAATCGCTGGAGGCTCAAGCCCGGATTCCAGTCTTGCTGCCGTCCAAGTTGCCACTTTCCTGACTTCTGACTTCTTGTTCCAACTCGAACCCATCCCACTTCCACCCCGCTATGCCCCCCAGCATCTTCTTCACTTTTCGATTGAGGCGCGCGAGGCGCACTGCCGCTTTATCCGCTCCGTTGCAGTGGGGGCCGCTGCAGTAGACCACGAAGGCGACGCCGGCAGGGAATGCGGCGAGGTTGCGCTCAGCGATTCGGCCGTGGGGCAGATTGATGGCTTCGGGGACGTGGCCGGCGGCATAAGCTTCCGGGCTGCGGACATCTAGGATGACGTAATCGGGCTTGCCGGACTTCAGGTCCTCGTGGACATCCCAGCAGTCGGTTTCGAATTCGAGCAGTTTTTCGAAGTGTTCGAGGGCTGTCATGGGATTACTTTCGCGCGCCTGGGCGGCCGGGGTCGAGAGGCAGAAATGCCAATATGCGCTAAAATCCTGCCATGGCGCTCCGCGATCCGCGCAAGCTTGCCGCCATGGCGTATGACGGCATGGGCACATTCGAGCTAGGAATCGTTTCCGAGGTGTTCGGGCTGTCCCGGCCGGAGCTGAACGTCCCCTGGTATGAGTTCCGCGTGTTCTCCCTGGACCGCGCGCCGCTGCGGGGCACCGGCGGGATTCGCGTCCAGGCGCCGCATGGGATGGGTGTGCTGCGAAGCGCTGGGACCATCATCGTTCCCGGCTGGCGGGTGGACGAAGCTCCGCCCGAGGCGCTGCTCCGCAGACTGCGGGCGGCGCACGCGGCGGGGGCGCGGCTGGTTTCGATCTGCTCCGGCGCCTTCGTGCTCGCGGCCACGGGGCTGCTCGATGGCAAGCGGGCCACAACGCATTGGCAGTATGCGGAACGGCTGGCCGCGCGTTATCCACGCATTCAGGTGGAAGCGGACCGCCTATATGTGGATGAGGGCAGCATTCTCACTTCGGCGGGCAGTGCGGCGGGGATCGACCTGTGTCTGCACATTGTGCGGCGGGACTATGGGGCGGAAGTTGCAAACTCGGTGGCGCGGCGCCTGGTGATGCCGCCGCATCGGGATGGCGGGCAGGCTCAATTCGTGGCCGAGCCGCTGCGGGACCGGCGCGAGGAGGGCCTGGCGCCGGTGCTGGCATGGGCGCAGGCGAATCTGGCGCGGGCGCTGCGGGTGGACGATCTGGCGCGGCGGGCCGCGATGTCGGCGCGGACCTTCGCGCGCCAGTTCGTGCGGCAGAATGGCACGACGCCGCACCAGTGGCTGATGCATCAACGCGTGCTGGCGGCGCAGCGCCGCCTGGAGAAGACGGCGGAGAGTATCGACCAGGTCGCGGCGGCAGTGGGTCTGGAATCGGCGGCCACGCTGCGGGTTCACTTCGCGCGCGCCTTGGGGATTTCGCCGGCGGCGTACCGGCGGCGCTTTTCCACGGCGACGACTGGGCGGATTGAGACTGAAAGGAGGTTCATTTGACCGCCGAGCCGCGGAGGACACTGAGGTCACGGCGCGGCGGAGCCGCAACTAAATGAGGCGGGCCTTGAGGGCGCTGCACGAAAATTTAGACGGTTGGCCGTCCCACAAATGCGCTGTGACGGCGTTCCCTTGACCGTCAGATACTGCGTATAGATACTCGACCAATTCTGGCCGAACGCTCCTGGCTCGTTCGCCTTGCTGTTGTAAACCAAGGTTGGAGCAATCAGGCTGTTCACTACAATCTCGTTGAAGGCGACGAACAGATTGCCGTTTTCGCCGCCGGAACCCTGTGTCGTAGACTCACGTAGTATCTACAAGGCCATGTAAGAACCAGGAAGGAACGGAACACAGCGTACCGCGAGTGTACCGCAAAGACTTGGCAAAATTCGCAATCCGGATACAGCTCCACACTATCGCTGCATGTGGATAATATGCTCGGACATTATGTATACTATCCGGGTATTTTATCCAAACATTATGCCCGATCCTTTCGCCAGTCTCGCCGACGCCCGGAACGCCTTTCAGAGGCACCGCGGCATGCTTCGCACTCGTGAAGCCCTTCGCCTCGGAATTCATCCCCGAACGCTGTACGCCCTGCGGGACTCTGGAGAACTGGTGTCGGTTGGCAGAGGACTCTATCGGCTGGCAAGTGCTCCTCCTCTCACCCAGCCCGATTGGGTCGCTGTGGCTCTCCGAGTACCACGGGCAGTCATTTGCCTGATCTCCGCGCTCGCCCATTACGAACTGACCACGCAGGTGCCGCACCACATCGACATCGCGCTACCGAGCCATAGCCAGGTGCCCAAGGTGGACGAACTCCCCCTGCGGGTATTTTGGTACCAGGAGCGCGCTTTCCGGGCCGGAATTGACACGATCACTCTGGACCAGGTTCGAGTCCGCATCTACTCGCCCGAGAAGACGATTGTGGACTGCTTTAAGTACCGCAACAAGATTGGAACTGATATTGCCGTGGAGGCGCTGCGCAATTACCGCCAGAAAGTTCACAAGCTTCCTGTCAAGAAGCTACTCGAATACGCTCGCATTTGCAGAGTCGAAAACACGATGCGGCCTTACCTGGAGGCCGTGCTTTGAGCAAGCGTGATCTCGCTGCCTCGGTCCGCCAGCGCCTCCTCAACCATGCTCATGCTCAGGGACGACCCTTTCAAGAACTGCTCCAGTACTACGCCATAGAGCGCTTCTTGTACCGGCTGGCGCAGTCCAGGCATTGCGACAAGTTCATTCTCAAGGGTGCCCTGTTGCTAACTGTGTGGCAATCGCCGCTTTCCCGTTCCACGGTGGACATTGATTTGCTGGGAAAGACGAGCAACAAGCTCGAACACATCACTTCCCTTGTGTCCGAGATCTGCGGACTGGATGTCGAAGCGGACGGCGTAAAGTTCGACCCTGCTTCGATAAAGACATCCCGTATTAAAGAGGATGCGGACTATGAGGGAATCCGGGTTCGTTTCAGGGCGACTCTCGCGGGCGCTCGCATCCCCATGCGGATCGACATTGGCTTCGGTGACGTGATCGTCCCACGGGTTGCCAAGATCGAATACCCGACGCTTTTGGAATTCCCAGCTCCGGTGCTGCAGGCATACCCGAAGGAGACGGTAATCGCGGAGAAGCTGGAGGCACTCACTGCGCTCGCGACCTTGAACAGCCGAATGAAGGACTTCTTCGATCTATGGGCGCTCTCCCGTGTCTACCCATTCGAAGGCCCGGTCTTGGTCAAAGCGATCAAGACGACCTTTGACCACCGTTCGACGGCAATTGAGCCGTTGCCCGAAGGGTTGAAAGACGATTTTGGCAAGGACCCCACGAAATCGGGCCAGTGGACTGCGTTTCTGCGACGTGCTCGACTGACGTCTGCACCCTCCAGATTCGCAGACACGATTCGCGCTGTGCGCGAGTTCGCACATCCTCCGTTGTCCGCCGCGGCCTCTGGTGATTCGTTCGAACAGAATTGGGAACCTAGTGGTTCGTGGTCAGCAACAACAGAGCAACGAAAATGAACCGGTGTCACCTCTTGGAGCCTAGAAAGGCTTCCAGTCGGCGAGCGGCTTCCTGAAGATCGCGCTCCGGCACGGTGTTGTACCGATCGAAGATTGAACGCGTCTTGTGACTAGAGATCAGCATTGCCACCTTTTTCGGAGCGCCCGCCCTCACCATATTCCTAACCGCAGTGCGTCGAAGGTCGTGGAATAGTCTTCCGCTGACACCTGAACGCTTGCAGGCTGATTTCCAGGCAACGTAAAAGGTGCAAATCCGTTTTCCGTTTCTGGTGACACACTTTCGCTATCCGAACAATTGAGATCGTGGATGGCCTTTAACCTTTTCGAGGCACCGACCAGTTCGCGGGCAAGAGGGATCGTGCGAGGTTGGTCATTCTTCGTCGTTCCTGGATCGAGATTCACTGTTCGATCCTTCAGATCGACCTGACGCCGCCTGAGATTGAGAATTTCTCCTAGTCGCCCCGGTGTAATAAACCGAACGTGAGCACAGGCTTCAGGCAGTCGGGCAGTTCACGGCGTAGGGCTAAATACTCGGAATGCTAGAATCCTCTCCGGACATCGCTCTCTTTGCGCATGGGGATGCTGGGACCCACGTCCAGTTTTGAGAAGCGTAGTGCATGCAAAATATACGATTACGTCGTATATTTTGCATATGTGGGTCCGAATCAACTAGCTCTGTTTCTGAAGACTTTGCTGCAGAGGTCATCTCATGCTTCTCAAGGCAGATCCGACTTTCTATCCGTCGCCGAAGCTGGCCAGTCAGGCTCCTCCCGAGAAATTGGCCTATGTCGCAGCCCTCAACGCAAACGGCGGAACGCATCCGGACGCTGTAGTCGTGGTTGATGTCGACAGCCGGTCCCAGAAGTACGCCAGTATCGTTGGGCAAGTGCACATGCCCAATGCAGGCGACGAACTGCACCATTTCGGCTGGAATGCGTGCAGCTCTGCTCTGTGCCCCTATGCGCCACATCCTCACGTCGAGCGCCGCTACTTGATTGTGCCCGGGCTTCGTTCTTCCCGGATCCACGTTCTCGACACCAAACCAGACCCTGAGAATCCAAAGATCGTGAAAGTTATAGAACCTCGATCTGTACATGATCGCACGGGGTACAGCCGCCCACACACCGTGCACTGCGGGCCTGACGGGATATATCTGAGCGCTCTCGGCTCACCAAGCGGAGATGGACCCGGGGGAATTTTCGCCCTCGATCACGACACCTTCGAACCGCTTGGCAGATGGGAGGTCGAACGTGGTCCACAACACTTCGGCTACGATTTCGCATGGCATCTCGGTTATGACGTTGCTGTGACCAGCGAGTGGGGAACGCCAAATATGGTGGAGAATGGCGTCAACCCCGAGTTGCTGCTAGCTGGCAAGTACGGACACAACCTGCACTTCTGGGATTTGCGCAAGCGCCGCCATCTGCAATCCCTGGATCTGGGCTCCGAACAGCAAATGGTCTTGGAGTTACGCCCGGCACATGATCCGACCAAGGCGTACGGCTTCGTTGGCGTGGTCACATCGTTGAAGGATCTATCCAGCTCCATCTGGCTGTGGCACAAGCCAAGCGAAGCCTCGAACGGAAAGTTCGAAATCAAGAAGGTAATTGAGATTCCAGCGGAACCGGCCGACCCCGCCCAGTTGCCTCCCCTGTTGCAAGGTTTCAAAGCGGTTCCTCCACTGCTGACAGACATCAACCTTTCGGTTGACGATCATTTTCTCTACGCCTCCTGCTGGGGTACAGGCGAGATGCGGCAGTATGATGTCTCCGATCCCTTCAATCCCAAGCTCGTTGGGTCGATTCATATCGGCGGCATCGTTCGCCACGCAGCACATCCCGCGAACCCAAACCAGCCGCTGAACGGAGGCCCGCAAATGGTCGAGTTGAGTCGCGATGGCCGCCGCGTATTCTTCACCAACTCCCTGTACGCCGCATGGGACAAACAGTTCTATCCAGAGGGGATTCGCGGATGGATGGTAAGGCTAGACGTTGCCCCCGAAGGCGGAATACAGTTTGATCCCAAATTCTTCGTTGAGTTTGGAGAACTCCGCCCCCACCAGGTGAGGTTGCAAGGCGGCGACGCCTCATCAGATTTCTATTGCTATCCATGAAGGCGAATTGGCCGTGGGTTGTGCTCGCCCTTCTCGGGGCCTATCACGGCTTGAATCCCGCCATGGGCTGGCTGTTCGCACTGGCCCTAGGCTTGCAGGAGAAGCGAATGTCGGTTGTGATCGGTGCGTTGTTGCCGATCGCACTGGGGCACGCCGCGGCAATTGGACTAGCGGTTCTGACCCTGAGCTTTGCCCAACATCTGTTTTCGACCCACACTCTGAAGTGGCCTGTCGCAGCCATCATTTTCGCTCTCGGCATCTATCGACTTTTTCGAGCCAGCCATCCGCGGAATGCAGGCATGCGAGTTGGCCGTCGCGACCTCTTCCTGTGGTCTTTCTTAATGGCCTCGGCTCATGGGGCGGGCCTAATGCTCATCCCGGTTTTGTTAGCCGACCCGACGCCTGCCATGCACCACGCCCAGTATGGTTTCACGCACGGAGACGCTCCACCACTAGGCATGACGGTTATTTTCCTATCGATCTTTGTGCACACCACTGCGATGTTGATGGTCGCGGGAGCACTGGCCGTTGTTTTTTTTCAGCTCTACGAAAAGGTCGGATTGAAAGTACTACGGCGCGCCTGGTTCAACTTCGACCTTCTCTGGGCAGTGGCGTTGTTGCTTGCCGCTGCAGCCCTGTTGCTCTCCGACCTGGGATTTTGATGAGGTTAGCAACCACCGGAGAAAACTGCCGCCCGGGGCAATCGAATCCGGTGCATTCCTGAACACGTACATCGCACCCCGAGTGGGCGATAGGATGCGGGGATAGACCGTTCGATTGCCTTTCGTGTTTGTATCTACAGTTCTCGAATGTTTGCGGCGGCCATGCATGACTGACAAAGGAGCACAAGTTGCTCTCGCGTTTTGCGAACCGTGGCAGGGGATGGCCCAGCCTCCAGCTGCGACCGCATCGCGCCCGCCATCGCCGAAAGCATGATTTCGACTGCGAATTTGTCGGTGTCGACTTGGCATCTGGCGCTGTCTGCAGCATCGCCTCAACAGCTTTCCGAGACCGTTGGTTGATCCCTTTGATCAACCCGGGGCCACCCACGACCCCGTAG
>Ga0209698_10006476_pt1 | contig 12435 bp, 11 predicted proteins | sample LitLauG_LLR_2012_FD_187203 | JGI IMG/M metagenome (GOLD analysis project Ga0209698, IMG submission 187203) | Freshwater sediment microbial communities from Pennsylvania, USA - Little Laurel Run_MetaG_LLR_2012 (SPAdes) (version 2) | ecosystem: Environmental > Aquatic > Freshwater > Creek >...
CTGATTCGCGCCTACGTCCAGGAAAAAGCGGAGATTCGCGCCTTTGAAAAAGAAAATCAGGAATACATCCGCCGCAGCCTGAGACTCGTTCGACTGATGGGAATGCTGTGGCCCACGCTCGAACTGATGCTCGGTTGCGCCCTGGTCCTGGTATTGTGGCTTGGCGGTCGCGAAGTTCTCGCCCATCGCATCACCGTCGGCCAGTTCGTTTCCTTCAACGCGTATATGTTGCAGTTGACGTGGCCCATCATTGCCCTGGGATATGTCATCAACTTGTTCCAGCGCGGCACTGCATCGCTCGCACGGCTTAACGAGATCATGCAGGAGCAACCGGAAATCAAGGACGCGGCCACTGCGCGGGATCGCGACATGCAAGGCGAAATCGAATTCCGCAATCTCAATTTCAGTTACGAGGGAAAACAGGTTCTGCACAGTGTGAACCTGCATATTCCCGCAGGAACTAGCTTGGCAATCGTTGGTCCCACCGGATCAGGGAAGACCACGCTGGTCAGTCTCATTCCGCGCATTTACGACGCAGAACCCGGATCTGTTCTGATTGATGGACAGCCGATCCGCGATTATTCGCTGGCTTCGTTGCGGCGGAATATCGGATTTGTGCCGCAGGAGACGTTCCTGTTCAGCGATCGCATCCGCGAGAACATCGCGCTGGGTGTCGATTCCGCCACCGACCAGCAGGTCCATGACGCAGCTGACGCCGCAAACATCGCGGTCGACATTGAAGGCTTTCCTGAAAGTTACGAAACCATCGTTGGCGAACGCGGCATCACGCTCTCTGGCGGACAGAAACAGCGCACAGCAATTGCGCGCGCGCTGATCCGCAATCCTCGCGTCCTCATACTCGACGACGCGCTCTCCAGCGTTGACACGCACACGGAAGACAAAATCCTCAACCATCTTCGCGACGTGATGCAAGGTCGCACGACCATCTTCATTTCGCATCGAGTCTCGACGGTTCGTAACGCTGATCGCATTGCTGTCCTTCATAGCGGACGTATCGTGGAACTCGGGACGCACGACGAACTGCTCGCGCTGAATGGCTATTACAGCGATCTCTACAACAAACAATTGCTTGAAGAGGAACTGGCGGAAGTCTAAATCGTCGCTTCGCCACCAGCTTTCCGTTACATCCTGTTGACAACCTGCACCCTTCGAACGTCTACTCTTTGATCAGTTGGGGAATCTGTTTCTTCGTCACCGGGGAAGATGCCGTTCACCATGCAGCGGGTCAGCAGGCCAGAAATCCTGGACTCCGGCGAGTGTCCTGAGTCGGAAGTACGAACTTCCCTGCGCGATCTGTGCCGCATCAACCGCTGGTTTGGTGGAGTCTCCACCACGCGCAGCTTGTTCGAACGCGTGTGCGTCGAAACGGGAAAGACGCGTCTTTCGGTTCTCGAAGTAGCCGCTGGATTCGGCGAAGTCCCGGAGCGTGCAGCGGAACAACTGAAGCATAAGGGAATCCAAATCGAGATCACGATGCTCGATCGTTTACGATCGCATTTGCTTCCCGGAAATCACTCGGTCGTTGCCGATGCGCTCGCACTTCCCTTCCCGGACTGCTCCTATGACGTTGTCAGTTGCAGCCTCTTCACTCATCACCTGGAGCCAGCCGATCTCCAGTGCTTTGTCGCGGAAAGCCTTAGAGTGAGCCGATGCGCGCTTGTGATCAACGATCTGGTCCGCCATCCCGCACACCTTGCGCTCGTCTATGCAGGTTTCCTGCTGATGCGAAGCCACGTCTCGCGAGTCGACGGAGTCGCATCGGTGCGCCGCGCCTACGAACCGGAAGAGATGCGGGAGCTTATCTCCACAGAGAATTCAGCCGCGAGCATTGAGATCTCGCGGCACTATCTATTCCGCATGGGCGTAATTGTCTGGAAAAGAACAGCGCAGGCTAGCGCTAAGGCCGCGTAGTGCGTAGCGGTAGCCGAGCGTCCAGAGAAAGTTCCTGAGCGCTCCCGATCAGGGAGCTATCGCACGACCAGCACTTCCCTCACATTATCCCGGGCAAGAAAGAACTTGATCGAGGCAAAATCGCGGAACAGCGTTTCGATGTGTCGGTTATTGAAGACGCGCTGCAACCGGAAGCCGTCGCCGATCGCGGTATGGACTGCGCCCGTCGGCCCGCGCCGCGCCTCTCGCCGCAACACAATCTTCTGCATTTCGAGCGTGTCCTTGTCGAGAATGTGGAATCGATAACACGGCGAATCCGGCCCCGCATCTTTGGTGTGAAAGAACGCCAGCAGCATGCCGCCGGGTTTCAGCACCGACCACAAGCGACCCATCACTGGACGCACAAGGCTTTCGTCAAGATAATCCGGCAAGTTCCAGCAGAGCACGACATCGAAATGCGCCGCGGGATAGACCAGATTGTCCGCCAGAAACCTGCGGCTATCGAGCACGACCTTGCCCTCTTCGTCTTTCGTGACCAGGTGCGGTTCGGTCGAAGAAACCAGCAAATCCTCGCTGTAAATCTTGTGTCCGCGTTCGGTGAAGAATCGAATATTCGAGGGCGAGGTCGACCCCAGATCGAGCACGCACAGCGGACTGTCCGCATCCCAGACGCGCGCCAGTTCTCCCAAACCGCTGGAGCGGCGGGTGAGTTTATGAGCGGATTGCGGTGCTTCCCCCTGAGGCCCACTCGAAGAGCCGCGAAAAAGCTTCATGAAATTCTGCGTGACGGACGCCATCCGGCCAGCAGTTCCTCTCTCGGGAGGCGCCCAGTTCTCCACGACTTCAATTCAACTCCTGCAGAAACCACTTTAACTCCGTCCGGAGAAAAGCAGCGGTTACTTTCCGGCTGCCTTTTCCGCCTTGCCCTGAATATCGACCTTGCCCTTCAGGTAGGCGCCTTCTTCGATGGAGATCCTCTGCGTCGAGATGTCTCCGGTCACGACGGCAGTCTTGCGCAATTCGACGCGATCGCTGGCCTGCACATTGCCATCGAGTTTGCCCTGGACCACAATGCCCTTCGCCTCTACGCTGGCCCGCACCTGACCGTTGGGACCCACCGTCAAGCTGTTGCCTTTCAGAGCGATGCTGCCCTCCACCTGACCGTCCACGTAGAGGTCCTCGCTGCCGGAAAGTTCGCCTTTGATGAACACGGATTTACCGATTTGCGCCAGATCACCTGACAACGGAGCACTCATGATGTTCTCCTTTAGGGAAGCGGGATGCTACTCGACCAGATCACTGGGAGACTGGTAAGGACGGTCCGCGTCGCTCCTTCGACTATACCCAACTGGGTGAACGTGCGGCAAGCGACGAACGGACCCGACCGCAGAGCCATACCTTCGGCGCGGCAATCAAACCTATTCGCAAGATTGTTAAACTAATAGTCGATGACCTGTGCGATTGGGGGTAGAACTTTCGCTCGGCGGGTCTTATACGCCTTCATTTCTCTGATGGCGCCGGGGGCGACATTCGCACAAACCCAGAACCCGCCGGATATTCCCGCTCAACAACTTATCCGCGAGGCGGTTGCGAATGAGGCCGCGGCGAACAACAGTCCCGTCAAGCACATGTTCCGCTCGCGCAAGGAGACGCCCAAAGGATCGCAAACCCGGCTCTACGTCGAGACCAGGGATTGCATGGCGGCCATGCTCATCGCCGTCAACGATCATCCGCTCAACGATCAGCAACGCCAGGGCGAGACTGATCACTTGTACTGGCTCGAGGGCAGTCCCGATCAACGGCACAAAAAACTGGCACGCGAGAGAGAAGACGCCGACCGCACTCTCCGGATCGTGAAGGCTCTGCCGGACGCCTTCCGCTACGAGTACGCCGGCACCGAGACTGGTGACGCAACCATGGGCCGAGAGGGGTCACAGTTGGTGCGGTTGAAATTTCGTCCTAATCCTGCTTACTCACCGCCTACACGGGTCGAGCAGGTTCTGAGCGGAATGGAAGGATATGTCCTGATTGATCCGGAAAGCCGCCGGCTGGCGAGGATCGACGGCACGCTCTACCGCGATGTGTCGTTTGGCTGGGGCATCATTGGGCACCTCGACAAAGGCGGCCAGTTTCTGGTCAAGCAAGCGGACCTCGGTGATGGCTCATGGGACATCACCGAATTGAAGCTGAATATCACAGGAAAGATTCTGCTGTTTAAAAACATTAGCATGCTATCGGATGAAGTCCTCAGTGGTTTTCAGAAAGTGCCGCAGGATTTGACTTTCGCCGACGCGGTGAAGATGTTGCACACGGAAGAGGACCGGTTGGCTCATCATGGGCCGACGGCGGACGCGTCAGAGGCGAAGAAGACGCCGCAATAAAGGCTCTTGGGAAATTCGCCATCCGAGGTGGCAGTGACCCTCGGGCGCTAAAGGGCAGATGTTTATTGTAGTGTTTACGGCACGAATGGAAGATCTGCGGGGAAAAAGTGGTTCGGACAATCAAACGTCCTCCCCAGCGGCTGAAGCCGATATGTTCTATTCTCTATCTTCGGTCGGCACGCCTAAAAGGCGTGCCCTGATACGCCCCCCTGGATGATGTGAGGTTTCGGGCACTCCGTCACGATTTCGCTCGCAGGGTTTCTTTCCTCACCGTTAGCTTTTCGATCATGTCGCTCTTGATGCGATAGCCGCGTCCCGGCTGGTTGCTGATAGCGATCATGCCGTGCGGCGAAACCTCCACTTCCGGGTCGATGATGTCTTCTTTCCAGTAGCGCTTCGAAGCCGAGACGTCACCCGGCAAACGGAAATTTTCTAGCGTGGAGAGTGCGATATTGTGGGCGCGTCCAATGCCGGTTTCGAGCATGCCGCCGCACCATACCGGAATGTTGTGGGCCTGGCAGAGATCGTGGATTTTGAGGGCTTCGGTGAACCCGCCGACGCGGCCGACTTTCACATTCACAATGCGACAGGCACCCGTTTCGGCAGCAAATGCAGCCGCGCGGGCGCTGACGATTGATTCGTCGAGGCAGACCGCAGTCCGCAGTTCTTTCTGCAGCCGGGAGTGGTAATAGATGTCATCGTTCCACAACGGCTGTTCGATCATCAGCAGGTTGAATTGATCGAACTTGCGCAGATGCTCGACTTGATCCAGCGTGTACGCGGAGTTGGCATCACAACTGAGGGTGATGTCAGCCCAGCGCGACCGAATCTTCTCCAGTATGTTCACATCCCAACCGGGCTTGACCTTGACCTTGATGCGGCGGTATCCGGCAGCCAGTTCCGTGTGAATCTTCTCCAGCAATTGCTCGATAGAGTCCTGGATCCCAATCGAAACTCCGCAGGGAATTTCCGCGCGGCTTCCGCCCAGTAACTTCCAGAGTGGTTGCCCGCGCTGGATGGCTTCGGCATCCCAAACTGCATTTTCCAGGGCGGCCTTGGCCATCTGATGAGAGCGAACCTTGGCGAATACTGAGGGACACTCGCGGCCGGAATCGATGTTCTTGCCGAGCAACATCGGGATCAGGTATTGCGTAAGCGTAGGCCAGGCGCTGTCGATCCACTCACTGCTGTAAAAGGGGTCTTCGCCGACAACGCTTTCGCCCCAGCCTTCGATGCCATCACTGTGAATGGTCACGAGCAGGATGCGGCGGCTGTAGGTACGTCCGAAGCTCGTCTCGAAGAAATGGACGAGCGGCAGGTGAACTTCGCGGAGAGTGATGGCTTCGATCTTCATGGTTTCAAAGTTTCAAGGTTTCAAAGTTTCAAGGTTGGAAAGCATTCTCACGTCTTTGAAACTTTGAAACTCAGTGTTCTGATGCGTACGACCAATTCTCGTCCCAGTGGCCCAATACGAACTTTCCGTTGCCTGCAGTGTCGCGTTCATAGGCCAGCACGGCCAATCCGTGGGCGAAGGCGCGCAGGAACTGCTCACGATTGCGCTCCTGCACCTGTTGCGCCTTAGTGCGAGTTTCCGGCGCAGCCTTCCAATCGTAGATCTGGGCGGGGACAGCGACCGTGGTCTCACCTTGAACTGGTGGGTTCTTTCCGGTCGCGAGCAAGGTCTCCACACGCTTGGATCGCAGCCACCATTCGGCAATCAGGCGGTCGCTGGGGAGTCCGCCCTGTAACGGCGACGAAGTAATCCCGTACTGATTGATGTTGTAACGGCGGACAATCGCTCCCAACTTCTCGACGTTGAGATACGCATTCTTGATTTCGAGCGGATCGAAGGTCCATTCGATCAGGTCGATGCCGCGGGACAGGGCGTCCTCCCGCTGCATCAATTTCAAGCGGCGGCCCAAACCTCCGTTGCGATGTTCCTTTCTGACGGCCAGCATGTGCGAGTGCAGATAGATGTGGCCGCTGCGCGTGCCCGGCACAGAGAGCGCGAAGCCGACCATATTGGCGCCGGTGAAGGCGCCCATGACCTGGCCTCCGACTTTGTCGGCTACCACGAACATGCGGAGCGGAACCAGTTCGGCGTCGGAAAAATTCCAGACCTCTTTCTGGAGGGTCACGCAAGCGCGAAAATCTTCGATGCTGTGGCAACGGCGAAGTTCGACCGAATCAGTGCTCACGCGGTCTTTTCCCCCGAGTGACGCTCTTCGGCTTTTGCCCGTTGCCAGAGCGATTCCAGTTCCTCCATGGGCGCCTCATCGGCCGAGCGTCCGGTTTCGTGCAGGCGGTCTTCCATCCATTGAAAACGGCGCTTGAATTTGCGGTTGGTCTTGCGCAGAGCAGACTCCGGATCGACCGACAGATAGCGGGCAATGTTCACCAGGACGAAGAAGAGATCGCCGACTTCTTCTTCAAGGTTCTCTTGAAGGGATTCGGGAATGACCGTGCGACCAGATCCTGCGACACCGCGACCCTGAGGACGGGGACCGGGTGCGGGAAACTCTTTCAGATGCTCGCGCAATTCTTCAGTTTCTTCTTGAAGTTTGTCGAATAAGCCCTCGACGTTGGGCCAGTCGAAGCCGGCCTGCGCCGCACGGGAACTGAGCTTGGAGGCCTCCAGCAGCGAGGGCATGGCAGAGGAAACTCCGGCCAAGATCGAACGCTTCTTTTCTGCTGTACTGCCTTCGCGCTTCTGGCGCTCTTCGACCTTGAGGGCTTCCCAGTTGCGTTTGACTTCGTCCGAGGTATCGGCCTTTACATCGCCAAACACGTGAGGATGCCGATGGATGAGCTTCGTCGACAGGCGTTCGATCACGTCATCGATCGAGAACGAGTTCTGTTCCTTGGCCATTTCTGCATAGAAGAGAACCTGCAGCAGCAGGTCGCCAAGTTCGCCGGCAAGTTCGTGCCAGTCGCGCTTGTCGATGGCTTCCAGAACTTCATACGTTTCTTCAAGGGTGTAGGGCTTGATGGAATCGAAGGTCTGTTCGCGATCCCAGGGGCAGCCGCCGGGCGCCCGCAGGCGCTCCATGATGTTGACGGCGCGTTCGAAGCGCTCTCCTGTTGTGGGCATTCGGCAACCAATGTAAATGACTGCGGATGTCAGAGGCAATGCGGCGAATCACGTGCGAGCCACCAACCGGAGCGCGCCGGGCGGCATCCTATCGACACCAAATCTGCTCCGCTCAGCCGATTCCACATTATTAAAGTCTTACATGAAGGAGTTCAGGAAAATGACAAGCAACACTCTGCAAGGGAAAAGGGTCGCCATTCTCGCGACCCACGGCTTTGAGCAAGCTGAATTGCTCGAACCCAGGAAGGCCTTGGACGCTGCCGGCGCAACCACAACCGTCGTTTCGCCCGAAAAAGGAAAGATCAAAGGATGGAAGATGAAGAACTGGGGTGACGAAGTCAGCGTGGACGAGACGCTGGATGCAACCAACCCAGACAACTTCGACGCACTGTTGTTGCCGGGCGGTGTGGCGAATCCGGATAGCCTCCGGCTGGCTCCGAAGGCGATCGAGTTCATCCGGCATTTTGCGGAATCGGGTAAACCGATTGCAGCCATTTGCCACGGTCCGTGGACTCTGATCGATGCCGGGGCGGTTCGCGGGAAAACGATGACGTCATGGCCATCGTTGAAGATCGATCTGAAGAATGCCGGCGCGAAGTGGGTCGACAAGGAGGTCCAGCGCGACGGACAACTTGTGACCAGCCGGAAGCCCGATGACATACCGGCCTTCAATCGCGAGATGATTCAGTTGTTCTCCGAAGGCGGAGGCGAGTCTAAGCTGCGCAAGACGGCTTGATTTCATTTCGAACGTTTATTCAACCGGCTCGGGCGCAAGGCCGGGGCCGGTTCATTTGTCTTGCCGGGAAGATCAGGTTACTTTGGGTATCATTTTCAAACAAAGGATTCCAGAATGGCTTGTGGACTATCGTTACCTTCATGCCGTTCCGAGGAAGGCGCAAAATACGGTTGATAGTGGTGTATTCCGCCATTGGCGGGGCCAACCCCTGTCGTTTCGCAAGTACCTAGGAACTAACGTAAATTCATGAGTTTAGCTGTCAAACCTCGACCTTCTCTCGATAACCAGCACTTCCAAGTGGTGGTGATTGGAGGAGGCATCAATGGCGTGGCCTTGGCGCGTGAGTGCGCCCGCGCGGGCAAACGAACGCTATTAGTCGAGCAGAACGATTTCGCCTCGGGCGCGACCAGCCGTTCAACCCGGATCATCCACGGAGGACTGCGGTATCTCGAGCACGGTGAAATTGACCTGGTTCGCGAGTCGGTGCGCGAACGGGAACACTTGCTGCACGAGCGGTCCAATCTCGTCCATCCCATGCATTTTCTGTTCCTGCTCAATGAGAACAGCCGACGCAGCGCCATGAAGGTGAGAGCGGGGCTCTGGCTCTATCAGAAGATAGCGGGAAAGAAAGCGGGGGCTCTCAGCGAAATGGAAGTCACGCGCGTATTGCGCGCGCTGGATGCCGGACATCGCTGGCTGCTTCTCAACTATGAAGATGCCCAATGCGAGTTTCCCGAGCGATTAGTGGCGGAATGGCTGGGCGATGCGATCCAGGCGGGAGCTACGGTCAGAAATCACTGCGAAGTTTTAGCAGTGGATGTGGCGCATGGTCGGGCCAAGGGAGTTCTGCTGCGCGATCGCATAACCGGCAAAGACGCCCATGTGGATGCAGGGTGGATCTTCAATTGCGCTGGCCCGTGGGCGGATCGCGTCTGCCAGCGGTCGTCGGTGCGAACCAGCAAACCCATGATAGGCGGAGTGCGGGGATCGCACATCGTATTGCCAAGATTTGCGGGAGCTCCGACAGCCGCCCTGTACACGGAAGCGGCCGACGGCCGCCCGGTTTTCGTTCTGCCATGGAACGAACAGACGCTGGTCGGAACCACCGAAGTCCCCGATACTGGGGATCCCGGAAGGACGGCGCCCAGCAACGAGGAAATTGAATATCTCTTCCGCACCGTGACGCAATTGTTTCCGAGGGCGAAACTTGGTCCGCATGACATCAAGTATGCGTTTGCCGGCGTCCGTCCCCTGGCGAGTTCGCCGGGGAATAAGCCATCGGCGGTCACGCGGCGTCACTTCCTGCACGACCACACGCCGGACGGCGCGGCAAAATTGATCTCTGTCATTGGCGGGAAATTGACTACGGCGCTCTCCCTGGCCAGAGAATGCGCTCGCAAGATCGGCCTCAACGTTCCTGAGCCGATGCCGGTCGCCGTTGGCCCCGGAAGCGCACTTGATCCAATGCTCGACCAGGAAGTTCTGGACATCGCCCGAGCCGGTTCGGTAAGCGAAGAGACCGCCCGCGGCATGATGGAGTGGCACGGGGAACGTGCGATGGATATCGCCCGCATGGCCCTGGTCAGCGCGGAACTGCGGGCTCCGATCTGTCCCCATACGTCGCACATTGTGGCCGAAGTGGTCGAAGCATATCGGACTGAATGCGCCATGACCTTGGGAGACGTGCTGCTGCGGCGTGTTCCGGTCGCGTTGGGCGCATGCTGGTCTGAAGCCTGCAGCCGCGAAGCCGCTCTCCGTATCGGCGCCGTCATGGGATGGAACGACCACGATCTGGGAGCGAATCTGGAATCCTTCGAGACGGAGCGTACCGGCTTTCTGCATCGCCCCAAACACGGTGCATCGGCGTTCGAAGCCGCGGCAGACTAACTTCTTCCCTTCCCAACACCTCGTTACTTTCGCCCATTGGTTACCAAAGATTGTCTCTCGACCGCCTGTCATCTGGGATGCATCCCGGAACAGAACTAAACTTGTGCGACTCGTCGAATTTGGGGGCGTGATTCGATGTTGATTCCCATCAAGCACGAAAACATGACGGCGCGGCGGTTGCCGGTCATCACCTTCGCATTGATCGCCATCAATGTTGTCGTCTTCTTTTTCACCATGAGCGCCATGGATGATGAAGCACCCGAGTTGGGTGAAGTGAAGAGCCACATCCTCATTCTGGCGGCGCTCCATCCCGAATTGAAGATGCAACAGGAGTCGCAACATCTGGTCGATGGATTCAAGCGCAGCCATCCTCAGCAGTGGAAGCAGATCCAGAGCCCGTATCGGGACGTGATCGATGCTTACGACGCCAAGCTGAAGATGACGGAGGACACGTCCAAGCTGCAGGGCGAGATGGATTCGCTGAACGACCAGTTCGTGAAATTGTCGTCCACGTCGATTACTGAACAATATGCGTTCGTTCCGGCGAACCCGAGACCAATCAGCTATCTGACCGCGAATTTCCTGCACGGCGGCTGGCTCCACATTATCGGCAACATGTGGTTCTTGTGGCTGGCGGGATTTGTGCTGGAGGACGCTTGGGGGCGGTGGCTTTACTCCGTCTTTTATTTATTGGCGGGAGCGGCGGCTCTGCAGTTTTATGCGTGGACGAACCCGGGGAGCATCACGCCAACGCTGGGAGCTTCCGGCGCGGTCGCGGCGCTGATGGGGGCTTTCCTGGTGCGCTTCCCCAAGATGAAGATCGAAATGGCGTGGCTGTTCATGTTCCGACTGCGCCGGTTCAAAGCTCCCGCATACTGGCTGTTGCCTCTGTGGCTGCTGAGCGAAATCTTTTACGGGTCTCTGTTCGGGTCGAATAGCGGCGTCGCCCACTGGGCGCACGTGGGCGGATTCGTGTTTGGCGCGGTCGCGGCGCTGGCAATTCAGCATTCCGGTCTTGAGCACAAGGCAAATAAGGCCATCGAAGAAAAAGTTGAATGGAAGACTGATTCCGAGATCGAAAAAGCGAACGACATGATGGAGCACGGTCAGCTGGCCGAGGCTATCGCTCTGCTGACTAACTATGTTGCCATGACGCCGAACTCGCTCGACGCGTGGAACCTGCTGCGGCAAATTTACTACCGGCAAAACGATACGAAGTCGTATCTCGAGGCGAGCGTCAAGACCTGCGGGTTGCGCCTGAAAGCACACGAAATCGAAGCAGCATTCCAAGACTATGCGGAGTTCATGGATTCGGGCGGCGGAAAAATGCCGGCGGGAGTGTGGCTCGAACTCTGCAAGGGCGCGGAAGAGAGGCAGGATTTCCAGCGTGCATTCGCGGAGTATCAGCAACTGGCGGCAGCGTATCCGGCGGATCGGCAATCGTTGACGGCACAGTTGAGCGCAGCGCGGCTTTGCCTGAAAAAACTGAACCGTCCGCAAGAGGCGCTGGCGTTGTATCAGGCGGCGGCGGCGTCGCCGATTCCGCACCTGGATTGGGATCAATTGATTCAGAGCGGGATCAAAGAGGCCAAGGCGGCGGTCACCGGTGGGACAGCCAGTGGTGCGGCCGCGGCAAAATAGCCGAGGGATTTCTCTACTTCACGCTACGAGCGGAGTTCTCCTTCGAAAGAGTCCGCCTCAGCAGGCTTGTGTCGTCTGAGATGACGGCGTCTACCCCTAAGGCCTCCAGTCGTCGCATTTCCGGCGCAGCATTCGCCGTCCAGACAATGACTTTCTTGCCGGCTTTGTGCACATCACCAACCAGCTCTGGCGAGACGTGCTGTCGATGCACGATCACATAGGCAATCGGCAACTGCTCCCACCCCCGCAGTTGCGCCTTGGTTTCGCAAATCAGCCCTAACGGAGCGGCGGAACCCGTCGCGTGAAAGCCGTGCAACACGTCCCGCAAAAAAGAAGAGACCACTACGCCGTGTTGAGGAGAATACTGTTTCAGCAAGTCCGCAGTGATTTGTTCGACCCCTGGAACTTTCAACTCGATATCGAGGAAGGCGCGCTCCCGATAACGTCTCAGGACTTCCTCGAGCGTGGGCAAGTTTGCGAGTTGCCTTGCCCGACTCTTTGCGATCACCGCTCCTTCAAACTTCGGATCGTGACAGATCACAGGTTGGACATCGGCCGTCAGCCGAACATCGAACTCGAAGCCGTCACAGCCATCCGCGAGGCAGCGGTCGAAGGAGGCAATCGTGTTTTCTGGAATGGACTTCGCGGCGCGCGCACCGCGATGTCCGAGAAGCAATGTGCTCATGCCGGGGAATCAGTCGAGGTCGAAGTCGCGAATCGGCTTGCCGGTATCGGGAGTCTCCTTGGCCTTCTTAACCGCCTCCTGAAACTTTTTCTCGAGGAGATCG
>Ga0209698_10006478_pt1 | contig 12433 bp, 8 predicted proteins | sample LitLauG_LLR_2012_FD_187203 | JGI IMG/M metagenome (GOLD analysis project Ga0209698, IMG submission 187203) | Freshwater sediment microbial communities from Pennsylvania, USA - Little Laurel Run_MetaG_LLR_2012 (SPAdes) (version 2) | ecosystem: Environmental > Aquatic > Freshwater > Creek >...
GCTAAAGCGCGAACACATTTTCAATGACTTAACGGCACGACTGAAGTCGTGCCCTTCCCAAACCTCGCACGGGTTAGAGTTTTTCCGCAAGTTGTTAAGCGCTGCGCCACCCGAAAGCAGCAACATCGGGGTTGCGGTATGCCTGAAGGCATACCGTGATACGAAGGGTGCACGGTCAAAAGTGGAAGATCAGATCGCTGGCCACGGTAAGCTGATTGTGCCGGCGGCCGTTGTCGTACGCCTTTTGATCCCAGGCACGCTCGAAACGCAATTCCGGACGTATCTGGACCGTTGTGCCGATCCAATGACACCACGTGATTGTGTTCTCCGAGTAACGGGTCGCGTAGCCGGTGCGCTGGCCTTTTTTGTCGTCGAGAAAGTCGCTGCGAAGCGAGAGGAAATCATGCGCGGAAAGTTCCTTCTGCAGGAAATTCACCACGGCATATTCGGGAGCGGTGCAACGCTGTTCTCCCGCCCGGCAGTACGCGGCATTCGCGCCTGCTTCCGGCAGAATTGTGCCTCCGAGCGCGGGCACGCCGCGCTCATACATGTACCAGGCCTCGGTGGCCATATGCACGGTCTTTGAGAACTTGTGGTACCAGGTGGCGTCATACTGCTGCAGATTGTTGTAGGCGTACCTGCCATCATTAATTCCGTTGGCGCAAACGTAAAGATTGTCGTTCACGGACCGGGTCGTGTAGCCAAAACAGGCGGTACCGGAGGGCTTCGCATCGACCGTCCACGGGGCTATGTCGTGGCCGGCGGTAATTCCCAGTTGCACCAGCCACTGGTCATTCAACTTCACCGTCGCGATCAATCCTGTGTCGGTAAACGGATCGATCGCATACAGCAGCGAGTGGCTGAAGATGTAGTTGTTCGGCGCGAGTTGAGCCTCGATGCCGGGAACGGAGATGAAGCGGCCGAGCCTCAGATTCATGCCCTGCGCAACCTGCGGAATGTAGACGTCGATATATTCCAGCGTAGGATCGAAACCGTATTGACGATGATCGTTCAGCAACTGGCCGCTGCCGTAGCCCTTGGCGATGGTATAGCGATAGTCCGTGCCGTAGAGGGCGGTAAGGTGGTAGCCCCAGTCGACATGCTCGCGTTGCACGGAATCCGGCAGCCGCTCGGCGTAGAGAACAAACTGGTTTAGCTGGAAACGATTCGAGTAGACGTCGTTCGCCTCGGGACCATTACTGTGAGTGGAAGTGCTGACATTTAGAGTTGGATCGATCCACCCATACACTTTCGTACGGCCTCTGGCCTGATTGATGGCGGTCATCAGTGGGTAGCTGTTTGTGTCCGGCTCGCCGATCACGGGCGAACCGCCGTACGACCAGTCTGAATTGGGGAAAGGCGGCGAATCGAGCGGTGACAAAAGGCCGCGGCGCTCTGGGGTTGGCAAGGAAGCAGTCGTCCCCGACCAGTCCAGGTGGTAAAACTCCGCCCACCTGCCAAAGAAGCTCTTCGCCTCGGGAAGGTTCGGCTTCGGAGCGTCGGGAAGCGGAGGCGCTTGTTGGCCCCCTGGTTGTGCCTGAGCAAGCCTGCACGACAAGAACAATACGCCCGCGAACAAAAGGAAGAATTGACGGCGAGGCGGCTTATTCGCTTGACGCATGAGGTGGAGAGCCACCTAAGTCTACAAGTTGCGCTCGCCTTCGACAGCCGGGTGCCCCACTCATTCGCGTTCTTTGCGAATGAGTGGATGCTGCGAGTGAGGAGGACGTGGGGCACGCTTCCAAAATCAGCGCAGAGTCAGCCGGGGGCACAGACCGCTTTGAAAAGTCGTGCCCCTGGGCCGAGGGGTGTCAGGACGACTTTGGCCGGGCGGCGACTTGCTTTGCGCGAAGTTTCGCGGTTCTCTGACCTGCCGACACGGGCCTGACCGCCCGCTGTTGCCTGCGAATGGCCTTTTGCGGTTGAGCGGAGTGCACGGCCACCGTACTTGGGGCAGCCCACGGGTCATGCCAACTCGGATCGACTTCCTGCTGGCCATAGGCCGGGAGCGTCGCAACCATCACGCCAAAGAGCACTGTAATCAATGCCAGGATTCTGCATGGCCTGATACCTTTTGATCCGTTCATTGCATCACCTCCGTGGTGAATTGATTTCTCTCTCCGGTCATCGGAAGCAGAAATCATGGTTGGGATATTGCACCCGCTTGCCGGTGGCGTCCATGGAGGCAGTCTGAATTGTTATGAAGCGATCTGAAGATTTCGGACAGCCGGGGAGGGCCGTCCCTACGCAAGCCCCGGCATAGTAAAGTAGTAGGAAGCCTGCCATGGCAAGCCTGAGGAGTTTTCGATCTGAACCCCAGTATCCGCAATATCGCCATCATCGCGCACGTCGACCACGGCAAGACCACTCTGGTGGACGCCATGCTCCGGCAGAGCGGCACGTTTCGCAGCAATGAGACCCTGGTCGAGCGCGTCATGGACTCGAACGATCTGGAGCGGGAGCGCGGCATCACCATCCTCGCCAAGAACACCGCCGTCTTTTACAACGGAGTAAAGATCAATATCGTCGACACGCCCGGCCACTCCGATTTCGGCGGCGAAGTGGAGCGCGCCCTCAAGATGGTGGACGGCGTCATGCTGCTGGTCGACGCCAGCGAAGGCCCGTTGCCGCAGACGCGCTACGTGCTCAGCAAGGCGCTGGAGGCGAATCTCCAGCCCATCCTCGTCATCAACAAGATCGACCGGCCCGACGCGCGTCCGCAGGAGGTTTTGAACGAGGTCTACGATCTCTTTATCGATCTCGACGCCAAGGAAGAACAACTGGATTTCCCGGTTCTCTACACCAACGCGAAAGCGGGCACGGCTGCCGTCCACCAGGGGGCGCACGGCGAGGACTTGCGCCTGCTGTTTGAAGCGATCATCGACACCATCCCCGCCCCGCGCGGCGACCCCAGCGGCACGTTGCAGATTCTGGTCGCAAACCTCGACTACAGCGATTACCTGGGCCGGCTCGCCATCGCCCGCGTGTTTTCGGGAACCTTGAAGACCGGCGAAGACGTGGCCATTGCCAAGCGTGACGGCACGCTGCACAAAACGAAGATCACCAAGCTCTTCAGCTTTTCCGGGCTCAAGCGCACCGACAGCACCGAGACATTATTTGGCGACATCGTGGCGATCGCAGGCGTGGAGGGCATCACGATTGGCGAAACCATTACGGACGCCGAGCATCCGGCGCCGCTGCCGCCGATCATCATCGACGAGCCCACCATTGCGATGCTGTTCACGGTGAATAACTCGCCCTTCTGCGGGCGCGACGGCACCTACGTCACCTCGCGCAACCTGCGCGACCGGCTGGCCAAGGAACTGCTCACCAACGTCTCGCTGCGCGTGGAAGAAACCGACAGCACCGATTCGTTCAAGGTGCTTGGCCGCGGCGAGTTGCAACTCTCCATCCTGCTCGAAATGATGCGGCGCGAGGGCTATGAACTTATGGTCGGCAAGCCCGAAATCGTCACCAAGCGCATCGATGGCAAGCTCATGGAACCGGTTGAGCATCTCACCGTCGACGTGCCGGAAGAGTTCGTAGGCGTAGTCATGGAACAGCTGGGCGCGCGCAAGGGTGAAGTCGCGAACATGCACAACCACGGCTATGGCCGCGTGCGCATCGAATTTCGCGTGCCCTCGCGCGGACTGATCGGCCTGCGCAGCCAACTCCTCACGGACACGCGCGGAACGATCGTGATGAATGCCCTGTTCGATGGATACAAGGAATGGCAGGGTGAGATTCCGCACCGGCCGACGGGTGTGCTGGTCGCTGACCGCGCGGGGGTTTCGACTGCCTATGCGCTCTGGGGCCTGCAGGAGCGCGGAGAACTCTTTGTCGGCCCGGGCGTTGAACTCTACGAAGGCATGATCATCGGCGAGAACGCCAAAGATACCGACCTTGATGTGAATGCCGTCCGCGAAAAGAAGCTCACCAACATGCGCGCCTCCACCGCCGATGAGGCGATCCGCCTGGTGCCCTACCGCAATCTCAACCTCGAGCAGGCCATCGAGTTCATCGCCGACGACGAATTCGTCGAGGTCACGCCCAAGACCTTGCGCCTGCGCAAGAAAGTTCTACAATCGAATCGACGGAAGAAAGGTTCGTTGGCCGTTGTAGAAGAGAGCTGATGCCGAAGGTCGCCGTCCAGAAACGCCCCGGAAAGAGACACGAAGAACAGCAGAAGAAGTTCCGCATGTTTCTGATCCCGTGCAGTTGCGGCGCCAGTTTTGCCGTTTCCGAAGATTACGATCGCCAGGGAATGCACCTCCGCAGCTTCATTCCCTGCCCCAACTGTAGCAAGCGCCACGACCCCCGCAACCGACTGCTGCAACTTGATTATCAGGAAGAACACTTCTGGAAAGTCGCGGGCTGCTGAGGGCTTTGAACTCGGCTCAAGCCGCCGTTGAGACGACTGCTACCCCGATGTACACTAGATGAACCTACCGCGCGCCCGTAGCTCAGCTGGATAGAGCGGCAGCCTCCGGAGCTGTAGGTCGGGAGTTCGAATCTCTCCGGGCGCGCCAGTTTTCTTGCTTCTCAGTCGTCAACATCCGTCGTTCCCCCCGGGCATGAGTGGTGGACACCACGTTTTCGTTTCACGTCCGGCACGTTATTTATTTTGCACTCGACGCCATTCCCCTCTTGACAAAAAATCGGACCTGACACATCATGCTGCGCAGTCTTAGGGCCATCAGTTATTTCCCCGGCCCGAAAATGAAGTGGATGGGGGCTCTCCGTCTTCCCAGAGCCCACGAAGTAAGCCAGCAAATATGAAGTGAAAGTGAGACGGCGGATCCTCGTGCCTCTCCCGGTCTATGCCCGTGGGATGCAGGAGTCTGTATGTCTCACAACAACTTGTTCCTTCCAGGAAAAGGAGAAACTTTTATGCAGACACAGAATTGGCGGTTCTCAAACGGAGCACTCACCCTCGCGATCGTCGCCATAATGGCTGTAAGTCTTACAACCCTGGCCACAGCTCAGAGCCTCGAAGACGCACGCGCGATCTACGCCTCAGCGGCGAAAGAAGCCACCAACGTGGATGGCGTTCGTATCTTTGCCGGTCCGCCGAAGGGCTTCGATCCGCTGGCCGCAACCAACCAGGAACTTGCCAGCTACGGCTTGCCGCAGCGGCCCGACAAAGCGGCCGAGCCAAAAGCGTACCAGATGTGGGAGCGGGCAATGCTGGCCGCGAAGCATCGCGCGCCGGCCAAATTGAATGTGAAGTCCTTCTCCAGCACAAATCTGAAGGTGGTCAAGTCGGAGTCGGCGGGGGTTTCCGCGGCTCCATCGCTGGCTACCTCACTGAACTGGAGCGGCATCGCATCCCTCAACAAGAACAAGAAGTTCAACGCCAAGACCTCTTTCCAGGTGGTGCAATCCATTTTCAACGTGCCGGTCGCTCAGCCTCCGTTTGGCGCTTGCACTGCGGGAATCACCGGGCCTTTTTACGAAGTCACCTGGAACGGCATTGACGGCGCATCCAACCTCGATGTTGTGCAGGGCGGCAGCTTGTCGGCAGCCGACTGCCTCGGCAACACTTTTTACGAGGCCTGGGTGGAGTGGTACCCAAGCTATAACATCCTCGCTGCGTTCAGTGTCAATCCGGGCGACGACATGTACGTTGAAACCCTGGGCGCCCCCGGCACCAGCACTCAGACCGTCTATGTCGAAGATATCACCTTGCAGACGTTCGGAACCTACTCGCTGCCCTGGGTTAGCGGGCCTGGGCTGGTGGGGAGTAGCGCGGAGTACATCGTCGAGCGCCCCTGCTGCGACGGCGTCGGCAATCCTGTTCCGTTAGCCAACACCATCTATGGCTTTTTCGATGGCGTAGCCAATACGGGTGTCAAAACCGTGTATCCCGGTTCGCAGGCGCCGACGAACTTCAACATCACGATGGTTGCCGACGATGGCATAACCCAAATTGAGGCTGTGGAAGCTGGGAGCACAGGAATTCAAGGGCTTCTGAGTCTCTGGTTTAGTACCGAAGGCTGCGCCTCCTCGGGTGGGTGCACCCCTTAATCACGCGGCCGCAGGCCGGCCCCGTTTACACGGGCAAGGCCCACATGTTTCGTGGGCCTTGTCTTTTATACCCGTTTTCGAGAAACCACAATTTTCAGAAGGTAAACCGCACGCCAAACTCCACCTGCCGCGGAGCGCCCGTGCCGAACGTTCCCGAACCGGCCGTAACTCGGTCCAGACGCGACGAGCAGAAGGCGGTTGAAGATCCGCAATTGCCCGCCACGGTGGCGTTGTTGATGGACGTACCCGGAGCTCCGTCGAGCACGCCGCTCAACTGCCGGCCTGCGCCGCCGAAGTTCGCCAGATTGAAAATATTGAACGCGGAAACATTCGGCTCGATCTTGAAGCGCTCTCCAACGCGGAACGGCCAGCTCAGGTGAAGATCGATCGTCTTCAGCCAGGTGGGCGTCGCGCCTGCATTGATCTGGCAGGTTTGAAGGGTCGCCTGAGGCGGCACACAGATCAGCGGCATCACCGCGCCCAGCGAAGCCAGTTGGTCCGAAGTGAATAGATGTGCGTTCACCAGAGCGTTTCCAGCCGGCGTCGCTTTCCCGGCGAAGTTCGCGTTGAAGTACTGGATCGCGCCGGTTACATTTCCGGTCGAGTATCGACCGACACTTCCAATCCTCATCTTTCCCGGCAAGAGGTCGCCTACGGTGCCGTCGCCGGTCACGTCCGTGCGGAAAATCTCGCCCGCCACGCCGCCCCCATCCTGCTGCGGAAGATAGAGGGTGAGCGGAAGGGGCGAGGCCATCTGCGCAATCATCGTGAGCCGTGGACCGTGCCGCAACTCGAACGTCGGAGTGATCGAGACCAAACTTCGCCGGTCCAGCCCGGAAGAACCGAAGTGTCCCAGGTGCGGCCTGACGTAGTCCAGGGCCACAGGCAGCACTGAATAGTCACCTCCGCTGCCGTTGGGCGAGGCGATGTTGCTCTCATAAGCCGAGTAAGTGTACTGAAAGGCCAGGTCCCAGCGCCGTACTCCGCGCGTAAGATTCTCGCCCGAAGTCTTGAGACCAAGACTCAGGCCCTGGTACTTCGATCGCCCAGACGGGAAGAACATCACGTTCGATCCGACCAACGGATTGATCCCGCCGAAGGACGCTAAACTATTTTTCCCGAGAACCGAACAGGGAAACGGTCCGCAGAACGCGTTCGACGAGTCCAGGCCGTGACGCGCAAAATCGGTGATGCTCGCGCCCGTCACATTTTGCAGATAACAGTACACCGCCGCAATCGAACTGGGACCCGCCGAGGTCGCTTGTGGGCACACCCCCTGCAACCCCTTCGCCGCCACCGTTGCGTTGATGGCTGACAGTTCCGCCTGATAGTGATTGTTCGCGGGATTCGGGTCACTGCCATCCGTCAGATAGCGGGAATCTCCCACGTGATTCGTGTCGACACCCAACGGGAGCTGCGTGCCGATCTGGCGCACGTAGTCAACCGAGAAAGAGCTGTGCTCGCCGAGCGCGCGTTGCAGCCCGAGACTCATGTGAACCACCCGCGGAGTTTTGTAGGTCGGGGAGAGCATTCCTCCAAAATTTGCCACGCTGTTGGCCAGCGAATAAACATTGGGTCCGCTGGTCACCGCGGATTGGCTGGCCAGGAATGCGTTTTGCAGATCCTGAATCGCAGTGGCTACGGTCACCGGTGCCCCGCCGCCTATTGGCGTCATGGAGGCACCGAGCGGTTGGCCGCAAATTTGAGAAGCGATATCGAGACCGCCGCTCTTGGAGCTGGAACTCACAATCGAGCCATCCGGAAATAACACCGATCCCGTCGGACACAGCGTCAAACTCCGCGCATACTGCCCATTCGCCAGCCGGTTGATCCGGTCCTGATACGCGTTCTGGAGGAGAAAGTTGTCAAAGAACATCCCGCCGCTCGCCCGCACCACCGTCCGGCCATTGTGTCCGGGATCCCATGCGACGCCGGCCTGGGGGGCGAAATTATAGTTCGGGGTAGGGACGCTCTGGCCCAGCGATTGGGCCACGCCCGCTCCGATCGGCGGCGCCAATCCAAATTGATCGAGAATCAGTGCGCCACCCGTACAGGGAGCCGGAGTAACAATCCTGGTATTGATGGCGGAGCACGGAGTCGGGGAAAGATCGCTGTTCGTCCGCCCGCTGTCGCGGACGTAGTTCACGCCCACCGTGATATTCAGGTTCGGAAACAGCTGAAACTTGTCCGCTACGTATCCTTCGAACCGCGTATCGAAGTGCCCGCCCGCCGAGCGGTTGAACGCCGAGTTTTCGCTAAAGTTTCCCAACCCGTTGTAGATCGTGAACGTCCCCACCGGATAGTTCAGCGGGTTATCCGCCGCGCCTTTCGGATCGCCCGGCACCAGCAGCGGCAGGCTGGGATTGCTGTTGATCGCGTCAATCACCGCCAGGCCGTTTGAACTTGTCACCGACGGCCCAATCAATCCCGGCGAGTAAAAATCGTTCTGTGCGATGCGGTGAATCGCCCCGCCAAAGCGCACCGTATGAACATCCTTATAGATGGTGCTGCCGTCGTATCGCCCGAATAGATCGCGCTGGATGGTCTGCCGCGGTCCGGCGTTACTCGGCCCGAGCGCAAACGATCCGATCTGCTCGTGAATCGAGCTGTACCCCGGCACGAGCAGCGAATCCTGCCCGAACGCCGGATTGATCGCGTTCACCAGCTTCTGGTATCCGAAGCGTCCGCTGTGCGCAAACCGTCCCCGGTTCCAGTCGAGGCCAAACACCGCCGCGGGGACATTCACCTGATCCTGAAACTTCGACCAGCTGCCGGTTGGCCCAAACTGCTTCGTGTTGTCGTAGCTCAGACGCACGAACCACTTCGTATTCTCCGAGAGGCTGTAGTCCAGGCGCGCGGTCAGCATATTGTCGCGGTCAGAAGCGTCGCGCAGGTTTAAGCCGTTGTACGGGAACCCCTGATAAAACGGCAGTTGGCCATCCTGCTTCAGGCGCTCGCCACTCAGGAACAGGAACGCCTTCTCCTTGATCACGGCGCCGCCAGCGCCAAAGCCATATTGCTGCCGGCTGTACTTCGGACTGCCCGAAGGGAAGCCCGCCAGTCCCGCGGCGCGCGTGCGAAAATTGCCGAACAGATTGCCGTGCCACTCGTCGCCCGCGGAGCGAGTGGTGACATTCACGGCACCGGCCGCATTCAGCGACTGATACACCTCCGGAGTCGAGCGCGAAATCGTCAGCTCGCTCACCGCTTCCGAGGGCAGATTCAGGGTCGACGCGCCCCGCGTCTCATCCATCGACTCGATCTCGTCCACGTCGTAGTGGGTCGTGCGTCCCCAGAGGCCGTTGATCGAGATCGCCTGGAATCCGCTCTTCCCCGGATCAAGCGCCGCGCCGTCGATCACCTGCGTGCCGGGCTCAACCCGGGCCGCGCTCAGATAATTCCGTCCATTAACCGGGAGCGTGTTCACCACACCGCCTGCGATCTTGCTCTCCACCCGCGCCGGACCCGGACTGATCTCTTCCAGCTTGAAATCGGCCGTGGCTGCCGCACCCGATTGCACGGTGAGCGTGCTCTCGGACAAAAGATAGTCCTGCGCATCCGCCCGCACGGTGTACACACCCGGAGGCAACGCCTCGGAAGCGTACGTACCATCCTTCGCCGAGCGCGTCTGACCGCCAGTCTCCGTGTCCTTGGAGTGGAAGGCCACGCGGGCCCCCTCGATCGGATTGCCGTCCGAGTCCCGGACCGTGCCCTGAATGGTCCCGGTGCCCGGAGCCGGTGTCTCCTGCGCGCCGGCCTGGGCCGAAAACGCCATGCACAGGCACATGAGAAGAAAAGGAACGCACAGGCCAATCCGCGCAAAACGGCCCTGCCAGCGTCGTTGCACACCCGACCAATTGAACAAAGCGCATCTCCTGGGAGCAGAACCGCAAGTGGGAACCGGCATCGGTCCCGCATCTAAGGTCTTGATTTTCAACCGCAATGGAATAGAACAGTTTACTAGATGCGGCCAGTTCCCCGGGGCGATGTATGAGTTTTTCACCACTCCGCCAAACCAGACTGGCCTGAGTGCTGAAGGCTCTTCCCTTACCAATCGCCTTTGGACGTGTAGTACCCCGCCCGGTAACGCGCTTGATAACTCACCGCCGCCGGCGCGTTCGCCAGGTCGACCTGGATCCGCCGGAACTCCGAATCCGAATAGCGCTGCGAGGGATAGTAAGCGAGCAGATACTGGGTGCGGAGTTCGTCGCTGATCTTGCGAAAGGCTTCGTCGAGTTGAGCCAGAGAGGTGGCGTAGTAATACTTTCCGCCCGTGTCCGCCGAGATCTGAATCAGGGCATGCTCGCCGCCCGTGTCCCGTCCGGCGCTGGCTTCGACCGGCACAATAATGATGCTGTAGATGATCGCCTCCGCCTCCTCGGCCGCGCGCAGCGCCTGCTTGTAATCGACCTGGCTGACCGTGTCTCCGCCGTCGGTGATCACCACCATCACTTTCCTTCCCTGCCGTTTGCCGAGGGCATGCGAGCCCAGGAACACCGCGTCATAGAGCGCCGTGGCCGCACCGTTGCGGATCCGATCGATGCCCGCATCAATCCGCTTGAGGTCGGAGGTGAACGGCACCACCTCGCTCACCTCCTCGCTGAATTTGTAAACCGACAAGCCGTCCTGCGGGCGGAGAATTGTGTGCGCAAACTTGCGCGCCGAGGCGAGCTCCAGCGGCAGGTCTTTCCGGGTACTCAGGCTCGTGTCCACCGCCAGCACAATCGAAAGCGGCAGCTCGGACTCACGGTCGAAGATCGAGATTTTCTGCTCCTTGCCATCTTCCTTCAGCTGAAAATTCTCCTTCAACAGGCTGCCCACTGGTGCGCCGTGGCTGTCGGTGACCGTAACGAACACGTTCACCAGCTTGACATCCACTTTGAGGGTAGTTCCCGGCTCCTGCGCTGCTGTTGCTGAAGCAAGAACGAAAACACACAAGGCCAGAAACGTCAGCTTCATGATGCGAGCTTTGAGCTTCGAGGGTCCGCCTGGGAGCCGCGACGGCTCGGTATCGGGTTGCTCGAAGCTCGTGGCTCGCAGCTCTAAGCTCATATGCCGGACGTTCATTTGGATGCGGGCTGCTCCCCCGCCGTGCCTGCCGGACGGCGAATTTCTTCCGGAAACGGCTCTCCGTCCGCCCACACCGCACCGTCCTGGAAGTACTCCTTCTTCCAGATCGGGACCGTCTTCTTCAGGGTGTCAATGATCCAGCGGCAAGCCTCAAACGCCGGACCGCGGTGAGCCGAAGCGACCACAATTAGCACGCTCGTTTCGCCGATCTCCAGCCGGCCCAACCGGTGTACCAGCGCCACCTGACGCACCGCGAAGCGCGACCGTGCCTCTTCCGCCAGTGCGGCCATTTTCTTCAGGGCCATCGCTTCATAGGCCTCATAGTCGAGATAGAGAGTGCGCCGCCCGCGCGTGTTATTCCGCACCACGCCCTCAAAAATCACCGCCGCCCCGTCGTCCGGCAGCTTCAGTCTTTGAACCACCGCCTGCGCCGCAATCGGCTCGCGCACAATGCGCACTTCATCGCGCGCGGTCCCAGAGTCGGGTGCTCCGCCACTGACGGGCGGCAACAACGCCACTTCGTCACCCGGCCGCAATATCCAATCGGAAGACGAATATTCCTGGTTCACCGAAAGCGCCAGCGAGGGCACCATCGCCTGGAAACGCGGAGCCTGCCGGGAGTAATGCCGGAGAACGGCCTCGACCCTCGCCCCGTCCGGCAATTCGATGGTCTCACTCGACCGCCCCACCAGGTCTTTCAGCACACCAAAGAAAAGCACACGGATTTGCATGAGGACTCGTGTAAACACGCGGCTCGCCGCGTTTCACAGTGTACCGCGCCCCGGTGCCCCAACCCCCTCGGGGACCCCTACTTTCGGCCAGTCCGCGAGATCAAGACCCTGCTGGTCCAATTACCTCCGTAATCGTGCACATGGTCACTTTCAGGCTTAGTCTGGAGGACGAATACCCCTCTACCGAGGAGACTCGCTATCCAGACCGGACCACAAACCGAAGCCAGCCGCAGCGCGTCTGCCCGGGCTTTCATCCACAGCCTCAACATTCTGGTGAAGTACACCCGGCTGTATGGAGTGAATCATAAGCGGACCGAAGGACAGTTCCAGACAACCTGGTCTGAATTGAAACAAGGGCTCGGCGGAGACAACGGCTTCCTGCTCGGAGTCTCAGACAGCAAACTTCTGCTCGATGGCGTCCCGCTCGATTCCGGCCAGGCTGAGCGCAGTTTCGCGCAGCTGCTGACCGCCGCCGGACTGGCCAGCATTCATTTCTCGAATAAGGTCACGATCGACGACTTTACGCGGCTGGTGCGCGCTTTCGCGATGGGGGCCTCCAAGGCGCAGGATTTCGCCAAGCAGATCAAGGAATCGCTCGGCGACAA
>Ga0209698_10006479_pt1 | contig 12431 bp, 8 predicted proteins | sample LitLauG_LLR_2012_FD_187203 | JGI IMG/M metagenome (GOLD analysis project Ga0209698, IMG submission 187203) | Freshwater sediment microbial communities from Pennsylvania, USA - Little Laurel Run_MetaG_LLR_2012 (SPAdes) (version 2) | ecosystem: Environmental > Aquatic > Freshwater > Creek >...
GTCCGCATTGATCCCGATGCCGGAAAAATACGGCCGGTAACCGATGCGCCCGAGCCAACCGTGGAGCTCCATCAAGTAAAGATCGGTGCCGAGAAAGCCGGGAATGATGACTACCCCGGAGCCATCGCCCTGCGGTACGCCCAGGCCGTAATAGACTGGCGTTGCATGTAAAAGGAGAATCTCGGCCGCGAACAATGCCTCCGTCCACGGCGAGAAGTCGGCTTCGTGATGAGCTTTCGGTGTGTGCTTCCTTCCCTCAGCTCTAGATGGACTTGTGGCCCTTTTCTGTTTGCGCAATTTCGTTCCAGCACTGTCCAGCGTCCACGCGCATTCTACGACGCCGCGGACGCTTGTCCATGGGGGATTATACCCCCGACGTTTTGCCCGGCTCTATAGCACCTTCGGGCCTCTGCGATTAAGACTGCAGCACGTGTACAGCCACAACGTCACTTTCAACGTTTGGCCGATTTCTTTGGCGCGCGCCTACGGGGCTTTGCGCCCGCCGGTTTCTTGAGACGTGCCTCCAGTTCCGCCACTCGCTTACGCAACCCATCGAGTTCCGGCTCCGGCTCGACTGCGCGACGGGAGGATGCAGATGCACCCAGGAATTTCTGCATCATGTCCATCGGAGACAAAATCGCGGACTGGACATCGCCCAGGCGAGTCTGTACCGCGTCCTGCACCTTCTGGTACGCGTCGAAGGCGGACTTCAGATACCACATCACGAACTCCTGCCGAACCTCGTCGGAAGCGACGATGAGCTGGCGAAGCAGTTCGAGTGGAAGGCCAGTCGGTTTGTCTTTGGCATCTTCCGTAATGATCTGGGTCAGCGTGACGCGAGTCAGGTCTTTGCCGGTTTTTGCATCCACCACCTGGACGTCCTTGCCTTGGCGAATGAATTCAGCAAGGTCGTCGAGATTTACATAGCGGCTGCCGGCCGTGTCATAAAGCCGACGGTTGCCGTACTTCTTGATGATGACAGTGGCGGGTTTCATTTTGGTCCAAATCGAATGTTGCTCTGCACAAAAGACGAATACATATTGACACAAAAAGTGCAATATACGTATAGTTTAGTTGATGCTGCAGTGCAGCAATAATCCTTTTTGGAGGTGTCAAATGCCGGCAACCGAAAGATCCGAGTCCTCCCGAACCCATTCCCGGGAGTCATCCTTTGTATCTCTACTAACCGGTTGGGCACAGCAGGGAGTTCAGAGTTTCTTTGCGACACAGCGAATCCTGCTGGATCTGGCCATGCGTCAGAATGCAAGCGTGATGCATTCTGTACGGCAGCAATTGTCCGACCCTCACTACTCTCCCACTGCCATTCTTGGCGAAGTTGCCGGGGAAGGCGTAACCAACTTCATCGAAGGACAAAGGATCCTTCTTGAACTTGGGCAAAAACAGAATGAAATCCTGATGAGCGGCGTGAAGGAAAGAGTCGGGGATTGGCCCGCAGCCCACGCGGTCACCGACCTGGTGCGGCGTAGTGTGGAGACCTTCATCGAGATGCAGCAGGAGTTCCTGAAGATCGCCGACAAGCAGACCCACACCTGGCTGGAGGCAGCCAAGGCCGGAAAGCCGTATCACACGGAACATCTGGTGGACCTGGCGCGCGAGGGCATGGAGAAGTTTGTCAAGGCCCAGAAGCAATTCATGGATGTGATCGCCGATGAGACCGCCAAGGCGACCGGCGGCAAGCGCACCAACGGAGCCCGGAAAGTCAAGAAGACGGAGTTGTCGGCGCTCGCAAGGCATGCAACCGAGTCGTTCATCGATGCCCAGAAGAAGCTGGTTGATTTGGCCGGGCAGCAAATGAACACCAGTGTGAAAACGGCCGGCAAGACTCTGGAACTGCTGAAGCCATTTCCCTTCGTTCCCCTGGCGGACTTGACGCGCGAGGGAGTGAAGAGTTACGTCGACGCGCAAAGGGCGTTGATGGATGTGATGGTAAAGCCGGCGGTCGAACACAAGCGCGAGCGTCCGGTGAAGAAGGCGCGCGCGAAGAAGGCGGCGGCCGCGGCCGCCTGATTCCCGCAGGCCGGACCGAAACGCTTAAGATCTGCCATCCTGAGTAGGATATGGCCCGCGCTAAAGGCGGGCCATATCAGGATGAAGGTCCCGCTGAATTCTGAGGTGGGATCTTCGTCATCGCTATTGGCATGGGAGTAATCGTCCCTTCAGCAAGAGATGGCGCCGCCCAGGATGGCAGCCAAATGATTTACTGCTTCCAACGTGTCCTGTCTGCCGTCAGGGCACGTTGGCGGTTCTCTCATGCGTATTCACTCGCCGACAAGAGTCGGGCCTCAGAGAAGCACAACCTGTCATAAAGCCATTTCGTCGACTCGGAGGAACGACAAGAGATCGTGCACAACAGGGTGTCAATCTTCATCCAGCAGAGTGATTCAATCAGTTCGACAGGAGTGAAATATGGCCACGGTTACCGCACTGCCCACTACCATGATTCCCGGTGGCAGCTTCCTGATTGAGGAGCGCGCACCAGACGAAGTTTTTACTCCCGAAGATTTTACTGACCAGCACTTGCTGATTGCGCAAACCGCGGAGGAATTCGCCAACAAGGAAATCGTACCCAACATCGAAAAACTGGAGCATAAAGATTTTGCGCTCACCCGCGAGCTGGTGAGGAAGGCCGGCGAACTTGGCCTTAGCGGCGCCGATGTCCCCGAAGAGTATGGCGGCATGGAGTTGGATAAAGTCACTTCGGCCCTTATCGCCGACCGGCTGGCCAAGTACGGTAGCTTCAGCACAGTTTGGGGCGCACACACCTGCATCGGTACGCTGCCCATCGTTTACTTCGGCACGGAGGAACAGAAGAAGAAGTATCTTCCCGGGCTGGCAAGCGGCGAAACCGTGGGAGCCTATGCGCTTTCAGAATCGTCGTCCGGATCCGACGCGCTCAATTGCCGCACCCGGGCCGAGCTTTCGGCCGATGGCAAACACTATCTGCTCAACGGCGAGAAAATGTGGATCACGAACGCCGGATTTGCCGACCTGTTCATCGTCTTCGCCAAGGTGAACGGCGAGAAATTTACTGCATTCATCGTGGAGCGCAAATTCCCGGGATTCTCGGTGGGCGCGGAAGAGCACAAGATGGGCATTCGTGGCTCCTCCACTTGTCCGCTCATCCTCAATGACTGCAAGGTGCCCGTGGGGAATGTCCTCGGCGAAATCGGCAAGGGACACCTGATCGCCTTCAATGTCCTGAACGTGGGCCGCATCAAGCTGGGCGCGGGGAGCGTCGGCGCAGCCCGCAACTCCATCGAGAGCGCCATCGCCTACGCAAAACAGCGCAAGGCGTTCGGCAAGGTGATTGCCGACTTCGGATTGGTGCGCGAAAAACTGGCCGACATGGCGGTGGGCATTTTCACCGGCGAAGCGATGGCATACCGTACCGTCGGCATGATGGACGCGGCCATTGCGCAGCTCGGGGAAGGGCACGGCGACATGGGCCCGGTGCGCAAGGTAATTGACGAGTACGCCGTCGAGTGCTCCATCCTTAAAGTGTGGGGATCGGAGTTTCTCGATCACGTTGTGGATGAAACGGTGCAGATCTATGGCGGGTATGGCTTCGTCGAGGAGTATCCGGCCGAGCGCAACTATCGTGATTCGCGCGTCAACCGGATTTTCGAGGGCACCAACGAAGTCAATCGGCTGGTCATCACCGGATTTTTGCTGAAGAGGGCAATGTCCGGACATCTCCCGTTGATGCCAGCAATCAAGAAGCTCATGGACGAAGTGATCTCTGGCGCCAGGGACGAAAGCATGGAAGGTCCTTTGGCCGAGGAGCGGAAGCTGGTGGCAGCCGCGAAAAAGATTGGACTGTTCGCCGCTGGAGTGGCCACGCAGAAGTATATGCAGGCGATTCAGGACCAGCAGGAGATCATGGGCGCCATCGCGAACATGACCATTGAAACATATGCCATGGAGTCAGCCGTTCTGCGCGCTCAAAAGTACGTCACACGCAACGGTGATGCGAACGATGCTTTGCCCATTGCGATGACTCGCGTTTACATCACGGGCGCAATCGAGAGAATTGAAAGTTCCGCCAGGATGGTGATTGCTGCCGCGAGTGAAGGTGACATGCTGCGCACACAGACGGCGATTCTACGGCGCCTATGCAAGTACGAACCATTCAATACCGTTGCCCTGCGCGAGAAGATCGCGCGTCGAATCATCGAAACAGGGAAATACGTTGTGTCGTAGACGAAGAACGCTGAAACATTTGTTCAACTGATTATCGAGGGAGCGAATCTTGGATTCGTTCCCTACTTCCACCCTCCGCACACGGAGCGCCGCTCCATCTCACTTCACGACCGGACATCCGTCACACTCAGCCGTGACCCGCGCCACCGAATCAAACCCTTGACGGTGGTGTAGTTAGACACGATATCCGTCTCAACCAGGACAACGAGGGCAATATCCATGGATCTACGAAGATGGTCGAAGTCCGAGGTTGAATACGGGCGCAAGGTTCTGACCTCTGGGTTGGCGGGAGCGCGTTCGGGTCAAGAAGCATTCCTCCATGGAAGGTCGCTTACTCCGTTTCTGGGAAAAGTAGTTCGAAATGCTTTGACGCCGGCTGCCGTTGGGGCATGCCTGGGCTTGCTGGGCAGTTGCCCGCGCAATCGCCACAGGTCTGTACACAAAGCGCTGGCATTCGGTTTTCTGGGTTGGGTTATTGGGCTTAGCGTGGGCGTGGCCTGGGAAAGCCGCGGCTTGACCGCGTCTATTACAGGCGATGCACTGAAGAACATTGGCAGGGCCCGGGACGAGCATTGGTTCGACCGGCACCCCATCGACTACGCCTAGAAACAGAAGACCATTTTTTCGCAGCGAGAGTGATCAGCTGCCACCCTGCTCATGATGGTGAGAGCCGGGAACTCCGGAGTGAGTGCTTCTCAAGGACACGGCCCCGCCACTGAGTCAAAAGGGGACGGCAATGGTCACAAGCGAAGCAATGCTGGAGCGGGTCGAGATCCCGCCTGTCACAAAAAGCCTCAGTGAAGAGCGAGTCGCCTACCTGGAAGGGCTAGTCACTCAAGCCCGAAGTGCCGCCGCCGTCTTTACCCAATTCTCCCAAGAAGATGTCGATCGCATCGTCAAGCCCATGGTCCTGGCTGGACTGGCAAAGGCTCAATACCTGGCGCGCCTGGCGGTTGACGAGACCAGGCTCGGTGTTCTCGAGGACAAAGCCCTCAAGAATATGGTGGCCACCGAGTTTGTCTACAACTACGTCAAGGACAAACGCACAGTCGGTGCCATTCGTGAGTTCCCGGAACGCGGTCTGGTCGAAATGGCGGAACCGATCGGCATCATCTTTTCGCTTACCCCGATTACGAACCCCACTTCAACCGTTCTCTTCAAATGCATCATGGCGATCAAGACGCGCAACGCGGTCATCTTCAGTCCCCACCCGAGCGCCTGGCATTGTTGCCATGAAGCCGTGCAGATCATGTACGAGACCGCGATAAAGCACGGCGCGCCCGAAGGCGTTTTCACTTGCCTGGAATCGCACACCCTGGAGGACAACGCCTACCTGATGCGGCACAAAGATGTGGGCCTGATCGATGCGACCGGCGGGCCCGGTGTGGTCAAAGCTGCTTACAGCTCCGGTAAACCGGCCCTGGGCGTAGGCGCAGGCAATACGCCTGTCTATCTGGAAAAGACTGCGGACCTGAACATGGCCGTGGTGGACATCATCACCTCCAAGACCTTCGACAACGGAACGATTTGTGCCTCAGAGCAGACCGTGGTGATCGACGATGAGATTTATGACCTTGTGCTGAAGAAATTTGCGGACCTGGGTGCGCATATCTGCAATGAGAAAGAAACAGAAATCCTCGAGCGCACGGTAATCGATTCCGATACCGGGTTCTTGGTTCCCATTGCAGTAGGGCAGAAAGCCACGGACATCGCGCGAATGGTCGGTCTCTCGGTCAAGCCGGATACCAAGCTTCTGATCGCACCGATTAAGGGTGTGGGCCGGGCATATCCGCTGTCGGCCGAGAAACTGTGTCCGGTGCTCGCGGTATATCGAGCGAAGTCGGTTGATGAGGCGCTCAAGGTTTGCATCGACGTGAACCATGCCGGCGGGCTGGGACATACGGCGGTCGTCTTTTCGCGCAACGACGAGGTCATCCGTAAGTTCGGTGAGGTGATGAACGCAGGGCGGATCATCGTGAATTCTCCCGGATCCATCGGAGCCTTTGGCGGCGTTTACAACGACATGGTGCCCACCTTCTCCTTCGGATGTGGAACCGGTGGCGGCAACAGCACCATGGATAACGTGAATGTGTATCACTACCTCAACATAAAACGCGTAGCCCGAAGGACGCAGGCGCACATGTGGTTCCGAGTTCCCAATCAAATTTATTTCAACCTGAACGCCGTGGAGAATCTGCGCGATCTCGAGTCGCGCTCCACCATCATTATTACTAACCCTGCCCTGGAGCAGATGGGCCACGTGGATGTCGTCCGGCGTCACCTTCCCGCACAGACTTCCATTCACGTCTCGGTCATTCCCGATGCGGAGCCCGAAGTCAAGGTCGTCATGCAAGGAGTGGAGGCCCTCAACCTCTACAAGGTGGACCAGATCATCGCGCTGGGGGGCGGGTCCGTGATCGACGCTGCGAAGATCATGAAGCTCAAGTACGAATCGCCCGAAGCGGATCTCGAGGAACTTGCCGCGCCGTTTATGGATATCCGCAAGCGCGTGGTCAAGTACCCGACCCAGAAAATCAACCGCGCGCGGCTGGTTGCCATCTCGACGACGAGCGGGACCGGGAGCGAAGTTACGCCGTTCGCCGTAATGACCGACAAGGAGCAGGGGCGCAAGGTGACGCTCGTTGACTACTCACTGAGTCCGGATGTGGCCATCGTCGACCCGCAGTTCGTCATGTCGATGCCTAGGGGACTTACCGCCGATACTGGTATCGACTGTTTGACCCACGCGCTGGAAGCTGGCGTCTCGATTTACGCTTCGCCTTACACCGACTCCAGCGCCATGCAGGCGATCCGGCTAGTGTTCAAGTACCTGCCCGTCGCCTTCGAACACCCCGGCGATGAAGAAGCGCGCAGCATGATGCACAATGCCGCCTGCATCGCGGCGATTGCGTTCTCGAATGCAGCCGTAGGTGTCAATCACGCGCTGGCACATGCTTTCGGGGCACGTTTCGGCATCTCCCACGGCCGAGCTAACGCGCTCATGCTGCCGCACGTGATTGCGTTCAATGCGTCGGTGCCCACCAAGTTCATGCCGTCGCCCAACCAGCGGGGATACGTCGCACACAAAAAGTACGCGATGATCGCCGATCTGCTGGGTTTGGGTGGGTCCACGGTCGAGGAAAAGGTCAAGAAGCTGATTGTCGCGACCGAGCAGCTACTAGACCAATTGAAGATTCCACGTTCGATCGCCGACCTTGGAATATCGAAGGAAGAATTCGAGCGTGCGATGCCTGATCTGGCGAGGATTGCCTTTGACGATCCTTCCTGGCGGTCGAATCCGCGCATGCCCCTGGTGAGCGAATTGGTCGAGCTGTTCTGGGAGGCTTACAGGGGGCGAGGCCGCGCGAAGGTGGCCAGCGCATCGCACCAACAGACAGCGTGAAGGATGGGTGTGCCTATGGCAAAGAAAGTCGCGTGGCTCAAGGTAGGCGGAGAGCACATTGTGCAAGATCTGCAAGAAGCCGGCGAGAAGCTGGGCCGCGCCGGAACCGAAATCATCTTGGATTTCTCTTCCGTGCGCCGGATTGACCCCGCCGCGCTCCGAGGTTTGGAGAAATTGGCGGTTATCGCCGAGGAGAAAGCCGTCAGGATCGAGTTACAAGGTGTCAACGTCACCGTCTACAAAGTGCTTAAGCTGGCAAGGCTAGCGTCACGATTTTCCTTTGCCAACCGAGAGGCGCAGTCGCAGGCAAATAAAGAGGAGAGCTGTCATGCGGAATCATCAACCCGGTGATCGCCTGTCCTGGGGCGACACGGTTTTCCTGAACCTCGAACGCGAGGGTATGCCGCTCAATGTGGCGTGCTTGTGCGTGCTGGAAGGCGATATCCCGTTCGAAGCTTATCTTCGGTTCGTCGAGTCGAGATTGCCGCTGATCCCTCGATATCTCAAGCGTGTGGTGCCTTCCGCGTTGAACGTCGGACTTCCCAGCTGGGACTACGACCCGACCTTCGACATTCGCAACCACGTGCGTGAGGCAACGCTGAAGCACGGAACGGATGCGGAGCTGAAGGACCTGGCGGGGAAGATCCTGGGCAAGGTGATGGACCGGCAACACCCGCTATGGGATCTGACACTAGTCCATGGATTGAAAGGCAATCGGACAGGTATCGTCGCCCGCATGCATCACTGCCTCGCGGATGGAATTGCCGGCGTGGGCATCATGAGCGCCCTCATGGATGCCAGCCCGAGAACGCCGCGTGTGCCGAAGCGAAAACTTCAGCTCAACGTCCCACCACCGCGCGATACGGTTGCTTCGCTTGTCGACGGCGTTGCCAGTTCCTATTCCAATTTCATGGAACGGATTCTCTCAGCGTGGGCGGACGTCCTGAACATCACCGAGCGGACGGTCGCGAACGGCGGCATTCCGGCCAGCGATGAACTCTCCCGTCTGTTGCCGGAGATCACAGCTCCCACGGAACGTTTGCGGTTCAACGTGCTCTACCGAGGACCGCAGAAATTCGCCTGCACGGAAATTCCGCTGGCGGAAGTCAAGGCCATACGGCACACCTTCGGGACCAGCATCAATGATGTACTCCTCGCGCTCGTGACCGCAACTGTCCGGCGCTACTCGGAGTTCCACGGCGACAGCGTTAAAGGGCGCCTGCTTCGCATCATGGTTCCTGTCAATCTGCGCGGCAACGACGGTGCCGCCGATTTGGGGAACCGTATCTCCCTGGTCGCAGTAACGATTCCGCTCGACATTCGCGATCCGAAAAAGCTGCTTGCGGCGGTTCACCGGAGAACGGAGTTCCTCAAACGGGTGCATGCCGCTGAGTTGGTCGGTTTGACTGGCGGTTTGATCGGCATCTTGCCCAGCCCGATGCAGTCATTCACCGGCCCCATGATCAGCCAGGTGCCGTTCACGCCTTTCAATATGGTTTGCACGAATGTGCCCGGCCCGCAGTTTCCGCTCTATGTACTAGGGCACAAGATGCTGCGTTGGTATCCCTATGTCCCGGTCGGTGGCGAACTGGCCGTTAACTGCGCCATCCTGAGCTACAACGGGATGGTCTACTTCGGCTTCAGCGGAGATGTGCACGCCGCGCCCGACCTGGGCCGTTTCGAGAAGTTTCTGAAACTGAATTTCACCGACCTGCGAGATGCCGCCGGAATCAAGGCCGAGCGAAAGAGAGCGCCGCAAAAGCGGGTGCGCACGAAGAAACAGGCTACGGCGAAGTCCGTGATACAGCCGGCAACAACAGTACGTGTACCCATTCCACTCCCGGTGACGAAGCCCAAGACTGAAACCGTAACATCGGGGCCGATGGCTGAGGAAAAGAAGATCGTGACGCAATTGACCGCCTGAAGATTGCCAGGCAGAAGTGTTGAACATGGAAGGCATACAGCCAGTCTTGCAACTAACATCGTGGTTGGAACCGGGGCGCACGCTCTTCTTGACCGTTCACGTTCTGGGCGTCGCATGTTTTGCCTACATCGTTGCGAGGCGAATGGTGCCGCTGGTTCGCGCGGAACGTGATCTGCGCTTCGACCGGCCCTTGGACCGGCTGGAGAAGGTCCTCAAGTTCTGGTTTGGACAGTGGAAGCATCCCCGCTACCGCACCGCGGGAGTCCTTCACATCCTTATCTTCTCCGGGTTCATTCTTTTGGCTACCCGTGCCTTCACCGTCCTGATTGTTGGCGTCTCTCAGAATTTTGTGATGCCTGGCCTCGCCGGAGAAGCGGGGCACGTCTACGACATCGTTACCGACTACGCGGCAACCGTCGTTTTCCTGTGCATGGTGTTCGCTATCGGGCGACGCCTGGTCTTCAAACCGGCGCGCTACGCGGTTCCAGCCCGATATGGCAAGGCGCACACCGCAGATGCCATCTTCCTTCTGTCGCTGATCGGGGTTTTGATGGTGGCCGACAGCCTGTTTGCGGCGGCAAAGGCCGCCGCACAAGTTCAGCACGCCCAATCCGTCGAGGCTCTCGCGGTCTTTTCTCTGCCGTGGCTGTTGCAAATCACTCTGGGATCATTTTCTCTGCCTGCGCTGGGGAAGCTCTACTTTGGCGCCTATCTCGTGCATGAAGTGACTTTCTACTTCCTGCTGTGCTACAGGCCCTTTGGGATTCAGTTCCACATGGAGACATCCTTATTCAATGTCTACCTCGCCAAGCTGGATCGTGGAACGGTGAAACCTGTCAGGTGGGGCGTGAGCGATGAGCATCTGGACCAGGTGAAATCGTTCGGAGTGAAAAGCTTCGAAGACTTTACCTGGAAGCACATGCTCGACTTCTATAGCTGCGCCGACTGCGGGCGCTGCTCCGACAATTGCCCGGCAAATGCGGTGGGACGGCCGCTGTCGCCTCGGTTCATCAGTATCAAGGCGAGAGACTACGCATTCCAGCATTACCCGATGTTCGGCAAGGCCGGCAACGGCCAGGCGCTAGTCGGCGGCATTTATTCAGAAGACGAAATCTGGTCCTGCACCACATGCGGAGCGTGCGAAGAAGAGTGCCCGCTGCTGGTGGAATACATCGACAAGATCGTCGACCTGCGGCGGGGCATGATCGATGACGGCAACGTGCCCCAGTCCCTGCAGAAGCCGCTGAAAGCCCTGGAGAGTCGCGGCAATCCCTACGGCAAGATGGAGAAGAAACGGGCTGACTGGACAAACGCCAAAGATTTCCAGCAAGCGTGTCGCGTCAAAACCCTCGACAAGAAAAACGGCGCCGACACTCTGTACTTCGTCGACAGCATTACTTCCTACGACGATCGCATGCAATCGATCGGTCGGGCCACCGCCAAGATTCTCGATCATGTGGGAGAAAAGTTCGGAATCCTCGGCGCAGCCGAAAGAGACAGCGGCCATGAAGTCCGCCGCTTCGGCGAAGAGACGCTATTTATGGCCCTGCGCGACCACAACGCCGACGCCATCAAAGCATCTGGCGTCACTCGAATCGTTACCGCCGATCCCCATGCCCTCAATGCGCTGAAGCACGACTACAAAGATCTCCCGCCAGTTGAGCACATCAGCCAGGTGGTCGCCAGAGAAGTGAAGGCCAGCAACATCAAGTTCAAGCCGGTAGAGAATCGCGACAGCGTCTACACCTACCACGATCCCTGCTATCTCGGGCGGCACAACCAGGTCTACGAAGATCCAAGGAATGTGCTCGACGCCATCCCAGGGTTGAAGCGAGTCGAAATGCAGCGCTCGCGGGACCGGTCATTCTGCTGCGGTGGCGGCGGACTGATGCTGTTCTACGAGCCGAAAGAAGACCAGCGCATGGGCGTGAAGCGAGTCCAGATGGCGGCCGAAGCCGGAGCCAATGTGATCGTGACCGCCTGCCCGTTCTGCATGGTCAATATGGAAGATGCGATCAAGGTCGCTGGCCTGGAGGGAAAGATGACGGCCATTGATCTGGCGGAACTGGTGGATCAGCAGATCATGCGCGAGAGCCCGGCATTGAAAACCGAAAGCGTTCCAGAAATTCCGCAGGAATGCGTTACAGGGAGGTGAGTGTGGAGATTCTAGTTTGCGTCAGGCGAGTGCCCGACACGTCAGAGAACGAGATCGAGCTCAATCGCGCCGGAAACGACATTGAAAGAGATGAACTGGTCTATTCGGTGAACGAACCGGACAACTACGCGGTCGAAGAAGCGCTCCAGATCGTCGATCGTGTCGGCGGCAAAGTCACCGTGGTCACCGTGGGCGGCGAAGACGACGAGGAGGTCCTGCGACGCCAGATGGCTATGGGAGCCACTCACGGCGTGCTGCTGTCCGATGACGCCTTCAGCGGATCGGACGGTCGGGGCATAGCTGTCATCCTGAAAGCGTTCGTGCAAAAAGGGAACTACGACCTCGTTCTGACTGGCGTCCAGGCCGAGGATGGAGCCGCGCAGGTCGGTGGGATGTTGGCCGCGATGCTCGACTACCCGTTTGCCTCCCTGGTCAATGCCATCGAGGTCCTCGACGGCAAGAAGTTGAGGATCAGCAGGGAAATCGAAGGCGGCAACAAAGAGATCAGCGAGATCGATCTCCCCTGTGTCCTTTCGATTCAGACCGGCATTAACGAACCGCGGTATGTCGGGATGCGCGGCATTCGCGCCGTGGCCTCGGTGCCAGTGCCGACGTATGGCGCGCCGGACCTGGGACTCGACGCGAGCGCCGTCGGTGAATCAGCAGCCAAGGTGAAGCGCGTGGACTACTTCGTGCCCGCGCTCGGCAAGGGCGCCGAGATGCTTGAG
>Ga0209698_10006480_pt1 | contig 12430 bp, 7 predicted proteins | sample LitLauG_LLR_2012_FD_187203 | JGI IMG/M metagenome (GOLD analysis project Ga0209698, IMG submission 187203) | Freshwater sediment microbial communities from Pennsylvania, USA - Little Laurel Run_MetaG_LLR_2012 (SPAdes) (version 2) | ecosystem: Environmental > Aquatic > Freshwater > Creek >...
GCCTGGTCCGCTACATCGCCTGGCTGGTGCCGACCCTTGGATTCATCGGCACCGTAATCGGATTGGGAGCCTCGCTCGCCGCCGTCCCCGCCGATTCCTCCAAAATCAACATGTCCACCATCGCGCACATGCTGGCCGTAGGTTTCGATTGCACCATCGAAGTCTTTCTTCGCCTCCTGAATCCTGCCGATCAGGAAGAGCGCCTTGGCCTGCAGTTCAAAGCTCTTCCCGGTTTGCGTGTTCACGACTTTCGAGAGCCGCTGGACATAGTCGTCCTTCACCTGCCCCGTCTGCTCGAACTCGCCGAGAATCACGCCGTAGTCCGCCTCAAGTGCCTTTGTGGATTTCGGGAATTTCGTTTTCAGCGCCGCGAATTTCGCGCCAGCCGGCGCGGTCTTTCCCTCCTCCTGCAATTGCTTCGCCTCCCAGAAAAGCGCGACGGCCTGCGCGTCGAGGACATTATGCGGGGCTTTCACGAGATCGTCCTTTTCGCCGAGAGGATATTCGAGACGGATGCGCGCGATGGTTTTCGTAAGGTCATCGCTCCGCTTCGCATCGAAAAGTCCGCCAAGGTACCGGTCGAAATCCGACGGCGTGAACGTCGCTGCGAGGCGCTCAGTGCCGTCCGCGTCCTTCACTTTCGCCGGCTGCGGCACGGTGCGGAACGCCTCGTCCATGACGCTGAACGCGCGCTTCACATCGTTCTCCGCGAGGAATGAAGCGAGGGCAACGTCAAGCTTTGCTTTCACCAGCGGTGTCTTGCCATACTGCTCCATGAGTTTTTTGAAGTAAGCCTCCACCTGTGCGGCATCGGTCTGCTGCGCCTTGCGCCGGAGATTCTGCACCGTCACGAGCCGTTCGAGTGCCTCGGCGATGCGCTCGCTTCCTGGGTAATCCTTCAGCATCCGCTCCACTGCGCCGGTGACGCCGTCCACAGCTTTCTGCCAAGTCTGCTTTTGCGATTCGTTAAGTGTTAGGAAAGGCGGCAGCTTGGCGAGTTCCTTCAGCCATCGGTCGGTGATCTTGATCAGCGAACCGTCGCCCCGCCTGCGCTCCAGTTTGCTCGCTGTTTCGTAATCTACGTATTCGAGCAGCTTCTTTGCGCCGGCCTCGACATCAGCGCCATTCTTGCTGTCGAGTACGCCGGAGAAACGGAATTCCGCGATGTTGTTGTAGGCAAAGTACACGTTCTCGTGCTTCGGATACTTCGCCACAAAGTCCTCCATGAGCTTCAGCGCGGCCGGGTAATCCTTTTTCTCGTTCAGAACGTCGAACACCTTGAAATACGCGCCGGGCGCAGCGTCGCTTTTGGGATATGCCTCGTACACTTTTTTCCATACCTCGACCGCCATGTTCCGCTGGTTCAGGGACGCCAGCGCGGTGCCGAGGAGGTATTGCGCCGCCGGGATGTTCTCCTTCGTGTTCACGCTGCTGCCGCCTTTGCCGTCGTATTTGGCAAGGAACGCCTTCAGTTCCGTGACCGCCTTCGCCGGATCCCGTCCCCCAAGAATCTGGCAGGAATCAAACCACGCGTCCTCGGCCTGCGGATGGTCCGGGTATTTGTCGCGCAGTGTCTTGAAGGTTGCGAGCGCGGCATCGGCCAGCGCCACGTCGCCCGATTCCCGCAGTTGCGCCTGCTGCACGCTGCCCTTCACAAAAAGCGTCTGCGCCTCGATCTCCGGCTTCGGTCCACTCGCGAGCAGTTTGTTGCAAAGGCCGAGCGCTGTTTTGTAATCGCCATTCTTCAGCGCAATCGCGGTGAGAATTTGCATCGCCTCAGTCGCGAAACGCCAGTCCTTGTAGTCGGCCATGCCTTCGCCGATGATCTTCCCGGCCTGATCCGCATCGCCTTTTTCGACGAGTAGGTTCGCCACGAGCAGCGCGAGGTTGTCGCCGCTCGCGTTGCCTTTGAACCCCGCGCGGAATTCCTGGTACGTCTCCAGCGCCTTCGCCGTGTTCTTTTGCTCGGCATACGTGAGACACAGCAGCGCCGCGATGGTCGCCTGCGCGTCCCTGTCCTTTTCAAATATCTCCTTTTGCGAGAGCAGAAGCCGCATCAGCGTCCGCGCCTCATCGGTCTTGTGCAGGAACAGAAAGATGCGCGCGATGGCCAGCCTCGCCGCTAGATATTGATCCTGCCCACTCTTGAATTTCTCCCGCTTGTCGTCCTCGTAGTTGATGAGGTTTTCGAGGCGGTTCTTCATTGGCAGATACTCCGGCGTCCCCTTTGGCAACAGACTGAGCTGCTGTTCGAGCGCGGTGATCTTCAGACTTTGCGCCTCAACGACCTCCTCGACGCTGCGCACCGCACGAAACGCCGCCAGCGAAGCCTCGAGGAGTTTGCCCTGCTTCTGCCTTTGCTGCTCCTCATCCGGATTTGTCACGTGCTGGCTGCGCGTGAGCTGCATCTGACCGACGAAGAAAACGGCCTCATTCATCAGCGCCACGTCGCCGCTCGACTGGTAGGCCTGCGTCAGCCACGGTTCGGCGCTGTCAAAAAGCCCCATCGCTTTTTTCACATCCTCGGGCGGTGCTTCCTTGCCGCCCTTGGGCTGCAGCAGTGCATTGCCCTGGATGAAAAGCGTCTTCCCAATCCACATGCGCGACTCCCAGAGGTAAGGGCTTCCTTTCATCATGCCAACCATGTTGAAGCCCTTCATCGCCTCATCGTAGCTGTCTGACTGCAGGAGCAGCGTCGCCCGCAAAAATTGCGCGCTGTCCATGTCGTGGCTCTTTGGAAACGAGGTGATGAACGCGTCGTATTCCCTGATTCCCTCGGCCAAGATTTTTTTCTGCTGATCCTTCTGCGGGGACGTTTCCGCGGGCATTTTCGATGCCTTGAGCGTGAGCGATTTTGCCACGAGAAGCTGCGCCATCTCCCGCGCAGAGGGCTCGATTTTCACATTCGCGATCAGCTCCCGCAGATGGCGGATCGAATCGTCGTAAAGCCCCTCCTGTACCAGCGCCACGGCAAGGCGGAATTTCGCGTCGAGCGATCGTGGCGAAAGCATCTTGTATTTCACCAGAAACTTGTCAAATGCCTCCACTGCCTCCTTGAACTTGTTCGCCCGGAAAAGTCTTTCCGCCGCATCGTATTCCAGTGCGTCGGGCGAATTCGCGGGCTGCGCACCGGGCGGTGGCGCCTGTGCCCGCAACACCGGCGCAGCGGCGCTGGAAACCACAAGCGCGGTCGCGGCAAGGATGAACCTTCCGGATCGCATGACATTCTGAGCTTTCATAATTCTGGGTGCGGGCTGCACACGCACGCTACGGAAACGCGCACAGCCCGCCAACGAAAACCGTGAAAAAAATACCGCGTTCGGTGGGCGGCATACTGGGCGTTCTGCAAAATGAAAACGCATTGCAAGATGGGCTTGCAGTCGCGGGCATCCGCGCCGAGCATTCACACGCTTTACGTCCCAATGTGAACGCTCTGGCCCTATCGCTGCCGCTCACCTCCTTCCGGATGGATTGATTCTTTCCCGGCGGGCGGAGTCCCGTTCGGGTACCACCCTCGCTGCCGCGTCCTCTTTTCCCACACACCATGCACAACTCCCGCATCATCCACGAAACGCACCACGTTGATCCCCCCGCATCTGCCGCTCCGAACATCCAGCCGCACGCCAGGCTGGAGCATCGCGAACTCCGCCGCGATGAATTCTGGCGCACCATTCCGGCTTGGGTGCGGGTGAGCGCGGCCGAATTCGGGAACCACCGTTGGCAGCAGCGCCACACCATCACCAACACCCGCCAATTGCGGGAAACACTCGGCACGCTCGTGCCGGAGAATTTTTACAGCGACCTCGAAGCCGGGGTCGCACACGCGCCGATGGCGCTCCGCATTTCACCCTATCTGCTCGCACTCGCGGACTGGGCCTCGCCTCTCACCGATCCCATCCGCACGCAATTCCTCCCGCTGCGCTCTCAGCAGGAACCCGATCATCCGATGCTGCGCTTCGACTCGCTGAACGAGCGCGAGGACTCGCCCGTGCCCGGCCTCACACACCGCTACCCGGACAAGGCGCTCTTCCTCCCGCAGCCGAGCTGCCCGGTGTATTGCCGCTTTTGCACGCGCAGCTACGCGGTGGGAAATGACACGGGGATCGTGGAAAAAATGAAGCTCAGCGCGGGAGCCGGGCGTTGGGATACGGCGTTCGCCTACATCGAATCACAGCCGCAACTCGAGGATATCGTCATCTCCGGCGGTGACACGTACAATCTCAAGGCCGAGCACATCGAGCAAATCGGCCGCCGCCTGCTCGCGATGCCGAACATCCGCCGCATCCGTTACGCGACGAAGGGCCTCTGCGTACTGCCGCAAAAAATCCTCACCGACTCCGCGTGGCTCGACGCCCTCACGCGTGTCGTCGAACTGGGCCGCACGCTGCACAAGGATGTCGTCGTACATTCGCATTTCAATCATCCCGACGAAATCACCGGTTTTACCGGGGACGCCCTTGGCCGCATGACCGAGCGCGGCATCCTCGTACGCTGCCAGACCGTCCTCCAACGCGGCGTAAACGACACCGCCGCCACGATGACGCTCCTCGTCCGCCGTCTCAGCTACATCAATATCCACCCCTACTACGTCTATGTGCATGACATGGTGCCCGGCGTAGAGGATCTCCGCACGCCACTCCACGTCGCGCAGAATATCGAGCGCCACCTCCGCGGCACGACTGCAGGTTTCAACACCCCAGCCTTCGTCCTCGACGCTCCCGGCGGCGGCGGCAAGCGCGACGTGCACACACCCGACTACTACAACCGCCAGACCGGTGTCTCCGCGTTCACCGCACCCGGAGTCAAACCGGGGAAAAAATTCCTCTTCTTCGATCCCATCCCTTCGCTCGACGCCGAGGCGCAATCGCGCTGGACGCAGCCGGCACAGCGCCGGGAAATGATTGACGAAGCCATTGAGACCACGGCGGGCAGCCGGTAAACACGGGGCATTTGGCATTTGCCAAGCCGCGGAGGGGCACCCATATTTCCGCCCCTTTTTTATGAACTGGATCGGCCTCATCACCAAACTGCTCACCGTAGTCAACGTCCTCGTCTGCCTGCTCATCGTCCTGCTGGTGCTCCTCCAGCGGCCCAAAAACGAGGGACTCGGTGCGGCATTCGGCGGCGACACGGCGAGCAACATTTTCGGCGCGCAGACAACAAACGTCCTCGCGACACTAACCCGCTGGCTGGGCTCGATTTTCCTCTTGCTTTGCCTGCTCATCGCCGTGCTTGGCACGCATGACAGCGAACGGCAGGGAAAAATCGGCTCTTACCTGAACAAATTGAAACTCGAACAGGCCGAACGCGACAAACAGAAAGCCGCCGAAGAAGCCGCGAAGTCCGCCTCAGCCGCGGTCGAAGCTGCGAAGAAACCCGCGATCCCCACTTCCACCACTTCTCTGCCCGTGCAGGTTCCGCCGCCTTCAACCGTTCCGGCAAAGCCTGATGACAAGGAACCCGCCACTCCGGCGACGGGCGCTGCAAAAACGGAATCGAAACCCGTTGAAAGCAAACCCGCCGATGTGAAGCCCACGGACAAACCGGCTGCATCGATGTCTCCGGAAAAAGCACCGAAGACAATAATTCCGGCACCAGTCCCCGCTTCTGCTCCGGTGCCAGCCGGAAAATAAGTCGGTCGGCGAGGACGTGGCTGGAACACGGACTGTATGTCCGCATTTCACCGGCATCACTGCTGTGAATTGTCCGCGGGCGGTGCGCTTGGCGCGTGGACCTTGAAACGGAACCCCGGCCTCGCATCGCTGTTCGGCAGCGGTGGCAGCTTGTCGCCGCCAAAGAGCGGATCGCTTTGCAAAATCGCGCGATTGGCGGAACTCACACCCGGCGTGCTCGTGCCGCGTGAAGGCAGCGGCGGCAGGTTTGTCCATGCGAGGCTGCCGGCAGATGTGCGCGGCTTCTCCGGCGGTGACGTGGGCGCGATGAGGTCGTTTGCAACGTAGCCTGTCAGCCCGTCCTCGGTCATCACGCGGCTGTAGCCATATTCCTGCCGGAGCATCATGACGCGCTGACCCTGCTTGAGCAGCGCGTCCGCACCCGTCGGCTGCGCCGGACCAAAACGGTACACCTGCGCCTGTTTCGCCGTCACCGCAAAGTAGCCGTCGCCCTTGACAGCTTTTGACGCCGCGCATCCGCCAAACAGCACCACACCAGCGCACGTGAGCGCCATGCGCAGCCCGGGGATTTTCCGCAACGCACTCACAGCATGCTCGCGATCTTCCTAAGCCAGCATCTCGCGTGGATCGGTGATGTGACCCGTGAGTGCGCTCGCGGCAACCGTGTACGGCGACGCGAGAAAGACCTGCGATTCCTTGTGGCCCATGCGGCCGGGGAAATTGCGGTTCGTCGCGCTGATGCACTTGAGTGCCTTCTCGTTCATGCGTCCGAACGTGTCCTGCGGCCCGCCGAGGCACGCGGCGCACGACGCATTTTCCGTCATCTGCACGCCGGCATTTTCGAGGATGCTCCAGACGCTCTTGCCGTCCATCTGCGCGGCTTTCAGTTCGGTGACGACCTTCGTGGTCGCAGGCACACCGAAGGTGTGAATCTTTACGCTGTGGCCCTTCACGACACGCGCGAATGCGAGGAAGTCGCTCGTCTTCCCGCCCGTGCAGGAGCCGATGTAGGCGCGGTCGAGTTTCACGCTGGTGAGTTCGCGAGCGAGCTTGCGCTGGCCGGGATCCGGATGGCACGCGACGGTCGGTTCGAGCTTCGAGAGATCGTACGTCTTGTCGAAGACGAACGACTGCTCGCGATCCACCTCGACGGGTTCAAAGTTCTCCTTCGTCCTGTTCTCCGCGATGCGTTCGCGCACATATGCGCCGCACTTTTCATCGTACGGGAAAATGCCGTTCTTGCCGCCGGCCTCGATCGCCATGTTCGTGATCGTCATCCGATCATCCATACCCATCGCCAGCGCGCCGGGGCCTTCCCACTGCATCGTGCGGTACGTCGCGCCGTCAAAGCCGATGTCGCCGATCACGTGCAGAATCACATCCTTCGCCATCACGCCGGGTGCGAGCTGGCCTTCGAGGAAAAAGCGCATCGTCTCCGGCACCTTCAGAAGGATTTTGCCCGTGCCGAGCACGAAGCCCGCGTCCGTGTTGCCGATGCCCGTCGCAAACTGGTTGAACGCCCCCGCCATGCACGTGTGCGAGTCCGTGCCCACGAGCACCTCGCCGGGCCGCGTATGGCCCTTCCACGGCAGCGTGGTGTGGCAGACGCCCGCAAAATTCTTCCCGTACTGCTGCTTGAGCTGCCCCTTCGACGCATCGAATTTCCAATGCCCGTTCGGGTCATCAATCACGTCGTAGAAATACGGCAGCCGCTGCTCACGCACGAACTCGCGCAGGATGTCCACGTTGCGGTTGCTCATCGAATCCGCGGTGAAAATGTAGTGGTCCGGGATGATGACCACCTTGCTGCAGTCCCACACCTTCGCATCCTTGCCAAACTCGCGCTTGAACACGCCAATGGTCCCCGGCCCGCACACATCGTGGGTCATCAGCACATCCACATTCACCCAAGCGTTTTCGCCGGGCTGGACACACGCCTTGCCGCTTGCGCGGGCGAGCAATTTTTCGGTGAGAGTCATAATCGTAGAGTCAAAGGGCGCGAAAGATGCCCCGCACCTCATGCAAGGGCAAATGGAAAGTCCCGCGCGCTCTCAGCGCGAATGCACTTCACTAATTTCTGACAAACTCCGCACAGCGGCCTGACACACGGCGGCGCGCAGCATGACAACGTCGCAGTATGAAAACAAAACTCCTCGCCATTCTCTCGGCACTCGTCGCACTCGTCTCAGGCGCCCGTGCGGACGGGTTCATCATCATCCACAATCCGCCGCCCTTCCCGTCGCCGCATCCGCACATGATGCCGCCGCGGTTCGTCTTTGCACCGCTGGAGGTGGTGTTTCACAGGGTGGACGTGGACATCGCGGGACAGAAGGCAGTAACGCGCGTCGAGCAGGAGTTCTACAATCCGAACGACGCGAATCTCGAAGGCGAATACATCTTCCCGATTCCGAAGGGCGCTCATCTCGACAAGTTCACGATGCGCATCGGCGACAAGGACATGGAGGCAGAGCTGCTCGATGCGGGGAAGGCGCGTACAATCTACGAGGACATCGTGCGGCGGCAGAAGGATCCCGCGCTGCTCGAATACACGGGGCGCGAGGCGTTTCGCGTGCGCATCTTTCCCATCGAGCCGCACTCGCGGAAGAAGGTGACGCTCGCCTATACGGAGCTGCTGAAAGTGGACGGAGGGCTCGCGACGTATCTCTACCCGCTGAACACGGAGAAGTTTTCCGCACAGCCGCTGAAGACTGTCGCGATGCACGTAACGATCAATCAGGACGCGCCGATCAAAGCGCTCTATTCGCCGTCGCACGCGGTGGAGATCAAGCGCGACGGCGAAAAGCACGCGGTGGTGAATTGGGAGGCGGCAAACACGCGGCCCGACACGGATTTTCAACTGCTCTACTCGACGGCGGACACGGAGGTCGGCGTGCATCTGCTCACGCACAGGATTGATGGCGAGGACGGCTGGTTCCTGCTGCTGGCGTCACCGGGTTCGGACGTGATGAGGACGAAGGACGTGAACCCGAAGGACGTGGTCTTCGTGCTCGATACGAGCGGCTCGATGGCGGGGCGGAAAATGGAGCAGGCGAAGAAGGCGCTCAGCTTTTGCGTCGAAAACCTGAACGACGTGGACCGCTTCGAGATCATCCGTTTCTCGAGTGAGAGCGAGCCATTCTTTGACAAGCTCACGGACGCCTCGCGTGCGAACCAGGACAAGGCGGAACATTTCATCAAGGGACTGAAGGCCACCGGGGGCACGGCGATTTCCGATGCGCTGGCGCATGCGCTGAAAATGAAACCGGCGGACTCGGCTCGGCCCTTCGTCGTGGTGTTCCTCACGGACGGCCAGCCGACGGTCGGTGAGCGGAATGAGGACCGGCTCGTCGCACAGGTGGAGCGCGACCAGGGCACGGCGACGCGGGTTTTCTGCTTCGGCATCGGCACGGATGTGAACACGCACCTGCTCGACAAAATCGCCGAACGCACACGGGCCTCCTCGCAATACGTGCTGCCGGAGGAGGACATCGAGGTGAAGGTTTCGAATTTCTTTTCCAAAATCAAAGAGCCGCTGCTGACGAACCTGAAGCTGGAATTCCCGGCAGGCGTGCGCGTGACGAAGCTCTACCCAAATCCCCTGCCGGACCTTTTTCGCGGCGATCAGCTCGTGCTCGCGGGCCGCTATTCGGGCGACGGCGAAGGCGACCTCGTGCTCGACGGGATGCTAAACGGCCAGCCGAAGCGCATGACGCAGCGGGTGAAGTTTTCCGCAGGCGAATCCGGCAACGAGTTCATCGCTCAGCTCTGGGCGCTGCGCCGCGTGGGCTGGCTGCTGGACGAAATCCGCCTGCGCGGCGAGAACCGCGAACTGCGCGACGAGGTCGTGGAGCTTGCGCGCCGCTTCGCCATCGTCACGCCGTACACGAGCTACCTCATTGTCGAGGACGAGGCGCGGCGCGGCGTGCCGGTGGCGGCGCGGACTTTTCAGACACTGGAGAAAGACACGGCGATGCGCGGCCGCCTCGCGCAAAGCTACGACGCCCTCACAAAAACAAAGGATGGATACGCAGGTGCGTGGAATGCGCGCTCGAACAGCTATTTCAAAAATGCCGAACAGATCGCCGCGCCGCAGATAGCGGCAAAGGCGGAGGCGAAAAGCGCCGTGGCAGCGGCCTCAGCTCCGGACGGTGCCGCCGATGCGTCCTTCGGCAGGCAGATGAAGCAGCTAGACGACGCGGAGCAGCAGACGCGCTGGGTCGCGGGCAAGGCGTTCACGCAAAACGGCGCGAACTGGAGCGACAGCACGATTCAGGGCATAAAGCCGGACGCGAAGCGCAACCGCGTGCAGTTTGCCTCGAAGGAATACTTCGACCTGCTCACGAGCAAACCCGAGTCCGCAAAGTGGCTCGCGCTCGGGCGCAACGTGCAGTTCACACTCGGGAGCGAGCTCTACGAGGTCTTTGAATAATTTAACCGCACACACATCATGAAACGCACACTTGCCGCATTTCTTCTCGTCATTGCTTCGCTGCACGCAACGGAGCCGGAAAAGCCGTTTCCGAATTTCTACCAACTGGACAAACAGCAGGCCGCCACGACTGCGCGCAAGCAGGCCGAGGCTGATTTTGCCGCGGGCCATTACCGTATCCTCGTCCTCGGCCTGCGCGCCTCGATACCGGACACGCAGTTTGCGAAATATGGTGTCGAGACGAAGCCCATCGCCGGCTGCATCGTCTCGGACGGCATCCTCGAAGGCGCGCGGGTGTACAACGAAATCATGCGCAAGAAGCTGAAGACAAAACTCGGGCGCGACATTTTCGAGGAACCGCAGAAACCGAACAACGAACCCGCAAAGTGAAACTGCACATCGCACTGATCATCATTGCGGCGCTTTCGCCGCTCCACGCTGAAGACAACTCCGCACCATCGCCGGCCCGCCGGATTCCGAACGAGCTGATTGATTATCCGACCTACCTCCGCATCGCGCGCGAGGTGCAGCCCGTCCGTGAGAAGCGGCGGCTTACTGAAGAACAATTCGGCACGATGGCCGCGGAGCCGGGCACCGTGGTGCTCGATGCACGCAGCGCGGACAAATATCAACTGCGGCATATCCGCGGCGCAGTGAGCCTGCCATTCACGGACTTCACCGAGGAGTCGTTGGCAAAGACGATCCCGGTGAAAACCACGCGCATCCTGATCTACTGCAACAACAACTTTCGCGGCGCGCCGGTCTCACTCAGGGCAAAGTCCCCGGCCGCTTCGCTGAACATCTCCACCTATGTTGCACTCGCGACCTACGGCTACTCGAATGTGTATGAGCTCGGCCCACTGCTCGACGTGAAGACGACGAGGCTCGTCTTCGACGGGGAGGAAGTCGCGCGGCAGTGACCCTCGCTCACTCGCCGCTCACGTCGAATTTGTCGTAGAGCGAACCGAGCCATGCGACGCCGAGGCCGGTTTCCATCGCGAGGATGAGCAGGCCCGTGCCCCCTGCGGCGAGTGCGCGCCATTCCAGAACCGGCGTGAATTTCGCCGCGGCGAAGAATGCGAGCGCGCCGAAGAATGCGACGGGGATGAGCGCGGCCACGACGGCGAGGAGCTGCGCAATGCCGAGCATGAGCCGCAAGCCGGTGTTCTCGATTCCCGGTCCCGCGTTTTCCTGGGGACGGAACCAGCCGGGGAAAAGCAGCGCGCCCGCGCAGGGCAGGATCGCGCACGAGAGATTAAAGGCCGGCAGAAACAGCGCGAAGCCCGCGACCGCGTACACCGCTGCCGGCGGCACGGTGAGGGTGTGCAGGAACGCCGTGTGCAGGACCATCCCGCCGATGCCGAGCGCGGCCCACTGCATGAATGTGCCAAGCGCGACGGGGCCGAGCAGTTCGCCGAGCGCGATGTGCCAGCCGGGGATCGGGTAGCTTTTCAGCAGATCCATCGCGGCGATGCCCTGCCGGAGTTGCGCGGCGGAATGCTGGCCAACCATCACGAAGCCGATGAGCAGCGCGATGTAGCAGCCGATGCCGATCACGCCGGCGACGATCTTGAGCGTGAGCGTGAGTTTTCCCGCGTGGCCGAGCATCCATGCGCCTGCCGCAAGCGTGAGGAAAAAGATCGCCCAGCGCGAAAGCGTGCGGCGTCCGCCGGCCTTGAGCAGACTTTTCCAGACGAAAGCAACCGGCGGAAATCCCGTGGGCCGCAGCCGCCACAGCGGTGTGCGCGCCTTGCCTTTCGTCTGCGAGCGCAGTTCGCCGCGCCGGTATGCGGAGAGGAATGAGGCGCGCTTTTTCGCCGCCTCGATGGATGCGTCCTCGAACGAGACATCCGCGCGCACGATCCAGATGAAATGCAGCGACATGATTCCGAGCGCGGGCAGCAGCGCGGGCAGGAAGGTCGCGAGGTCACGGGAAAAATTCGGAGCGACGACGAGCCTGAACGGCGCGAGCACATACGGGAGCGGGCCGGAGTGGAGCGCATGCATGAACCAACCCGCGAGTGCGACTGGGTTGGCCGTGATGTCCGGCGCCTGTGGCAGACTGCGGCGCGCGAATTCAATGCCCGCCGCGAGCGCGAGGATCGCGAGCGCGACGGCGATGCGCCTTTTTCCATCCGCCATGCCGCGTTCGCGCAGCCGCTGCAGTGCGAACGACGCGCCGATGCGGTGCATGTTGAGCGTGTTCAGGATCACCCACCAGCCGCCGACGCGCAGCCATGCCTCCGCGCCGAGCCGGAAGCGCCCGGTCACCAGCGTCATGAACGCGGAGAAAAACAGCAGCGTGATCTGCGACTTCACCAGGCGCATCATCACCAGCGTGCGGCGGCGGATCGGCGCGGAAAACAGG
>Ga0209698_10006481_pt1 | contig 12429 bp, 18 predicted proteins | sample LitLauG_LLR_2012_FD_187203 | JGI IMG/M metagenome (GOLD analysis project Ga0209698, IMG submission 187203) | Freshwater sediment microbial communities from Pennsylvania, USA - Little Laurel Run_MetaG_LLR_2012 (SPAdes) (version 2) | ecosystem: Environmental > Aquatic > Freshwater > Creek >...
CATCGCCGATGTCGACGCCTTTGTTCCGCGCCAGACTCCGATCGACCAGCACGCCGCCCGCGAGACCACTACCGTCTACACCGGCATTCGAAACTTCCCGATGCTGCCCGAGCAGCTTTCCACCGGCGCAAGTTCGCTGCTCGAAAATCAGGATCGCCTGACCATCGTGATCGAGTTCGTCGTCGATTCCGCCGGCAATCTGAAATCAGGCGACTTCTATCGCGCGGTCGTCCGCAACCAGGCGCAGCTGCAGTACAACTCGGTCGGAGCGTGGCTGGAGCAGCAATCCGCAGCGCCGCCGAAGGTGTCCGCCTCAAATGATTTACAAGCGCAGTTGAAGCTGCAGGATGAAGTCGCGCAGAAACTGAAGCAGCAGCGCTACCAGCACGGCGCGCTCAACCTTCAGACCGATGAAGTTCACCCCCTCGTGCTCAACGACCAGGTCGTCGACGTGGTCAAGCAGCAAAAGAATCGCGCGACAGAGTTAATCGAAGACTTCATGGTGGCCGCGAACGGAGTGGTGGCGCGCAAGCTCGAAAATGTTTCCTCGCTCCGCCGCATCGTGCGCACGCCCGAGCGCTGGGACCGCATCGTGCAACTCGCCGCCACCAAGGGCGAGAAGCTTCCCGCGCAGCCCGACTCCAAAGCGCTCAATGATTTCCTCCTTCGCCGCAAAGCCGCCGATCCCGATCACTTCGCCGATGTTTCCCTCGCTGTGATCAAGCTCATCGGCCCAGGCGAATATGTTCTGGAAAAGCCCGGCGAAACCGCGCCCGGACACTTCGGCCTCGCGGTGCAAGACTACACACACTCCACCGCGCCCAACCGCCGCTTCGCCGACGTCGTCACCCAGCGCCTGATCAAGGCCATGCTCGCGGGCCAGCCCAACCCTTATTCGGACGACGAACTCACCAGCATCGCCGCCAACTGCACGCAGAAAGAAGACGCGGCCCGCAAAGTCGAGCGCGAGATGTCGAAGCGCCTTGCAGCCATAGCCATGCAACACCGGGTCGGCGAAGTTTTCGACGCCATCGTAACGGGCGTGACCGAGCACGGCACATTCGTCCGCGTGCTTCAGCCTCACGTCGAAGGGTTGCTTGCCCAAGGCCAGCAGGGACTTGATGTGGGCGACAAACTCCGGGCCAAACTCATCCGCGTCGATCCCCGCAAGGGATACATCGACTTTGCCCGCGCCTGAGCTTGAGTGCAAACGAGTTGCGGTCTGTCGCCAGCACCACAGTCGCCAATAGGAGCCTCATCCGCCGCGGCGATAACCTGATGAGAGTCAAAAAGTGCGGAGTGCCTTGGGGATAAGACTGCTTACGCGGCGCGTGCGCGCCTGTCTGCTCACCATCACAACGCTACCCGTGTCTCTGCTCGCTCAGGACAGTGCCGCCGCTATTCTGCGCAGCAATGGCAGCGTTCTGCTGAACAAAAATACCGCGCCCGCCGCATCCGCGCTGTATAGCGACGACCTCATCGAAACTCAAAAGGCTGTGGCCCGCATCGAAACCATCGGCTCCACCGCCGACCTCAATCCCGATACCATGCTGCAGTTCGAGGGCTACGAACTGGTCCTCGACCACGGCAGCCTGGCCGTCAACACCTCGCGGGGATTGAGAGTGCGCATCGGATGCGTGACCGTCACGCCCGTGAACGCCGCCGAGTGGACCCACTACGAAGTCTCCGACGTAGACGGCAAAATCACCGTCTCCGCCAGCAAGAGCGATGTGTACATCAATTCCCGATCGAGCGATCAGGAACAAGCGACGGCACAAACCAAAAAACGTACGCGCTCCGATCGCGTCATCGTGCACGAAGGCGAACAGAAATCCCGCGACGAAAAATGCGCAGCCGCTGACGTGAACGACGACCGATTAGCGGGACGAGGCGCAATCATGAATTCGCCCTGGGCGAAGGGCGCAGCCACGGCGGGAATTGGCGGCCTGGTCTGCTGGGCTCTCTGCCAAAGCGACAATCCCCTCAGCCCGTCCGATCCCTCGAAACATTAAGGCGAAGCTGGGGGCCCCGGGCAGAGTCGAACTGCCGACCAACGGTTTAGGAAACCGCTGCTCTATCCATCTGAGCTACGGGGCCATTGCGACGCAACCTCATATCTTAGACTAGTTTACCGATTCCAGTGGGGCGCCAGAATCGTGATTTAGTGTCCTGTCACTGTCCCGAGATAAGCGAACAGCGGTTTTGGCAACGTAATCTTGCTCGATTTTTTCCATAGCAACACGTACATCGTCCCCCGTGCTTTTTATGTAGAAAGTTTGGGTGATGTTGACGTTCGAGTGTCGCAGCATTCGTTGAATGACGCTGTCATCTATGCCGAGACGGTTGAGGTTCGAGGCCAGGCCGCGCCTACAAGCATGCCAGCCACGCCATTGCGGAATGCTCACATCGCGTTCGTAGTCGTGGTCCTGCTTCAAGTGAGGCCGCCCCTCCGACACGCCACAGTGTACACATCGATTCAGAGCGGGGAGTATTTCACGAGCGAGCATGTTGTTCAGGTTTAATCTACCGCCAACAGAGTTGGCGAAGATGGGGTCCAGTTTCTGAGGAGTGCCGGCCGCCTCTCGCGGCCGCTGCTTCACTGAGCGTAGTCGGTGCATTTCCAGTCGGTCGGCCAGTTGTTTGATGATGGGAACAGGGGCCTTCGATTTTCGGGTCTTAGGCTCGTTCACGGTGCCATTCCAGATGCTACGTGCGACCCAGAGTTGGCCGTCGTGATAGTCCGCCCACTCTAGCCCTGCTATCTCGCCATGTCGCAGTCCTGTGAATGCAGCCGTAGCGAACGCGGTGCATGCGGGTTCAGGTAACACAGCGAGAATGTCGTAGATCTCCTCAAGGCTATATGCGTGGGTTTCTTCTGCTTCAAGCGCGTGAGGACTTATCGCGGTGTCAGCAACCGGATTCACGCCGTCGAAATAGCCAAGCCGCTTCGCAAGTTTGAAGAGGCCTGACAACGTGGACTTGCAGCGCATCAACGTATTCTTGTGAAGCTGCTTGCGGCTGATGCGGTCGATCTCGTCAAGCCAGTTTTGAACATCGTGCGTTCGCACGTCGCGGAGGCAACCGCGAAAGCGATTGCTCCCAGGCTTGAGATGGTATTGCCAAATGAACTTGTACCCGCGATAGGTGGAAGGGCGAAGGTGCTCCTCGACCCACGGCAGAAAAATGTTCTCTGCGAAGTGCGCGAGAGTGATCAACCTGTCAGCTGTAATCGGTGATTCGCTGATCTCGCGCATAACATCTTCTGCAGCTTTCAGGATTGAATCAGGTGCATGTTTCGAGCGATATCCTTTGGGGATTTCACCCAGTCTGCGGCTGCATCGCTTTCGGACGATCTCGCCGCCGACATTCGCACGTTGCCAGAATCGGACGTAGTAGGCGTCACCGATCGTGACGATCTGTCCGGCTTGCTTTCGTTTTCGCATTCGTGACTTTCTCCTTTCCGGGCTCAGATTCGTTTCGCAGCTTGCGGTTTTGTCCCGGACAACCGCAACTCTCCAGTGTTGACTGCGTGAGTCAGCCATCCCCGGCTCAAGCCTGTTTGACCTGAGACGAATTCTTTTGCGTCCACTCCTAGCGTGGCTTTCCAGCGCTTTACGGCGCGACGCGCGAGTTGCAACTTTTTAAGGCGCTCCCGCTGTCGGCGAGCGGTCATCACCGCTTTAGCTGTGGCGTTGTGTCCGCACTTAGAGCTGCAATATCGCTTCTGATTAGCGCGGGTCTTTACGAAGTATCTGTGGCAGCGATCGCATGGACCGCCTAACCGGTTCCACGCCTGACTCAGCGTCAGCGAGACGAAAAGCCGGACGGCTTCTTGCTCCGAGCGGAGAGCCGCAAGACCATCCTCAGGCGGGCGGCGATGAAAATGTTTCAGTCCTTCGTAATAGTCCGGTCCAAAAGCTAGAGGGTCGATTGTGAGTTCCAAGTCCGCGCCGCCAGTTGTGCTGGGGCGGAAAAGAATGCGCAGGGATTGCCTCACAATGCGATTGAGTTGTTGATCTGCGAAAAGCAGCTTCTGAAGGTTTGGACCGGACTCCTGCCACGCTCGAACAAGTTCCCGAAGTCGGACGCCTAAGGTCTGATTCGCATTGAGCACATCGCAGACTGTTTCGATCTCTGTTAGGGAAGGAGCGTTAAGCAGGATGGAACTGTGTTTCATGGGAAATAGATGTTAGTACGAAATAGTAATAAATAGCAACGAAAATAGTTGTGCTCCCGTTTTTGCGTGCTTATCGTTAGACCATGGCAAAACGAACGAAAAAATTACTTCGCGTTCCGGACGCCGTCGCGTATCTCGACAACGTTGTCTCGCAAGCAGCTGTTCGTGGCTGGATTTTGCGGGATGAAATCGAAACCGTCCGCGTCGGTGGGCGCGTTTGCATACCGGTCGAAGCGCTGGATCGGATGATCGAGCGAGGAACTCGGCCCTGCCGGAAAATTCGGGCCAGAGCAGATGTTCGCTGCATCTCTGCTCACGCGAAAGCACTGAGCCGATGAGCGCCAAACTGGCACCAGTCCTACCAATGTCCCCGAATGCCGAGTTCGGGGCGAAAATCGAAATTATCGACACCACCGAACTAGCGACACGTACCACACTGCCAGCATCGTGGATCAGGTCGCACTGCCAGCCGCGTTGTCCTGCCGAAGAACGAATCCCATGTCTACGCTTCGGAAAATACGTCCGGTTCGAATGGGGCTCACCGCAATTGAGTGAGTGGCTGGCCAGCCGGAGGACTCGCTAAAGTGGCGAAGCTCGCAGTCGTTCCCAAACAGCAACTGGAAGAGCCCGAGATTTCTTCGCGCAGCTACGATCACATTCAACCCGGCGAGTACACGGGCTATTGTCGGAGTGTGAAAACCTACTTCGATTCGCATTGGCGGCGCTGGGTATGTCAAAGCCAGTGGGACATCGTGGACGACTCCCGCATGAACACACTCGCGCAGATTACGAAATTCTTCAATCTCGGCGAGGCCAAGACTCCGAAAGCGACAAGCCGACGTGCGAACTACTGGCGTGCCTGGGTAGATGCGAATGCCGGCCGTCCACCGATGCGTGGCCAGAAAATGAATCCGAATATTTTTCTTCGTCGTTTCGCCCGCGTGACAGTGGCTGATGTGGAAAAGGACTTCAACGGGAATGCGCTTTCGGATGCCGAAGTGTACTCGGTGATCAGCAAGATCGTTACTTGGGAGACAGGCTGAGCCGCGACCAACTACCAATAACCAACTACCAAGTAAGGCATGAGGGGAAAGCGATGCTAAATCATGGCAGTCAGAAGAGATGCGAGAAAGAGAAAAGCCGCGACGAGAAGCGCGGCTTCAAAGATTGCCCTAGCCGGGGCAAGAGCACAACTCAATTCAGCTCAAGGGGCGAGGCTGCTGATAACAGCCCCGTCAAAGGCATGATAGCACAGGGGCAGACCGAATCTGTCCCCTGTGTTTTCTGAACTTATGAGAGAAAAAGTGGCTCTGGAAAGGTGGATTTAATGACCGGCACCCACAGCTTAGCAGTGCGAGGCGGCGAATGGAGCGAGGTTCAGCGTGCGATGTAGCAGCCAAACAAGGAATGGCCAGCGGTGCAAAGCAGCCGCACTTAGCGGTCAACCATACTGCTTTTTACATTCGGCACCTGAGAAGGCTCGGGAAGTTGGGGCACGAGGTGGCTCACGTCGCAAAGTCTTCGACCTGTCGAAGCTGAAGGACTTTCCAACTGCGAAAAATGCGACGGACCTTATGGAGGTTACCGCTCAAACATTGTCCGATGTTCGCAAGGGGAAGATCGACGCCAAGGTTGCGAACGCGATAGGTGGCCTAGCTGGCGTCCTGATGAAATTGTTCGAGCATACAACCTTTGAGGAACGACTAACGCGGCTAGAAGCCTTCAGGGAGGAGTACGTACGTGGCAAACGAACGCATTGAATCACTCGAACAGGACCTCAAGCCGGAGGGCGAATGCGAAGTGGAGTACTGGAGCATCGATGTCGTGTACCACCAATCAAGCGGCGATGGCGATGTAAGGGGTAGTCGCCAGTTGCCAGCGACGTATGACCCGAACGTGCCCTATTGTGATCCCTTCTGGCACCCGGAGAAGAAAAAATGGATAGCCATAAGAACGCGCTATCCGCTGGAAGACAGCGCCGATCCTGGCTCCGGGGGAGTACCGCACCTTCCCTTATGCGGAGACTGATGCGGACACTTACAGGACAGGGGCGAATTGATGCCCATGTTCTCAATACTGTGCGGTGAGCAGAGATTGGCCGAATAACGGTTCAAAGGAGCAAAACAAATTGCGAACGCCCATATTCAGTAGCGATGGCAGCATCGCCGAAGCGGAACTCGCACCCGTGATTGCACCATCCGCAGAGGCACCCGCTATTCCAGTTCAATTCATGCCTGTAGCTGCACAATCGGGACCGATTATCGTGCTTGGCGAATCGCGCCAGCAGGCCATTGACGCTAAATTCCGCGCTGCTCTGGCGGCCAGCAAACCGCAGTTACTCGCTGCAACGGACGCGCTAGAACGATGCAAGAGAACGTTTGCGGAATGGGCAGAGACGGTAAGGCAGCACGAGTATGCGGTGTCACGGTTGAGAAATCTAGTGAGCCTAGCCTCTCTGTCTGTGGAACACGAGGACGCCGAAGGCACTGGTAGCCGATCTTCGCGACTTCGAGCAGCCCAGGCTGAACTCGAAGAAGCGCGGCTCGAACTGGCGGCGGCGGTTGAAGAGTTGCAGATGGCCGAGCAACGAGTCTATGCAGTGCAGGAGAAATCAAAATGAGCGATAGCACCAAGATTGATCGCATGACGCAAATCGGCGGTCCTTCACACGAAGAACTTCGCGAACAGTTCAGGCCGAAGACGTTCGATCAAATCGCTAGTGAGCTTCGCCAGAAACAGGAAAGCAACGTCAGAGATTCAACTTTAAGCTGGGGCCGCGGTGGAGAAACGGAAGAAACGGTTGAGCGTGGTAGTGCGGCAATGCCCGAAACTGTCGAAACTGCGGCAGGCGTCTATGCAGAGCCCACAGTCACAACTCCGACAATGCCGAACAAATTCGCACGTGGAACGCGGCCAGACACAGACCACAACCGCGCCTCAAACACTCAACAGATTTTCGCACTTACGAACATCCAAGGGGTAACTTTTAAATGACAATCGACGAAGCGGTTTTAGGAAAGGCTCTCAAGGTTCTGGATGCGGTCGGCAGAGTCCTAGGCACTCGACGGGCGCAGGGGGCGGGAGATCTTGCATCACCGCCAACTGCAGCAATCAAGAGTGCAGCCTACGCCTCCACCATCAACGCGGCTGGGCGACAAATGCGCCGTGACTGTCGTGACCCGCTACGGGCAAGAACAATGGACGCGAAAGTGGAATTCGATTTTGAGACGCCGACACTTTCGCTGGAGCAGCGACTCGAATGTTTCAAGCGATCTGAGAGCTATGCGGCCGAATGCCGTAGGCTCTGGCGAAAAACTTCTTCATCAAGTTAGCTGCCAAGCCCCCAGTGAGCGCCTGGGAGGATAGCGTGGTCGGCAGCTAGTGCGACGAGACCGCGCGTTCCTGTTTTACCCGCGCTACTCGCCTTCAGCGAGCGAGCCTTCGAATGCGCTGACCGATCCGGACGGAATTCCGGCCTGCACTCGCACGCGGGGGGCGGATCGCGGGCCTAGAGGCCATGTCCGCCCTTTGTTTCATTTTCAAGAGTCTGAATTCGGACATTCGTACAGGCAATTGTTTGAAAGCGCCTGGTGTGTCTCTAATTTGATTGTTTCGGACATAACCAGCGACCTTGAGAATCCTGACTCCGTTGGGAAGGAAGACAGGTGTTTCCCAACTCGTCCTTGAAGTCTTCTGATCTCTCCGGTTCCGGCGTCACTTGTGGCTGTTTTAGGTTTTTTGCCCGAATCGTTGCTCCCTCGACATCAAGAGTGGCATCGTTAATTGCGGTTTCGCAGAGACGCTTTGTTTTCTTGTTGGTCTCATCAATACGAGTACTTTTGAAGTATTCAGGATGCTGTTCTAGTTCGGCTTCCCAGTCCTTACACTTCTGCTGTGCTGTCATCAAATCGTGACTGGCTTCTTCAACCGTTCTTTCATGTATGCGGTCATAAGTCAGGATGAGCACGACAATGACCAGAACGGCAAGGACGATTTGGTAAAGGTCTTTCAACGACACAGCATTATACGACGCCGTTCCCGGCAGCCGAGCTGGTCAGATGGATTAGACGCCGCCACACGAACTGATTGCCAGTGATGGCTGACGTTAGCGGGCCGTTACACTCATTGCCCCCGACGGCGTTTGCCGGACGCAAGGGGCTACCCTAAAAGGCAAGAGAACTGTCTGAATTCAGACAGTTCGTGTGGAGGGAGACCCTAGATTTTCACGGTTCTGCGTCAGGCAGTAAAATGATTGTTATGCCAGAACCCTTCACTACGCTCGGACTAGCGAAGTCTGCTTCGGACATTGTAAAGGAAGCTCTTGAATTTGCTCGCGCATCAAAAAACGCAGACCTCGCCGAAAAGCTAATCGACGCTTATCGCAACATAGTCGAACTGGACGATTCAAACCGTCAGCTCAAGAGAGAGAACGAGAAGCTACAGGACAAGATTGCAGAACTGGAGAAACGCCCAGAGCTCGCCAGCAAACTGAGATACGACCCAACTGACGTAGGGTCTTATTTCCTTTCGAAAGACGGGAAAGAAGACGGCCCGTTCTGCCCCGTGTGTTGGGATGTGGATAGCAGACTGGTTCGACAGTACCGTTCAGGCATGTCGGGTAAGGGAGTCTCTTGCGCTTATTGCATCAGCGGAGCACGCAAGAGCCCGTAGGGCCAGTAGTAGGACAGTTGTTGGTTTCGACCCAGTTAATTCAGTTCCTTGGCGCGAGCAGAGATTCACTCAACCAACATTTGCAGTAAAGCTGACCACAGGTAGATAATCCCTTTGCTACTCTCCGGTTATTAAATCCAGTTAGTTGTGGAGGAACATATGGCAGATACGAAAGTTGTTTTCGTTGCGTTCGCAATTGAGGATAAGACTCAGCGTGATTTCCTAAAGGGTCAAACTCTTCACCCTAGGGCACCCTTTGAATTCGTCGATATGTCCGTTAAGGAGCCCTATGATAAGGAGTGGAAAGAGCGCGTTCGTACTCGAATCAAACGCTCGGACGGCGTCATCGCTCTCATGAGTAAGAACTCCCTTACGTCGAGCGGGCAGAAATGGGAGATTGAATGTGCAAAGGATGAGAAGAAGAAGCTTCGTGGTATATGGGCCTATTCGAACGACCGGACCAAGGTGGATGGGGTCAACACAGTTGTGTGGAGCGACGACAACATCAGCGAATTTATCGACTCGTTGTAGGTGATGCATGCGTAAAGCACTAATCGTTGGAATCGACTACTATGCGAACTTCAAATGCCTAAGTGGATGCGTGAATGACGCTCACGCGGTTAAGGCGGTTCTCGAGCGACACGCGGACGGTACGGTCAACTTTGTCACGCCTCGTATACTTACTGGAACTGGTCCAACTGAAAGTGTCGAACGAACGGAGCTCAAGGAAGCGGCTCGCGAGCTATTTGCGGATGATGCCGAAATTGCGCTCTTTTACTTTGCCGGTCACGGATACATAGAAGACACTGGTGGATTTCTATGCGCCAGCGACGGCAAAACCGGCGACGATGGTTTTTCCCTTGCTGAGTTGATGACTTTTGCTCGCGAATCGCATGCAAAGAACAAAGTTATTATCTTGGATAGCTGCAACAGCGGCATTGCGGGTGATCGGTCGAAGGGTCAACAAATTGCAGAAATTAAACAGGGCATGACAATCCTAACCGCTTCTACTGAGGATCAGTATGCGCTTGAGACTCCGGGCGGCGGTTCCGGTGTTTTCACTACTTTATTCGTGGATGCCCTCGGCGGAGCCGCCGCGAACTTGATTGGAGATGTCACGCCTGGAAGCGTATACGCTCACATCGATCAGTCGCTCGGTCCTTGGGCACAACGCCCGGTATTCAAGACAAATGTGAAAACGTTTGTCTCTCTCCGGAAAGCAACGCCACCAATTCCGCTAGCTGATCTTCAAGCCCTCGCAACTCATTTTCCCGTTGCCGGTTACAAGATTGATCTGGATCCGTCATATGAGCCAGAGCGTTCAGAGGAGCAGCGGAAAGATTCGACTATTCCGCCTCCAGACCCTAATAAAACTGCCGTTTTCGCAGTTCTGCAACAGTATGTAAAAGTTAATCTGGTACGGGCCGTGGGCGCACCGCATATGTGGCATGCGGCTATGCAAAGCAAATCCTGCGAGTTGACGGTTCTGGGCGAGCATTGGCGCAAACTGGTTGCAAATGGTCTCGTGTAGGGAAACGTTCAATGGAACATCAACACATAAAAGAACTGCTGGGTAGTCTGATAGAGCAATTGGCGGCGGTCGAGCACGAGCGGTGGTCGCACTGGCAGCGTTATGTCCACAGTAAGGGAGTGCGCCAACCTGACGGATCGCTGCTTCTTCCACCCAATCTCGTGTCGCGGTGGGAGCGACAGATTAATACAAAGTACGCGGAACTCGACGAGCAAGAAAAAGCCAGTGACCGTGAACAGGTGGAAAAGTATCTGCCGATTATCGCGTCCGCTCTATCGAAGCAGTTCAGCTAGAAAAGGGGTTGGGCATGGCTAAATTCAAATTACGCGATGTTGTAAGGCGCATCGGCCACGATGAGACGCGGACGGTCGAAGAAATTCGCGAGGGCAGCGGTGAACCCATGTATTGGGTTCAGCTAGGATTAGATTTTGCAACGCGGGTGTGGGCCAGGGAAAGCGAACTGGAATATGCCCCCGACTACATCCGAGCTGACCCTGCATCGCACTGAGATCGCGCAAGCTTGATTCGCTGTCCTCTAAGATGTCCCATAACTCGCAAATGAGGTGCATCCACATGCACTGGGGTGGGGCCATTCAACTGAAAACAAATGAGGTTACGTCGCGTAGCCTTCCTTGGAAGAATTAGGAAACCGCTGCTCTATCCATCTGAGCTACGGGGCCATCGCGAGGTACCCTCATTATCGCATGTCATTTTGCTGAGTTAGGCGCGGTGAGAATCCTGCTTTTCTTAATTCAGGAAGCGACGACAGCTTTCGAACGCTCTAGTGTAGTGCGTCAAACAGATCGACATTTATGAGTCGCCGGTTTCCCCCGTGATCCTCCGTGCCCTCTGTGGTTAAAGCCTTTGAACTCCTCGTCCAGTACCTCATCGGGATGAGGAAGCACCCACGGCGGCGAGAGGTTTAATGGCCTTGAGTTCCTTGGAAAGCTTCTGCTTGACTTCATGAAGTGCAAAAGCATCCTGCAAATTGAGCCAGAACTGCTCGGAAGTCCTGAAATACTTCGCCAGACGCGCGGCCATCTCAGGAGTGATGCTGCGTTTTTCCCGCACGATGTCGTTGACGGTAGGAGCAGAAACATGCAACTCAAGAGCTAACCGGTAAGGAGAGATTCCCATCGGCTCCAAAAATTCCTCACGAAGGATTTCCCCTGGATGCACCGCCCAACCTGCCTGACCTTCATTCTTGATGCTCATCGAGTTCTCCCCATACCAACCGATTCAGTCCGTACCAAGTTCAACCAACCCACCGTTACTTGTGATAGTCAATAATTTCCACATCGTAAGCGTTCCCATCAGACCAGACAAAACACACCCGGTACTGATCATTCACGGCGATGCTATGCTGACCCTCTCTGTCGCCGTGAAGCGGTTCCAACCTGTTGCCGGGAGGTATTCGCAAGTCATCTAAGCGAGAGGCCGCGTGAAGCATAGCCAACTTTTTCTTAGATGCCTTTCGTAGATTCGATGGGGGCATTCTTTGGCTCTTGCCGGTGTCCCAAAACTCTTTCGTTTCGGTACCGTTTCTTCCGCCAAAGGACTTGATCACAACAGGAGGTTAACGAGTGTCGTTAATAATGTCAATCGTTAAATTGGTATCGTTCTGACAACACAATCAAGTGAACGTCCCTTTGGTTGCACTCCAGGTTGACAACTTCACAAAATGTGAAGTATTCTAGATTGGTGCATATCGTTACGCGTAAGCATCTGAGCGAAGCGATTGAAAATCACCCGGATGCGGCGAACGAAATCAAAGCATGGGTCAGTATCGTTGAAGCAGCCCGGTGGCACAACATGGACGAAGTTCGTGCCGTGTTCAACGACGCCGATGCAGTCGATGGCTATCTCGTTTTTGATATTCGGCACAACAGGTACAGGCTTATTACCGTCATCCACTATGCGAAGACGACGAGTGAAAAGCAAACACAAGGACATGTCTACATCCGATCTTTCTTGACGCACAAGGAATACGATAATCGTAGCAACTGGGATAGGAGGTATGGAAGGAAATGAGCACGGTTCTTGCAAACCC
>Ga0209698_10006482_pt1 | contig 12429 bp, 10 predicted proteins | sample LitLauG_LLR_2012_FD_187203 | JGI IMG/M metagenome (GOLD analysis project Ga0209698, IMG submission 187203) | Freshwater sediment microbial communities from Pennsylvania, USA - Little Laurel Run_MetaG_LLR_2012 (SPAdes) (version 2) | ecosystem: Environmental > Aquatic > Freshwater > Creek >...
GTTGTCGCCGGGGGACTCGTGGGCGGCGTATGCAGCCGCCGGCGCGGCCGCACACGGTCATTTCGATGCCGTCTACACCTCGGGGTTCCTGGGGTTCCCCGGCATCCTGGTGTTGTTGGCGCCGCTCGGCGCCCTGGCCAACTCGTTCAGCACCTCCTTCATCCAGATCGTCAACCCCGCGCACCCGGCAGGAGCCCTCCAGAATCTCGTGTCGCACGGCACCCCCTACTTCAACTCCGACGTGGTCCAATCAGGAGCGAAGCTGTACGTGGTCCACCGGCAGGCCTTCGTCGTCCTTCTCCCGCTCATCCTCATCCTGTCGTGCACCGCGCTGTTCGCATTCGACGCGCTCGCCGAACGGCTCGGAGTTCCCAAGTCACGCCGGGCCATCCTCTGTGTCACCGAGGCGGTACTCCTGTGGAACGTGACGGTGTTCCCAGGGCATCCTGAGGATGCCCTGGCCGTGGCCCTGCTCTCCTATGCCCTGATCTTTGCCCTCGACGGGCGCTTCACCGGGGCCGGCTGGCTGTTCGGGGTGGCAATGGCGTTGCAACCACTGGTCATCGTGGTGTTCCCGCTCCTCCTGGTGCTGGGCGGACGGGGTCGAGCGCTCGGACTGGTGGTCCGGGGCGCCATCCCTCTGGCTGCTGTCGTCGTCGCTCCGCTGGTGGGCGATTTCCACTCCACGGTGCATGCCCTCGTGACCCAGCCGACCTTTCCCAACGTGGTGAGGAACCACAAGACCCCTTGGACGTTCCTCGCCCCGCATCTGGATGGACGGGGGAGCGGCGCCACGGTCGCCGGCGGGCCGCAGCGGATCGTCGCCCTCCTCTTGGCCGCCGGCGTGGGATGGTGGGCCCTGCGCTGGCGGCAGCGGCCCGAGATGATCGTCTGGGCCGCCGCCGTCGCCCTGGCCCTGCGCGTCTACTTCGAGTCGGTCATGCCCGGCTACTACGTGTGGCCCGCCCTGGCCGTGGGCCTGGTGGTGGCGGCGCGAGGAAGCACCACCCGCTTCGCCATGGCCATCGCCGTGGCCGTGGCCACGACGGTGGTCTCGCGCTGGCAGCTCGGGGAGTTCCCTTGGTGGGCCGTCCAGGTGGGCGGAGTGACGGCGCTCCTCGTGGTGGCGGCCAAGCCGGAAGCCACCGAGCCGCTGTCGGAAGAGAAGCCGGTCCGGGCATCCACCGCCCAGACCCGCCAGCCGGGGGCGTCGAAGTCGAAGGACAAGAGGAAGAAGAAGGCAGCTCGCACCGACAGGAAGCGCTCCGCCCGTCGCTGACCGCGGGGTTGCTGGTCGCGCTCCGCCCTCAGTCGGCGATGGCCACGGCGATGAGCTCGTCGAGGGACAGCCTCGGCGGCAGCAGGTGCTGTGCCGTGAACGTGGCCATCTTGCGCAACGGGGTCGGGCTCTTGTGACCGGCGAAGCTGATCTCGACCTTGGAGAACCCGTTGACCTCCAGCACGCGACGGAGCGTGTCCTCGCAGTACCAGCAGGTGTGCTCGGGGTGCACTTGGCCGTGTCCACCGAACCGGTAGACGAAGTTCCCCACGTAGAAGGCGTTCGGGGTGGTGAGGACCAGGCGTCCCCCCGGATTGAGGTGCCGCTTGACGTTGGCGAGAAAGCCCCGGACGTCGTCGAGGTGCTCGATCAACTCGCCGGCGAACACGGCATCGAACTTCCTACCGAGATCGAAGTCCCGTGCGTCGGCCAGCCTGACGTCGAACCCTTCGGCCTGCAGTTTCTCCACGGTCACACTGTTGATGTCGATGCCCACCAGATCGGGGACATCCTTGGCGAGCAGCCCGTGCAGCCAGTCCGGCTTGCCGTAGCGCGAGGCGCACCCGAGATCGAGGACGGACTCGCCGACCAGGAGTGGCCGGACGACCTCGAAGCGGTCCTCCAGCGAGCCCTCCCCCCACTGATGACCCTCGCCCCATTCGGGCTGCAGGAGGTGACCGGTGGCGACCGAGCCGGAGGGGACCGAGCCCGCGGGCTTTCTCGATGGTCTGGAAGCGTTGCCCACTGGGTGATACCCCTCTCGTGTGTCCGAAGGACCACATAGGCGTCCGGAGACGAGGGCCCTGGGAACCATGTGCTGATCACTCCGGCAATCCGCCCAGAGAAGGTAGCACAGCACTCGCAGCCCGAGCGGTGCCCGAGCGGACCACGAAGGTGTCCCACCAGGGGACCCGACGGCTCAGTCCGTCTGCCGTCCCTGACCTGTGGAAGGGCAACTCGGGTACAATCCCCACCGAGGGATCCATGAGCCGAGCGGGGGCCCGTGGAACGGCAGAATCGATAGCAGCGAACCGAAGGGATGGCAGCGCAATGACCGACGCCAGGCCCCCGCGCACCGCCGCTCTCGTGCTGACCTACAACGCACCCCAGGCGCTCGCCCGCTGCGTCGACGCCATCGCCGCCCAGACCTCTCCCCCGGATGAGATCGTCGTCGTGGACAACGCCAGCAGCCCGCCGGTGACGGCCGCCATGGTCTCGCCGGGTGACATCCCGTTGCGGATCGTGCGGTCCGAAGCCAATCTCGGACCGGCAGGAGGGTGGGCCATCGCCCTCCGTGACTTCCTGGATGCCGGCGCCACCCACGCCTGGCTGATGGACGACGACATCGTCCCGGAGCCCGAGTGCCTGGCCGCCCTGTGGTCGGCGTTGGACGAGCGGCCTTCGTCCCCCTTCGTCGTGCCGGTCTCGATCCAGCCCGACGGTTCGGTGGGGCGGTGGGGCTCGTGGTGCGGGTTCCTGATCGGGCGCGACATCGTGGAGACCGTGGGTGTGCCCATGGCCGAGCTGTTCTGGTGGGCGGAAGACACGGAGTACTGCCATTGGAGGATCCCCCAGGCGGGCTTTCCGCTGCGATTCATCGACAAGGCCGTCGTTCGCCACGATGCCATCCGCCAGGTCGGTGATCCACCGGCGTGGAAGTACTACTACGAGGCCCGCAACATGCTGTACCTCCACTGGCACATCATGCACAGGGTGGGCTGGCTCCCTCGCAACTTCGTGCGATTGACCAGCCGGGCGGTCATTCGCCAGAAGCGGGGGCGATTGCACTGCCTGGCCGCCATCGGACGCGGCGTCTTCGACGGTGCCTTCGGCCGCCTGGGTATCCGGTATCCGATCGCGGCGTTGCACGAGCGCGATCTCGACGGAATGTCCTCCGGTGCTACGCCCGTGGTGCCCCCACCCGTACCGGGCGCAGCAGCCGAGCCGGACCTGGGCGACCCGAAGAGCGGCAGCGCCTCAGTCGCCTGATCAGCCGGTCACGAAGGGCCGTGACCGGCTCGCACCAGTTCGTGCCGCAGAGCCTCGAGGCGCGCCGTGCCCACTTCGGCGTCGGGCTCCAGGTAGTTGCCCTCGGCCCACTCGTTCCACGACTTGATCACCACCACCTGCTGGTCGGGCGGGTGGCCCGCCACCAGTTCGAGGGCCCGCCTCACATGGGCGGCGAACCGTTCCGGCGTGGCCCCGGTGGCCACCACCCCGGACCGTCCAGACCTGGGCGTGTTGTCCCAGTTCGGGTAGATCCCGGGAAAGAGCCGGCCGGTCAACTCGGCCGGCGGGTCGGCCAGCACGTCGAGGTAGGGGTAGCGCCTGGGGCCGTGCATGAAGCCCCGGCCGATGAGGCGGTCCCGGACCTTGGCGGTGGCGTCCCCGGTGAAGGGGAAGCGGAAGAGCACGCCGGCATCGAAACCGTCGGCCACCTGGTTGCGGTAGTCCGACTCCCCCAGCGACGCCACCAGGTACAGCCCGCCCAGCCCGGCGTCGGCGGCCATCTTCTGCCAGGTCTCGACGAAGCGGGCCGGGTCGGGCAGGCTGCCCGGCTGGTAGACGAAGAAGACCGGCCGGCCGGCCACCCGCACGTAGCGCGGATCGCGGAAGGCGGGCAGCAGTGAGGCGAAGTGGGCCGCGTCGTCCTCGGGTCCCGGGTAGGTCTGCTCGATGAGGATCCGGTCGGGGGCGCCGTGCCAGATCCCCGACCACGTCTGGTTGGCCCACGCCAGGCAGAAGGGGAAATCCGGGCGCCCGGTCGCCACCACCTCGTCGAACGGTCGCTCGAGGAGCCGGTGGCCGGCGAACCAGTAGTGCCAGTAACAGAAGCCGGTGACCCCGAAGCGGCGGGCCATGTCGGCCTGGGCCTCCCGCGTCTCGGGGACCCGGAGATCGGTGAAGCCGAGGTCGGCGGGCAGGTGCGGCTGGACATGCCCCCGGAACAGGGGTCGGGCCCGGGTGACTTTGGTCCACTCGGTGAACCCCGCGCCCCACCACTCGTCGTTCTCGGGGATCGGATGGTACTGGGGCAGGTAGAGCGCGAGTACCTCCATGGGCCGCCATGCTACCGAGCCCCGCTCCCCCGACCCTACGCCGGGACACGGCGGGCACAGGAGGCGGAATCCGCAGGTCACACGGTAGGATCGTGGACAGGAGCACCCATGGACCGAACCCGCAGACTGGCTGTCAGCCTCGCCCTCAATCTCGGGCTGGTCGTCGCCCAGGTCGCCTTCGGGATCGTCGCCCACTCGACCGGCCTGCTGGCCGACGCCGGCCACAACCTGACCGATGTCGGGGCCCTGACCCTGTCGTTGGTGGCCGTGCGGTTCGCCCTCCGACCGGCTAGTCCGGCACGGTCCTTCGGCAACCACCGGGCCACCATTCTGGCCGCCCTGGCCAACGCCGTCCTGATCGCCGCCGTCACCGTCCTCATCGTGGTGGTCAGCGTGCACCGCCTCCTGCACCCCGTGCACGTCCACGCCGGCATCGTGGTGGTGGTGGCTGCCGTCGGCCTCGTCGTCAACGGCCTGGCCGCCCTGGTGCTGTCCGAGCACGGAGGCGACCTCAACATGCGCTCGGCGCTGCTCCACATGGTCGGCGACGCGCTCGCCTCGGCCGCCGTGGTGGTCGCCGGACTGGTCCTGCTGGCGGTGCCCTCGGCCACCTGGCTCGACCCGGCGTCGGCCCTGGTCGTGGCGCTCATCATCGTCACCCAGGCCGCCGGCGTGTTCCGGTCCAGCGTGGCCGTCCTGCTGGAGTCGACCCCGTCCGACGTCGACCTCGAGCACCTGACGGCCACCATTGCCGCCGTGCCCGGGGTCAGCGACGTCCACGACCTCCACGTGTGGAGCCTGTCGAGCGACGTGCGGGCGCTGTCGACCCACCTGGTGCTGACCGGGCACCCCACCTTGGAGGAGGCCCAGGTGGTGGGCGACCGGGTCAAGCACGCCATCGGCGGACCGTTCGGTATCGCCCACAGCACCATCGAGCTCGAGTGCGAGCCGTGCGCCGACGTGGACGTCGACCCCTGCGCCATGGACGCCGCAGCGGCCACCGCGCACCACCCACTCCACCACTGAGTCGGGCGGCCAGCAGTCGAGCGGGGGGCGGCCACCCGCGGATCCGGGCCCGGGCGCGACGCAGCCCCGAGTAACCGGACGGCCGAAACCGCCCGAGTTCCTCGGGGCCACGCACGGGTGACCCGGCTCCTCCCGTCGCAGGTCGTGTCGGACAACCTGCGCCAGGCGCCCGGACCGGAGCACCTCGCGGTACCCGGCCCGTCCCCGGACCACAACGTCGGTCGCCTACTGCCGTTCCGTCACCCCCGGTTCGACCCGTGGGACCGGTCTGTCGACCTGTCCCCGGACCTCCCCCGGAGCCCCGGTGGGCTTCGGCTTCCCGATGTGCAGCCATGGTGAACGTCACTGCCGGAGGGGTCAAGGGGACGGCGCGAAATCCTGAGCTTTTCCCCCACATTTCCCCGGTCGTCCCCAGCGCGCACGGAGATCTCCACCGGTCATCCCCAGGTGGCCACCGGGAGCCGGCGTCGGGACGCCCGTCCGATCCGCCGTTCTCGGGGACCCATCCCGCGGGCGTCGGAGCTGACGGGGGCTGTCGTACCGTGCGGCACTCCAGGTAGATTGGGATGTCGAACGGCAGCGGCCCGAGTGGGTTCGCAGTGGACTGGATCGGGCCGGAGGCACGAGGGGGCAGTACGTTGTCCACGGAAATCAACGAGCCGCACCAGCAACGACACGGAACCTGCGAGCGTCCTAGTGCCGGAACCGACTCCTGACACCGCAGCCGCGGGCCCGGTCCTGCTGCTGGCGGGTCCGGGCGACACCACCGACATCGTGGCCCACTATCTGGCGGACCGGGTGGACGACCTCGTGGTCGTGGTCGAGGCCCCGCCGTCTCGTCAGCGGATGGCGAGGCGCCGGGCGCAGCGGGTCGGATGGCCCGCCGTGGTCGGCCAGACGCTGTTCGCAGCCGGCGCCCTGCCCTGGCTGCGACGGCGGGGGGACGAGCGGATCCGGGACATCCTGGCAGCCGATGGCATCGACGCCACGCCGTATGGGCCGGTCCGGCACGTCCCGTCGGTCAACGCACCCGAGACGATCGCACTGCTCCAGGCGGTGCAGCCCTCCGTGGTGGTCGTCCAGGGCACCCGCATCATCAGCACCGACGTGCTGACGAGCATCGCCTGCCCCTTCATCAACACCCACGCCGGGATCACCCCCCGCTACCGTGGCGTCCACGGGGGCTACTGGGCCCTGGCCGAGGGTCGGCCGGACCTCGTCGGCACCACCGTCCACCTGGTCGACAAGGGTATCGACACGGGTGGCGTCCTCGCCCAGGCCACCTTCGCCGTGACCCCGGAGGACACGGTGGCCACCTATCCCTACCTCCACCTGGTCGCCGGCCTCCCCCTCCTGGCCGACCAGGTCAGACGGGTACTCGACGGCTCCGTCCCGGCAGCCGGGGGCGACGGGCCGGTCGACGGGGTGAGCCGTCTCTACCTGCACCCCACCCTGTGGGGGTACCTGGCGCGGCGATGGACCGCAGGCGTCCGGTGACGCGACCCCGGGGACCATCGGGCTCCCGTCCCGTACCATGCACCGGGTGGACACCGATGCGCAGCGCGTGGATCCCGTGGGACTGAACGGCCCGGACCGGCCCGGGGCACTCGTCATCTCGCTCGACTTCGAGCTGCACTGGGGCATGCGGGACCACGTGGCACCCGACAGTCCGGCCTTCGCCGACCTGGAGCCGTCGCGCACGGTCGTCGCCGACCTCGCCGAGCTGTTCGCCGATCGGGGCCTGCGGGCGACATGGGCCACCGTCGGGTTCCTGTTCGCCTCGACCGGGGACGAACTGGCCGCCCACCTTCCCGCCACGCGGCCGTCCTACACCAGGGCCGAGTTCGACCCCTACGGTCAGGCCGTCGGGGCCGACGAGGGAGCCGACCCCGAACACCTCGCCGGGTCCCTCGTCCGGCTCCTGGCCGCCACGCCCGGCCAGGAGGTGGCCTCCCACACGTTCTCCCACTACTACTGCCTGGAGGACGGCCAGGGGGAGGACGAGTTCCGGGCCGACCTGGCCGCGGCCCGCTCGATCGCGGCCGCCCAGGGCCTGGACCTCACCAGCCTGGTCCTCCCCCGCAACCAGTGGAACCCGCGCTATGCGGCTGTCGTGGCCGACAGCGGGTTCACCTGCTTCCGGGGCCCCCAACCGTCCCGGGGGCACCAGGCCCGGCCGAACGAGGAGCACGGTCCCATAGAGCGGGCAGCCCGGCTGGCGGACAGCTACGTGGGCACGTCGCCGCCGCCCACGTTCGCCTGGGACGAGTTGGCACGACCGGACGGGCTGTGCGACGTCCCCGCCAGCGCGTTCCTGCGTCCCTACTCGCCCGGTCGCCGGCGGCTCGACCCGTTGAAGTTCCGGCGCCTGACCTCGGGCATGCGGGACGCCGCCCGGCGCGGCAGGATCTTCCACCTGTGGTGGCACCCCCACAACTTCGCCCGTCACCCGAAGGAGAGCTTCGCCTTCCTCGGACGCCTGCTCGACGAATTCGACGGCCTGGCCGAGCGCGAAGGGATGCGCTCGTTGTCGATGCGGGACGTGGCCACGGCCGTCCAGGCGGGGCGGCGCACCGACGCGCCGGCCTGAACGCCGGGACGTCCGACCGCAGCCCGGACGCTCAGCCCCGCAGGCGCCGGAGTTCGGCGGCCACGGCCTTCCCGTTGGCCTGGCCCCGGGTGGCCTTCATGACCAGCATGGTGAAGAAGCCCGCCAGCTTGTCGTCGCCCTCGCAGAACCGGGCCCACTCGTCGGGGTTGGCCGTCACCGCCTCGCCCACCGTGGCCACCAGTGAGTCCTCCGACATCGCCTCGAATCCCTTGTCCCGGGCGATCACCGCCGGGTCGCCCCCACCGAGGACGAACAGCTCGGCCAGGACGGCCTTGGCCTGGGTGGCGGACAGTGACCCGTTGGCCTCGAGCGTGAGCAGCTCGACATACGACTTGGGGTCGAGGGCCCGGGCCGCATCCACGTCGGTGGCCGCCTCGTTGGCGGTACGGGCGAGGGCCAGCACCGAGGGGACCCCGGCGGCCACCGCTTCGACCACCAGGTCGTCCAGACGCAGTTCGACCACCGTCGCCACCTGCAGCAGCTGGGACCCGGTGGCGCCGCCGGCCTCGTCGAGCAACGCCGTCAACCGGGCCCGACGCTCGGCCGGCATCATCCCGAGGGTGTCGGCCACGGCCCGGATCCACTCGGCGTCGGGCACCAGGGGCACCAGGTCGGGCTCGAGGAAGTACCGGTAGTCGTAGGCGTCCTCCTTGGACCGGAGGGCCTGGGTGCGCCCGGCCCCCTCGTCCCAGTGGCGGGTCTGCTGCACCACCCGCTCCCCCGACTCGAGGAGGGCGATCTGACGCTCGGCCTCGAACTCGATGGCCCGCCCCAGCGACCGGACCGAGTTGAGGTTCTTGATCTCGCACCGGGTCCCGAACGGATCGTCCGGACCGGGCCGGACCGACACGTTGGCGTCGACCCGCATCGACCCCTCCTCCATCTTGCCGTCCGACGCGCCCGAGGCGACCAGGATGGCCCGCAGCTCGGTCACGTAGGCCCGGGCCTGGTCAGCGGTGCGCATGTCCGGGCGGCTCACGATCTCGACGAGCGGCACGCCCGACCGGTTGTAGTCGACCAGTGAGTAGTCGGCGCCATGGATCCGTCCCGAGGTGCCGGCGTGGGTGGTCTTGCCGGTGTCTTCTTCCATGTGGGCCCGCTCGATCCCCACCCGGAACCCGTCGGGCAGGTCGAGGTGGCCGTCGACGTTCAGGGGCTCGTCGTATTGGCTGATCTGGTAGTCCTTGGCCTGGTCCGGGTAGAAGTAGTTCTTCCGGTGGAAGGTCGACGGCCGGATGTCGCAGTGCAGGGCGGTGCCGATGGCCATGGCCAGCTCCACCGCCCGCTGGTTGAGGACGGGCAGCGACCCGGGCAGGCCCAGGCAGTTGGGGCACACGTTGGTGTTGGGCTCGTCCCCGAAGAGGTTGGGGCATCCGCAGAACAGCTTCGTCGCCGTCTTCAGCTCGCAGTGGACCTCGAGCCCGATGACCATCGACCAGTCGGCCCTCATGCCCGTGTCCCGGTCGTGATGCGGGGCGCGGCGAGGAGGGGAGCGGCCGACTCGATGACGGTCGCCACCCGGAACAGGGTGCCCTCGGACAGGGCCGGGCCCAGCACCTGCACGCCCACCGGCAGGCCGTCGGCACCCGGGCCGAAGGGGACGCTGATGGCCGGGTGCCCGGCCAGGTTGGACGGGATGGTGCACACGTCGGACAGGTACATGGCCAGCGGGTCGTCGACCTTGGCGCCGATGGCGAAGGCGGTGGTCGGGGCCGTCGGTCCGAGGAGGACGTCGCACCGTGTGTAGGCGGCGTCGAACCCCTCGATGATCCGGGTGCGGACCCGGAGGGCCTGGTTGTAGTAGGCGTCCATGTAGCCGGCCGACAGCACGTAGGTGCCGAGCATGATCCGGCGCTTCACCTCGGGGCCGAACCCTTCCGAGCGGGTGGCCGTGTTCATGGCCACGGTGTCCTCGGCGTCCACCCGCAGGCCGTAACGGACCCCGTCGTAACGGGCCAGGTTGGACGAGGCCTCGCCGGGGGCGATCAGGTAGTACGCGGACAGACCGAGGGTGACCTCGGGGACCGAGACCTCCTCGACCCGGGCGCCGGCGGCGGCCAGCGCTTCGGCGGCCTGGGAGACCCGCTCGACCACGTCGGGGGCGGCGCCCTCCAGGAGCTCGGCGAGCACCCCGACGGTCATGCCGTCCACGCCGTCGTCCAGCACCGAGAGCACCCGGGGGGTGGGCCGGTTGAGCGAGGTCGAGTCGAGCGGGTCGTGACCGCCGATGACGTCGAACAGGAGGGCGGCGTCGGCCACCGAGGTGGCGAAGGGACCGATCTGGTCGAGCGAGGAGGCGAAGGCCACCAGCCCGTAGCGCGAGACGGTGCCGTAGGTCGGCTTCATGCCGACGACGCCGCACAGGGCGGCGGGTTGTCGGATCGACCCGCCGGTGTCGGACCCGATGGCCAGGGGGGCGAACCCGGCGGCCACGGCCGCCGCCGACCCGCCCGAGGACCCGCCCGGGACCCGGGTGGTGTCGTGGGGGTTGCGGGTGGTCCCGAACGCCGAGGACTCGGTGGACGAGCCCATGGCGAACTCGTCCATGTTGGTCTTGCCGATCAGCAGCGCGCCGGCCTCGGTCAGGCGGGTGACCACGGTGGCGTCGTAGGGCGGACGCCACCCGTCCAGGATGCGGGACGAGCAGGTGGTCGGCACCCCGCGGGTGCACATGTTGTCCTTCAGGGCGACCGGCACCCCGGCCAGGGGGCCCGGATCACCGCCGGCGGCCACGGTGGCGTCGACGGCCCGGGCCTGGGCCCGGGCGAGATCGACGGTGACCAGGTTGAAGGCGTGGACCGACTCCTCGCCCGCCTCGATGACGGCCAGGTGGTGCTCCAGGACGTCGACCGCCTGCTCCTCGCCGGCCCGGACCATGGCGGCGGTCTCCAGGGCGGGACGGGGGCCGGTCACGGCGCCTCCCCGAGGATGCGGGGCACCCGGAACCGGTGGTCCTCCACCGACGGGGCCTGGGCCAGCACCTCGTCGCGGTCGAGGCACGGGTGGGGCTCGTCGGTGCGCAACACGTTGGTCACGGCCATGGCGTGCGCCGTCGGGGCCACACCGTGCAGGTCGAGGGAGGCCACGTCGGCGGCGTGGTCGAGCACCTCGGCCAACTGGTGGGTGTAGAGCTCCAACTCGTCCTCGGTCAGGTGGAGCCGGGCCAGCGAGGCCACGTGGGCCACGTCCTCGCGGGTCAGCCGGGCGGGCCCGGCCATCAGGCGCTGTCCCCGGGTCCGCCGAGCACCGACGTCAGGAACTCGAGGACCTTGGCCTCGATGAGGGGGGCGTCGTTGTCGAGGGTGGCCACGTGGTAGCTGTCCTCCAACCAGATGCGCTCGACCGGGCCGCTCGTCCCCTCGACCACCACGTCACCCGACACGGACTCGACGACGTGGTCCTCACGGCTCGACAGGACCAGGGTCGGACATTGGATGTCGGCCAGCTTCGCCTCGACGGCGTCGGCCCCCTCGAACAGCGACAGGACGGCGGCCAGCGGCGTGCCCGCATAGGCGGACTCGACACTTCCCTCCATCTTGATGTCCGAGCCGATGCCGTCGAACGACTCGGTGCCCGCGTCGACCAGGGCCTGGATCCCGGCCCGGAACTCGGCGTCGGGGGCGTGGACCAGCGGGTTGACCACGGCGATGCCGGCCAGGTGGGGGTGGCGCTCGGCCAGCCAGCAGGTCAGGGTCCCGCCCATCGACAGGCCGACCACGCCCACCCGGTCGCACCGGGCGGCCAGGGCCTGGAAGTGGGTCTCGGCGGCCCCGGACCAGTCCTCCCACCGCGTGGGGACCATGTCGTCGAGGGTGGTCCCGTGGCCGGGCAGCAGCGGCAGCTCGACGGTGTAGCCGGCGGCGGCCAACCATTCGGCCAGCGGGCGCATGGACTGGGGATTGCCGGTGAACCCGTGCAGGACGAGGATGCCGTTCGACCCGCCTCGGGCGGACCACGGCTCGGCACCTGGGATGAGGGGAGCGGTCACGGAGGGGATGCTACCTGGGCACCCGGACCCGGCCCACCTCGTCGACGACCATGGCGTGCCCGTACGGGCCAGGCGCGCCGATCGGCCGTCGGGGCCGCCGGGTAGAGTTGCGCCACGATCGACCCGACCGGCAGTCCGACGCGACCGGCAAGGAGCAGCGCACCGATGGCCACCTATCTGTTTCTCAGCGAAGAATGGCTGGACGAGGCCCGTTCGATCCGCGCCGAGTACGAGGGACACGGCGGTTCCATCGAGCATTCGGTGCGGATGAACCTGATCGTGGAGGAGGTCCCCTTCGGCGAGGGCTCGATCCACGCCCACGCCGACACCAGCACGGGTGAGCTCGTCCTCGACGTCGGCCACATCGATCCGGTCGACCTCAAGGTCACCATCGGCTACGACATCGCCCGGGCCCTGCTGGTCGAAGGCAATCCCCAGGCCGGGCTCCAGGCCTTCATGCAGGGGA
>Ga0209698_10006483_pt1 | contig 12428 bp, 16 predicted proteins | sample LitLauG_LLR_2012_FD_187203 | JGI IMG/M metagenome (GOLD analysis project Ga0209698, IMG submission 187203) | Freshwater sediment microbial communities from Pennsylvania, USA - Little Laurel Run_MetaG_LLR_2012 (SPAdes) (version 2) | ecosystem: Environmental > Aquatic > Freshwater > Creek >...
CGCGCCTCGAGCAGACGTGCTATTCCGTCCTGATGGCCAGGTTCGTCGGCGAACGGATCCTCCATCCAGCCTTCGAGGAGCTCTTGCAGCCGCACAGGGTTGGCGGCCGCCCAGCCCGCATCGCACCGTGTATCGGCAATCGAAACCATGACTCGGGCCCGCTCACCCGCAGGCAGAGCCTGCAACGTATGGAGCGGGTAGGAGCACCCTCCCTCTCCCCCAGGCGAGGTACAGCAGAGCGCAAGCTTGGCCACTCGGGCCGGATGCCTCAATACCAATTCGAGCGCGACCATGCCGCCAAACGATACGCCAACGATGTTTACGCGCTCCCACCCGACCGCATCCATCAGTGCCGCCGCGTCATCGGCATAGTCTCGCATTGAATAAGGGTTATCTGGCTTTGATGTTCGCCCGAGGCCGCGTTGATCGTAGGCGAGGACATGGAAGGCTTTCGGCAGTTGAGATGACAGAAGGTTGGGCCTCCGACGCAGATCGCCCTTTGAGCCGGAGATCGCCAAAAGCGCCGTTCCGGTCCCCGCCCGGTCGAACCAGATGTCGATATCTTGCACGGTAACGTATGGCATCGGGCAAAATGACCATCGCGCAAGTGATGTCTACTAGTGCCGGCCCTTTGCAAGCCTAGGGCCCGTAAATCTCAGTACCTCCAATCAGATTGTTTGGAAAGAACAACCGATAACTTGGCTCCGCTCCGGTGAACAGATGGCCCGATACGGCTATGGGCGACCAAGGAGCGGGACATCATCCGCCATTACACGCTGAGGTCCGCAGTTGGCCCTAAGGAGATCCGGGCCCCGGGGGTGAACGTGTGGCAGATCTCTGGGGTTTTGCGGACACACCGATGGATTCCATAGTTAGGCGTGGCCTCACTTATCGCGTATTCGCTCCCGAACCGTGAGCCGCTGTCACGCTTGATGCCCAACCTCGGCCCGAGACGACACAGTCGCAATGCCGCCCTGCGCTATCGCTTAACGTATTGTAATGCTGGATAAATATTATCACCCGCTCCCGTCCTTCGCAGGTGTATTTTGACGGAATAGGGCCGTCCTCATTGAATGCTGAGGAGATCAATTGAAATGACGCGGTCGCCTCCGGAAGAGAATCAAGCTCACCGGCTTGCCACGAGCACAGTTGCCGCAGGTCTCGCTTTGCGAAATCCGGCGACGACAGCTAAGCGATCAACGGGTTATTTTTCAATCGTGGAGGCTTCGTGTCATCTCACGGCCTGTACACCGAGTGATACCCATGTTGCTGAAGCCCCTGTGAAGCCCAGATTCAATTGACACCGACCGGAGATCGGGAAATCGCTTCGCAACCCATTGATTTTACTGGTGAGCCGGGCGGGGATCGAACCCGCGACCACCTGATTAAAAGTCAGATCTTTATCCAACAAAATCAAAGACCATTCTGACTTTACCCGCCGAATCCCGGCATCGAGGGTCAATGACTTACTTGCAGAGTCAGAACGGGTGGCTCCGGTCAACGCTACATGTCCATGCCGCCCATGCGGCCGGGACCGCCACCGGCACTGAAGCCTATGCCGCCAATTGATCTGGAAGCGGCCGCAGGAACCGAAGTTGACTAACAACGGGCCCGTAAGGCGTCTGGACGTTTAGCGCTGCGTTGCCCCGCGGGCGAACGCTAACATGTATTTCAAATCGGTATTCTGCCGGCTGCGGCGCCACCCCCTGGACCAAAGCCACCCCCGGCGGCACCGTCAACCAGAGTCTCATTTCCATTTTGCCGGGTTCGCCTGGACTGGGGGCATAGGTACCGTCGTAACGGACGCCGCCATCGTGGCCGAAAACTACACCGTCCATGAACACGAGCACGGCGGCCCCGCGACCGGCCTTCCCTTCATATTCCACGGCATACATGCCGTCGTACATGATTTGATCTCCTCTCCTCAGTTGGGCGATTTCTTTCGCCTGCAATGCCGCTGGCAGCGATTGCAGCAGTCGGATGTACGCAGCGGCCGGCCCGGGAACTTCACGATCACCGGCACTCCACATATTTACAGCTCGAAGCGTGACGCCGAGCAGCCCGGCTAATCCAGGCTTATCCAACCCGAGGTCCAACAGCGCTTGTTTCAAATCGGCCGGATGCATTCGGTCTGGCTAGCACGCTATGTTCCAAAAAACAAAAACGACCCCTCTGCTCGCACCGAACCCAAGGCTATCAAGGCACCAGGACGGCTGCACCGTTGAAGCGGCCAGCGCGAAGATCGGCGAGGGCCTGGTTCGCTTCGTTGAGGGGATAGGTTGTAGTCTTTGTCTTGATGCCAATTTTGGGGACAAGATGCAAGAACTCCAGCCCATCTTCCCGGGTTAGGTTGGCCACCGATGCCAACTTACGTTCCTCCCAGAGCAGATCGTAATTGAATTGAGGAACGTCGCTCATGTGAATTCCGGCGCAAATAACGCGCCCACCCTTGCGAACTGCTTTCAATGCTATTGGTATTAGCGCGCCAACCGGCGCAAAAATAATGGCCGCGTCTAGACGCTCAGGCGGCGTATCGTCCGACCCCCCGGCCCATTCTGCGCCAAGGTTTTTGGCAAATGCTTGCGACGCGACATCCCCGCGTCGAGTAAAGGCGTAGACAGTCCGGCCTTGCCATTTCGCAACTTGCGCAAGTATGTGCGCGGCAGCGCCAAAGCTATATAGTCCCAGAATCTTGCCATCACCTGCAATCTTGAGGGAGCGCCAACCAATCAAACCCGCGCATAACAGAGGTGCCATTGAAGCATCATCGCCGGCCTCACCGAGCGGAAAGGCAAATCGCGCATCAACGACCGCTGCAGTCGCAAAGCCGCCATCGCGCGTGTAGCCGGTGAAAAGCGGCTTATCACATAGGTTCTCTTGGTGATCTCGACAGTAACGGCAAGCACCGCAGGTGTGTCCAAGCCAAGGGATTCCGACGCGATCACCGACGTTCAGCCCTTCGACACCAGCTCCAAGCATATCAATGCGACCGACAATCTCATGCCCCGGGATAATTGGAACCTGAGGTTTCGGCAACTCGCCATCGACGACATGGAGATCAGTGCGGCATACGCCACACGCGTTCACTCTCACCCGAATCTGGCCCGCTTCCGGATGGCGATCCGGAAGTTCAGTCCAGGCAAGCCGCGCACCGATTTGGTTCAGAACCATCGCCTGCAAGGTCAGTACCTCTGAAGTGTAAGCTCCCCTGCTAATCTTGCTGTTGATGGATGCTTGGGTCTCCTCCAGGCCTTGGTCCTTCAATAGTTTTGCAAGGTACGCGTAGCTCGCGTCATGCCGTTTCAGTTCCGCCTTCAGCAAGCGTTTGACCTTCCTATCCAGTCGTTCTTGTCCACGGATTCCTCGCAAGCGAATGAAAGAAATCATATTCGATGCATTATGGGAGATTCTAACGTCTCGCAAGCAGGTCACCATCCCTCCCTCTCCGAGGCACAAAAAAATGCCCGCCACCGAAATGACGGGCCCTTATTCAGTGTCGTTTTCGCATCCCTCCCAGCACGACGATCGAAGACTTGCGTGCTCGATCAAGTTGTCGGGTTGCTGGTTCCGATGTCTTGCCAATGCCCTTTGTAACCCGCTTCTTTCGGCGGATCTTGGCCTCCGGTTTGGCGATCTCGGGCCTCGGGGTCAATGCAACGACGAAAAACCCCAGACTCGATACTAGCTCGGAAACCACCGCCACCAACAGAACCAATCCCGTCCTCACCCGATCCGCCAGAAATCCCATCATCCGCGCCAGCAAGTTCACCTGGGCATCGGTATCGGGAGGCTTAGTCGAGTTCAGGACAGTCTCGGCATCTTGGATCTGCTTTTCGACCTCCTGAGCTTTTTGGCACAGGGCGATCGAGGGTGGCATTGTGGCATTGGTGCACTCGGTTGTTGCTTGCCATCGCGGATTCGAGCGGAATGAGCGCCAGATCCTCGTTAGCTTGTTTCAATCGAAGTTGTGCATTTTCCAGCTCGTTGGTGATCGCTTGGTGCTCGGTCGCGACGGCCTCCCGGTTCAACGCCGAGAACCCAGTCGCCGCCGTAAATGACCAAGAGATACAGGCCAGCCAAACGAGAACCGCGGCAACAGACCTGACATAAGCCTTTTGAGCGAATGCCAGAGCCGCCAACCACGGGGCTAACCATTTCACCACATCTAGAGCTACGCCAAAGACGCCGAGAACATAGCAATCGATGGGTGTGTGACCGAGCTGGAACCCAAACCGCCAATTCATCACGCTGGAACAGAGCCCAACGGTTAGAACGGCGATGAGGGCGAGACTTCGGGCGAGATGCGAGGTGAACGAATACATGGTCACCTCCGCAATGCTTGGTACTTGCTACCCGACAAGATAGCTTTGGGTTTGCAAGCACAGACAATCTTCTGAAAAAAGAAGATCAGTCTACATATAGGATTTCACCTCGTACATTTCAATGGTTTACCAATTTCCGTCGGCCGGATTCTATTAATCACCAGCCCAGCGCCGAGCGATTGAAGGAGGCATATCTTCGAAAGGTGGTCGCACAACCAGAGTTCGCTCCTCCTCACTATATCGCCATACTTCTTGGTCTCCCATCTTATGGAAACATGCGGCTCTATTGTCGTTCGGGTTCTTCGAAATCGTTGCGTCCCTTATCCTCGTCCTGATCCATCCGTGCTTTTCCATGACCCGCAACAAGAGCTTGCTGTGATGGGTCTTGCGCTGGGCAATCCGATCACCTCCGAGCCCCATGACAGCGTACATGTCCTCGACCGGAATGATCCCGGTCTTGCCATCGACTGCTTCCTCAATCGCTTCTTCCAGCGGATCTTTGGTGGTTCGCTGGCCCTGGAGTCCTGTGGCTATTCTCCGTAAGTTTGCTGGGAGTTCGAGACTTTCCCCGGTGGCCTCATAGTGCACAGCTTCGGCCCAGAGTTGATCCCGATCCTGTTTGAGCGCCTCGAAATCAACGCTTCCAACCCTGACTGGCCAAAATCTTCGGTTGCCAGTGTAATCTTGAAGGTAGTGACGGTCATTAGTGGTGCCGATGAGCACGAACTGCCTCGGGACACTGGTCGTGGACTTGTCGTAGCTGAGGCGCGCAGAATCGGTCTGGCGCGATAGCATGCTTTTGATCCGTTCGATGTCGCGTCTTCCAATGCCGTCGAGCTCAGAAAACTCCGCCAACAATCGGCCTCTGGTTTGTTCGACGATCACTTTCGGGTCGTCGCCCACGCTCAAACAGTCCGTGAACCAGGCTGGACTCGTCAATACGCTGATCAAGCCCGATTTCCCGAGATCCTGTTCGCCTTCCAAAACGAGGAGCTGGTCGAACTTCGTGCCGGGGTGATAGATCCTTCGAACAGCGGCCATCAGAACTTTTCGTCCGAACGCTCTATTGAGATCTGTGTCCTCGGCCCTGGCATACAGTTCCAGCCAGCGATCCAGCCGTCCGTTGACCCGTTACGGACTTGGCGCAAAGTCTTTGTTCGCTTAGCGCCAATTGGTGGTTATTGATCGTCTACCAAGCGGATTCCCAAATATGTAGGTGGGCTACCCGTGGCGCAGCCTCCGGCCGCCGGGTTGCGTAAGAACACAGGAATCTCTGCCTCATGTGCCCCTTCCACCACGAAGGCGGGGCAACTGCGGACGGTCTTTCCGTCGAACCCGGGCACGGCGCAAGTGGAGGTCTATTCCCAGACATTGCCATCCAAATCCGCGATGCCATCCGGCGTGGTCGAGAATGAACTGCTAGGGCGCACTGGCCCGCCTGGGCTTTCCTCCTGACCATAGTTTGCCGCCCAGGCCAAACGTGGATCGGTAAACAGCGGTGGCCGCTTGGGTTTTTCCAGGCTACGGTTCAGCCAGCGCCATTCGTCCTTGGTGGGCAGCCGCAGGCCGCCCCCAGAACGAGCATCGGCCCAGATGAGAAATTCATTCACATCAAACCAGTTCACTCCCGTAACCGGCTGAGATTGCGCTGCAACAGCGGACTTGGGGCTGTGAGCACACGCTTTTTCTTGCACGCAGCGCGCCCAATCGGCAGCTGTCACTTCCATGGGCGAGACATTCAGTGTGTGGCCATTGGCCATTTTCACGGCAACCATGTGTTCACGCAACGAAGTGTCGTGCGGAAGGCCGGCCGAGGAGAGAAGTAGGCCAGCGGCCACGGCGACAAGGGCGTTGCGCAGCATGGCGTCAGGCCTTGGTTGGTCCGGGCTTGGCCACCTGCGTCATCAGATCATCATTCCACTGACCCTCGACTTTGAAGTGCGCCGTAGCCCCCAGCATCACGGCTTCGATGAGGTTGTGGTTCACATAAGCGTACACGCCAGGCTGGCGGAACTTGTAGAGCGCGGCTCCGGCGCTGCCGCCCCGGATGAACCAGGTTTCAAAATCGGTCTGCGGCGCGTTGCCGAACTTGCCATGCTCCCACACATAGTCACCGTGACCGCCGATGAGATGGGGGCGAGAGTCGCGGTTGGCTTGCGCGTGGATCATCAACACATTGTCGCCGACCTTGGCCTTGAGGGCCCTTTCGCCCGTAAGTGCGCCGACAGCTCCGTTGAACACCACATGAGTGGGAATCAGTCCACGCATGACATCGAGGCTATCGGGCAGATCCTCGCCCGCCGTTTCATATTTCTTGTAGGCACCCTTCTCGTTGCGCGGAATGTAGAAATCCTGCTCTCCGATATAGTAAACTACGTCATATTTCAGGCTATTGCCCTTGGCGTCTTTCAAGCCTTCTCGCGGCAGAACCATTACGGCGCCGTTCATTCCATGCACCACATGATAAGGGATCATCACGTCGCCCGGAGCGCAGTGATAGACAAACACGCCCGGCTTGATCGCCTTCCAACGCAGGATGACTTCCTGCCCCGGCAGGATCTTGGTCAGTGCGCCGCCACCCAAGGCGCCAGTGGAAGCGTGGAAATCAATATTGTGTTCCATGGCGTTGCCGGGCAGGCTTTTCAGCGTCAATTCCACATAGTCTCCCTCATGGCAGACTATCATCGGACCGGGCACGGTGCCGTTGTAGGTGAAGGCCCAGATCTCGGCGCCTTCCTTGTCGATGATGATTTTCTTTTCTTCGATTGTCATGGTCACTTCAACAATCTTGGGGCTTCCGGTGGCCACCTGTTCGTGCACGGGCAGCATGGGCGGAGCCACAAGCGTTTGCTTCACGCGGGGCAGTTTGGAAATATCGGCTGGCGTTTCATCAGCGGAGGCCGTTGCCGTGGCCAGAGTTACGGCGGCCACGGATAGGGCTGTGACGCCGAGAAGATTGCGGCGGGAGGTTCGGAACTGGGTGCCGTTTGTCACGATCGGATCTCTTTTGGAATGGTTACAAAAGCGCAGGGCTATTTCACTTCAACCGTGGCCCACATGCCGGCCATGTAATGGCCCGCCACATTGCAGAAGAGCAGGTATTTGCCGGGGGCGAGGTCGAGGATCAGCGACGCGGATTTGCTGGGCATTATCTCGGAAACGCTTCCCAGAAGCTCAAGACCTTCAGTATCCACCTTGTTGCGACTCTGATCATAGGTGAGCACCTGATTCTCATCGGTGATGCGCGCCACCTGCAATTCGTGCACCAGGCTTGAGGCCAGATTGGTCACATCCAGACGCACAATGCCCGCCGCCGCCGTTTTGGGGTTCACAGCCACGCCCATGGGCGCTTTGGACATGTCAGCCTTCACGCCCATGCCAAGGCCCAGTGGCTTGGAAAGGTCACCGCTGGCCAGTTTGTCGATCAGGGTCACCTTGATCACGGTTTCAGCCAATGCGGCTGGGGCAAAAAGACAGGCCGCTAGCATTGCGGCGCCAAAAGCCTTGTGCAGCTTCATGGAACTCTCCTTTAAAGATGCATTTTGCATGCATTTTTTTGAGAAGGCATAGCATTGACGTGGATCAAGAAGAACCGCACCAACCGGCGCATTTAAAAAAGGGAAAGCGGTCCAACGCCAGTTTGACAGCTGCAAATCTCAACGGACATGCGAGGGGGCGCCCCGATCGCGGACTACTGCTTGGTCTTGACAAAAGCGATCAGGTCGGCGCGAACAGCATCATCCTTTATGCCTGCGAAGGCCATCTTGGTGCGAGGCACGACGGCCTTTGGATCCTTGAGGTAAGCATCCAGGGTGGCGTCATCCCAGGCGGAAGCGGTTTCAGCATATTTCTTGAACGCGTCGGAGTAGACAAAGTCTTCAGCTGTCACCGGCTTGCGGCCGACAACGCCCACCAGCGAGGGGCCAACCTTGTTGGCCTTGTCAGTGAAGCTGTGGCCACGACATGCACAATTTTGCAGCCTGCTCGCCCTTGACGGAAACTCCGCCGGCATAGGCAAGCAGCCCCCATAATCAGTACAATGCCTGAGAGAGTTACCTACTTCACAATCAAACTCCATCGCTACGGCAGTCCAATTTCGCCTGACACTGCGCAGATTCACCAAGCCCTTGCACCTCGGGTTATCGAACATGTATACAAAAAGCATATTCGATACGGGCAGGAATATGGAGTGACCGATGCGGCTCACAAGTTTCAGCGATTACGCCCTACGCATTTTGATCTTTGCAGCAACCAAGCCTGATAACTTGGTCACCATCGCTGAAATATCGAAATCGTATGGCATCTCGCGCAACCATTTGATGAAGGTCACCAGCAGCCTGGCGATGGCCGGCTATGTGGAGACTTTGCGCGGCAGCGGCGGTGGGATGCGTTTGGCGCGGCCGGCAAGCGAGATCAATATCGGCGCCGTTGTACGCCACACCGAAACCGGCAGTTATCTGGTGGAATGCGCCAACCTCAAGACCAACACGTGCGTCATTGCTTCGGCCTGCGAGCTAAGGCATGTGCTTTTTGAGGCGCTTGAGGCCTTCTACCGGCACTTAGATAAAAAGACGTTAGCTGATTTGGTTAAGCGCCCCAAAGACCTTTTGGCGTTGCTTTCGAAAGGTCTGGAAGCCGAGATTTGAAAGTTGCGTATCCGCTAGACGAAACCGGGGTATTACTGTGTTTGCGAGCGAAGGGTGTCAGCTCTTGGCCCTGAGCAGGCATTGTCTGCAGATCCCCTCTAGTCTGCTCAGAGCTTAGAACCGGAAGCGGTCGGTCGCCCGCGGGATGACGGCTCGTGACCCTCAACGTCGCTTTGGACCGTCGTCGCAACTGAAGCGATCAGATGAGGTGCGGACATGCAAAAAAGCGTCGTCGCTGCTACCCCGTTCTTGCAGTCGGCGATCGGCGGCACTTCAAGCATTGGCCGTCACCGCTCGAATCGGCCATCTCGATTTCCGGAATGGGTCATGAACGTAGATCCGAACACTCAGGCCCGTCTCGTCAAGCGCCGCCGCAGGAATGCTCCGAGTCCGGGAGCTGCCACGATTGTCCAGTCCGCAAGTTGGTCGTCTTGTAAATTCGGCCGCGATCATCGCCCTTCGGGCAATCGGTCGGTAAGCTGACAAGACATACTGACACACGATCACCCGGTTTTGATCGCTGGATCGCTGAGATGGTATCGTAAGAAACCTGATAGCCGCCGTTGACGAATATGACAGCGCTTCCCGATCCGGGCACGGGTGCGTTGGTCGTTCCGTCGACGAGCCGCGTACCGATCGACTTGATTGTGGTCGCCGAGCAAGCACCAACTTGCTTGGGCAATGGTTCGGCGAACGCGGAGCCGGGGGTGAGGGCGAGCATTGCCATCATCAACAAGAACGTAATGTACTGTTTCAATTGAGCCATTTGCGTCCTGAAGGTCGAATTCAACCCCGAGAATTCTTTCCAAGATTTCGTTGACGAGTCAACGAAATCAATCACCCGATTCAAGGCTGCGAACGGGCAGCATATTCTGTTCAAAGCACGCATTCCGGATTTTGAGAGAAGTTGGGCATCAGGCCGTCTCCCAATTCCTCCGCTCCTTTCTCGAAGTGATCGGGCCGGAATTGGTGAACGACCTGCCTGGCCCTAACCCCAAGCCACTCCCGATCGAGTGACCACTTTCTACACGTATCGTCAACCTAGGCCTACTCCGGACAGCCCTTTTGCGTTTCAGCTTGAAGCAGCGTGGCGGCGTTGGCCTCTTCAATGCGGTTCAGGCGGACCTTCGACTGATCCGTGATCCAGCAGCCATCATTGCCCAATTCGGAAATCGCCCTAGGAGTGCGGAAACAGTAGCCGTGCGCCTTATAGATACCGTTGCGGATCTGATAGAGGAAATCGCATGTAGCCTGGGTCTCAAAGATATCCTTCAGTCGAAACAGGTTCTTGTCGGTGCAGCCGTACACATCGAAGCAGTCGGCGCGCGCAGCAAGACCAGGCACCATAACCAGGGCCAGAGCCGCGACCCAGCTTCGCCATCGCATGTGCTCACTCCTCGAAATCTCAATGGTGAATCCGAAATCCTACAGATGGAGACCTCGGTCACGCCAAGCTTGCCCGATCCTGATGAGCCCGAGTATGTGCCGGCGCCTTCCGATTTAAATAACGCTCACAGATTAAACCGACTTGGCAGCGAGACGGGCGAGGAACAACTCGATAGATTGCACCGTCGGACATTGAGCGCCGGTCGGGCGTATCTCGATCGCGCGTCAGAGGCGCGGGCGCGCCGGCCTAATTCAACTTTGTGCACTTGCCTCCTACCGTACGGATCTTCTCAATCAACTGAGGTGACGTCGTGATGATCGCGGCAATCTTGCCGCGGGCCAAAGCATAGGGCGCACTTTGCACATCGTAGTTCAAAATGGCGTCGCCACCCATTGCCTCAGCGTGACTGCAACCGGTATCTGAATAGCACGCGATCGACTCACCTACGTAGGAGGCCTGTTTGGCCGTAATGCACACCATCTCAACGAGTGCGGCCGATGCGCGAGAATTCCCGGCAAAGGCAATTGCGATTGCCATCAGCGACATGATTTTACGGATCGTCGAAATGGTTCGCATTGGAGTGGAACCAGCGAGAGGACTGCAGTTTACTGCCGATCATATCCTTCGACATCGGAGCGCTGCAAGGTGAATGCTGCAACAATACCTGGCCTGATGTTCACAGTGTTAATTTCGACTGCCCGCACTGCTTGGACTGGTACGCTACGGCGCGAAGTACCTGCGTGCGCGGCACTATTCCGGGCAGGATTTTGGCGTCTCGGCGCGGAGCTGTCGAAGCGCATGCTCAGGGCCGCATGATTGCGAATGAACGCAAGTGGCCCGTGGCCGCTGAACGCATTCAAATCCGTGCGAATTGGATCAAATGTTGTGGGGAGCCTTTAGATACCTTCGTCCGATCTCGGCTCTCGGGAAAACGGGCCGGGCCGGATCGGCGACCCAAGTCCGTTCCGCGCCCATCCCACCAAGTTGATGGCTTGCAAGGCGCGACAGTGCTACGAACTTCTCACCGTTCAAGCGCGTGTGTTACCCAACGAGCGGAGATCAAAAATGTCCGTCTTCAACGTCGGCTTTGTCATATTCCCCGATTTGACCCAACTCGATTTCACCGGCCCGCAACAGATCATGTCGAGGCTGCCTCAATCGGCAATGCATATTGTTGCAAAGTCAGAGGCGCCGGTTCGGAGCGATAGCGGGCTTAGCCTTCTACCAACCCATACATTTGAAAACTGTCCGCCCCTGGATTTGATCTGCGTCCCTGGTGGCTTGGGCGGCGTTGTTGAAGCGATGAACGACTATGACACGATACAATTCATCCGTCGGCAGGCCGCGACAGCGAAGTATGTCACCTCAGTGTGCACGGGTGCTTTTCTGCTCGGCGTTGCGGGATTGTTAAAGGGACGCAGCGCAACCACTCATTGGGGCTTTACGGAACTGCTGCCACTGGTCGGCGCTACGTACGTCAAGCGCCGCATTGTCAAAGATGGCAATCTGATTACTGCAGGCGGGGTCACTTCTGGGATCGACTTTGGCATCAGCGTCGTGGCCGAACTTGCTGGTGAGAACGTGGCTCAGGCGATCCAACTGAGTATCGAGTATGATCCCGAACCGCCATTTGATACCGATCGGGATCACGCGTCCGCGGCCGTCACTTCCTCACTTGCATCTCGGTATGAAAAGGCTCGAGAAGCATTTCGTGATGGTATCGCTCGCTCATCGGCGACTGGAGGATAGACGGGGCCTCGCTTGTTACGCTGATTTGTCCGCAAGACTTGCGCGGCCGACTGTTCTCGCGCTTGCGCTTGCCAGCAATTCGACAGCCGGTGTCATTAGCTTGCAGCGGCGACCAGAAGCCAATATCGGATTGTGGCCCGTTGCAACAGATGGTGCAGCGCGGCACAATGTCGGCCGCCGGAGGGTCTTCGAGCATCGGCCGTCGCGGGCCAAAGTGAAGCGCTTGACCCATCTCAGACATCGTCCGGCATTGACCAAGGAGAATGGTAACGTTACCATCGTCGAGGTAGATTGGTCGCGATTGGGAGGACGTCATGAAGACCG
>Ga0209698_10006484_pt1 | contig 12427 bp, 12 predicted proteins | sample LitLauG_LLR_2012_FD_187203 | JGI IMG/M metagenome (GOLD analysis project Ga0209698, IMG submission 187203) | Freshwater sediment microbial communities from Pennsylvania, USA - Little Laurel Run_MetaG_LLR_2012 (SPAdes) (version 2) | ecosystem: Environmental > Aquatic > Freshwater > Creek >...
CCTGTGCATCGAGGCCGCGCTCGAGCTCACCGGCGATAACCGCGCCTCGGCGGCCGAGATGCTCGGCCTGAGTCGCCAGAGTCTTTACGTCAAGCTGCGCCGCTATGGCATCGCCGACGCCGGGGCCGCCGAAGGTGGCGAAGCCGCCGAGGACTGAGCCGGGCGCCTGCGTTGGCGTGGGGCAGGCGCCTTCGCGTGCGGGGGCGCCGGTGTTCTGCTGACTGTCCGCGCCCACGACTGTGGGCCGGTTATGTCAATCATTGTTGACATTATTAAGTGTAATGGCGTAGCCTGAAACGATGAAGTTTCCGGCGCCCGCCACCGTTCTCGAACTCCTGAAACCAGTGACCTGGTTTCCCCCGATGTGGGCCTTTGCCTGCGGGGTCGTCTCGGCTGGCGTTTCCGTGGCCGACCACTGGGCCATGGCGCTGGCGGGCGTCGCGGTCTGTGGCCCGATGGTCTGCGGCACCAGCCAGGCGGCCAATGACTGGTTCGATCGAAAGGTCGACGCGATCAACGAACCCTCGCGCCCGATTCCCTCGGGGCGCATCCCGGGCCGCTGGGGTCTTTATATTGCGATCACCTGGACCGTGGCGTCGCTCGCGGCGGCCACTGCGCTCGGCACCTGGGGCTTCTACGCCGCCATCGTCGGCCTGGCGCTGGCCTGGGCCTACAGTGCGCCGCCGCTGCGCCTGAAGCGAAACGGCTGGTGGGGCAATGCGGCCTGCGGGCTTTGCTATGAAGGCCTGCCGTGGATCACCGGCTGGGCCGTGATGGTGTCGGCCGGGGCATCGCCGCTGCGCGTGCTGGCCCTGGCCGCGCTGTACAGCCTCGGGGCGCACGGCATCATGACCCTGAACGACTTCAAGTCGATCCAGGGCGATCGCCAGCTGGGGATCCGTTCGCTGCCGGTCATCCTCGGAGCCGATCGGGCGGCGCAGGTCGCCTGCGCCGTGATGGCGACGCCGCAGGTGGCGGTGGTGGCGCTTCTATGCCAGTGGGGCCGTCCGCTGCACGCCGCGGCGGTCGGCGTCGTGCTTGCCGCGCAGCTGGCCATGATGCCGCGCCTGCTGCGCTCCCCATGCCGGTACGCGATCTGGTACAGCGCGCTCGGCGTCAGCCTGTATGTGTCGGGCATGCTGGTGAGCGCCTTCGCGCTCCGTTATGCGGCATGAAACAGCGGCCGGGCAAGTCGGAGCGTGAATCGAGGAGCGTGACATGCGTGATCCTGGAATGCCGGTCGAGCGGCCGGTGACGGACGGCTCGGGGACCGGCGCCGACGCGGAGATCTTCGACGCGGTGGTGGTCGGCGGCGGACCCTCCGGCGCGACCGCGGCGACCGAACTGGCCCGGCGCGGGCGCCGGGTCGCGATGCTCGACCGCGCCGGCCGTATCAAGCCCTGCGGCGGGGCGATACCGCCGGCCCTGATCGAGGAGTTCGCGATTCCGGACGACCTGCTGGTCGCGCGCGTCAACGAGGCGCAGATGGTGGCGCCGTCGCACCGGCACGTGCGCATGCCGATCGACAAGGGCTTTGTCGGCATGGTCGATCGCGAGCATTTCGACGAGTGGCTGCGCCAGCGCGCGGCGCTGGCCGGTGCGGCCCGGCTGACCGGCACCTATGACCGTATCGAGCGTCCCGAGGCGACCGCGGGCGGGCGGGCGGCGCTGCAGGTGCACTGGCTCGACGCGCAAGGCCGGGCGCGCACCTTGCGCGCGCGCTGCCTGATCGGCGCCGACGGCGCCAGGTCGCGCGTGGCACAGCAGTGTGTTGCCGGCGCCGACCGCGCGCGCTACGTGTTCGCCTACCACGAGATCATCGAATCGCCGCCGCAGGGGCGCGCCTTCGACGGCGCCCGCTGCGACGTCTACTACAAGTCAGAGATCTCGCCCGATTTCTACGGCTGGATCTTCCCGCACGGACCCACCACGAGCGTCGGCTCGGGCAGTGCCGAAAAAGGCTTCTCGGTGCGCCGGGGAGTCGATGCGCTGAGGAAGGATGCCGGGCTGACGCAGTCGGCGACGATCCGGCGCGAGGGCGCGCCGATACCGATGGTGCCGCTGCCGCAATGGGACAACCGGCGCGACGTCGTGCTGGCCGGGGACGCGGCCGGCGTTGTCGCACCGGCCTCGGGCGAAGGCATCTACTACGCGATGGCGGGTGGTCGCTTCGCCGCCGAGGCCGCCGAAGAATTCCTCGCCACCGGCAACGCGCGCTGTCTGGCGCAAGCGCGCAAGCGCTTCATGAAACGGCACGGTCGCGTGTTCCGGGTGCTGGCGATCATGCAGCGCTTCTGGTACTCGAGCGACAAGCGGCGCGAGCGCTTTGTCAGCATCTGCGCCGATCCGGACGTCCAGCACCTGACCTGGGAGGCGTATCTGCGCAAGCGACTGGTGCGAGCCCGGCCGCTGGCGCATCTGCGCATCTTCTTCAAGGACCTGGCCCATCTGCTGGGCGTGGTCCGCACTTGAACCGCATCGACGCCCGCGCGCGCGCATGGACCATCGGAATCGCCGCGCTGGTCGCTGTCCTGTTCGCCGCCGTCGGCGCCGGGCTGACCGATCTTGGACCGTGGTATGTGCGGCTCGCCAAGCCGGGCTGGCAGCCGCCCGATGCGCTGTTCGGCCCGGCCTGGACCCTGATTTTCACCCTGTGCGCGGCGGCGGCGGTGCGCGCCTGGGGTGCGACCTCCGGATCGCATGCGCGACGCCGCCTGGTTGCGCTGTTCATCGTCAACCTGCTGCTCAACGCCCTCTGGAGCCTGCTGTTCTTCAGGCTGCGGCGGCCGGACTGGGCCTTGCTGGAAGTCGCGGCGCTGTGGCTGTCGATCCTGGTGCTGATACGTCAGCTCGCGCCGATCGAGCGTCTCGGGGCCTGGATGCTGGCGCCGTACCTGGCGTGGGTGTCGTTCGCGGCGGTGCTGAACCTGGCGATCGTGCGGCTGAATGCGCCTTTCGGCTGACCCGGCCAGCGCGGGTCCCGGAGTGCCGATCGTGATGGACCTGCTCGACCTGAACCTGGTCGACCTGATCCTGGCTGGCGTGGTGCTGGAGGCCTGCATCCTGTTGGTCTACCGGCGCAGGACCGGTCGTGGCGTGGCGCCGGCGCCACTCGTCACCAACCTTTTCGCGGGTGCCGGGCTGCTGCTGGCCCTGCGCTTCGCGGGCTCGCCGCATGGTTCCAGGGTGTGGGTCCTGGCCGGCCTGGCGCTGGCGCTGGCCGGGCACGTCGCCGACCTCGCACTGCGATGGCAACGTCGCTCCTAGAGGCGCGGGCGGTACCGCCACCTGCGCCGGCCGGACCGCAGCGGCGGCCATGAGCGTGTGCAGCTTGGTGGACTTCGAAAGGACAGCACCGTGGCATGCCGCGACTCGACGCTGCGCCCGCGCGCTTCGAAACCGGTCGCGTCGCTGCGCGCCGCCATGGCACTGCTTGGTTCTGCCATGCTGAGCGCCGCCTGCTGCAGCGGCGTCGGCGCGGCGGCTCACTCCGGCTCCGAGGCTTGCGCCGCGTCTGTCGGTGCGCCCGATGCCGCTGCGGCACCGTGTATCCACCGTTCGACAGTCGACGTCGTGCTCGACGGCCGCCGCACCCGTGCCGACGTCTACCAGCCGGCGCAGCACGCCGGCGCCGCGGTGATCCTCGCGCACGGCTTCACCCGCTCGCGAGCGACGATGGGAGGTCACGCCATGGCGCTGGCGCAGGAGGGATTTCTCGCGGTGGCCCCCGACCTGCCATACCTGGTCGATTCGCGCGACAACGCGCGCGCGCTGGCGGATCTGGCGGCCCTGGTCCGGCGTGGTGCGTTCGGCGCGCCGGCCGAACGCATCGTGATGGTCGGTTTTTCGGCCGGGGGCCTGGCCGCGCTTCTGGCCTCCGGCTCGCAGGGCGTGGTCGGCTACGTCGGCCTCGATCCGTTCGACCGACCCGGCGGTGTCGGCCGCTCGTTCGCGCTCGGCTTGCGCGTGCCGGCGATCCTGGTGCGCGGCCCGCCTTCGGCCTGCAACGCCTTCTCGATCGCGGCACCCTGGGCGCAGGCCCTGCCGCTGATCGAAGCTGACCATGTGATCGGGAATGCGAGCCACTGCGACTTCGAGGCACCCACCGATGCGCTGTGCCGCTTCGTCTGCGGCCCGGCCGATCCGGCCCGCGGCCGGCGCATCCGCGCGGAGCTTCTGGACGCCGTGCGGCGCTGGCTCAGGCCCTGAGCACGCGCGCTGTTGAGGTCGCCTCCAGTATCATCATCCAGTGAACCCCGGCGATGCAGACATTCCCTCGCCTGCCGCCGCGCAGGCTCGCCCGGTTGCCCCAGCACAGGGTCAGCAGATCCCACAGGCCCGCCTGACCGAGGCGCTGCGCGCCCAGACGCGGCAGTTGCACGCCGAGGTCGAACGTGCCGGGGTGATGGGCGCTTTGCTGCGGGGCCGGATCGACCGGGCCACCTACTGCACGCTGCTGCGCAACCTGCACCTGATTTACGTCGCCCTCGAGGAAGGACTGGCCGGGCATGCGTCGCATCCGCGCCTGGCAGCGCTGCGGTTCGATGGTCTGGCGCGGCGTGTCGCGCTGGCGCAGGACCTGGCCGTGCTGCATGGGGAGGCGTGGGAAGGTGATCTCGGCCTGGCGCCTGGCGCGCGGCGCTACGCCGCCCACCTGGACGAGCTCGCCTGCGAGGCTCCCGATCGCCTGGCCGCGCACGCTTACGTGCGCTATCTGGGCGACCTGAGCGGTGGCCAGATACTTCGCGGCATCGTGACCGACAGCCTTGGCCTGGACGGCGCGAGCGGGATGAGCTTTTACGCGTTCGGCGAGCCCGGTGCGGCGGCCGACCTGGCGCGGCGCTTCCGGGCTGGCCTGGATTCGGTGCCGATCGATGCCGACGGCGTCCGCGATCTGGTGGCCGAGGCCCGCTTCGGCTTCGTGCTGCACTCCCAGATGTTCGAGGAACTGGCGGTCATGCGCCTGGCCCGGCCGCCGCTGGCCGGGTCGCGCGCCTGAGGCAGGTGCCGGCGCCGGCGCGCGGCAGTCCGCTGCCATCCCTCAGTTCGGGGCCCTTCAAAGCTGCGCGCGTCAGTCCGGTTCGGCCCGCACCTCGCCGTACTCGCGGATGCGCGCGTACAGGGCGGTGGCGCGCTGGGTCGAGGTCTCCAGCTCTTCGAGCGTCGGCGCCACCGCCGGGGCCCCGGCGGCGTCGGCGATGTCCATCGCCGCCATGCTGGCGTTGGAAAGGATGGCGCGGATCAGCGCGTCGCCTTGCTGGTCGCGCAGCAGGTCGGAATCGGGCACTGGAGGTCCGGCAGCCGCGCGTGTGAGCGATTGCTCCAGGTGCTGCAGCGCTTTGGCGGTGCGCTGGCTTTCCGATCGATCGATCAGAATCACGATGAAGCCGAGCACGCTGCCGTCGCGGCCGGGCACGGGTTCGGCCCGCACGCTGACCGGCACGCGCCTGCCGTCCGGACGCGCCAGCTCGACCGTGCCGCGCCAGGGGTCATGGCGCGTTCGGAGCCGTGCAAGCATGGCGCGGGCCGTACCGGTGTCGGCGAACAGCGGCGCCAGCGACTCGATGCCGCTGCTGGCCAGTGCGGCAACCTCGTCGCGCGTGTGTCCGGCAAGCGCGCAGAACGCCTGATTGGGGAACGCTGGCGTGCCCGAGCCACTGGCGACCAGCACCGGCTGCTTCGAATTGCCGATGGTGGCGCGGATCTGACCGATCTGGTGCTCGGCGATGAGCAGGCGGACCGCATAGACCTGCACGATGATATCGACCAGGGCCGTTCCGATTGCGCGCGCGAACAGCGCTTCGCGCCCGCTCCACGGAAGTGCCGTGCCGCGCACGATCTCGGACCATGCGGCGAAGGATCGCCGCGGCGACAGCTCGAGCGGATCGTCACGCACCACCGGCTTGGACGGGTCGCCCGCCCAAGTGACGGTCTGCAGCTGCTCCTTGCGGAACCAGGCGAGATAATCGGCGCGCGACGATGACAGCTTGACCGCGAGCACGCCGCTCGCGGTCGGCGTGAGTGACGCCAGCGCGGGGTTTTCGCGCCCCACCGATGAACAGCTGAACAGCGAATCGGTCGTGCGCGCATCGAACCAGTCGAGCAGGGCCCGCAATTCCGGGGTTGAAGGCACTTCGCCGCCGGTGAGGATCTCGCCGTCGTAGTAGAGCGCCGCTCCGGTCGCGTCCAGCGGCTGCAACAGCGTGCGCGGGTTGCGGAACAGCGCCAGCCGCCAGTCGCCCTCGGTCGAGGTGGCCTCGATCAGCCGCTGCTCGAGGCGGCGTACCAGGATTTCGACCTGCGCATGGGCGTAATTCTCGATGGCGGCCAGGCGGGTCGAGATGACCTCGGCGAGCATTTCGCAGGCGGCTCGCACCGGGTAGCGCAGGTTGCGCGGCGAGTCATGATGACAGGCGATCAGCCCCCAGAGGCGTCCTTCGCGCACCAGCGAAACGACCAGCGTCGCGTTCACCCCCATGTTCTTCAGGTACTGGATGTGCAGCGGCGACATGCTGCGCAGGTAACTCATCGACATGTCGAGTTCCTGCACGGTCCCGGGGCGCAGGCGCGGAACGATCGGCACGGGGACGTAATGCACGTCGACCAGGACGCGGACCCGGTTGCGCAGGTAAAGCTCGCGCGCGCGCTGCGGAATGTCGCTTGCAGGGTAGTGGTGCCCGAGCAGCGAGTCGAGTCGTGCGTGACGCGCTTCGGCGACGATCTTGCCGTGGCCGTCCGGATCGAACTTGTATGCCATGACGCGGTCGTAGCCGGTCAGATCGCGGAAGACCTGCACGACGGCGTCCAGCAGCGCGCCCTGGTTCGATGCGGCGCCCAGTCGCTGTACCGCGCCGGAAATGAGCTCGATCAGCGCGTGGGCCTCGAAGCTGACGATGTCCGCAGCGGCTCCTGCGCCCGCCACCGCGGGCGCCAGCGGCTCGAGTTCGACCAGCAGTCCATGGTGCGGATGCTGGTGCACGGTGCCTTCGAAGTCGGCGCGTCGCGGCACGCCACCGCGGCCATCGAAACTGCCATCCGCATCGCCCAGCCGGATCCTGAGCGGACGCGTCTCGTCCGGCCCCAGGTTTGCGGCCAGGCGTCGCAGCTCCGAGGTCAGGCCCCGGCCCAGCCGCTCGCAGTTGTGGCCAAGCAGGGCCTGGGTCGGCGCGCCGAGCAGCTGGGTGCAGTTGGCGCTGACCTGGACGATGGTGAAGTCCGAAGGATCGACGACCAGCAGCACACCATGGGGCTGGATCGACCCCGCGAGGTGGATCAACTCCCGTTCGCAGTTGCTCAGATCGGCCTGACCGAAAGCCGGACTGTTGGGCACTCGACTCCCCCTTGCCATCGGGCGCCTGCGAAAACCGGCGCCTCTTATGGGACCTGCAAGACACCAGGCTAGTGCTGCGTATTCGATACGCCGTCGCTGCCGTGCCCCGATGATTCGACGTCATTGCGCAGTCGCCGGTCGAGTTCGGCCGCGCTGACTCCCAGGATTCTTGCTGCTGCGGACCGGTCCCGGTCCGCGAGTTTCATGGCAGCCTGGATGAAGTGGCGCTCCGCGTTCTTCGAAACGCTCGCCATCAGCTCGGTCAGGCCGAGCCGGCCCAGCTGGTCCGTGAGTGTTTCGATGGCGGTCGCCAGTTCGCTGGCCTGCGCGTGAAGCCCGGTTCCGTTGGCGCCGTCGCCGGCGCGAACCCGGATCGTCAGGCCGATGCTTTCCTGTTCTTCTTCCGCCAGCACTGTGGCCGACACCTCGATCGGCGCCAGCCGGCCGCGCAATCCACGCAAGGTCAGCTCGCGCCCGGTGGCGATGCCCCGATTGCGGGTCGCGGCCAGCACCTCGGCCAGTCCGGTTCCAACCAGGTCGGCCAGGTGGCGACCCTTCGCGTGGCTCTCGTCGCCGAACTGCGCCAGTTCGATGAACGCCGGGTTGGCCATCAGGACCCGGCCGGCGGCATCGACCACGACCACCGCGTCCGGGGTGCGTTCGACCAGCTTGATGAGCCGGTCCCGCGTGTCGGTGGTCTCGGCGCCGGCGTTCAGCGCGCGCGCGCGCACCAGCAGCAGCATGGCGTGCGCCGAGCGGAACGGTGTCGCCGACACTCGCGCACTGACCTTGCGCCCCGCCAGCCAGGCGCGGATTTCGCCCGACAGGCCGGTCGCCCGCGCAGTGGCGAGCATTTCGCCAATGGCAGGCCGGGAACTTGCATCGATCGCCGAGGCCAGGTCCATGCCGATCAGGCGTTCGAGCTCGATGCCGAACAGATCGTTGGCGGCCTGGTTCGCGTCGAGGATGCGAAGCGATTCGGAGTCGACCACCAGCACCGCGTCGGTGGCGACCCGGAACAGCACCCGGTAGCGCGATTCGGCCTGCCGATGCTTCCAGTATTCACGCTCGATTTCCTGTTGCGCTTCGACGAACTGCTGCTGGATCGCCGTGATTGCGCGCAGGTCGCGCCCCACCGCCAGCACCGGGCCGCCGGCGCCGAGGCGGACCGCGGCGTAGGCGATCGGAATGTCGGCGCCGTTCGGGCTGGGGTGATTGATTTCACTGCGATGGGTGACGCCGCTGGCCGCCACTTCGCGCAGCAGTTGCTCTATCTTGACGCGCGCCTCGCCGGTGACCGTCTCGGCCCAGTTGCGACCGACCCAATCGCCGGCGCCGGGCGCCAGCGGCCCCGTTCCTGCCTGAGCAACCTTGCGGATGACGCCGCCGGCGTCAAGCACCAGGGCGATGTCGCTGGCCAGGGAAACGAAGGTCTCGGCCAGTTCGGGTGCGAGTTCGGACAGAACGCCCAGGTCGATCGGCGGTGCGGAACGCGGCTTCACGGTGGATACCCGCCGTCGCTGACCTGTCCTGCCGCCGCCTGCCGGCCACGTGAGGTGCGCCGCATGTCGCCCTTCCGAGTCAGAATTCCGCCACTGCGATGTTAGACCAAGTCGGCAAGGACGCCGAGCTTTCGCGGCGCTGGCCGGCCGCTGGCTATTCTGGCGCAGCGAGCAACGGCGCCACCGCGTCGACCATGGCAAGGCCCAGCACCGCGTGCTGGTCGGCATCCAGGTGAATGCCATCGACGTGGCTGGAGCCAGTGACCGAGCCGGCGTCGAAGAAATGGCAATCGAGCAGGCTCGCGGTGGTCCGGAGCTGTTCCGCCAGGCCGGCGCTCTTGCGCTGCGCGCCGTCGAATTTCGGCGCCAGGGGGCCGGCCGGCTGGCCGAACGGCGGCGGCGCGACAACCAGGACCTGCGGCACCGGCATGCCCGGCTCGATCGGGGCGCGGCGCACCGCAGCCACCAGCGCGGCCATGCCCTGCGACGATTGCCAGGCATTGTGCGGGTGCATCGACTGGAAGTCGTTGGTGCCCAGCATCAGCACCACCAGGCGTAGCGGAGAGCAACCCTCGATGCGCTGCTCCAGGCCCTGCAGGCCGTTGCGGCCGGGCTTGAAGGGATCATCCCAGACGGTGCGCCTGCCGTTCAGGCAGTCTTCGATCACCCGCACCCGGTGACCGCCGGCGGCGAGTCCCAATTCCATCACGCCGGGCCAGCGCTGTTCGAAGTCGAGGCGCCGTCGCGTTCCGGGAATGATTCCCCACGACAGCGAATCGGAATAGACGAGGATCTGCTGCATGATGGTCGCTCGCGCGCCTAAAGTTGTTCCGCGACTTGTTCCGCGGGTTTCCACGTGTCCGGCCGATAAGTGTACTTTTGCCCAGGACCGCGCGGCCCGCTGAAGTAAGCTATCGGCACCACGTCCGCCCGGTTGCGAAGCCGTTCCAGGATGCTCATCCGGCCCTATGTCGAATCCGACGAAACCGCGGTCATCGCGCTGTGGCGCGACTGCGGCCTGACGCGGGCATGGAACGATCCGGCCAAGGACATCGCGCGCAAGCTCACGGTGCAGCGCGACCTGTTCCTGCTCGGCGAGGTGGATGGCCGGATCGTGGCGAGCGTGATGGCGGGGTATGACGGCCATCGCGGCTGGGTCAACTACCTTGCCGTTGCGCCGTCGCATCGGCGCCGTGGCTGCGCGGCGCGCCTGATGAAGCACGTCGAAGACCGGCTGGTCGCGGCCGGATGCCCGAAGGTCAACCTGCAGGTGCGCGCGTCGAACACGGCGGTGTTGGAGTTCTACCGCCGGGCCGGCTACGTCCAGGACGAGGTGCTCAGCCTGGGCAAGCGGCTGATTGCGGATGTCCAAGGGTCGCCATCCTGATGGAAAGGATCCTGTTCGAGAACGCGCGGATCTTCGACGGCACGCACGCCGACTGTCCCGACGGGATGCAGGTGCTCGTGGCGGACGGACGGATCAGGGAGGTGTCGGCGCGGCGCATCGATGCGGGCGGCGCGCACGTGATCGACGTGGGCGGGCGCACCTTGATGCCCGGCCTGATCGACGCCCACATGCACGCCTTTGCCAGCGACGTGTCGGTGCAAAAGGTCGATGCGCTGGGCGAGGCATACCGCACCGCGCATGCGGTTCGCATGCTCGGGCACGCGCTGGAGTGCGGTTTCACCACGGTGCGCGATGTCGGCGGGGGCAACTACTCGCTGTACCGCGCGCTGGCCGACGGCCTGATCGACGGGCCGCGGTACTTCTACGCGGGAAAGATCCTGTCGATGACCGGTGGCCACGGCGATCTGCGCCAGTTGCACGAGCGGCCACGCTACCAGTCGCTCTGCGCCTGCGCCGCCTCGCCGCTGGCCAACAGCTTCGCGGTGCTGGCCGACGGGGTCGACGCCTGCATCGCCGCCGCCCGCGAGGAACTGCGCCAGGGGGCGCACTGCATCAAGATCATGGGATCGGGCGGCGTGGCCTCGCCGACCGACCCGATCTGGATGAACCAGTACCGCGAGGATGAGATCCGCGCCATCGTCAACGAATGCGTGGAGCGCCGCACCTACGTCGCCGCGCACTGCCACCCGGCCGCAGCGGCGCGCCGGTGCGTCGAATTCGGCGTTCGCAGCATCGAGCACGGCACGCTGATGGACGACGAGACCGCACGCTTCATCGCTGCCCGGGGCGCCTACGTCGTCCCGACCATGGCGATCTGCTTTGCCTTGAAGGAGACGGGGCGCCAGCTCGGATTGCCGCCGGAGAGCCAGGAAAAGGCCGATTTCGCCTTCACGCAGGCGCTGTCCAGCATGGACTCGATGCGCAAGGCGGGCGTGAAGGTCTGCTTCGGCACCGACCTGCTGGGGCGCACCTACACGCAGCAGTGCCGCGAGTTCACGCTGCGCAGCGAAGTGTTCACGCCGGTCGAGATCCTGCGCCAGGCGACCTCGGTGACCGCCGAGATGATGCTGATGGAAGGCCAGATCGGGTGCGTGGCGCCCGGCGCGCACGCGGACCTGCTCGTGGTCGACGGCGATCCGCTCAAGGACATTTCGCTGCTGGCGGCCGACGGCCGCTTCCTGCGCACGATCCTGCGCGCCGGCGTCATCGCGAAGAACGAGCTCAACTTCAACTGATGGTCCGCAATGGCAGGTTCCGTGGCGCCGCCATCGAACCGCGCGTCGCGGTCCATCGGCCCGCAACAGGCCATCGATCGAGTCGATGCGGAGGCGAGCCTGGCAGACGGTTCACGTTCCACTCCTTGCGCAGGACCGGCATCGGTCTACCTGGTCGTTTTCGGCGCTGCGGTTCGCGAAGGCGGAAGTGCCAGCGGGACGTTGCGGCGGCGCTGCGACCTGGCGGCGGCTTACCGCCACCGGTTCGATTCGTCCTACGTGGTCGTCACCGGCGGGCAGGGGCGCCACGGTCCGCCGGAGGCTCATGTGATGCGCGACCTGCTGGTGCAGGCCGGCGTGCCCGCCGACCGGATCCTGATCGAGAATCATGCGCGCGACACGATGCAGTCGGTGCGGCTGACCGCGCGCATGCTGCGGGGCAGGAGCGATGTCGCGTCGGTACTGGTGTGCTCGAGCGGCTATCACGCGCCTCGCTGCGTGTTACTGTTTCGCGTGCTCGGATTCCGGGCGCAGGCCGCACCGGCGCTATCGGACCGGCGCTACCTTGGGACGATGAAATGGTTGCGCTACGTCGCCAAGGAAGTGCTGGCGACGCCGGTGGACGGACTGGTTCTGCTGCTCCTCAGAGCGTGCGGCACGGCATAGCGCGCGAGCGGGCCGCGCGACGGGGGAAGTCATGGTGAAGAAGTCCGCGGCATCCTGGCCCTGGCTGCTGGCCGGCGCGCTTGCATTCGTCGGCATCGCAGCCGGCGCCTACCGGTTTCTGCTGCCGCCTGCGCCGCCTGCGTCCGACCCGAAGATCGTCCAGTTGCGCGAGCTGCTCGAAGCGGCGAAGGAAAGCTGTCTTCTTTCCGAGGACAGCAAGGCCGGCGCCGAGGCCAAGGCCAAGCTCGAGCTGCTGATCAAGAACGTCGAGAGCTCCGGCAGCGTCAGCGCCTACAAGGACAAGTAC
>Ga0209698_10006485_pt1 | contig 12427 bp, 11 predicted proteins | sample LitLauG_LLR_2012_FD_187203 | JGI IMG/M metagenome (GOLD analysis project Ga0209698, IMG submission 187203) | Freshwater sediment microbial communities from Pennsylvania, USA - Little Laurel Run_MetaG_LLR_2012 (SPAdes) (version 2) | ecosystem: Environmental > Aquatic > Freshwater > Creek >...
GCGTCGAAGTTTCCGTTGCCGGCGATGTCGCGGGCGATTTCGATGTTCGAGCGGGCGTCGAGGGTCGGCAGCAGGTTGAACTTCTGGAAGACGAAGCCGATTTTGCGCTTGCGCATGCGCGTGCGCTCCGCGTCGGAAAGCCGGGCGAAGTCGTCGCCATCAATCACGATGCGGCCCGAGTCCGGCCGGGTGAGTCCGCCCAGCAAATAAAAGAGGGTGGATTTTCCGCTGCCCGAGGGACCGACGACGCTGACAAACCTGCCCTTTTCGACACTGAAAGTAATGCCACGCAAGGCGGGGACTTCGACCTTGCCCACGCGATACGTCTTGCGCAGATCGACGGCGTCGATAAAAGCAGGCATGAAGAATCCACCATACTACAGGAAGGCGAGGCCGCGTGGCGCCACCAGGGGTGGCTCAGGCAACTCCGATTTGCGACGAAGTGCTGGGTGCGCGGCTGGGACCGCGCTTTCGAATCAACAGCAGGCGGATTCGCTCCAGAAGTTCGGCGGGAACATGCATGCCCTTGGGCAGGAAGACGTCCGCCTGCGTATCACGGTCATAGATGCGGACCTTTCCGGAGAGCAGAATGGCCGGGGTTCGGGGTGAAATCGCCTTGATTTCCTCGATCAGCTTGGCGCCGTCGAGTCCGGGCATGATGAGGTCGGTCAGCACCAGGTCGATGTCGCCCCGCTTGAAACGCGCCAGGGCGTCTTCGCCGTTGTGGCAGGAGACGACGCGGTAGCCTCTGGTTTCGAGAAGCACCTTGCGGATGGAGAGAGACTGTTCGTTGTCGTCAACACAGAGGATAGTGCGTTTCGGTTTCATTCGTAGTCCCGCAGATGCCTTGCTGTCACGCTGGCTGACAGCTGTCAATCTCAACTCTGTGTACGAGCCGAAGGAGATTTTCGGAGCGACAGAAATCCTACGTGCGGATTCGAGAGCTGTAAAGTGGCGCGGATGTTAATGGGAAATTTTTGCCATTGAACTTTTCTCGTGCTTGTGCGTAATGCGCTTTTACGCAGAGATGCATTGGCAGTTAGAAAGAAATCTCTCCGCGCAGGACCTCGACTGCATTGCCGCCGACACGCACGTTAACCACACGGTTATCGTCCTTCGAGGCGCGCACGAAAATTCTGCTGGGACGTTTCATCTCCAGTCCCTGTTCGATGAGCACACGCTCGTCGGGTTGAGCGACGCCGTGCGCCACCATCCAGGCCGCGGCACAACCGGCGGCGGACCCGGTCGCCGGGTCTTCGCCATTGTAGAAAATCATGCGGGCGTGCAAGCGAGCGCCGGGATCGACGGCCTCACGGCAGACAAAATAAAAGAACTTGCCGCCCGTGCGGGCCAGGTACTCGCCCGCGGTTCTCGGGTCGATGTGCAGATTACGCAACACCCCGAGCGACCGGATGGGAGCGACGGTGAAGGGAATACCGGTGGAGATGGTCTCGATGGGCAACACCGGATCAAAGTCGTCCACGGACAGGCCGAGCACGCGGGCCACGGTTTCCCGGTTGTGTCCATCCAGGAACTTCGGGTCGACCTGCGTCATCTCTCCAAAGATCGGCGCGTCCGGTCGTTCCTCGAAACGCACTGGGACGGTGCCGACGTTGAGTTCGAGCTGGATCTCCTGGGCACCCGTTGATCCCCGCAGTACGAAAGCCGTGCCCAGCGTCGGATGTCCAGCAAAGGGGAGTTCCTCGGCCACGGTGAAAATGCGCACCCGCACTCCGCGCTCGTGCTCGGTCGCGGGGTCGCGTGGGAGAATAAAGGTCGTCTCGGAGAGGTTCGTCTCCCTGGCGAGCGCCTGCATCTCGACGTCGGTGAGTCCGCGACCATCGAGAATGACCGCCAACGCATTTCCTTCCAGAGGGGTGGCGCTGAAAACATCCATTTGAACGAGTGACAGGTTGGGCATCTGGAATCCTCTGCCGGCGCGGAGAGTCGGTCTGGCCGCGAGCCGGTGCCGGCTGAAAGTCCTTTTCGCGAGCACGTAACCCTGCGGAATTGGATGCGCGACAGTTCTCCCGCAGCGCAAAACTCGTCCCGGTTTTTTCGAGAACTGCCAGCTGGCAGAAAGAACTAGTCTGCGATTTCCCGGACGCCCCTTACCCTGAGCGCCGGGTGAGAATACATAAGGGTGTTCGATTATCGAGCGCCCCCGGGCGATGTTTCTGCATCCGCCAGGACAGCCACCGGTGGCATCGACGCTGGTGGCTGGTTTGACACAAACGCGCGCGCCCCACTAGTGTGTAGCCGTTACAGTAAGCGATGACGTTAAATTGACGACGTGGCCGGGTCAGCCCCGGGAGGCGCCAAAGCGACGAGAGGCAAAATGAAGGGCACTATGAACTCCAAGAGGGTTGTCTGTTATGCGACCGCGTCCTGCCTGGTGCTGATCGCGACATTGGTGCATGCCGCCGAACCGTTTGAAGTCACGATCGAGCGGGGCGTGACGGCGAAGATGCGCGATGGCGTCGTTCTCCGGGCTGATATTTACCGCCCGAAGGCCGACGGTAAGTTTCCGGTCCTGCTCCAGAGGACGCCTTACAACAAGAGCAACGGAATGAGTTTTGGGGTTCGAGCCGCGGCGCGCGGCTTCGTAGTCGTCATTCAAGACGTTCGCGGCCGTTTTTCTTCGGAAGGTGACTGGTACACCTTCAAACATGAGTCGGATGATGGCTACGACTCGGTAGAGTGGGCAGCGGCGCTGCCATCTTCCAATGGCAAAGTGGGAATGTTTGGTGGTTCCTACGTCGGCGCAACGCAGATGCTCACGGCTATTTCACATCCGCCCCACCTGGCGGGCATTTGCCCGGTTGTCACAGCCAGCAACTACCATGACGGATGGACCTACCAGGGTGGCGCTTTCGAACAATGGTTCAACGAATCGTGGACGTCTGCTCTCGCACAGGACACCTTTAACCGGACGATAACGCAAGACACGAACGCTCTGCCAAACGTGGGGAAGCTCCCCCTGACCAGCTATCCGCTGTTCAATCTTTCTGAGTCCCCGGCGGGGCTCTACTCCACCCGCGCACTCGCGCCTTATTTCCTCGACTGGTTGGCTCACCCAAACTACGACGACTACTGGAAGCGCTGGTCAATCGAAGAGCACTACGCCGACATTAACGTTCCGGCTCTCACCGTCGCCGCCTGGTATGACATTTTTCAAGGAGGGTCTCTTCGCAATTACTCCGGAATGCGAACACGAGGTGCGGAGGCGGCGCGCTCCGGACAAAGGCTGCTTGTGGTGGTGGGCGGACATGCCGGCGGCGGGCAGAAAATTGGCGAAGTCGACTTCGGTCCCGCCGCAGCCCAGTTCGATGAAAACGAAGTCACGTTGCTTTGGTACGAGTACCTTCTCAAGGGGGCCCAGAACAGTTTCGCTAAGGAGAAGCCGGTCAAGATCTTCGTCATGGGAAGAAACCAGTGGCGAGAAGAAGATGACTGGCCCCTGGCGCGGGCCCAAAGCAGCAAGTACTTTCTGCATTCGGAGGGAAGCGCAAATTCTCTGCGCGGGAGCGGCGGCCTTTCAGTCGCATCTCCGCGCGCTGAATCGCCGGATCACTATGTGTACGATCCCGCCAATCCCGTGCCGACGATTGGTGGTCCGCTGTGCTGCGATGGTGCGCACTTGGCGCCGGGGCCGCGGGATCAACGCCAGGTTGAAGCTCGTGAGGATGTCTTGATTTACTCCACGCCCGCTTTTGCCCGGGACACGGAAATCACTGGACCGATCACCTTGGAACTGTTCGCCAAGTCCACTGCGGTGGACACAGATTTCACCGCCAAACTGGTGGATGTGGCCCCGGATGGTTTCGCCCAAAACTTGGCGGAAGGAATTATCCGGGCGCGCTATCGCGACTCTCAAGAAAAACCCGCCCTTATGAATCCCGGACAGGTTTACAAGTTCACGATCGACCTGTGGTCGACCAGCAACGTGTTTCTCAAAGGGCATGTGTTGCGATTGGAGGTTTCGAGCAGCAATTTTCCCCGGTTCGATCGAAACTTGAATACTGGGGAGGCGCCAGGCACGGGAGAGCACTACGTCCCGGCTACGAACACGATTTACCACGACGTGGAACATCCCTCGGCCTTGGTGTTGCCGGTCGTGGCAACTCCGTAAGCCTCGTCGTGACTCAGGAGGCAGCGCACGCACCTCTGTTTGAGCCTGAATTGTAAGTACCACACGGGGCAAAGACCTTATGCCAACCACCATGAAAGATATCGCCCGCGATCTGGGCGTGTCGGTGGTAACGGTCTCCAGGGTTCTGCACAACCACTCCGACATCAGCGTGGAGACGCGGAAGCGGGTTCTGCTGCGGATGAAACGCCGAGAGCGACTCAATCGCGGGAGCCGTTTCTACCGCGACGGTTCGCGAATTGTCATTATCTGGTCCACTGCAATCGACTCGAGCCGTTGTACCGTTCCGCTCGGCCAAATGATCTCAATCAACTGCACTTTTTTCCGTGGTCCCGTGCCGAAGTGCACACGCTTGTCGCTGGCTGAAATGTAGCTGCCCGCGGTGCTCACGAAGGCCGTCTGTTGCAGACCATTGTCGGACACCAGTCGGGCTTTCGCACCGAGGCCATCGCGGTTGCTCGCCGAACCGACCAGGTTCAGGGTCAGCCAGTGGTTTCCACTATGGTCCTGATTGCGCAGAATGATTGCGTTGCCGTCGTTGCAATTAATGGCGACATCGATACGGCCATCGTTGTCAAGGTCGCCGAACGCTGCGCCACGGGCGGCGATCGGAGTCTGAAAAGTGGTTCCGCCTTGTTCGGACAGGTCACGAAACCGGCCGGGTTCGTTTTTCAGCAACAGCGGCGACTCGCGATAGCGAAGCCTGGGCTCGGTCAACTCGATGTTGTCCATGACATGGCCCTGGGCCACGAAGAGATCGAGCCGTCCGTCGTTGTCGAAATCAATCCATTTCGCGCCCCAGCCGGAGTGCGATATGGTCAACGTGCCCAGCCCGACGGAATCGGTCACGTCATCGAAGTTACCTTTCACGTTGCGAAACAATTTGTATTTCTGGTTAGCCAAGGCATTCACGAACACCGCCGGCCACCCGCTGCCTTCATAGTCGCCGAAATCTGCACCCATGCCAGCAAACACATGGCCATTTTGGTCGTAAGCCAGACCCGACAGCAGGGCTACTTCCGAGAATGTGCCGTCGCGGTTGTTGCGAAAGAGTTGCTCTGGCACCGAGTCGTTGGCGACGAAAACGTCGGGCCAGCCGTCGCCGTCAAAATCGTTGATCGCGATACCCAGTCCCTTGCCCGGAGAGCCCGCGATCCCGCACTTCTTCGAGACGTCGGTGAAGGTGCCATCGCCGTTGTTATGAAAGACAAGGTAAGAAATGGCATTGAATTGGTCGGGATGGCAGTAAGCCCGATAGCCGGGCTTGTGCTCGCCGCAGAACACGTTGGAGCTGAAATCCCACTCGACATAGCGGGTGACGATCAGATCGAGACGGCTGTCGCGATCGTAGTCGACGAAACAGGCGCCCGTGCACCATCCGCTCCCGCCCACGCCTGCTTTGGCTGTGACGTCGGTGAAGGTACCGTCGCCGTTGTTGTGGTAAAGAATGTTGCCGCCCAGGTTGGTCACCAGCAAATCAACGTTGCCATCGTTGTCATAATCACCGGTGGCCACGCCCATGCCGTACAGCCGTCCTTGGAGTCCTGCGGTCTCGGTCACGTCTCGGAACGTGCCATCCCGATTGTTGCGATAAAGACGGTTCCAGAAGCGAGGGTCGGACTTGTCTGGCGAGGCACCGCGCGGCATCGGGTCCTGGATTCGCGCGCCGTTGACAAAAAAGAGATCGAGCCACCCGTCGTTGTCATAGTCGAACATGGCAACGCCGCCACCCATCGATTCAGGAAGATATTTTTGACTGGTGCGGCTGGCTTCGTGCTTGAATCGAATTCCGGATTTGGTGGTTACGTCTTCGAAAAGCGGCAGAAGCGAACTTTGCGGCCGGGTTCCCGCGAACAACTTGCTTGCCGGAACCGCGGCAAGGGCACCCAATAGAAAACTTCGGCGATTCATTGTGCCAGACAAGTCTAGCGGTTTTCTCGCGGGTGAGCGCGGCGTATTTCTCGGCTAGCTCCGCCTCAAGCGCAATCAGTCCGATTCTTGGGTCTGACGTTTCGCTAGAATTGCATCAAGGACGGATATTCCCTAGCTATAATCGCACCTCGACCAGGGTCATCGCAGAGTGCGGAAGGCAAGAAGAGCTAGTTTGACAGGGCTGGATGGAGATCGTTACGGTAATGGGTAACTTATGAGCTGGGAGATCTGCTAAGTATGCCTAAAACCAATGAGTTAGTCGTAGTGACGGGGGCCGGTGGCTTCATTGGCGGAGCTTGGGTGGCATCGCTTCGGGAGCAGGGCTACAAGCGCATTCGCGCTGTTGATATCAAGCCCCTGGCTCACTGGTATCAGCGATTTGAAGATGTTGAGAATCTGATTTTGGATCTGAATGAAAAACAGAACTGCGAGGTTGCGGCTCAGGGCGCGCAAGAGATTTACAACCTGGCCGCAAACATGGGGGGCATGGGATTCATCGAGAAAAACAAAGCCCTTTGCATGCTATCGGTGCTGATCAACACCCACATGCTGCAAGCGGCCGTGAAGCATGGAGTGGCTCGATATTTCTATTCATCGTCGGCTTGCGTTTACAGCGGTGACAAGCAAAGAAACTTCGAAGCGCCGATGCTGAAGGAAGAAGATGCGTACCCGGCGCTTGCCGAAGATGGATATGGCTGGGAAAAGTTGTTCTCCGAGCGCATGTGCCGGCATTTTCGAGAAGACTACGGCCTCTACAGCCGGGTGGCGCGCTTCCACAACGTGTACGGGCCATGGGGGACATGGTTCGGTGGGCGCGAGAAAGCTCCGGCCGCAATCTGCCGGAAGGTGATTGAAGCCAAGCTGACGGGCAAGCACGAGATCGAAATCTGGGGCACCGGACACCAGACCCGTAGTTTCATGTATATCGACGATTGTCTGACAGGCGTTCAAAAGATCATGAATTCGGAGATTCTGGAGCCGATTAACCTGGGATCGAGCGAGGCCGTCAGCATCAACCAGTTGGTCGATCTGGTCGAAGGAATTGCCGGCATCCGTCTGAAGCGCAAGTACGATCTTGATGCGCCCCAGGGAGTCAATGGACGCAATAGCGATAACACACTCATCAAGAGATATCTCGACTGGGAGCCCACGATCCCGCTGCAAACCGGTCTGGAGAAGACCTACGCCTGGATCTACGATCAGTATCTAGCTCGGGAGACGGGAGCCGCGGGGGTGGTAAGGGAATTTGCCACCAGGTCATCTTAAGACTTGGGACCTGACAGGAAATCTAAACAGGACGTAACCACGGAAGCGTATGTTGTCCGGTGATGGCCCCGGTCTTCAAAACCGGCGGGCGGCACCTCTGGTGTCGCCGGTGCGTTCGACTCGCACACGCTTCCGCCAGTTTGTTTTCAGAGAGATGCGAATGAGTGAACTGGTGTCGCAAGTTGAGATCGGGATAGCAAAATAGGGCATGTGTGATAAAAACGTGATAATTTCGTCGAGCGTTTCAGACACAAGTCTTGACCAAGGCCCGTTGGGCAGAATTGCAGCCCAGTAATCGAAGACTCTGCACGTGCACCAGCTTCTGACATGGTCCAACTGCGTCAGATTGTCACTCCGATTTGATAACTTCCGTATTGCCCGTCACTCGCCAGCAACCAGTTCCAATCATAGGCCGCTGTCGCATAGCGGCCTTCGGCTACTCCATCTTTCGATGTTGGCTTCCACCTGCCACACACCGTCGCATAGCATAAGGCCACCAGGGATGCCGTGGCGCTCCGTTCGTCGTCGGGCGGATAGGGCAAGGTTCACCGTGACCTCGTGGCGCGGATAGCAGACCAAAACGAGTCCGGTAGAATGTCTGAATGTACACGAGGTGTACGCATGCGACATATCATTGCATCTGTCCTCGGGGTGTTTTTCTTTTTGCTGCCGACGACCGCGCAGACTGCCGAACTTTCCAAGAGTGTAAAACAGGTCGTGCGGGTGGATGCCGCCAAGGTTGTGCTGACTCATGTGCGCGTGATTGATGGCACAGGCGCGGCAGCGGTGGAAGATCAGAATGTAGTCATCGAGGGCGGAAAGATTTCGGCGATCCAGAAGGGCGTCGACGTTTGCGGCGACGACAGGCGCCGCAGTTCTTGATCTCCGTGGGTACACCGTGATGCCGGGCATCGTGGGAATGCATAATCATCTTTTCTACGTGGGGCGGCCAAACCTGACGGCCGAGTGGAAGGCGGAACCTCCGGTGCTGCTGCCGCAGATGACGTTTTCCGCGCCGCGCCTCTACCTGGCTGGTGGAGTCACTACCATGCGCACCACAGGCAGCGTGGAACCCTTCGCGGACCTGAACCTGAAAAAGGCAATTGACGCAGGCAAGCTGCCCGGTCCGCACATTGACGTGACTGCGCCTTACCTGGAAGGAGCGACGAGTTATTACATCCAGATGCCGCGGCTGAAAGATGCGGAAGATGCCCGGCAGTCGGTGGCTTTCTGGGCGGACCGTGGAGCAACTTCGTTCAAGGCGTACATGAACATCACGCGAGATGAGTTGAAGGCGGCACTCGAGGAAGCGCACAAGCGGGGACTAAGGGTCACGGGGCACTTGTGTTCGGTGACCTATCCGGAGGCTGCCGAGCTGGGCATTGACGATCTGGAACACGGCTTTTTCGTAAACACACAGCTCGATCCGGACAAGACGCCGGACACGTGTTCCGAGAGTGAGGGCGCGTACACCCTCGCTCACATGGCACCGGGGAGTCCGGAAGCGAAGAACCTGATCGACACGCTGGTGAAACACCACGTGGCCATCACCTCGACGCTGCCCGTGATAGAGGCATGGGCCCAGCCGGGCATTTCGACTCCGGTGCGGCAGGAAATACTCGACGCGATGACACCTGAAGCACGGGAGGATTTTTTCATTGGAGAGCACAAGCCGGAATCGTGGCCGGCCCAGAAGTACGACGGAGCCACGCGCTACAAGAACGAGGCGGGACTGGAACGGGAGTTCGTGCAGGCCGGCGGATTGCTGATTGCCGGCCCAGACCCCACCGGAGCCGGCGAAGTGCTGCCGGGCTTCGGCGACCAGCGGGAAATTGAGTTACTGGTAGACGCGGGATTCTCCCCCGTCGAATCGATAAGGATTGCCACGCTGAATGGCGCCATCTACCTGGGAAGGGACAAGTGGATCGGATCGATCGCCGTCGGCAAGAATGCGGACCTGGTGGTCATCAAGGGCGATCCGTCAAAGCAGATTTCCGATGTCGAGCACGTGGAGATAGTGTTCAAGGACGGTGTGGGCTACGACTCGGCGAAGCTGCTGGAGTCGGTGCGCGGAAGATACGGGCAGTACTGAGAATGCTCTCCTTGGGAGCCAAGCAGGTCGGCCAGTTGGCGAGTCGTCGGCAACCCTTCCCTAATCGGTAAGGTAAGGTTTGCCCGTAATCGACTAGGTGGAAGGCTAGGCACGTTGGATAGCAAAACGATGGCGAATCTGGACGCCGCTCGTCACAGCATTTTACGAGCTTTCGCTGGTCTCTTGGGTGCCTTTGCCTGCTTCGAGGATTTTGTTGCCTTCTTGGTCGCCGATCTTGATGCTCGCCGTTCCCCTGGTACTTTCCCGATTCTAGGATCCCCTGCCAGGACAAGATCGCAGGCGTGCAGCGCTGCTTCCTCGAAATCCTGCGCATCGGCTGGAAGAACCTGCCAGCCCGTCACCTTCTTCCCCAACACTTGGATGGATCGCATGTTGGGGAACTCCCGCCGCAGACTCCGGTGCTGGTCTTCGGTTGTAGCGAGCCACACGCCATTGTCTGCCGTCTGATCACGTTTGTCGCGGAGGATGAGGACAATCTTGTCCTGAACGTAGATCGCGAGGCAGCCGAACATGGAGCGCGTCTTGGGCGACAGCGTAGCGATCGCGTCGAGCACGAATTCATGTGGAACCGGCTTGCGCGGCTTGACGGCGAACAGGGTGTCGTCCAGCGGGAGGAAGGACGTGTTGCGACGGGACTTTGACATGCGAGCCAAAAATCGCGCTCCGTTCATTTCTGCCCAACAGCTGCCGACTTTATATCACTGACACGTCACTTGGCGAATTGTCGGCATTCGGAAAGTTGGAAAGACTTCCATCCTGTTCCAAGAACTGGAGAATTGTTGGCGTTGCTGCTGGAGCTTCAAATTCGGACCGTAGTCTCGACAGTCAGAGGTCTACTGCACGGAAGGGGAGATGCGGGGACGCGAAGCCCGAGCCGCATCGAGAGCTTCAATCACAGCTTTGGTGTTCTCATCGAGAGCCTTCACGTACGTCGGAAGAATCTGAGTGTTGGTCGCGTGACCAAGCAACTGGGCGATTGTCAGCCCTGATGCTCGGCAGGCATTGGCCCTTGACGCAAATGAAGCACGAAGGTCGTAGATTCGTCGATCTGGAATGCCTGCCTCCCGGGCCGCCTTTCGCCATGCCCCCTTGTAGTCGGACAAGTACGCCGACGGTATTCGTGGACTGGGAAATACGTATTGAGAAAAGCCCACACCCAAGAATTCCCTCCACTGAATCAGCGTATTTCGGCAATGTCTGGTGAGCCAGACTGGGCGAACTCCAGCTGCCGTCTTCGATTCACGGACGAAAATGCAGCCGGGTTCGGACTCCAGGTCAACGTCAGACCACTTCAACGGCAGAGCTTCCTTCCTGACTCTCAGTCCCGTTTCCGCTAACACTGTGATCAACGTTGACAGCCATGGGGGGTGCGGCTTGTTTGACTCGCGCCTCTTCTTCATACGTCAACGGCCTTGCTTGTCGACGTTCTCGGCGTTGATTGAGCTTGCCAATATCGACGCACGGATTGTGGGTGATGAGGCGTAGCTTCCTCGCGCGCGTCATTGCACTGGAGAGAGTCGCAAGATCCCGGTTAACCGTAGCTTTTCCGACGCCTTCTTCAAGACGCTCTTGCTGGAATTCGGCCGCGCTGGACCAAGCCCTGGAAGATCATGCCGAACTGACCACTTTCTTCGATAGCAGCCGGAGCGAGCGCTTCTTCGTAAAGAACCTAGAACGAGTTCAGGGGGACGAGCGCGATGCGATCATCATCAGCGTCGGTTACGGCAAGGATCGAGCCGGGAATCTTCCGCTGCGTTTCGGTCCGTTAATTCCCGAGGGGGGAAGACGCAGGTTGAATGTCGCTATCACTCGTGCACGGCGGAAGCTGACAACTGTCTCTTCCTTCAGCCACCTCGATATCGACCCTACCCGCGTCAGGCCGGGATGCGGAGTCGAACTGCTCCGCAACTATCTCCAGTATGCCTCGAGTAATGGCAGGCGGCTCGGAGACGCCGAGGTGACGGGAGAACCCTTGAACGCGTTCGAAGCTGAGGTTTTCGATTGCCTGTCTGCAAAAGGGCTGAAGTTGATTCCACAGATGGGGGCCTCGCAGTTCCGCATTGATATGGTGGCGGAACATCCCGAAAAGCCCGGACGGTATGTCCTGGCCATCGAGTGTGATGGCGCAAGCTACCACTCGAGCTACACAGCTCGAGACCGCGATCGCCTAAGGCAGCAGCAACTGGAGAACCTCGGATGGCGGTTTCATCGAATTTGGTCCACAGACTGGTTCATGCGCAAAGAAGAAGAAGTTCAACGTGCGATCAGGGCATTCCAGGAAGCAGTCCACTTCGCGGGCAATCTCGATCGCGGAGTGGCTGCAAACAACCCTAGCGGTAACGGCAACCGTGGCAACCATACGTCCGGTGCCCCAAAGCGAGGACCGCGACCATCGATACCTATTCGCACTACTATTGCCGACTACAGCCAAACCGAACTTGCGCAACTGGTGAGGTGGATCGCTTCCGACGGTCAGTTGAGGACGGACGAGCAAATCGTCGATGAAATGGTTGCGGCCCTCGGTTTCAGCCGTCGTGGCAAGCGAATCGAAACTGCTATCCATCGAGCAATTGTTTGCTGGCGGCCACGATCGTCGCCCTCGTAGGCTTAAGACGGATCTTCAACACGAACCATATCGCCTTTCAAGCGGCGTTAGAAAACCCCTTCAGATTTGGTCCTTTCCGGATCGCATAAACATTAGGTCCCACTGATGCTACGAGTATTGTTAGAAAGGTTTAGTTTTCTAATCCTCATCGGGAACGATGTCGAAGTCGTGGGCGCGCAATAGACATCTGCAGCGCTACTACCCGAGGCATCACTCTGCACTCCGGTTGCGATGCCTCATTGCCCGTTGAACGCGAGGGCCGCTAGAAGTTAGTTGTCAGGCGCAACGCGAAGCTCCGGAAGGGTCCGATAGCGTTGCCCGAAAATAGCCCGCCGAAGTCGATCACGTCCACTACACTGGT
>Ga0209698_10006487_pt1 | contig 12426 bp, 9 predicted proteins | sample LitLauG_LLR_2012_FD_187203 | JGI IMG/M metagenome (GOLD analysis project Ga0209698, IMG submission 187203) | Freshwater sediment microbial communities from Pennsylvania, USA - Little Laurel Run_MetaG_LLR_2012 (SPAdes) (version 2) | ecosystem: Environmental > Aquatic > Freshwater > Creek >...
TGGCAGCGCAACGGATGCGGCGCGCCACCTCGTTCAAGGACAACCCTTCACTCAGCAGTTTCAACCCTCGCCTGCGTCGATCGGAAAGCAGGTCCGCCGAACCCTTGGGTCGCATATGGACCTCCTGCTACCCCGAGGTCCATTATTGCATTATTTTATGTGAGATCAATAGGATCAGCGATCTCACCTCGGGAGCAGAGTGCCGGATGGTGAGAATCAGTTTTTGAGTATTGGCGTGCGGTCGGGCAGGACGGCTCTGGGCTTGCGTTAGCGACCGCCGTTCGCACCCGTTCCTCCTTCGCGGGATATGGCCTTTGTCCGGTCGGAGTTTAACGGGCCGGGAAAAATCTTCCGGCCCGCGGGTTGGTTGAATAGACGGTCAATCTTGCGCTCAGCGTGCTACCAGGCCGCTAGCCGACGACGGGATGCCCGTCGCCTTGGACAGCGGAGACAGGGCGCCGCCCTGAGAAATGCCGAATCCCTGGATGTTGCTCGTTCCAGGGGTAAGGACATATAGGAATCGAGCGTCATTGCTGATGGCCACATCGAGTGGAGTGCTTCCCGTGCCGGTGTTTGCCGTTTGGCCGTCGGCATTCAACAGTTGCAAACCCCCGTTGAATCCCACTCGATATCCGGAAACGTTTCCGCTGCCGGTGTTAGTGGTGTAAGCGAATCGGCCGTCTTTCGTGACCACAACCCAGCACGGCGCAGTCTGCTTATCCGGGGCCATCCCGGTGACGGTTCGTAGTGTGCCGCTATCCGAGACGACATATGAAGATACCGCCCCGGCGTTCGCCATTCCGCCAAACGCGTCGGAAACGAACACCTGATTGCGATTGCCGAAAGCAAAGCCGAAAGGAGTTTGTCCGGCGGAGGGGAAGACATTCGGTCCCATGGCGACCCCTTCGTCATCCACGGAGAATATGTCGATATTGTTGGTCATCTTCTCAGTAACCAGCAGGAGATCACCGTCATCGTTGAATCCAATCTGAGCCGGACCCACGGAGGAGGCACTGAGGGGCAGCCCGCTGACGATCGATTTCAAGTGGCCGTTTGCGCCCACCGCAAAACCCGCAATCGTATCGGTGCCGCCCACAGCTCCACCGTTATTGAGGACGTACAGAACGTTACGGTTTACGGTGAGACCGATCGGTTGCTGGCCTCCGGAGGAAACCCGATCGACAAGGTGAAGACCATTCTCCCCAATCTTAAAGACCGAGATATTGTCACTGCCGGCGTTCACCGCAAACAGGAAGAAATTGTCAGCATCGATGGCTAGTGCGCCTTGATTGCCCAGCCCCTTTCCTGTGCCCGTGCCTCCGGTGGCAAACATTCCGGTTGGACGGATGTGGCCGTTCGCCGAGCGGCTGTAAACCAGTACCGCATTCCCACTGCTCGAATTGTTGATTGTGTATACCGCTCCGGCTGCCGCCGCGAACGACGGGAGACTACTGAGTGCGATCACCGCTGTGAGCAGCAGTGCAAAAATGAGCTTCAACTTCATCACGTTTATCCTTTCAATGGTGTGCTACGTTTAGATTGGAGATCGAGCAAACGTTGCGTTGAGATGATGTGAGAACGCTTCGCCCCGACTCATCGCCTGCTTCTAATAGATATGTCGAACCTGTATGCAAAATCCCCCTCGCGACTTTCTGCTCGCGCCGTGCGGACCGGGATCTCTACTGTTTGGAGGAGTATGCAACTCAGGATGCTCCGGATCGCTGCTGTGGTTCTCTTTGGCTGCGGCTGTGCGGAAGTCGCCCACGCGCAGTTCTACGCCGGCGTGCTGGGAGGAGTCTCGACTCTTTCCGGAGACGCGCGCGCTTTGCTCAGCCCCGGCTCTACAGCATTCTCTTCCTATGATCCGAAAAACGGGGCTGCCGTGGAGGTTCTGGTCGGAAGACATCTGTCGGACTACTTCACCATACAAGCGGACTACATCTGGAACCGCAACGGACTGAACCTGACCTCCGCAGCCTCCAACAGCGGAATACAAAGGGGCTATCAGGAGGCAAGACGCAGTTCACAGCAGAGTGCGCTCGCGGACGTACTGGTTTATTTTCGTAAGCGGGACAGCCGGCTGCGGCCGTACCTATCCGTCGGGACAGGCCTCGTGCATTTCGCCAGTTCCGAGGAACAGATCCAACAAGCCTTGGGGAATCCCAATCTGCCGCCACAACACTTTAGCTCCAACCTGATCGCTCTTCACGTTCCGGTGGGAATGGACGTAAACATCGGGAAGAGCTGGGCATTCCGCTACACTTTCAGCGAAACGCTCAGCAAGAATACGATTAGCGATCACCTGTCGCCACCGGGCCAGCACAGTTTCAAGAATTTTCAAAACCTGTTCGGACTCATCCGGCGATTCTGATCTGGCATCGCGGACGATCTCCTCAGGAGTTCTTCAACGCGACGTAGGGACACCCGCCCCAATAGATCGGCGCATTTTCCATGTGTTCCGCGAACACACGCGCGTGACAAACACGGCAGATGTTAAGCGACTTTGCTCTCTCTCCCACCGGAGCGATCCGAACCAGCTCTTCAAAGACGCAGAGTTTGTGCCCACAGGCATCCGTTTCAGAGAGGTTCATCAGCGGGCCGGTCTCTGCCTGCCGCAACATCAGCGCGGAATACACCTTCGCCTTGAGGCGTGAAGGCGCCACTTCTGACTCGGTCAGCTCCACTCGCTCAGCGATCCGCTCCATGAAATTCTCGTCAGGAAGATTGGGCATGATTCCACCTTTCTCGGAACTCCGCTCGGGCACGCGCCAGCAACCGCTCGATCGCCTTCTCCGTTTTCCCCGTTTTGAGTGCCATCTCACGTGCCGAAGCCTTCTCCCAGTAACGCCATATCAGTGCCATGCGGTACTGTTTGGGGAGACCTGCCATCACCCGCCAGGTATTCTTCCGCAATTCATTCTGCTCCAGGAGTTGATGGAAATCCGAGGCGGACGTTGGCGCAACGGGTTCTTGGTCGCTATCCTCAATAGATTCGGGCGTGCGCAGCCGGGCGCGATAGTAGTCTTCTACCTTGTGCCGCGCTATCCCCATGACCCAGGCTTGCAAAGGGCCGGACCCATGGTAGCTCGGCAGGCTTTGCCACGCCGCCAGAAAGACTTCGTGGACCAAGTCGTCCACATGGTCGTACATCGGAGCCAGTCGGGAGCGCAGGTATCGGTAAAGATCGTCAGCGTAGCGGGCGACAAATTCTGCGGTCGCTTTTCGATCCTTACGCAAGACGGCAGCGACAAGTGCTGAATCTTCGCCGGCCGGTGAGCCGATCGTTTGTGGTTGGCCCGGCGCTTGCGGTCCTAGATAGTTCACCGATAGCCCTTAACATTTATACGCGATGTACAAAGCCCGGCATTCGTCGCACTAACGCCACCCCGTCCGGTCAGCAGGCGCAGCGCGCACAACTCAAAAGGGCAGAGCGTGGCGCTGCGAAGAAAAATACCCATCCCGGATTGCTGGGATGGGCCTCGAGTTTTATCCACTCCAACTTCTACCATTGGTTGCATGTAAGCAGCTGCAGGGGGAAGCCCGCCGTTACCGTGGGACACGAATTCGCACCAGTGCAGAGCGTTGCGGTGCCGTTGCGCCCGGCGGTGTAGGTGCTCGCGAAATCGGCTGTGTCAAAGGCAATCGTGCCTCGGCCAGATGTCGGTTGAAAGTTCAACCTATAGATTTAAGTCGCAGATATTGAAACTTTCCCCCGGAAAAATCGAGGCGGAAAGGGCTCGCTTCGTTGCGACGCGACTCATTCCTGTAGATTCAATAGGTTACCGAGTTGTGGAGCTTTCTCCGGGCAGGGTTCTTTCACCCTCAAGAGTGCACGCGGCGCGGCGAATGACGGTTACTCCAAATGTATGAAGACAGTCAGGGCACATCTGGCATTCCTGGCGTGAATCCGAAAACAAGGATTGCAAGCCAAAGGCTGGCCGATCGCAGGTCAGTTCGGCTTCCGGGTCTTGCCGTCATTGAAGTGTTGCAGCAACGCCGCGTCTGAGAGTTGTTTGAATTTCTGAGCTGCGGCAACGCGCGGGCTTAGCGACGCGTCCTCCGTCACGTTTTGCCGGATGCTCTGCCGCAACTGATCGCTATCTTCGGAGCCGTCGGTCATCACCTGCGTATAGAACCACAGAAAGTGGCGCATCTGGTCGAGCGCGGATTTCAATACATCGAGCGATTCCAGTTCCGGCAACTGGTTGAGCATCTCCATCAGTTCCGGATCTCCCGGCGCTTCCATGACCGCGCAATTCAGTTCCCGCTGAATGATTCGCAGATCCTCGGTCACCCGGAGAATTCGGATGTGGATGTCGTCCAAGAAATCTTCTCTGGCCATGGTGGCGGTCTCTCGCGAGTACGCCTCAACATCTCACCCGCGAGCAGGCCCGAAAAGATGTCCCACGTGCATGCGCCTTTGGTAATTCCAGCAGTTAGCGTAGTTACTGAGGTGGGGCCGGGGCCAGTCTAACGTGACGGCTCGCCGCCCAATCCGCACGAAAGGCGCGTATTTCGGGCACTTCTACGATCCGTACGCCTTGGCACGGATTCTCGACGGCACTCCGCAGTGCAGCTTGCATCTGCTCCAGCGTAACCAGACCGAGGCGCCGGGCGCCCTCGCGTGTCGATGGAATGCGCTCGGCCAGCCAGTACATCGGTAACAAGGCATACGGCCAGCGGTGTCCGGGACCGAGAATGTACCAAGGCCGGAGAATGGTAGCGTTCATACCGCTATTACGGATGAGTTCTTCACACTCGGTACGCACTTCGATGTAGGCTTTCATGACCGGTGCAGGGTGCGCCACGCTCAGGTAAATGAAATGGCGTATTCCGCTGTTGGCGGCGGCTTCGATCGCGCCGCTGGCAGAAGCGAAATCAATGCTGCGAAACTGGGCCACCTTCCTCGGACTAGGATGCGGAACTCCTACCAATTGAACGAAGGTGTCTGCTGGCTGGATTTGATCCTCGTAGGATGTGGCATCCAGCGCATTTCCCAGGACGACGTGGCATCCGGCGGGCAGCCTGACTTCTGAGCCGGGACGGACCAGGGCATGCACCCTGTGACCTCGCTTGAGCAGTTCCGCGATAAGGGGCCGCCCCAGATAGCCCGTGCCGCCGGTAATAAACACACGTCGAGAGTCGGCTTTCGGCAGAGATTGTACCTTCAGTAGCAGCCGAATATCAGAGATGGAGGCAGGCACCGCTTACGTACGCTCCCACAGTTTTGGATTCCCAATCCCCGATCAGAAGTTTAATCCAGGGACACCATAGTGTGTGATACAAACGTGCGGGATGACATCACCGCAAACTGGCCTGGTGCGGGCCATCGGGCACTGGAGCCTGATGGCACTCACGGTGAATTCTGTCATTGGCAGCGGGGTCTTCGGGTTGCCGGCGATCGTCGCGGGTCTGCTCGGAAAGGACAGCGTTCTTGCGGTCTTGATCGCCGGCGCAGCCATGGGTGTGATCATGGCCTGCTTCGCCGAGGTGGCGTCGCAGTTTGCCGAAGCGGGTGGACCGTATCTGTACGCGCGCGCAGCCTTCGGCAGGCTGATAGGAATTCTGGTGGGCTGGATGCTGTACCTCGCGCAGACGGCGGCTCCCGCAGCCAACGCCAACCTGTTCGTGATCTATCTGGCCGAGTTCTGGCCGGCTGCGAAACATCCATGGCTGCGTGTTCTGATCCTGACGCTTCTGATCTGGGTGCTGGCGTTCATCAACATCCTCGGCGCACGGCAAGGGACAGTCGTCAGTAACGTGTTCACGGTGGCGAAGATCCTGCCGCTGCTCATGGTGGTGCTCGCCGGGGGGGTGTACACGCTCGTGCGTTCGGCTCCGCTGGGAGTCACCGAGCCTGCTACGAGCGGCGTCTGGCTGGAGGCCATGGTGCTGCTGTTCTTCTACTACGGCGGATTCGAGTCAGCCTTGGCGCCGATGAGCGAAGCCAAGAATCCGCGGCGGGATTCGGTGTTTGCTTTGTTCGGGGCGTTGGTGGTGTGTGTCACGATTTACGCCCTGGTGCAGTGGGTGGTCGTGGGAGTGCTGGGATCTCAGGCGATCACCGATCGCCCCTTGGCTGAGGTGGCGCGCGTTGCCATGGGCAACCGCGGAGCGGCTCTGGTAGCGATCGGAGCGCTGGTTTCTGTCTATGGATACCTGAGCGCAAAACTGCTGGGCATGCCGCGGGTCACCTTCGCTCTGGCGGAACGTGGCGACCTGCCACATTGGTTTGCGATAGTCAGCCCCAAGTTTCACACTCCGTGGGTCTCGATTTTGGTCTATGCGGCCGTGGTCTGGGGACTCGCCCTCAGCGGAAGTTTTACCTGGAATGTTACGCTGTCGGTAGTTGCCCGCTTGTTCTATTACGGGGTGATTTGCGCGGCCCTGATTGCGCTGCGTTCGAAGGATCCGGGCGCCGCCCGGCTGCGCTTGCCCGCTGGTTCATTTCTGGCGGTTGCGGGAATCCTGATCGCGCTGGCTCTGGCCATCAAGCCGCTGGCCACAGCGGGAGACCGAGGTAAATGGCTCATCGTCGCGGCGGCGATGGGCGGGGCAGTCTTGAATTGGGTATGGGCGCGGCGAGCGGATCGTGTGAAAGTCTGATCTATGAGGCGAGCAGATTGCGGCGCAGGCACGATTCGTATCAGGGCATGCCTTCAGGCATGCCGAAACTGTTGCATGATGCATGCGCCTTTAGGCGCTGGACTTGGGCGGTTCGCTTGCACCGCGGGCGGCTCGGAGGAGGGTCTTGTCTGAGGAGGGTCTTGTCTAAGGTCCGTTGTTCAGGATTGGTCCTTCTTTTCGCGGTTGCCTGCTTCGCGCAGCGTCAGCCGGTGCTGAAGCAGATCGACCTGCCCCACTCGTATTACTACCGGGAAATGTATTTGCCGCAACTGACCACAGGCCCGAGCGCGCCAGCCTGGTCGCCCGACTCGCGCACCCTGGTCTACGCGATGGCGGGTTCGCTCTGGCGTCAGGATCTTGCGGGCACGACGGCCGAGCAGTTAACGGCCGGGCCCGGCTATGACTATCAGCCAGACTGCTCGAGCGATGGCCGGTGGATCGTGTTTGCCCGCTACAACCATGACGCAGTCGAGTTGTGGTCCCTCGATGTCAGGGATGGCCGGACCCGGCAGATTACGTCGGGAGGGGCAGTCAATGTGGAGCCCCGGTTTTCGCCCGACGGCAAGCATCTGGCCTTTGTCTCAACTTCCTATAAGGGGCACTTTCATATTTTCGTGGGCCGGTTCGAAGATGACACGCTGACCGACGTCCGCCAACTTACCGCCGAGAATATCAGCACGCTGCCCCGCTATTACTACAGCAAGGTGGATCATGAGATCAGCCCCGTGTGGTCGCGGGATGGCTCGGAGATTCTGTTCGTGTCGAATCGCGGGCACATTCACGGCACAGGCGGATTCTGGAGTATGAAGGCGGAGCCGGGAGCCGAGGCGCGCGAGATCCATTATGAAGAGACGAACTGGAAGGCACGGCCTGATTTTTCACCGGACGGTAAACGGCTACTGTACGCGTCGTACCTGGGCCGGGCATGGCATCAGTTATGGGTGATGCCGGCGGCGGGCGGCGATGCGTTCCCGATTTCCTATGGAGAATTTGACAACACCAATCCGCGCTGGTCGCCGGACGGGACCAAGATCGCGTTCATCTCTAATCGACGTGGAAACACTTCGCTGTGGATTCAGACAGTCCCCGGCGGAGAGCAGTCCGAGCTAGTTCCTAAGAGTCGGAAATACCTGAAGCCGACGGGTCGACTGGTGTTGCGCGTGATTGATTCGATGGGGCACCCGATCGCGGCGCGCGTTTTCATCACCGGTGCGGACGGCCGCGCCTATGCTCCTGACGACGCCTGGATGCATGCCGACGACAGCTTTGACCGGTCGGAACGTCCGTTTGAGGTGCACTATTTCGATACCAACGGGACATCAGAGATAACGGTCCCAGTCGGCACGGTTCAAGTCGATGTCATGCGCGGCTTCGAATATGCCTTCGAACAACAGCGCGTGGAAATCAAACCCGAGACCACTGCCAACCTCACCGTTCACCTGCGCCTGATCATGCCGTACGAGCCGGCCGAGTGGGTCAGCGGCGATGTCCACGTGCACATGAACTACGCCGGCACCTACCGCAATACGGCCGAGCACCTGGTGGAGCAAGCGGACGCCGAGAACTTGGCGATCGTCGAAAATCTTATCGTCAATAAAGAGCAGCGCATTCCTGACGTTGCGCGCTTCATGCCTCACCCCGATCCAGCTTCGACCGATGAACACCTGTTGCTGCACGGACAGGAATTTCACACCAGTTACTGGGGACATCTGGGACTGCTGAACCTGACGCAGAACTTCTTGCTGCCCGGATATGCCGCGTATCCCAACACAGCGGCGGCCAGCTTGTTTCCTGCCAACGCAAATGTTGCCGACATGGCGCACGAACAAGGCGCGCTGGTGGGATACGTGCACCCGCTGGACAGCGTGCCCGATCCGGCGAAGGACGAATCACTCACCTACGAACTGCCGGCCGACGTGGCGCTGGGCAAGGTGGACTACATCGAGGTGGTCGGATTCTCGGATCACAAGTCCACCGCCGAGGTTTGGTACAAGCTGCTGAATTGCGGATTCCGTCTGCCCACGGCTGCCGGCACGGATTTCATGGGCAACTACGCGTCTCTGCGCGGGCCAGTAGGCTTGAATCGCGTGTATGCCGAGGTGAAGCCTGGGCCGCTCGAGATCGAACCGTGGCTCGCGGCCATCAAGGCTGGACGCACGTTCGCGACGAACGGTCCGCTCATCAGTTTTCAGTTGGGCGGGAAGAAGGTGGGTGACGAATTCAAGTTGGATAAGAAGCAGGACGTGCCGTTCAAGGCCTCTCTGCGGTCGATTGTTCCGCTGGATCATCTGCAGATTGTGTGCAACGGAAAGGTTGCGCGCGACATTGAACTCACGGGGGACCGAAAGGCCGCGGATGCTTCCGGTACGGTCTCCCTCGACGGCAGCGGTTGGTGCGTGTTACGGGCATTTAGCGACAAGGCGGAGTATCCGATTCTGGACCTCTATCCGTACGCGACCACCAGTCCGGTTTATGTGAACGTGTCAGGTGCGCCTTTGCGGAGCCCGGCGGACGCAGCCTATTTCGAGGCGTGGGTGGATCGCTTGATCGCAGCAGCTCGGAGTAACACGTCCTGGAACATGGAGTCGGAGAAACAAGTGGTGCTGGCGTTGCTGGAGGAGGCGAAGAAGAAGTATGAGGTGCTGACGCACTAGGCAAGCCCGCAACCCTTGTGTTGTCACCCTGAGCGGAGCAGCGGATTCGCATTTGCGAATCCGCCGCGGAGTCGAAGGGCCCCTACCCTTCACACGAGGTCCCTCGGCAGAAGCCCCAGAGCCAGATCATTATTGTGAATTCGTCACATCCGCCAGCGCCGCTAGTGCTCGCGCGACCCGATCGCTGTACTCGGTCACCTTTTGTTGAGCTTCCGCGGAATTCGGATCCACTTTGAAGTGCTTGGCCAGCGCCTCAATCTCCTTCTGGCTCGGCGGCTTAGATAACTCGTTCACCTTCGCGACCGCCTGCGGCAGCACTGCACGGTAGTGAGTCAGTTGCGCGTCAGCTTGCTCTGGGTAGTAGCTCAAGCGATCACCCGTCTGCATGGCGTCGACCAACTCATCGGGCGACCACGTAATGGGAAATGTCAGGTTGAGCGAATCGTAGGCCTCGCGCAATCGCGTCATGGCGCCCGCGAAGCCGTTAAGTTCTGCGCGTCGAGCGAACAGATTGCCCGGGCGAGTCACGCGGATCGTCACCGCCTGCGCAACCGATGTTTTTGGAACAGTGATAATCGTTGTCAAGGTATTGCCTTCGAATCGCCAACACGTCGCGCCTCCTCGTGGCGAGTAGGACAGGGCGCGTCCGTTGACCGCGACCAAAGCAGGCGGCCAGTCGCCGGGCAACCGAACCTCATACCCGCGCGCAGCGGGCATGCCCTTGTAGCTACCTTTCGTGGCCGCGATCACAATCGTCAGCTCGCTGCCTTTCTCCGACGAGCTGATGTCGGTACGCGCGGCCTCGTTATGCTGATACGCGCGCGAATCGCCCGCATCCTCGTAGAGCGTGTACGTGGAGCTCTGTCCATCGTTGAGTGGAAAAACGTTGACGATCAGAGGGTCAAGCAGCTTCTGGTTGGAGTACTGCATGGGCGGTGCTTCCGGCACAACCGCTCCGGCGCGCACATAGACGGGAACCTGCCGGATCGAAAAGTTGCGTTGAACAGTGGCCGGCCCTTTGAACCGCGCGCCCGTCTGCCACTCGATCCACTCGCCCGGTGGTAGCCAGACCGACTCGTTTACCAAGCCGGTAGCCTTGTCACCCGGAGCGACCACCGGATCGACAATCATCTGCTGCCCAAACACATATTCATTCTTATTGCTGTACGCCTCGTCGGCCTCCGGCCAGTCGTAGTACAGCGGATGCAGGAAGGCCACGCCCGTGTCGTAGGTACGGCGCGCCTCCGTGTAGACATACGGCAGCAAGGCGTAGCGAAGGTGATAAGTGTTCCGCATGATGTCGGAGTACGGCTCAAGATACGCCCAGATACGACGCTCCGCATCGGGGTTCTTGGTGGTGTGGGTGCGCAGAATGGGACTGAACGCGCCGAACTGCAGCCAGCGCGTGTAGAGCTCGGCATCCACCACGCCTGGCATGTGTCCGCCGATATCGTGGCTCCAGTAAGCGTAGCCGACATTCGCGGCAGTGGCCGTGAACCAGGGCTGGAAAGCCAGCGACTCCCAAACCGAAATCGTGTCGCCCGAGAAGCCGATCTGATAACGATGATTGCCCAGACCTCCCCAACGATGGAACAGCAGCGGCCGCTTCCCCTCGCGCGCCTGGTCGGTGAAGTGTACGTAATTCAGCCACCACGTAGGGTTGACGCCGGGCGTCTGGGTATTGGCTTCTTGTTGCCAGTCGATCCACCAGAAGTCGATGCCCTGCTTTTCCAGCGGATGGTGCAGCAGGTTCATGTAATTGGTCGCAAATTTCTTGTTGGTGATGTCGAACGGCACATACTTCTCGGTTGCAGGATCGATGCCCATCGCCAGCGCCATTGCCGGGTAGGCGTCCTCCCACGGCTGCACGCCCGACGCGGGATGCACGTTGAGCGTGGTCTTGAGCCCCTCGTCGTGCATGTTCTTTAAGAACTGCGTAGGGTCGGGAAACAGCACCTTGTTCCAGCTGTATCCGCTCCAGCCCTTGGAATGTCCGGATTGGTCGAGCGGATGCTCGGTGCCGCTGGGGCCAAACGTCAGGTGCCAGTCCATGTCAATGACCAGCACATCGAGCGGGACATCGTTGCTGCGAAAGCCACGCACCAGGTCCTCGAACTCCTGGTCGCTGTATGCCCAGTAGCGCGACCACCACGTGCCGAAGGCAAAGCGCGGCGGCAGCGGAATGCGTCCTGCAACCTTGACGTAGTCGGAGAGCGCCGCCTTGTAATCGTGGCCGTAGCCAAAGAAATACCAATCCTGCCGATCGCCAGCCGGACGCTCGATCACCCAGGGCCAGGGACTGTTCTCTCCGTTGACGAAACTGAAGTCGGCCGAGTCGAACAGCGGACGCGTAGAGTCGTCCACCAGGGCCCAACCATTACGCGACACCAGTCCGGGCTCGATCGGCTCTTTCGTCTTACTGCCCAGGGCCTCGTCGAGCGTACGCGTGGTACCCATTAGATTGCCCGTGTCCGACATTCCGGGACGCCACACGACAGGCGCGCCGTTGAGCGTGAACTTGATCTCAAGATTGTCAGCCGTGAACTTGCCTTCAGAGTTCGGCGCAGGATGATAGCTCAGCTCCAGAGCGTCGATCTTGATGATGACATTTCCCTGGGCAGCGTTCGTGCTGAACTTCGGCACCGGCAGCCGCCGATTCAGGAAGACCAGCGAGGCGTGGTCCTCGAAACTGCCGTCGGCTGCCCACTCCATCCGAATCAGTTGCGGAGTCAGCACCGTGAAACGCGCGTTGCCATGGATCACCGCGGCCTTCGGATCCGCCGTCGGCGTGTAGACGCCAGGAATGCTCGACGCCCCGCTCGAGGTTTGCGCCGCAGTTGCACGGGTCGAAGCGAACGCCACCATCAGGCAAGTGACAAGCAAGAAAATGTTGAACCTTAGGTTCGAGACCCAGGGTCGGGTATCTGCGTGTATCGCACAGCTGCGCTTTATCATGGCGACGAAATTGTAAATGGGAAGCTCTTCCGCTGTGAATATGCTCACTAGTGCGGTGAACGCAAAATGATTACCTCGTTCACACCGTCATTCTGTCACCCTGAGCGAAGCAGGACGAAGAGCGTAGCGAATCGTCCTGCACAGTCGAAGAGCCTGCCCTGAGCGCAGCCGAAGGGGCCCCTACCCGACC